>Ga0187812_1000234_pt1 | contig 20015 bp, 13 predicted proteins | sample NC_S_2_FD_130582 | JGI IMG/M metagenome (GOLD analysis project Ga0187812, IMG submission 130582) | Wetland sediment microbial communities from Neuse River Estuary, North Carolina, USA - ASW-S_2 | ecosystem: Environmental > Aquatic > Freshwater > Wetlands > Sediment | place: USA: North Carolina...
AGTCTAAAGCCTGCCGCGCAACGTGCACACAAAATAGCTCATCTAAATAGGAGGAGAGGGAATGAAGTGCACTATGGGGTTGGAGGCAGATATGAAAAACATACAGATTGCCAAAGGGTTTGCATTCGGGCTGCCACTGGCACTGCTCGCCCTTCTTTCGAGCGGGGTTGCCGTGGCCCAGGCGCCCGCGCAGGAAGGCGTTCCCGTGCGCATCACCGTCACGGCAACGTCCAGGGAGAAAGGCCAGGAGCCACCGCGGCTCGCCAAGGAGGACTTCCTCGTTTATCAGGGACACGAGCGGCGCCCGGTGCTGAGCGCCGTCCCCCAGCAGGGCGCGGACAACAAACTCGATTTGTATATCGTCGTGGACGATGGGATTGATAGTACGGTGAGCCTGAACTACAAGGATATTTCCAGCTTCGTGCGCGAGCTGCCTTCCACGGCGCGCGTGGCCGTGCTGTACGCGCGGAATGGTACCGTAGTAACCGGGCGCGAACTGACCGACGACCGCGAAGCCGCAGCCAAAGCGCTTCGCCTTCCCCTGGGCCGCATCGAGGCCGGAGGAGGCATCTACCTCTCGCTGGCGGACTTCGCCAAACACCTGCCTCCCGCACCGGACCGCCGCCGCGCCGTTCTCTTTCTGAGCAGCGGCATTGACGTGTATCGCGGCATCCGGGACTCCTATCCTGGCACTAACCCGGACTTCGAGGTTGCCGTTGACCGGCTGAACAGGATCGGGGTCACCGTGTACTCAATTTACGTCACTCCCGCGGCGCATTTTTCGCGGAGCTTCTTCTTGGCGACGAACGGGCAGGCCTGCCTCGCGCGCCTGGCCGATGAAACCGGCGGCGAGGCCTATTTTCAGGGCTTCCAAACTCCCATCTCCATGCAGCCGTTTCTGGAAGAAATGGCCCAGCACCTGGCCCATCAGTACGTGGTCACTTTCTCCGCGAAACCAAGGAAAAAGTCCGGATATGAGTCCATCCACGTGACCACGGAAGTGAGCGGCGTGGACGTTACCGGTCCCGCCCAGGTGTACGTCCCCGTGGAAAAGCCGTAAGCGGCAGCACGGATTTCTCCTGGTGCAGATCGGAGCCGTCGTCAAAACAAGGGCCGTAGGCGCGTCAGAAGCTAGCCCAGCCCGGCAGGGCTGGGCGTGAAGCCAACGAGAATCGCGAGCACCGTAGGCGCGGCACCTAACCCAGAGCAAATTTCGCATCAAATTCCACGCCATGTTTCTTCAACATCGCGAAAAATTCCGCATCGAATGCCATTTTCTTGTGATGCGCCTCCTGATTTCGTATGTATCGAACGACCACCGGAACCAAGGAGGCGCTCACGCTAAACGCCCCGTAACCCTGCTGCCATGCGAATCGATGACCCTCCTCGTTCGCCCATCGTGAGGAGTTCGATTTGATGGCGAGAACCGCCTTGGCCACTGCCAACGTCGGTGGAACCTGGATGAGCAAATGAATATGATCTTCCGTTCCACCCACGGCATGCACAAGAATCTCGTGCTTCTTGCAAATACCCGCCACGTAGGCCCACATCCGCGGCTGGAATTCTCCCGGGATGGATTTACGCCTGTCTTTCGTGCTGAACACAATATGAAGGACGTTTTGAGAGTAACTGTGGGACATGTGTCGCACCTCCGGCGCTTGTAACCCTCATATACCATGTACCCAGCGCGCCCGCGCTGGGCTAACCTCTGCCGCGCCTACGGCGCTCAACGCCGCATCTGCACACCTGGGAAGCGCTGTAGGCGCGACAGGTCCCTGTCTTGCTCCTGTCCCCGCGCCGCAGGGCTACTCGCCCTGCGCTACATCGTCCTCGTCGTCGGGCAGGGGCGCGACGAGCGTGGCGGCGCGGGCTTGCTTGATGCTTGGGGCTTGATCTCCGTGCCAGTCGTCCTTGATGGCCGCGAGCGACTGCAGGAGCAACTGGCCGAGGTAGCCGAGCCCGGCCATGCGGCGAGAGGAGACGCGCCCGTCGGCGGAGAGGACGAACAGATTCGCCATGGCGTGATTGACGGCGGCGCCGGAGCGCATGTCGGTGAGCGTGCCGAGAATCTCGCGGGCGAGCGGCCGAGCGACGGAGCGTTCCAGGGCGCGGAGTTCCTGCTGGGCATGGTGGGCGCAGAATTCGGGGTGGTCTTTGCCGATGAGCATGCGGCAGCGACGGCCGTCGGAGGTGGTGTAGGTGCATCGTGTTGAGGTGCGGGAGGTGGAGGAGGTAGAGGGGGTAGATGAAGTAGAGGAGCGGCGGGAAGTAGAGGAGGGGGAGGGTTTAGGAGAGGGAGATGAGGTAGAGGACGTAGAGGAAGTAGAGGAAGCGGAGGGGCGGGCCCTTCGGATTCCCTCAGGGTCAACATCCTTGTCGGATGTTGACGTGGGCGGGGTTGGGGCCGGAGGAACAGCGGGAGCGGATATTGAGGTGGAGCGGGCTGGGACGAGAGGTTGCAGGCCAGCGGGAACGAAATAACGGGCACGGGTGGAATCGAGACGGTTCATGGTGTTTCTCCTTGGGTGAAATGGGTTAGTGGCAAAGAGCGGGGAACGGAAGACCTGGATACTCTTGCTTTTGAAGCTGAATATCGCGGGCCGAAGAGTGGGAATCTCGCCTTAACTAACTAATATCGCCCCCCTCCCCTCCAATTGCGGATCTGTACAAACTGCGGGACTTAGGTGCGATTTCGAGCGAAACGATTGAAAACAGGAGACTTTAAGTACGTGTGGAATGAACAGTTCCGAGGTGAATTTGTATGTGCAGAAACTGCGTGAGTTAGAGCAGGGGGACGTGGATCTGCACATTCCAAATGAGTTACGTGCTGCTCGGGTTGAAGTTGGGCGCGTCATCTATGTACGAAGGGTTATATAGCATACTCGGAATCGAATTGCAAGGGAAAAATGGGGCGATGTCAGAGAAAAGGCAGAAGACTCTCTCTTTCTCCAACGGTTTGGGAGGGCGGGCGCAGACACCGAAACTCGGGAGAACGGCAGATTTCGCCGGGCAATGACCGTGCTTCGGACCTAGTCCGCAATGCCCGGCCCTAGACAAGGCGCAGCTGAACCGCGCCGGCGGACTTGAATGCCTCTTGGTCTTCTCCTCTGAATGGCAGCTCAAACGTCTTCTTTAGGCTGAACGCAACTGCTCGCGCCAGGAATGGGGGGACGGCATTCCCTATCAGAGCGTTGCGTTCGTCTTGTGACTTGAACACGACCTCGAAATCGTCTGGAATCGACTGGAACCGCATGGCCTCGCGCGGCGTAATAAGCCGCGGCTCTGCATAATGAAAGTTACAGCCAACGTTTGGCCTCCGGAAGTAGGTATTTATCGTGTAAGCCGGACGGCCGGGATGGAGACGGCCATACGTCGTGGTTCTCCCTCCGGATCGCTTGTACTTTAATACTCTCCCCGGGGCAATGTCGTCTGGAATATCGAGGTAATTGCCTCCGGGGGGGAGCGCTGCAACCAACTGTTTATCGGTCTCGGACATGCGGGGGCATTCGTGCAACGAACAATCGCTCAGCCCGGCCGCCCTCATAAGGCGTGCGAATGCGGAAGGTTCAACTGGCGCGTAGTCGGCACGCTTTCCCTTGGGCGCGCAGGCCCCCAAGTCGCCGATCGCCGCTTTGGCGCTTATGTCAAAGCCCTCTGGATCGATTCCGAGAACTTCCCCCGCATAGGTCTGGGGCGTCGTCATCTGTGGCGTTCGTCCTTGGCAGCCTATCAGGAGCAAGCGTCGTCGTGCCTGGGGAACAAAGTAATCGCTCGCAAGTAAAGGGATTTTGACGACGTTATAGCCTAGATCTTTGAATTGGAGTTGCAGAATATCTGGTAATCGCATCCCATCAATTTTAGACGCGGCCATCCCCGGAACGTTCTCCATCACGAAGGCCAGCGGCCGTTTCGCCTTTACGATCTCCAAGAAGGTAAATACCAGCCTTCCGTTTGGGTCTGCAGGGTCTCTGCGACCCATCAACGAAAACGACTGGCACGGAGGCCCGCCGATTATCACGTCAGCTCCAGGGATTTCAGTCGGGGACATCTTTGTGATGTCGGCGCAGACCGCCTGGTCTCCGAGGTTCGTCCGGTACGTTTTCACGGCACTTTCAGAGATGTCATTCGCCCAGATTATCTGGAAACCTTCTTCCTTGAACCCGAGATCCAACCCCCCGAGTCCAGAAAACAGAGAGATCACCGTCGTTGGCTTGGTGGTCACGGCTGTCTTGCCTCGAGCCACTCGTCCAGCGCAGCGTGCGTATCGGAAAGCAAGTTTGCCGCGTTGAGCTGCGGATAGCGGTCAACGACCTCCGCCCCGAGCAGTTCGTCAAGGGCGTTTCGCTCGGGTTGTTCGGACGAACGGCGGTCAGTAGGGATTGGGTACGGGAGGGCGCGAAAGGCATCAAGGATTGCCTGCCTGCGTTCCAGTGAAATCCACCTAGGATCAAAAACCCGGATGCGCCTCAGGTGACGCTCCTCCATCGATAGCAGGCCCTCTCGATTGTATCCCTCAATCTCGAACTGAAGTTGGCCAAAGCTAGATACTAGGAAGGCGGCGATTAGTCTCGTTGCCGCGGCTCGGTCGAGCCCGTTTTCAGCATTGATTGCTGTGCAGCCCCGAAATGCTATGAAGTTGCTCGATATCCGTACCTGCCTGCTCGTCAGATCGAAAGCGAATGGATTCACATAAACACGATGACCCACTCGTGTCTTGCGTGGGATGATCAGTTCGCCGGCAACGGGTTCGCGCAGCACGTTCCAGATCTTGCTGCGAGCGAGAACCTTGTCACCCAAACCAACTATGCGCCGCACGCCAGCAATGAACGGGCCAACGCGATGGTGCGCCGACATACCGGCTACCTCTTGCTCGTGTTCTTCCGTCCAGTGTGTTCGTCCGCGCAAGTATGCGGCGTAGTTGTTTCGCAAGGCAGGCGGTTCAAGGGTCTGATCTTTAGTCACATCAGTCACGGTCAACTCGTAGTGCTCAGCTTCGTCCGAATTTCGAAGTGTCCAACCTCGATACGCCTGGGGGATCTCCGCAGCCAACTCGCGTAGAGCCTGGTTCTGCGCTCTAGTCAGCGCTGCGCCCTTCCTGGTTTGAAAACCCTTCCCGCCAGGTCGAGCTTGTCTACGGGGGCCGTAGCTAGTCCTTTGGAACGGAAACTCAAAAATTTGGACGCCGCCGCCCTCTTTCTCCAGGCTGCCTCTCCGAACCCACTCGAATAAGTCGGGCAGCGCTGGCCAATCTCTCAACCTAAGGTCGTTTTCGAGGGCGGTGCCGAAGTACTTTTTCCAACCTTCGGACGGCTTGAGTTCCCTTTGTCTCTCCTCGCGGCAAATCCAATCAGCGGGCCAGCCCTCGCCATTGTGAAATGCCCGTCCAACAGCTCCAAGATCAACACCGCGGGGATCAGTCCTAGCTCGGACAAACTTGACGCGATGGTTCCGGCCCACGGCAGCAACTTTCCGGGCAACCAACAGTGACGTTGCGATTGTCCAATATTTGAAGAATGCCCAATGTGGGTATTCCACAATTCCAAGGATTTCGCATCCGTTGTGGAGCGTCTGGCGTAACTGCGCGCCGTAGCCGTTGTGGTACCACTTGTTATCCAAAACGACGCCGATGAGCGTATCGGGACGGGCCGCCCTGACAACGAACTCCACGTAGTAGTGAAAGAGATTGGCTTGGCCGCCTGTGGCTGTGGCGCGGTGCCCATCGATCGCCCGTATCGCTCGATTGTAGTGAGTCCGGAGTTGCTCCGGGACAGGGTTCTGGTCTTGGTCCTCGTAACGCTTGAACGGTGGGTTCATCAGGACCGCTCTCGCATCCCGAATCAATTCAGGATGCGCAAACATGTCGCCGTATGTCAGCGCGGCCTGAGGTTCCGGCCGCAGCGTGGAGCTTTGCTTTAGCGCCAGCCGTACCTCCGCCAGCCGGAGGGCGACGGGGTCTGCCTCAACACCTGTTATGGCAGCGAGGGCATCGCGTGGCGCGACCCCTCGGGCAACGAGGAAATCGTATGCGGGCGAAAGCAGGGCCCCGTCGCCGCAGCCTGGGTCCACAATTGATGCGACTGGCCCCGGCAGAGTGAGTGTTACAAGCAGGGCCGCGAGCTCCGGGTCCGTCCTGATCTTGCCGCTTTCATTCTGGGAATCTAGCGGATAAACCGAGCTGAGAAGTGAATCAACGAGATCCGATGCATCCTGTCGCGTTGTTGCGAGGTCCACAACGCGGCGATCCGGTTGTACGAGGGATTCTACGTAGGCGGTCAGAAGGTTTTGTAGTGCCGGTTCCGCAACCTCACGGTACATGGTCGGTGCCTGGGCCTCGAAGAGGGTCCTAAAATCAATTTCTTGCAGAGCCGCGATAGTTGCGGCCACGGCGGCGAGATTTGGTTGCGTTGGCGGTATCCCTGCCGCCCGTGGGTGCTGGAACTTCAGCAGAATCCCGCGAAGATACTCAGCCATGAGGCATCGGAGGAACAGGAGGCGGGCCCAGTCGACGGAAGGCGACGATGCAAAGTAGTCTCTGATGATCGGCCAATTGGCGGTGCGCGGTTCCTCAAGTGGCGCGTGCGGGAAGTGCACCGCCTGCCTTGCACGGGCCAACAGTTCCGCCATAATCCCCGGCCAAACAGTGTCGAATACGGGGGGCTGGGCATTCGTCGCGAACTCAATAACATGTCCAAGGTCTCGACGAAATTGTTCCTTATGGGCTTGCACCGGGGTGGTCCGAAAGTTACCGGATTCAAAATATCCACCCAGAAGCCTGCACTCCTGGGGGGGGCGATTCCCGTTGAGCGCGTGGGCTACTGTTATTTCAAGGTTTGAGATCGCGAAGTACCGGGGAGTCCCCGGGGCATAAGCATGTTGGTTTGTTTCTGCGTAGGCCTTTGCCTGAACCTGATTTCGGGTGGAAAGGACAGCTTCTCGCGTCCGCTTTAGCTCGACAGCGAGCAACCACTGCCCGGTGGCGGGCCGTCGTAGGACAAAATCCGGTACCAGCGGGCTTGCCGGTGTACGTAAGTGATGAACCCATTCGAGCTCCTGGTCAAGGTTCGTTGCGGCCAACGTTGCGTTTGCAATGTTCCCAAATTCAGGGTGGAACCTGGCGACCTCGTCGTCGGAGTAATTTAGCCAAGGCATGCAGCGGCTTCTTTCGGTTTCCTTGCGTTCTGGTCGGTTTCGGCGAAGATCTCATACAGTGTTGGCATCTTCAAGCGAGAATCAGAGAACACGGCGGCAACTAGTTCATCAATACATCGAAGTGCGCCGGCAGGCGGGTCACGGTCCAGGAGTTCCAGTCCGAGCTGTTCGAACTCGCGGACCTCAGAGGGAGAGCAAGCCTGGAGGTTAGGAATGTTCGTGCTGCGGTACTCGAACAGTTGTACTTTCGCAAGCCCACTGCCCTGATTGCGCGCTTTCGAAAGAATTTCGATGCATACCGCCGTGGAATTCAACGCGGCGAGCCAGGCTAATGGCGAAATTCCCTGTCGCGCCGCCAATCCATAAAAGTTGTCTGAATATGCGTGGCGTGGGTTCAGGATGTGCTTCGGACGGTTGCGCATGTAGTAGTTGAAAATGAGCTTCGCGTAAGGTGGGCGCCGGTGCAGCATCCAGGACTCGCGTCGCGCGTTAAACCAAGTCAATACCGAGACATTCTCTTCGGGTTTCTTCTTGGCATCGCCCAATCGGCGCCAGAGTTCCAAGCTGACCGCGGGGTTGACTTCCCCGGGACTCAGTAAGAGGGCCCCCTCGGCGTGATCCTCAGGTACTTGGTAGCCAGTGAACCTGCTCACCTTCTTGACGAACGGAGTCGCGCCGAGTTTCTCCCGCGTACCCAGGTCGCAAAGGAAAAAGTCAGCCTGCTTGAGTCGCAGTCCGCGTCGAGTTTGGAATGCTTGCGCCATCACACAGAAACCCTCGACTGTCGAAAGTGGGCCCGTGGGCCGCTGAGCAGGGGCAAGCCGCAATAGTCCATTCCTGGGTGCTCGACTCTTTTGAGCATAAATCACTGTTGCATCGATCAGGCGATCTCGGAACGGCTGGTTCGCTTCGGGCTGCATTGTGATGGAATCGCATTCCTCTTCCAGAATTTGCGAGAGCCATTTCCCGAATCGAGTGAATTGCCATGAGTCATACACTATGCACGCAAATCTTCCACCCGGCCGAAGTTCATGGAGGACTTTTAAGATAAAATACACGTACAGATTAGAGGTTCCCGGCACGCGAAGGTTATATCGGTCCTGGAACCAGGTTGAATACTCTGCTTTCCTATTAAGCCATTCTTGCCGAACGTAAGGCGGATTCAGGATTGCGCAGTCATACTCGCACTTGGGCTCCAGTCCAATGTAGTCCGCACACTTCGCTGAGAACTTCAGACCCAGCGCTTCCGCCCATTTGGAGGACTCCGCGACCATCTTCGGATCAATGTCCACGAGCGTCAGTTCGTCTTGGTCCTTCAAGAGACCGGAACGGGCGAGTGACCTCGGGAACGTTCCTGGACCAACACAAGGGTCGAGGATGCGGATAGATGCTCCGGCTCGTTCCTGAAGCAGCCACTCCGCCATTCTCATGCCGATTGGGTCCGGCGTCTGTACCTGGCCCCAACGCAAGTGGATTGAGCAAGGTTTCCTTGCCTCGGACCTTGGATCGCTAAATGTGGCTGTTCGGGCGGTTGCCATCATCTTCCTGACTTGTGCCTCGCGGCAAGAACACGGCTGATTCGCGCGAGCACGAGGTTCTCTTTGATTTGGTCTGACCAGAGGCGAACAACCGAAAATCCGAGCTTTCGCAGCTGCCGTCGCTGGCGGTTATCCCTTCGCCGATTTCGGAGCAGTCGCCGCTTCCAATGCCGCGAAAGTCTCTTAAGCTCGCGCATCTCCCGAAGGTGCCAAAACGGAGAGTCAACGAATACCAATAGGTCGTCGTTGACCAGAGCATCGGCCTCGACGCGACCGATCCGCACATGGGACTTAAATGGTATTTCGGCCGCCGCGAAGATTGAAAAAAGCGCGAGTTCCGGTTTCGTGTTCCTGCCTCGAATAAGTCGCATTCGGGCCGAAACCTCAAAAGGGTCACTTGAGAATGGTCTAGCCTTCGGCACGCCGGACTCCGTAGAATCGCTCGCTCCAGGACCTGTGGCCTTCAAAGTTCGCTCCCAGGAATTGTGGAGTCAAATTAGGAACCTCGAATGCCGGTCGCGAGTGTCCAGGCCGATTTCACTCCACTTCCTTATGGGCGCGTCGCGGCCCAAGCAAGTCCTGCAAATCGTTGAAATGTCCAGCCTCTGGCCGGAGTCTAGCACAACGTCTAAACCCCTGAGGCGGGCCGCCGACAACCCCTGCTTTTATCGCCAACGGCCCTGGTTCAAAGCAAGTTCCTGGCCATTCCCGGGATCGCTCCCTTCTCGGACCCGAAGGGTATTTTAGTGTTCGCCTTTTGTTCGCCAATTGTATCTGCGCGGGTTTACCAAAGTCAACCAGCATTTCCAACCCTTAATCGTTTGCTTCGCCGCGCATGCGCTTCCCATCCCGGCTTGCGATCTGGAATTAGTTGGAGGCCTACGGGCAGGTTGGAAAGGAACGGTGGCGAGTCGGGAGTGGGCCCTCCGGGAAACGCGACGACAGACGTGCCGGTGATTAAGGCAGTCCCGACCGGGTCGGGATTCCCGACACAGAAGTCGGGACGCACAGAGCGCGCTTCCGTCCCGAAGCGGGGCTCCGATGGCCAGTGGGCAGGCGGGAGGGGGGGCGGAAGCGGTGATGAGGGATGAGGGATGAGGGACGAGTGGCGAGCGAGGAGGGAGGGCGGAGGCGGTGATGAGTGATGAGTGACGAGGGGGGAGCGAAGAGGGGGACGGAAGCGGTGATGAGGGATGAGGGACGAGTGACGAGCGAGGAGGAGAGCGAGTAGGGGGGCAGAGGCAGTGGCGAGGAGGGAGGGATGGCGGCGTAAAGCCGCCGCTACGAAGTGGGCCTGTCCGATATTGCGACAAAGAATCCCACGAGCGGGCAGGGAGGCACACGCCTGGGTGGCAAGATTGCCCGTAACCACCTGAGGGGATTATGCTTAGTATGTAGTTCCTGGGGAATGCCGTGTGCACTTCCCAAGAGGGAATAGCTATGGATATTCAACGGCCAGAATCGGTGATGAGGAAGAAGAAGCTGCGCCGGATCATCTACGGCGTGGTGGCAGGAGTGGCCGTCTTGGGTGTGTCCGTGGGACTTTCGCGGCTCAAGCCGGCGGCGCCCACGGTGGACCGCTCCACGGTGTGGGTAGACACGGTAATGCGCGGGCCGCTGGTGCGGCAGGTGCGCGGTCTGGGAACCTTGGTGCCGGAAGATATCCGCTGGATCCCGGCGCTGACCGACGGGCGAGTGGATGAAATCGTGCTCCGGCCAGGCGCGATCGTGAAACCCGACTCCATCATCCTGAAGCTGAGCAACCCGGAGCTGCAACAGGGCATGGAAGACGCGACGCTGGAGCGGAAGGCCGGGGAAGAGGATTTGAACAACACGAAGGCGAAACTGGAGACCGATCTGGAGAACCAGCGGGCGTCCGCCGCCACCGTCTATTCCGATTACGAGCAAGCCAAACTGGACCAAGAAAAAAAAGAGCTGCTCTTCAAGGACGGGCTGGTCAGCGAGATGGATCTGAAGGTCTCGCAGTTCAAGGCGCAGGAGCTGGCGGCGCGGAACCAAATCGAGCTGGAGCGCGTAGAGACCTATAAGAAGGGGGCCAAAGCGCAGGTGGCGGTGCAGGAAGCCAAGGTGGACCAACTGAAGGCCATCGAGGCGCTGCGGCGGAAGCAGATCGAGGCGTTGAACGTGCACGCGGGGATCAATGGGATTCTAGAGGTGGAGCCGGTGGAAGTGGGGCAGCGGTTCACGGCGGGCACGAACCTGGCGCGCGTGGCCGATCCGACACATCTGAAGGCGCAGATCCGCATCGCGGAGACGCAGGCGAAGGACGTGCAGATCGGGCAAAAGGCCTCGGTGGACACGCGGAACGGAGTGGTAGAGGGCTACGTCTCGCGGATAGATCCTTCGGTGGTGAACGGGACGGTGACCGTGGACGTGATTTTCAAGGGGCCGCTGCCAGACGGGGCCAGGGCCGATCTGACGGTGGACGGCACGATTGAACTCGAACGCATGGCCGATGTCATCTATGTGGGCCGGCCGGCGTTCGGGCAGGAAGAGAGCACGGTGGGGCTGTTCAAGCTGGTGGATAACGGACAGGACGCGACGCGCGTCCAAGTAAAGCTGGGGAAAAGTTCGGTGAACACGATCGAAATACTCGGGGGCCTGAAGCCGGGGGACCAGGTGATTCTTTCGGACATGTCGGCGTGGGACCGCTACGATACGATCCGGTTGCGATAAACGACGGGGAGGCCCGACCCGGACTCGTCGGGGCGGGACCAGGAGAAAAAGTATGGCGACAAACCTAACGGCTCTGATTCATCTCGATGGCGTGACGAAAGTGTTCCTGACGGATGAGATCGAGACGCACGCGCTCTCCGGGATTCACCTGGAGATCCGTCCGGGGGAGTACATCGCGATCGCGGGGCCTTCGGGGTGCGGAAAGTCCACGCTGCTCTCCATCCTGGGCCTGCTGGATTCGCCGAGCGGAGGCGAGTACCGGCTGAAGGGCCAGCCGGTGGCGCAGCTCTCGCTTTCGGAGCGGACGCGGATCCGGAACCGGGAGATCGGGTTTATTTTTCAAGCCTTCAACCTGATCGGCGACCTGAACGTTTACGAAAACGTGGAGCTGCCGCTGACGTACCGGGGCATGTCGTCGGCGGAGCGCCGGAAGCGGGTGCAAGAAGTGCTGGAACGCGTGGGCATGGCCCACCGGATGAAGCATTATCCCTCGCAGCTTTCCGGCGGCCAGCAGCAGCGCGTGGCCGTGGCGCGCGCGCTGGTGGGCCAGCCGGCCATCCTGCTGGCAGACGAGCCCACCGGGAACCTGGACTCGAAAAACGGCGAGGCGGTGATGGAGCTGTTGAACCAACTGCACCGTGAAGGCGCGACGATCTGCATGGTGACGCACGACTCGCGATACGCGGGCTGCTCGGAGCGCAGCGTGCACCTGTTCGACGGCCGCATCGTGGAAGAGACCACGGGAGCGGGCCGGCAGGAGGTGCAGGCATGAAGCCCGGCGCGCAGGGATTGCGGAAGGTCGTCGGGAAATTCCTGGCAAGTCCGGGGGCGGTGTTTGTCGCCGTGCTGACGGCGGGTCTGGCCACGGCGTCCCTGGGACACCACACGGGCCTGTACCGCGCGAAAGGAACATCGGGCTGGCGATCCAATGTTGTGCTGGCCTGCCCGCGCAGCGGGGCGCCGGCGCACTCCACAGCGGCGGAGGCAACCGCATCCGCTTCCACATCCCGGCAACAAAGTTCGGCGAGCGCCTTGAATTCGTCCGCGGATTCCCCAGCCGCAGACGTGGCGAACCACGACGGATCCCCGGAAAAGCATCCGGCCGGGGAGACCGGCAAGTCCGCGAGGGGCAGCAGCTTTTCCGTGCCGCTGCCTGACTTCAACGCGCCGGAATTGAGCCGGTTCATTTCACCGCTGTAAAGGACAGGCAAACAGCCGGGCCGGGCTGCTCGCTGCGGCGAGCGGCGTGTGGCGATGTGTATCCGGCCGCAGCGGAAAAACGGGAGGCCGTATGTGGCAAGCTCTCGGACAGGATCTCCGCTACGCAGCCCGCCGCCTGGCGCATAATCCCGGCTTCACCGCCGCCGCTGTGCTTATGCTCGCTCTCGGCATCGGCGCGAACACCGCAATTTTCAGCATCGTGAATGGAGTGCTCCTTCGGCCGCTTCCGTTTGCGGACTCCGACCGCATCGTCGTTCTCCACGAAACGTTTCGCAATGGCTGGGGCTCGGTCTCCGCGCCGAATTACCTGGACTGGAAAAAACAAAACCGGGCACTGGATAGCATGGCGGTCTACCGGACCGGGGGGCTGAACCTGACCGGGCGCCTCACGCCCCAGCGGCTCGATTCCGCCGAGGTGTCGGAAGGGTTTTTCGAGGTCTTCGGCGTGCACCCGGTGATCGGCCGGCTGTTCCGCGAAAACGAATGGAAGCCGGGCGGGCCGGACGTGGCCGTGATCAGCGACAGCGTGTGGCGTACAGCCTTCGGCGGCGATCCCGGAATTGTGGGCCGGACGATCCAGCTCAGCGGAACCTCCTACGAGGTTGTGGGCATCGTCGCGGAAGAGCTGTCCTACCCTGCCGACACGCGCGTGTGGCTGCCGGACCGGCTGGCCACGCCGTTCGCGCGCAACCGCGACACCCATTTCTATTCCGCTGTCGCGCGGCTGAAGCCGGGTGTGACTCTCGAGCAGGCCCGCGCGGATCTGGCGCGCGTCGCCAGAGGGCTGGAGCAGCAGTATCCGGATACGAATCGGGAACGCGGGGTGCGCGTCACTCCACTCCTGGAGCAAGCCGTGGCGCACGTCCGCCCGGCGCTGGAGATTCTTTTCGCCGCGGTGGGATTCGTGCTGCTGATCGCCTGCGCCAATGTGGCAGACCTGCTGCTGGCGCGCGCCGTGGCGCGCCGGCGCGAGATGGCCGTCCGCGCGGCACTGGGCGCGGACCGCGCGCGCATTGTGCGGCAACTGCTGACCGAGAGCGCGCTGCTTGCTGCCGGAGGCGCGGCCATGGGATTGGCCGTGGGCTACGCGGCGCTGGCCGCGCTGCCGGCCCTGCTTCCCGAGGGGACGCTGCCGCGCGCCGGCAGCATCACGCTGGACACGCGCGTTCTGCTGTTCACACTGGCCGCCGGGCTGCTCACTGCATTGCTGTTTGGCCTGGCGCCGGCATTGGCGGCATCGCGGGTGGACCCGCAATCGAGCCTGCAGCATGGGGCCGGAAGAGCCACCGAGAGCCGCGGGGTGTCCCGGCTGCGCAGCGGGCTGATGGCTGCGGAGGTGGCGCTGGCTGCGCTGCTGCTCGTTGGCGGCGGCCTTCTGATCCGTACTCTCGGCGCGCTGCTTCACGTGGATCCCGGGTTTGAGCCCACTCATGTGGAAACCGCCGAGATTTTTCTCCCCAAAATGATTCCTGCCGAAGTCCCGAAAAATCTCGAGCGCGTGGATCAGATGACGGCGCGCCTAGCGGGCCTGCCGGGAGTGGAGGCGGCCAGCACCACGATTCTGCTGCCGCTGAGCGGTTACAACATCAACGGCGATGTGCAGATCGAAGGGCGTCCCGCAAACGTGCCGCCGGGAACCCAGGTGGCGGAGATGCGTTTTGTGGGGCCGGAATTTTTCCGCGTGTTCCAGATTCCCGTGCTGCGAGGCCGGGAATTCACCGCGCGCGACAAACCGGGCGCTCCTCAGGTAGCCATCGTGAACCGGCAGATGGCACGCCACTACTGGGGCCAGGGGAGCGCCATCGGACACCACGTCGCTTTTACGGATGTGCACAACCAGGCGCAGTGGGCGGAGATCGTGGGCGTGGTTGGCGACGTGCACACCTTTGGCCTGGGCAACGATGTGCGCGACGAGGTGTACATGCCCTTCTGCCAGCAGAGCGCGGAGGATATCAGCTTCCTCTCCGGGGAAATTCCCATCATCTTCGTGGTGCGCGCGGCGGGAGTGCCGGAAGCGCTGGCTGCGACCATTCCTCCCGCCGTCGCATCGGTAGACACATCGATGCCTGTGGCGCGGGTGGAGTCCATGGCCTCCCTGCTCGCGAGCTCGCTCGCGCGGCAGAAATTTGCGGCCTTGCTGCTGGGCGCATTCGCCGCCCTCGCCCTGGTGCTGGCGGCAGCAGGGATTTATGCCGTGATGTCCTACCTGGTCACCGAGCGCACGCACGAAGTGGGCGTGCGGATGGCGCTCGGCGCGGCGCCCGTCAACGTGCTCAAGCTCGTGTTGACCGGCGGATTGAAGCTAGCTCTGGCCGGCGTCGCGGTGGGTCTGATTGGCGCGCTGGCCGCGACTCGCCTGCTCTCGAGCCAGTTGTTTGGAGTGACTCCGGCCGACCCGCTCACGTTTCTTTGCGTCACGGCGCTGCTCGGTGCCACCGCGGCGCTGGCCTGCTACGTGCCGGCGCGGCGCGCGGCGCGCGTGGATCCGATGGTGGCATTGAGATACGAGTGATTCTGGAGGTTGGAAGCTAAAGGGTAGAGACCGGAAGGATAAAGCGAACATGGACACACTGTGGAAAGACATTCGATTCGGGCTGCGGGGGCTGGCGAAGAATCCGGGATTCACGGTGGTTGCGGTACTGACGCTGGCGCTGGGGATCGGCGCGAATACGGCGCTGTTCAGCCTGGTCAACGCCCTGCTGTTGCGCCACCTGCCTGTCGCGAACCCGGAGCAACTCGCGGCCATTGGCAATCCGGCGCGCGTGGGCGGCGTATCGGAGGGCACGCCGCGCTTCGACTTGTTTTCGTTGCCGCTCTACTACGCCGTGCGCGACGCGAGCCACAGCTTCAGCGGGCTGCTGGCCACGGGGAGAACGGGCGCGCTCGACGTCCGCGCGGAGGGCGCGGCAGCGACGGCGGAGGTGGAACATCCACGCGGCCGGCTGGTAACGGGGAATTATTTCTCCGTGCTCGGAGTGCATGCCGCTGCGGGACGCACATTCACGGAGGAAGACGATCGCCTTGGCGGGGTGTCGCCACCCGCGGTTGTGCTGGCCTATCAATACTGGAAGCGGCGCTTCGGGCTGGACCCCGCGGTGGTGGGAAAACGGCTGACCATCAACGGAGGACTGTTCACGATCATCGGTGTAGCGGCACCGGAATTCACCGGTGAAATCGTAGGCGCGCGCGAAGACCTGTGGATTCCCGTGACCCAGCAGCCGCTGGTGAATCCGGGACGCAATTGGCTCAGAGATGGAAACACGAGTTGGCTGCTGCTGCTGGGCCGGCTGAAGCCGGGGGTGACGCTGGAGCAAGCCAAGGCCGAGCTCGATCCCCTGGCGCACCGCCTGGTTCCCACGCTTCCGGGTATCAAACTCGATCCGGACGAAATAGTAGGAATCGCAAGCAGCCATGTGAGCGTGTCTCCCGGGGGGTTGGGATTTTCGTCGGTGCGCGAGCGATTCTCGCAGCCGCTGCTGCTGCTGTTCGGCATGGTAGGCGTCGTGCTGCTGATCTGCTGCGCCAACATCGCCAACCTGATGCTGACGCGGGCGGCGGGACGGAGCCGCGAAATCGGCGTGCGGCTGGCCATCGGGGCGGGCCGGGGCCGGCTGGTGCGGCAACTTCTGACGGAGAGCTTTCTTCTCGCGCTCGCGGGCACAGCGTGCGGAGCGGTTCTAGCTGTGTGGGCCAGCCGCATGCTGCTGGAACTCGCCTCACGCGGAGGCAATCCCATTCCTCTCGATGTGCATCCCGACCTGCGGGTACTGGCGTTCACGCTCGGAATCACACTGCTGACGGCAATGCTGTTCGGGCTGGCGCCGGGCTGGCGGGCCGTGCGGGTGGATCTCATCTCCGCGCTGAAACCCTCCATGGGGCGCACGGGGCAGACCGGGAGCTCACGTGGAAAATTCCGCGCGGGCAAGGCGCTGGTGGTGGCGCAAGTGGCCGTCTCCCTGTTGTTGCTGACCGGAGCGGGGCTGCTGGTGCGCAGCCTGAACAACCTGATGCAGCAGGACGTGGGTTTTGATCGCAATCACCTGCTGGTGGTGGAGACGGACCCGGTGGCGTCGGGCTACAGCCAGCAACAGATGAATGCGCTGATGCGCGACGTCACCGCCTCGCTCGCCGAATTGCCCGGAGCCAGCGGTGTGGTGCCCTCGTGCAACGGCCTGTTCAGCGGCACCGAGAGCGCCACGGTATTGGGCCTGGGCGACTTGCGGCGCACCTCGCGGGACGACCGCACCAGCTTTTATGACATGGTGGGGCCCGATTATTTCCGGATTGTGGGCGCGCACATCCTACAGGGCCGCGGCATCGGCCCGCAGGACACGGAAACGTCGCCAAAAGTGGCCGTCATGAGCGCGGCGATGGCGCGTTACCTCTACCCCGGGATCAATCCCGTGGGGCACCACATTCTCACAGGGGACACGGAGCACCCGGTGGCGGTGGAGGTGGTGGGGGTAGTGAGCGACATCAAGGAGAGCAACCTGGCGGAGGAGGCCAGCCGGCGTTTCTTCTTGCCCATTGCACAAAGGACGGATGAGATCGGTTACCTGCGATTCATTCTGCGGACACCGGGCGAACCGGGCGCGCTGAAGAAGGCCGTGCAAGTACGCATGGCGGAACGATTCCCCAACGTGCGAGTGAACGACGTCTCTCCGGTGCTCGACAACATGAGAGACGACATCACCGAGCAGAGGATGCTGGCGCAACTCTCTTCGTTGTTCGGCGGGCTGGCGCTCGTGCTGGCGGTAACGGGTCTCTACGGCGTGATGTCGTACACCACCTCGCAGCGGACGAATGAGATCGGAATCCGCATGGCCCTGGGAGCGGAGAGCGGCAGGGTGCTGTGGATGGTGCTGGGCGAATCGCTGGGGCTGCTCGTGGTGGGCATTGTGCTGGGCGTGGCGCTGGCGGCGGGAGCGCTGCGTGTGCTTTCCAGCCGCCTGTTCGGACTGTCGGCAACGGATCCACTAACGTTGGCCGCGTCAGTTTCCGTACTTGGACTGGCCGTCCTGCTGGCCGGATATCTGCCGGCGCGACGGGCGGCACGCGTGGACCCGCTGGTGGCACTGCGTGAAGAGTGAATGGTGAGGAGGCGCGATGGACACCATCTGGCAGGACTTGAAATTCGCCGCACGGATGCTGGTGAAAAACGCGGGGCTGACGATCACCGCAGTCGTCACGCTGGCGCTGGGGATCGGCGCGAACACCGCAATCTTCAGCGTGCTCGACGCCGTGCTCTTCCGCCCGCTGCCCTACCCGCACCCGGAGCGCCTGGTAAAAGTGTGGGGAAGGTTCACCGGCGTCGGGCTGCCGAAGGATCAGATGTGGTTTTCCGCGCCGGAACTCCGCGACCTGGCCAACCTGAACCAGAGTTTTTCGGAGTTCGGCGCGGTCACTTCCGCGGCCTACAACATGGGCGTCCGGGGCACGCCCGAGCAGCTTTCCGGAGCCACGGCCTCTCCCGGCCTGTTTCGCGCGCTGGGCGTGAACGCGCAGATCGGCAGAACGTTCACGGATGAGGAAGCGCAGCCCGGCCACGATTCGGTGGTGATGCTCAGCTACGGGCTGTGGCAGCGCGGTTTCGGGGGCGACCCGGGGGTGGTGGGCCGCACACTGACCATCAACAGCCAGCCCATGGTGGTGGTCGGCGTGTTGCCGCAGGGATTCGAGTATCCCGGGCTGACGGGAATCGAAATCTGGCAGCCGCTGGCCTTCGGACCGGCGGACCTGGACCCGAACAATCGCGGGAACCACGGGTATGAAGTGGTTGCGCGGCTGAAGCCCGGCGTGTCCCTGGCGCAGGCGCGTTCGCAGATGGAAGCGGTGGCCAAAACGATCATCGAGCAAAACAAACAATATCCCTACGAGAAATTCAATTACGGATTCTTCGTGAATCCCCTGCTGTCGGAAGTGGTTGGGGACGAAATGACGAGTTCGCTGTGGATACTGATGGGCGCCGCCGGTTTCGTCCTGCTGATCGCCTGCGCCAATGTGGCCAGTCTGCTGCTGGGGCGGGCGTCCGCGCGCGACCAGGAAACCTCTATCCGCATGACCATGGGCGCGGGACGGGTCCGGCTAATCCGGCAATACCTGACGGAGAGTGTATTGCTCGCGCTGCTGGGTGGAGCGGCGGGGATCGCGGTGGTGCCGCTGGCGCTGCACGCCCTGCTGCGCATCAGTACGGACACACTGCCCCGCCCGGTGGCTTCCAGCATTGACGTGGGCATGCTGCTGTTCACCATGAGCGTGGCGCTGGGAACCGGAATCGTGTTCGGGCTGGCGCCGGCGTTTCGCGCCGTGCGCGGCGTGGGCTACGCCAATTTGAAAGAGGGCGGGCGTGGCAGTTCGCTGGGGCCGAAAGCCAACCGCACGCTGCGACTCCTGGTGGGCGCGGAGGCCGCGGTTTGCCTGATGCTGCTGGCCGGAGGCGGACTGTTGCTGCGCAGCTTTCTGCGTGTGCTGGAGGTGGATCCCGGGTTCCGCCCGGCGGGCGTGCTGACCATGCAGCTCAGCTTGCCGCCGCAGAAGTACAGTAAACCGGACCAGTGGCGTACATTCTTCCGCGACGTGGTGGATCGCGTTCGGGCCATTCCCGGTGTGGACGCGGCCGGAGCGATCGGCGGCCTTCCGCTCAACGGCGCTCCCAATTCGGGGACGATGACCGCGGATTCGCAGGGGGTACCGCCCGATCAGCGGTCGCCGGAGACGGACTACCGTCCCGCCACCGCCGGCTATTTCTCCACCATGGGAATCACGCTGATGGAAGGGCGCTTTTTCGACGAGCACGACACGGAAACTTCGGCGCCCGTGGCCATCATTGATCAGAGCATGGCCGCGCTGTACTGGCCGCGGGAAAGTGCGATTGGGAAGCGGATCAAACTCGGCGGCCTGGCGTCCAACACGCCGTGGCTCACCATTGTCGGCGTGGTGAAGCACGTGCACTACCGCACGCTGGAAGCGAAATCGCGGGTGGAAGCGTACTGGCCGGCGGCGCAGCGGCCCTACCAGGCCATGGATTTGGTCATCCGCACGTCGCGCGAACCGAAAAGCATGGCCGCGGTGATCGAAAGAGAAGTGCATGCGCTCGATCCGGACCAGCCCGTCTTCCACGTTCGCACCATGGAGGAATGGATGGCAGATTCCGTGGCCCGGCGCCGGCTGGCGCTGATCCTGCTGGCGATTTTTTCCGGGCTGGCTCTGCTGCTGGCCTCGGTCGGAATCTACGGCACCACATCCTTTGCGGTGACGCAGCAGACCCGGGAGATTGGAGTGCGGCGCGCCCTGGGAGCGCAGCGCGGCGACGTGTTCCGGTTGGTGCTGGCGGAGGGGGTGACCGCGGTGGCCATCGGGGCGGCGGACGGAATCGTGGGCGCGTTGGTCATTACGCAATTCATCCGCCAG
>Ga0187812_1000236_pt1 | contig 19911 bp, 14 predicted proteins | sample NC_S_2_FD_130582 | JGI IMG/M metagenome (GOLD analysis project Ga0187812, IMG submission 130582) | Wetland sediment microbial communities from Neuse River Estuary, North Carolina, USA - ASW-S_2 | ecosystem: Environmental > Aquatic > Freshwater > Wetlands > Sediment | place: USA: North Carolina...
AGGTAACGCAGAAGACCGCTGCAAACTCGGAGGAGAGCGCATCGGCTGCCGAAGAGCTCACTGCCCAATCGGAGACAGTGAAGGACGTGGTGAACCGCCTTACCGCGATGGTGAGCGGGCAGGCGGCCGAACGGCGCATTACGGCGAGTTCCTTCGCGGAAACGCGCAAGCCCAAACGGCGGATTCCCGCGGCGCCGGGAACTCTGTTGGGACAGACGAAGCAGACATCCGGATCATGGGCGGAGGCGGAGAAGTCCATACCGCTGGAAGCGGAATTCCAGGAATTCTAGTTGTGCTTGGCGCGCCGGCGGGATGAATTGCCCCGCCGGGCTGCTCACCGACTCATCTTACACCGGGGGAACGACATGTCTTTGTCAAACGGCCGCGCGGCAAATCCTCTAGATATGCGGGAACGCGTCGACGAACTTGCCACGCGGCTGGCTTTGTCCGGTGCGAACAAGAAGCTGGTGGCAGACCTGATCGCTTTCTGCGAGGCGGCGAGGGACGACGGGTTTTCGCGTATGACCGAGGTCATTTCCAGATTGTCGGTCAGCGTAAAAGGTGTTTCGAAAGGAACGGCCCTGGAGGAACTGTTGGGGCGCGAGATTCCACTTGTCCAGCAAGTCCTTGACGCGGGAAGGGACGGGGGATCGGGCGCCGGCTCGGCTTCTGCGCCGGGTGAAGGAGGTTCCGCGGAGGAACCGCTGTCGATAGCGGAAGACGCGGAGATGGTGGTTGCCTTCATTGTGGAGTCGAGGGAGCACCTGACCACGATTGAACAGCAGATGCTCCTGATCGAGCAAAACACAGCGGATTCGGATTCCATCAACACGGTGTTTCGCGGTTTTCACACCATGAAGGGCCTGGCTGGATTCCTGGAGTTTTCCGACATTCAGGAGGTAGCTCACGAAGTCGAGACCTTGCTCGGGCTTGCCCGCAACTCCAGCCTGACCATTACGCCGGAGATTGTGGACGTCGTATTGGAGAGCGCGGACTTTGTGAAGCAGGCTCTGGGCTCCATTGAAGACTCGTTGGCGTCCGGGGGCCACCGCATCCGGTCCAATGGGGCTGCGCTGGTAGCGAAGATTCGGGCCGCGATGGGCGGCGCCTCTGAGAAAGTCCAACCTGCCGAGAGGACCCAATCTGTCGAGAGATCGCAATCTGCTGAAATGGCCGAACCTGTGCAGGCGCCGCAAGATTCGGCCGGAGCGGCGGCATCCGATTTGCCTGCCGCCACGGAACGGGGCGTTTCCTCGCCGCTTGCGGAGTCCAAGGCGAGCAAAGCCCGAGACACATCCTCGCTTCGCGTCGACACGGAGAAACTGGATCACCTGGTGGAAATGGTAGGCGAGATGGTAATCGCGCAGTCGCTGATTCGTCACGACCAGAGCGTGAGCCTTGCGCAGGACAGCCGCCTGCTGCGCAATCTTTCGCAACTGGCGCGAATCACCAACGACGTGCAGCGCACCACCATGAGCCTGCGCATGGTGCCCATGGGGCAGATCTTTCAACGGACTGCGCGCGTCGCCCGCGATTTGTCGCGCAAGACTGGCAAGCAGATCGAACTGGAGACCTCGGGAGATGAGACGGAGGTGGACAAGATTATCGCCGAGGAACTTGCCGATCCCCTCATGCACATGGTTCGCAACGCTGTCGATCACGGCATTGAGCCGCCTGAGGCGAGAGTCGCAGCGGGCAAAAAGCCGACCGCGCAGATTCGGCTGTCTGCATATCATCAGGGCGGCCAGATTGCCGTGGAGATCGCCGATGACGGCCGCGGCCTGGATCGGGAAAAGATCCTGAGCAAGGCTCGAAAGAATGGGCTGGTGAGCCGAGATGCGCAGCTTACCGAGAACGAGATTTTCCACCTGATCTTCGAACCAGGATTTTCAACCGCGGAGCAGATCACAGACATCTCGGGACGCGGCGTAGGAATGGATGTGGTCCGCAAGCAACTTCAAAAGCTGCGCGGCCGCATCGAAATCCAGTCGCAACCGGGCCGCGGCACCACCTTTTGCCTGAAGCTTCCATTGACGCTCGCAATCATCGAAGGCCTGGCTGTGCGTGTAGGAGGGCAGCGTTATATCGTTCCGATCTTCTCGGTCATCGAAATCGTTAAGCCCACCCAGGAGATGCTTTCGACGGTCAGAGGCAAGAATGAGATGGCGATGGTACGCGGCCGGCTGTTGCCCATTGTGCGGCTGCATCGGCAATTCCGCGTAGAGCCAAGCTCCGAAAACTTTGCCGATGGCCTGCTGGTGGTGGTGGAAAGCCAGGGGCGGCAGTTCGCGCTGTTTGTCGACGATCTGGCGGGCAAACAGGAAGTGGTCATCAAGAGCCTGGGCGACGATTTGAAGAACGTCTCGGGAATCGCGGGCGGAGCGATCCTGGGAGATGGACGAGTGGGACTCATCCTCGACGTGGAAGGAATTTTCCTCGGAGGCCGGCAATGAGCCATGCGATGCCAGATGCGGCCGGTTTTCGGGAATTGACCGCGGGCGAATTCGAGCAGATTCGGAAGTTGGCCCACGAGAAATTCGGCCTGAATCTTCGCGACGGCAAAGAAACTCTGGTCTCGTCGCGATTGGGCAAAATGATCCGCAGCCGGAAGTTCTCGTCCTTTCAGGAGTACATCCGTTTTGTTGTCGCGGATGGCTCAGGAACGGCTTTGACGGAACTCATTGATGCACTGACCACGAATCACACCAGCTTTTTCCGCGAGGCAGGCCATTTCGAGTTCCTTCGCCAGACCATTCTGCCGACGCTGCGGGAAAGGGAAAGGATCGCGATCTGGAGTGCGGCATGTTCCAGCGGTGAAGAGCCCTATTCGATTGCCTTCTGCCTGCTTGATGAATTAGGCGAGGCGGCATTGAGCAGGATACGCATTCTTGCCACGGACATTTCGACCCGCGTCCTGGAAAAGGCGCGGCAAGGCACCTATCCCGCCGAGAAGTTTGAGGGCGTTCCACTTCAGCAGCTTCGCCGCTACGTTCTTCGGGGCGAGGGAGCGTCTGCCGGCTCTTATCGGGTCAAGCCTCAGATACGTGCAACCGTCGAATTCGCACGCGTGAACCTGATGGACAGTCTTTTGCAGTTTGGCCCCGTTCCGGTCATCTTTTGCCGCAATGTGATGATTTATTTCGACAAGCCGACTCAGCAGGATCTTGTCGGCCGCCTTGCGGATCGCCTGGAGCCGGGCGGCTACCTGTTCGTTGGGCATTCAGAGAGCCTCAATAGCGTGAAACACACACTGCAGTACGTTCGGCCGGCGGTCTATCGGAAGCCTCCGAGTGGCCAATTCAATGCGCTAAGGAGCTTTGGTACGCAGTGAATCAGACGCTCATTGTCGGCATCGCGGATTGCATGGTCACAGACAATCCCGGCTGTGTGCTCGTGACCCACGCGCTCGGTTCCTGCATTGCGGTCATGATCCACGATCCGGTAGCGATGGTGGGCGGTTTGCTGCATTTCATGCTTCCTGAGTCCACAATCGATCGGGAGAAGGCGCGCAACCGCCCTTTCATGTTCGCGGACACTGGCATTCCCCTCCTTTTTCACGGCGCCTATGCCAAGGGAGCGGAAAAGCGCCGCCTCAGGGTGGCGCTGGCCGGAGGCGCGCAAATGTTGGACGATGCCAGCCTGTTCAACATCGGAAAACGGAATTGTCTGGCGGTGCGAAGGATTCTATGGAAGGCCGGTGTGATGGTGCATGCGGAGGACGTGGGCGGCGCGGCGTCCCGTACCGTTCACCTTGAAGTTGGCACTGGCAAAGTGTGGTTGGGGGGACTAGGGAGCTCCTCCAGGAGCGAACTGCCCGCCGCACTGCCCCGGAAGGGAGGGGAAGATGGCCTACAACATATTAATTGTCGATGATTCGCCCGCAATGCGCTCGTTTGTTCGTCGAGTACTGGATTTGTCGGGCCTCGAAATCGGCGAGTGCCTGCAGGCCGAGAACGGCGCCTGTGCGTTGGATCTACTGCACTCATATTGGATCGATGTCGTTTTGACTGACATCAACATGCCGGTCATGGACGGCCATGCCCTGGTTCGCGCACTAAACGCCGATGACGATCTGCGCGCGGTCCCCGTCATCGTTGTTTCGACCGACAGGACAGAGGCCCGAACGCGAGATATGTTCGCGCTGGGCGCAAAGGGATACATCACCAAACCGTTCATGCCGGAGATTTTGCGGGACGAGGTGGAAAGAGTCTTGGGGGTGAGTCATGGCAGTTGACCAAATGGAGCAGGATCTGAAGGCATGCGCCGAGGAGGTCCTGGAAAGCATGTTCTTTACCAGCCCGCTGTCAGAGCCAGTGCCCGGTGGGCGCTCGCGACTGGATTTGATCCTGGCCCAGGTCACTTTTCGAGGGACGGCTTCCGGTCGTTTCGGAGTTGGGTGTTCGATGGATGCGGCACGATCGCTTACTGCCGCATTTCTCGGCATGGAGAGTGACACAGTGGCGGAGCAGCAGTGCGGCGAGGTGATCTGCGAATTGGCGAACATGCTCTGCGGGTCGGTTCTCAGCCGCATGGAACCGGGCGGACGTTTCGATCTCATGACGCCCGAGATCGAGCCTCCGGGCTGTCTTCCGGAGACGGTGACTGCAAGCCGCATTTTCCAATTGGAAGAAGGCGCACTTCTCACGTGGCTGCTCTTCGAGGAGGCGAATTGGATAGAGATCGGAAAATCAAAGTTCTGATTGTGGACGATTCAGCCATCGTTCGCAAGATGCTGACCGACGCAATTTCCGAAGTGCCGGATCTCGAAGCGGTGGGGACTGCGCCCGATCCGTTTATTGCACGCGGCAAAATCCTCGCGCTGAAGCCCGATGTCCTGACGCTGGATATTGAGATGCCAAGGATGGATGGGCTCACGTTTCTTCGCAAGCTCATGCAGTTTCACCCGCTGCCGGTAATCGTCATCAGCTCCCTGGGACAGAGCTCGTGCCAGGCCACACTGGAGGCGCTTCGGCTTGGAGCCGTTGAAGTACTGGCAAAGCCCGGAGGCCCTTACTCCGTGGGCGAATTGCGCAACGACCTGGCCGCGAAGATCCGGATGGCGGCGGCGGCAACGATACGCCGCCCCGTAAATTGTTCTCCGATGGAAGCGAAGGAGAATATCGTGATAGCCCCGGCCCGGTCCTTCCGGCCGGAAACGGTTGTGGCTATCGGGGCCTCGACCGGAGGAACTGAGGCTATTGAAGAGATCCTGACGCATCTGCCAGAGAACGTTCCAGGCATCGTCATCGTGCAGCACATTCCACCGGTATTCTCGCGTGCGTTTGCGGAGCGATTGAATCGCGTTTGCCGGATTCGCGTGAAGGAGGCTTGCGATGGTGATCGAGTTCAGGCGGGTACGGCACTAGTGGCGCCGGGAGATTTCCACATGGTCCTTCGCAAGACTGACAGTGAATATCGTGTGCAGATCAAGGGCGGGCCGCGCGTCTGCTATCAGAGACCATCTATCGATGTGCTTTTCAGCTCCGTGGCGGAGTGCGCCGGCGATCGCGCTGTGGGAGTGTTGCTCACTGGTATGGGCTCAGACGGTGCTCGCGGACTTCTGTCCATGATGCACCATGGTGCGCGCACTGTCGTTCAGGACGAAGCGAGCTGTGTTGTCTTCGGCATGCCCCGGGAGGCAATTCGCCTCGGCGCCGCGGGCCGGATCGTTCCACTTCCCAAGATTGCCTTTGCCATTACAAATGAAGCCGCTATGACCGGGAAAGGATGAGGCCATGCGGAATAACCCTGGCGATTCACGCAGCGGCATCTGTTATGTGCAACCGCTACCTATTGTCCAATGGCAGATTATTCTGCTTCATCGTCAGCCGCTTCGATGGAGATTGACTCTATGTCGATGGCCCAGGATATGGAATGTAAATCGGCGCCAAGTCCGATGATTTGAAGGAGATCGGAAATGTTCATGAACGACAAGAGCCTGGGACCACAAGCACAGGATGCCTCCTCTTCCCCCGTCCGGTATGTCGCACGACAACCGATTCTCACTCACCAACGGACAATCGTCGGCTACGAACTGCTGTTTCGCTCCGGCATGGAGGAGCAATTCCGCTGCGCCGATCCGGACCAGGCAACCAAGTCTGTCATCGATATGACCGCCCTGCTTGGATTCGAAGCACTTTGCGACGGCGGACTTGCGTTCATTAACTGCACGCTTGAAACGCTGCGGCGTGGGCACATCGCGCTGCTTCCGCCGGAGAAGGTCGTCATTGAAATTCTGGAGACGATTCCGCTCTGCGATTCGCTTCTGCACCTCTGCGGAAAGCTCAGATCCGAGGGCTACAAGATCGCCCTTGACGATTTCACCATCGATGATCCCCGGGAGTGCATGGCTGAACTCGCGAACTTCATCAAAGTGGATCTGAAGCAGACATCCTGGGACGACGCGAACAAGCTCTGCAGGCGGCTGGGCAGCAGAGCATGTGCGATGCTGGCGGAAAAGGTGGAAACACCGGAGGACTTCGCTCAGGCCACGCAACTCGGATTCAGCTTTTTCCAGGGGTACTTCTTTGGAAAGCCGAAAACCATTTCATTTCGCAATGCAGGACTGGAAAGCCTCGCCCACCCGAACCCGGTGCAGCCCGATCTCGCGTCCCCAATTCGACTGGTCTCTTAGATTCCGGTGCGAAGAGCCGATCCGCCGCTGCTGCAGCCTTTCTTTTGAAGGAGATCCAGGGCATCCATCGGCTCTTCCAGTAACTATTTCGTGGTTACGTAAATGCGCGACAGGATGAGCCGAACGGCGCGTTGACAAGTGACCCGGATCACATTGAGTACCCTTTCAATCGAGCTATAAACAGAATGCTTGTTACCTCACGATGCCTGACACGGCGTACGGGGCACGGATCAACCCTTTTGTGAGCAAACCCCTTGCCCCGTTGTCAGCGTAGCCCGTTACGAGAGTACCCGAAAATAAGAGTACTGAAGTGCCTATGAAGCAGTTCCGGCCGTTTCGTCTCGATGTTGTCAACGAATGCCTTTGGCAGGGAAATGAACGTATCTTGCTCACGCCAAAAGCATTCTCTCTGCTCCACTGCCTCGTGGAGCGCGCTGGATCGCTGGTCACCCAATCCGAATTGCTAGAACTTTTGTGGCCCAATATCTTTGTTCAGCCCGAGGTATTGAAGACGCACGTCAAGGATCTTCGCGCGGTTCTGGGAGACGACGCGCGAAGCCCTCGCTTCATTGAAACTCAGCATCGCAGGGGCTATCGCTTCATCGCTCCCGTCACCGATTCCCAAACCCTGGCAAATCGGCCCGCGAGCACCTTCCCGACACGATTCGGACTGGACAGCACCCTTGCCGAGTTGCGGGGATCGTTCTTAGAAGCGCGCTTTGGGGGCGCCCGGCTGGTATTCGTCACAGGAGAAGCCGGAATCGGCAAAACTACCCTGGCCAACTCTCTGGAGAGCGGCCTCATAGCAGACGTTCCCGGACTCCGGATGATGCGGGGCCACTGTGTGGAAGGGCTGGGAGGGCGCGAACCCTATCACTGTCTGCTCGAAGGGGTTCTGACGATGCTTCGCTCGCCGGAACAAGATATAGTTCTGGACCGATTGCTGCGCTATGCTCCAACCTGGCTGGCGCAGTTTCCAGGGCATGTGCGCAAAGATCAATCCGCGCAGTTGTTTCAGCAGGTCAAGGGCGCAACCACCGAGCGCATGGCGCGCGAGTTTTGCCAATTCATTGAAGCCATCACGAGCGATTCGCCGATGTTGCTGATCCTCGAAGATGTTCATTGGGCGGATCCGCATACTGTCGGTTGCATCGAATGGCTCGCGCGCGGCTGCTGGAATGCCAAAGTGATGGTTGTTGCCACATATCGCCCGGTGACTGTATCCGTACTCCGGCATCCCATCAAGCACTTGAAGCCGAATTTGCTTTCCAATGGACTATGCCGGGAAATACGAGTCGCACCTCTTACGCCGGAAGAGGTGACGCGCTTCCTTGAGGAGATAGCACCGAAATCCGCTCCTCCTCCGGGGCTCAGCGAGTTTCTCTACCGCCGATCTGAGGGGAACCCCCTGTTCATGACCGCCGCGCTACAACACCTCGTTGCCAATGGGGATGTGACTCTCGACGATGGGAAATTGTCGATCGCACATCAGTTAGATCCGCTCAAGACTGACATCCCCGACTCTCTTCGACAACTGATTGAACTTCAGATGGAGTCAGAGCTTACGGAGAAACAGCGAACTGTGCTTGAAGCGGCAAGCGTATGCGGCAACTCTTTCGAATCGGCCATGGTGGCGGAAGCAACAGGAATTCCTGTGGAGGAGACCGAGGAGATCTGTGGGCAACTGGCGAGGCACGGAAACATTCTCCGCGCGCTGGGCATGGTGACCTGGCCCGACGGCTCCATCTGCCTGCAACTTGAATTTATCCATTCCCTGTATAAGGAGGTCTTTTACCGCAAGCTTAGCCAATCACGCAGGGTGCGAATCCACAAGCTGGTTGGACGCAAGCTGGAATCCTTGAATGAATCGCGCGGTGGTGCTGTTACACCGCAGCTTGCCTATCGCTACTAGAGAGGTTCGGAGGAGGGCGCGTTCCTCAACAGCACTTGCGGGACGCCAACGCGGACGCGCAGTGCACCCTGGCCATTTTGCGAACTTGGTGGGGTGGCGATGAGCAGACCGTTGATATTCTCTCTGTCCGGGCTGCTTGCCTATTGGAGGCAATCCTCGAGATGGCGAGCGCCCGATCTGCCTCTGCGGGCTGTCCTGTGGAGGCTGACGCTGTATGCAGGGAGCGGAGATTACGGGATCGTCAATCGCGAAGAGCATGCTTCCTATCCTCGGTTGGCGTATACTTTCACTACAAGTATCGACTATTAAGTACACCACTGTCCGCATGAAACAGTTCCGGCCGTTTCGCCTCGATATTGCGAACGAATGCCTTTGGCGGGGAAGTGAACGTATCTTGCTCACACCAAAAGCATTCTCCCTGCTCAGCTGCCTCGTGGAGCGCGCTGGATCGCTGGTCACCCAATCCGAATTGATGGATCTTTTGTGGCCCAATACCTTTGTTCAGCCGGAGGTATTGAAGACGCACATCAAGGACCTTCGCGCGGTCTTGGGGGACGATGCGCGCAGCCCCCGTTTCATTGAAACGCAGCATCGCAGAGGCTATCGCTTCATCGCGCCCGTTGCCGAATCCCAAACCGGGGAGAATCGGCCCGCGACCGCTCACCGGACACTGTTCGGAAAGGACAGCACTCTTGTTGAGTTGCGCAGCTCGTTTTCTGAAGCATGTGCCGGGAGCGCGCAGCTCCTATTCGTCACCGGAGAGGCCGGCATCGGCAAGACCACTCTGGCCAACTCGCTGGAGAGCGGTCTCACGGCAGACGTACCCGAACTCCGCGTCATGCGGGGCCACTGCGTGGAAGGGCTGGGCGGGCGCGAACCGTATTATCCGCTGCTTGAAGGGGTTCTGACGATGCTTCGGTCGTCGGAGCACGATTGGGTTCTGGATCGGTTGCAGCGTTTTGCTCCAACGTGGTTGGCGCAGTTTCCCGCCTATGTGCGCGAAGACCAATCGGCACAGCTGTTTCGCCAGATCGGCGGCGCAACCACCGAGCGCATGACGCGCGAGTTTTGCGAATTCATTGAAGCCGTCACAAGCGATTCGCCGATGTTGCTGGTCCTCGAAGACGTTCATTGGGCAGATTCGCATACAGTCGGCTGCATCGAATCGCTTGCCCGCGGCCACTGGAATGCCAAAGTAATGGTCGTTGCCACCTACCGCCCGGTGACAGTGTCCGTACTCCGGCACCCGATCGAGCAATTGAAGCTGAAGCTGCTTTCCAGTGGGCTATGCCGGGAAATACGAGTCGCGCCTCTCACTGCGGAAGAGGTCACGCACTTCCTTGAGGAGATCGCGCCGAGAACTGCTTCGTTTTCTGAACTCGGCGAGTTTCTGTACCAACGTTCTGAGGGGAACCCGCTGTTCATGAGGGCGGCGTTGCAACACCTCATTGCCAAAGAGGCAGTGGTCCTCGACGAGCGGAAACTGACGATCGCACATGAGTTGGATTCTCTGAAGACAGACATTCCCGACTCTCTTCGCCAGTTGATTGAACTCCAGATCGAGTCCGAGCTCACGGAAAAGCAGCGAATGGTGCTTGAAGCGGCAAGTGTATGCGGCGACTCTTTCGAATCCGTCCTAGTGGCGGAAGCTACGGGAATGCCTGTGGAGGAGGCTGAGGAGATCTGCGAGCAACTGGCGAGGCATGGGGACATTCTACGCGCGCTGGGCACGGTAACCTTGTCCGACGGCTCCATTTGCCTGCAACTTGAATTCATCCATTCTCTGTACAAGGAAGTCCTTTACCGCAAGCTCAGCCATTCGCGCAGGGCGCGAATCCACAAGTTGGTTGGACACAAGCTGGAGTCCCTGAATGCATCTCGCGCCAGCGCTATTGCGCCGCAGCTTGCGTATCACTACGAAAAGGGCTCCGAGTGGGAGCGGTACCCACAACAACTCTTGGCGGTCGCGGATACGGAATCCAAGCGGTTCGCGTTCCACAGCGCCATTGAAGTGCTGGAAAAGGCCTTGAAGTTTCTCTCCCGCCTGCCGAAACAAGAGGCGGAGATTCTGCGCTTGAAAATCCTGGCTGAAATAGCCTCCAACAACGGGGCGCTGGATGAATTCGGAGCGGCATGCGATGCAATCGAAGAGGCCCTGTCATTGCCTCTCCTTGTGGGTGAAAGGCGCCAGAAGATTAGGTTGCTGTTGACGCTGGCATATCTATCTGGCCGGATGGACGCAAAGCGTGCTGTCTCGGCGGCAGACATGGCAATGGACCTGTGCGCTGGCGAGGAGGATGAGAGCTTTGCAGTTCAAGTCCGTCTGGGCGCGAATTTCTGGAGGATCGTTTGCGGAGGTTGGAATCCGTCGCTCGTTAACGAGTGCGACCAGGCGCAAGCCTGGCTGGAGCAACATCCGCACACGGCTCTCATCGGCGAGTGGAAGCTGATGTGCGCGTATTTGAAGTTTCTTGGTTCCCAGCACGTTCAAGCCTTGCGCGAATTCGAAGCAGCGCGTTTGCCCGCCAGCAACTCCGCGGGGACGTTCTTCCGAACTTCCGATCGCTGGGTGGTCTTCGCGCTGATGAACACAGGGGATATGGGGAAGGCACTCAAAACTGCCCACGCAATCGAGCAAGACGCTGCACGAGACGGGAACCACACACAGGCGCACATCGAGAAAGCCGCGCAGGCGTGGATCCACTTTCACGCTCTTGATTTTGCCGGCACGCTGGATCTGTGTGCGGGCACCATTCCTCACATCCAGAGTCCTCATGCGCGGGCAATATTGAATAGTTGCCGGATCATTCAAGCCGCAGCGGATGCTGCTCTGGGGAATCTGAAAGCCGCGAGGGTGCAGTGCGCCGCGGTGACCGCGTCCATGGAAAACCAACCTGCCTGGCTGGACTGGTATTGGCAAATGCCGCTTTTGTGGACGCAGGTGGAACTTACCTTGCACGCGGGGGCGCCGAGTGAAGCGCAAGGAATAGCAGACAGATTGCTATCCGCGACCCTTGGAACTGCGGATCTGAGGTGGCAATCGCTGGCATGGGATGCAAGCGCGCGAGTCGCCCTCGCTCTGGGCGACACCCGAAAGGCCCGGCAATCGATACGGAAGGCGCTCAAGATCGTGGAGAGTGGCGATCTTCCCCTTGCCAACTGGCGTGTGCAGAAAACCGCAATGAGCCTGTTTCCTGAAAGCGCCGGCGTGCACAAAGCCTCGGCACTGGCCACGCTTCGCGGAATGGCAGATTCGCTGAAGGGTTTTCCGTCTCTTCAACAAAGTCTGCTATCTTCTCCCCTGGTGCAGGAAATCCTTCAGTGAAGATTTCAAGAGCCTTCGCCCTGCGGATTTTGGGCGTTGAATGACTCAGCCGGCGGAGATTGATTCACCAGCAGCCAGAAAAGGCCGATCTGCTTGACGGCATTACAGAAATCACCAAACGCGACGGGCTTTTGAATATACGCGTTGGTCCCCCAGCGATAGCTTTCCACTAGGTCCTTCTCCTCGCGCGACGAAGTGAGGATGACAATGGGAATTGCCCTGGTGCGCTCATCGCCCTTGACCACGCGAAGAACCTCGATCCCATCTACCTTCGGAAGTTTCAGATCCAGAAGCACCAGGCGGGGCGGACGTTCGATGTGCCGTTCCGCAAAAGCCCCTTTGCAGAAAAGGAAATCCAGTGCCTCTTCGCCGTCACGCGCCCAATGAATGGCATTGCTGAGGTTCTGTTGCCGCAATGCCAGCATGGTTAATTTTGCGTCCTGCGGACTGTCCTCTACCAATAGAATCTCGACGTCCTGCACCGTGACCATGTGTTCTCCTCGCTGATCTTACTTCATTAGGCGCTATGCCCAGCGGCAAGAGTGAAGTAAAAGGTGGCGCCTCTGTCGAGCGCGGCCTCCGCCCATATGTGCCCGCCGTGTTTCTGGACGATGCGCTGGGCAATCGCAAGGCCCACGCCTGTTCCTTCGAATTCGTCCGACCTGTGAAGCCTCTGAAAGACCCCGAAGAGCTTGTCTGCGTACTTCGGGTTGAAGCCCACTCCGTTGTCGCGCACAAAGATCGCGGTTGCGTCATCCTTCCGCGATGCGCCTACTTCAATGACTGCGACTTCACGCGGCCGGGTGTACTTTACGGAATTCGAGAGCAGGTTCGCAAAAACCTGTTTCATCAGTGACCGGTCACATTTAACGCTGGGCAGGTCGTGGACCCGCCAGTCCAGCCTCCGCCCGGGGTTGGCGCGTTTAAGATCGGCGACGACCTCCTCGACAAGGCCCGTCAAATCGGTAACTTGCGTATCGATCTGTTTTCTCCCCACGCGGGCCAAATTAAGCAAATCGTCGATCAGCATGCCCATGTGCTGGACCGATTCGCGAATCTGGCCAATGTATTCGTTGGCATCGGGTGGCAACTCCGGCGCATGCAGGTCGGCAAGTAATTTGGAAAAGCCATCGACGTGTCTCAATGGAGCCCGGAGGTCATGAGAAACCGAATAGGTGAACGCTTCCAACTCGCGGTTGGCCAACAGGAGTTCTTCCGTTCGTTGCGCAACGCGCTGTTCCAGATTCTGATTCAACTCGCGGATCTCCGCTTCGGCCTTCTTCTGCTCGGTAATGTCGCGCTCGATCAGAGAGACGCCTGTCACAACTCCTTCGGCGTTCTGCAGAGGAGAAACGGTAACCGACATGTGAATCTCCGCGCCGCTTTTGTGGACGCGGATCATTCGATAATGCTCGACCCGCTCTCCTCGTTGGATCGCTGCCCGGACGGCCCGAGCCTCCTCGACTCCTGCGGGCGGCACAGTCCGGATAATCGACTGTCCGATTGCCTCGGAGGCCGTATAGCCGTAGACTCGCTCCGCGCCTGAATTCCAGCTTTGAACAGTCCCGTCAAGGGAGCACCCGATGATTGCATCGTTGGACGTCTGGACAATGAGCGCCATGTGCGAGATTGCTTCCTCGGCCCGCTTGCGCTCGCTGATGTCGTGCACGATGGCGAGGATGAACTGCTCCCTGCCGGTGTCCACCAGTGAGGCCGCTTCTTCCACCGGCACCAACTCTCCGTTCCTCTCAAAATGATGACCGGTTGCACGCAGCATCTTGCGGTTTGCCTGGCCTGACGGGCTTGAAAGCAGGCGTCGCATCTCTTCACGGTCACCGGCGCAATAGAAATCTGGAAAGACGGTGCGCGCAGCTTCTTCATCTGACAGCCGATCCATCTTTTTGGCCCGGCGGTTTCGGCTGAGAATGCGAAGTGTGCCCGGCTCGACAAGATAGACTGCGTCGGGAGCCGTTTCGAACAGTAGCCGGAACTTTTGCCCTTCCTCGCGAATGACCTGCATGATCACGCGGCGCCGCAGGAACAACCCGATTCCGGCTACGAGCACCATGAACAATCCGCCGGAAACTGTTTCCAGCGTTGCCTGACGATAAAAACTCGTCAGCGCTTCGCTGCGATCGATTTTGCGCACCAGGCCCCAATTGAGAATCGGGATAAATTGGATGGTGGCCACGACAGGGACGCCGCGGTAATCCGCGGATTCCAGAAAGCTGTGCTTTCCAGTTATAGCCCCGCGCACGGAGAGCGGCGCGCGGGAAACGGGAACTCGCAGGAATACCTCGCGATTGGGTTCGAACCGCAGCGGCGAGAGATACACCACTGTATCTCCCTCCCGCCTGATGAGAAAAGTTTCCCCTGACCGGTTAGGAATACCACTGTGCTCAATGAGTGAGTAAACGGTTTGGGCGGCGCGGGCGACGAGCAGCACGGCCCCCACTTCCGAGCCGGCGGCGGATTCGTTTTCATGGGGCCAGATGGGTGTAGCGAATCCAATGAGCGCGTCCTTCGGGCCAACGCCCGAAACGGCGATTTGCAGCTTCCCCGCGTTGATCGATTCTCGGCATGCGGCTATGAGCTCCGGCGCGGGATCTGCTGCGCCCGTTGAATGCGCAACAACATGGCCATCTCGATCAAGCACGTAGGCGGAGTCATAGGAGTACGCCGTCTTGACTTCATCGAGGGATCGAGAGTACTCAATGCCGTTTGAGGTTGAGCCTCGACCGTCTCCTGCGCGTGCGTTGAAGTGCGCCAGCGCGTCGTAAACCATCTCTCGTTGGGACAGGACGCTTACGTCGCCCTCACGTTCGCGTGCCCAGTTGGCAAGCATTGTTGTCTGTTCGAGGGCGATGTTGGCGTCGGTTGCGGCCCATTCGGCGATGCTCTCCTGGTAAAAATTGCGTATATGTAGCGCGATTCCGCAACTCATCGCGACTAAGGCGATGGCGAGGGCAACTGCGTACATGCGGCCGGGCAGCGGCTCGCTGGACAAGGAAGCTCCCGCGGACGAAGTTGATGGCCGGAGAGTAAGAAAAGAAAGATTCCGCTTGAGCGGCGATTTCATAGAGTCACCGCCGGCCGAGGGCTCATTTTTATTGAACTCGTGATTTGCCGCCGCTCGCGGGAGCCAGACTCCGTTTGGCCGCAGCGTGAATTGGGGACGGTAAATGAAATCAGGCGGGGGACCGCAACCGCTCGGTGGTGGGCGGGGCGGGAACTTCGCCCTTGCGGACTGCACCCAGAGATTTGCATGCTCATTGTCCTTCCGACAGTCCAGGCCTGACAGACGGGACCCGCTCCAGCGTCCAATTCCCTGGCAGGTACAAACGGCGATGTTCCCGCCCGGTCGCATTTTCCGCGCGGATTGGTAGCACAGTGCAAGAGCTTTGATACTTGGATGAAATGTTAACCCCGAACGAATCTGCGAGACAACCGGCCCCGCCGAACATGGCCAAAGGTCGAAGCATGACGGAACCGCGCGGACATGGACAGATAGATCGGCTAGATCGGCGTGCCGGTTGCAACCGATTTTCTCGAGAACCAGGAGTACCGCTAGAATTCCATCGGAACTTTTGTAGTCATGCTTTTGGGGCTTGTTTGTCGCTCATTCTGGATCACTTGCCGCGCACGGCGACGCCGGCGATCCAGCGCCTCGTTTCCCATGGTCGCCAGAACGCCATCTTCGATCTTTTAGCATGGCCCGCACTGAAGGTATGAGCGACCCTAGCTCACGAATTCGTCAAGGGCATCTGCGCTGTACCGAACTGGCGCTGCGGTCTGCTATGTCGTAGCGCCATTTCAAGCCAGGGACGCAGCTCGCAATCCGGCGCGCTCGAGCTGCGATACCAATTAATACGATTCGCTCACTTTCTCTTCACGACTCGAAGTTCCCGTGGCCATAGTATCGAAATCAGTTCAAGGACAAAGACAAAACATCCCCCCCTTAAAACTGGTTCGATGAACACGTGTGCTTTTGAGGCTCGCCGCCGGAGTGTGTCTTTTAATACGTACTGGAAGCAGAAGCGAATGAATTAATGGTCTAAGGGACGGTATATGAAGTAGATAGCTATATCGACCCAAGCGAAAGAAAGATCGGAAGATGCTGAAAATGACAAGGGTCGTTGGCGGGCCGCCCGCCTTTCCATAGAGGACCAAGTTCATTCTCATCGACCGGTTGCGTAGGTCTGACTTTTCCTGCTTCAGAGGCGCCGATCGCCAGGTGGTTGAAGCACCCACCCAAGGCCCTCGGCTCAGCATTTAGTTGCTAACTGCGGAAATCGGAAACCCGGCTGATGAAGATAGACCGGGAGAAAGTGTCTCGATTGAAATGATGACCACTACCCCTAGAATTCTGATCATTGCAAGTGACCTGCCCTTCGGCAAACTACTGGCGAGGGAACTGGAGCGCAGAGAGCTTCGGATTGAACTCAGATCGGATATCGCGGACATCCCCGATCAGTTGCGCCAATCTCGGCCGGATCTCCTCATCATCGATCTGAATGTTTCAGTAGCCGAAACGGTAGCGACGTTAAAGAACATACGGGTCGGCTTCCGCGAGCTGCCCGTTCTTGTTTTGAGCTCGAGCAACCGGGCAGAAGACCTGGAACAGGCTTTCGAGCATGGTGCAGACGACTTTCTGGGCAAACCGGTTTCACTGCGAGAACTCGCGGCACGGAGCCGGCGGCTGCTTAGGCGCAAAGGGATCTCAATGGAGAGCCCGCAGAAATCTAACCCGCTGACGATCCATCCGGAAGGGCTGACCGTCTACCGTGGCGGACAGCAGATTGACCTCACGCCGAAAGAGTTCGCCATTCTCGAGTACCTGGCGAAGAATGCAGGCAAAATCGTCAGTCGGCAGGCCCTTATGCAGGAGTTCTGGAAGGCATCGGCCGATGGTTCCACCAACGTAGTGGACGTCTACATGAAATACCTGCGCGACAAAATCGACAGGGGGCACGAAGAAAAAATCATCCGGACTGTGCGCGGATTCGGATACGTGCTGAAGGGCGAAGAGTGCCAATATGCCTGACTCATTTGTGGCATGCTGCCTACCTGCGGCAGCTGAAAACCTTTGCTGCATTGCGGGGTGGACTTTATGAGTGCCGGTGTCCTATCGGGGGTCCGCGCTGAGGACGTGTCAAGTATCGGTGTTCTGCTGGTCAGCCCGAATTCGCGGCTCAGGACCGATCTGCAGGAGAAGCTTCGGTTTTCTCGCTGGAGCCTGTCGGAGGCTGGCACGGGCGCCGAGGCAATCGAGTGTCTTCAGGATGGCGGAAGCGAAGTTGTACTGGTAGATCCGATGCTACCTGACCTCCAGATTGACGACTTCAGGGCGTTGGTTCGGGAGCAGTTTCCCGCCGTGCAGGTCATCTCGGTGAATCCGCAAACCGGTATGCTCGTGCTTGGGACGGTTTCCCCTACCGGTGTGGCCGCTCAATTGACCGATGACGTCTACAAGAGCCGGCAGCTCGGGTGCCCATCGCCCACTCCAGCCAGGCCAGCGGCCGTTTGTCCCTCGCCGGGGACCATCCCCGGCATACGCGGTATGGTGGGGGACTCGGCTACCATGCAGCGGGTATACAAGACCGTGCGGATGGTCGCCAAGCGCAACACTACGGTGCTGGTCACTGGCGAAAGCGGGACTGGCAAAGATCTGGTGGCTTCGGCAATTCATCTGATGAGCGAGAGGCATAAACAGCCGCTGATTGTGATCAACTGCGCGGCCATTCCGGAGCCGCTTCTCGAAGCGGAGCTTTTCGGGTACACCAAGGGCTCATTCACCGGCGCGGTGCAGTCGCGAATCGGACGAATCCATGCCGCTCATGGCGGAACGCTCTTTCTGGATGAGATCGGAGACATGCCGCTCACAATTCAAAGCAAGATCCTCCGGTTCCTCGAACAAGGAGAAGTCCAGCGCATCGGCGGAAACGATAATCTCAAAGTGGATGTCCGTGTGGTGGCGGCAACCAACGCCAACTTGCAGGATCTCGTAAGGCAGAAGCTATTCCGCGAAGACCTCTATTATCGTCTCAACATCTTTCCGATCGACTTGCCTCCGTTGCGTGAGCGCCGCGGCGATGTCCGCACGCTTTCAGAATTCTTCCTGGACAGGTTTGCTTCAGGCAAGGTTCTGAGCGCAGACGCATCGTCCCTTCTGGAGCAGCATGAGTGGCGTGGCAACGTGCGCGAGCTGCGCAACGTACTCGAACGGGCAAGCATCCTGGCCGAAGAGAGCTCGGAAATCCTCGCCGAGCACATTCTCTTCTGAGTCTCACGAGGCGAGACCCACTCGGCTCGGCCCCTGTTTCCCGAGACGATATGGCAAGCATCGTGCAACAAAGTGAGCAAATGCTGCCCACTTTTTCTCAGTTAGCACTCAGACAATCTAAGAAGTCTGCTCCGGCTCAAGCCGGTCCGCGCGGGTCCGCGAAGGTGCGTGGGCGGCACGAAGCGCCGGCACCGCTGCGGCCAGTACATGCCTCCGATTTGGCTGCTGCGTTCGCTGATTTTATGAGCGCGTCATCCCGGTTGGAACTGAGCTACTGCGAACTGCAGCAGGAACTGGCTGAACTGCGCCTAGAGTTGGCAAGGCAGAACGCAGCGCTGAAGCAGATCGTCGATGCCATGCCTTGCGGCGTCCTTGTCTTCGACGGCCGCGGGATCATGTCGATGATGAATCGCGAATGCATGCGTTTGCTCGATATGATGTATGCTGGCGAGCAATGGAACGAGGGCATGACCGTCGAGGGCTTGTCTTCCCACTGCGGTATGAACCTCGCTCTCTTATGTGCCAGCGACGACGATTACGCAAATGAATTCTGTGTCGAGCAAGAAGATGGCGTCCGTTGGATCGAGGGCCGAAGTCGGCGTCTCACCACTCCGGATACGGCCGCCAGAGAATGCCCCGCGATGATTCTCATCCTGCGCGATATTACCGCACAGAAGCGCGCGGAACAGGATCGGGAAGCCGGGCGGAATGCGATGGCCCTGGCTGAGATTTCGGCTGAGCTTGCACATGAAATTCGCAACCCGCTGGCGAGCCTGGAATTGTTCGCCGGGCTGTTGGATGATAGCGAAGGCGACCAAAAGCAATGGACATTGCATCTGCGCGCGGGCATACGCTCGCTTTCCACTATTGTGAACAACGTCCTTGCTCTGCGGTCAGGTGGCCTGCGGATGGAGCCCGTGCAGTTGTCTGCCGCCATCGCCGCTGCATTGAAACTTGCAGAGCCGCTCCTGCAACAGGCCAGACTCAGTCTGGATTGGCGTCCGGAATGCGAGGAATTGATCGGTGGAAACCCCTCGGCCCTTCAACAACTCCTGATGAACCTGGTGAGCAATGCGGTTCGGCACACTCCCGCGGGGGGCAGCATTCAGGTTTCCCTTCGACGGGAGCAGGGCAGCTTGCAGGGCGATGACGTCCTCGCACTGGAGTTTGCCGATAGCGGCTGCGGGATTCCTTCGCACCAGATGGATCGAATCTTCGACCGCGGCTACAGCGGGAGCGGCGCGTCCGGCCTCGGATTGGCGGTTTGCGAACAAATTATGAAAGAGCACTGCGGTAGCATCTCGGCCGTGAACGGCGCCAATGAAGGTGCGCTCTTCCGGCTGGAGTTTCCACTTTTGATGGAGAATGCGAATGTCTGATGTTCTCACCCCAGTACGTCGTTCGGTTCTCGTCGTCGACGACGAGGATGGCATGCGCGAGGCCCTGAAGGCCAACTTCCTGCGTTCCGGTTGGAATGTGGACACCGCATGCGGAGTTCGCGAAGCTGCCAGGATGCTTGATCGCGGAGATCTCGACCTGGTGGTTACCGATGTTCGTATGCGTGATGGCGATGGCTTCGAAGTCTTGAATGCGATTCAGCGGCGGTCGCCAGCTACGGCGGTGATCATGCTGACCGCATTTGGCAGTGTCTCCGATGCGGTGCAGTCGATGCGCAACGGAGCTATTGATTACCTCACCAAGCCGGTTCCGTTTGAGCAGCTTCATGCGGCTGCTAAACGGGTCCTGCAGCGAGCCGG
>Ga0187812_1000238_pt1 | contig 19785 bp, 27 predicted proteins | sample NC_S_2_FD_130582 | JGI IMG/M metagenome (GOLD analysis project Ga0187812, IMG submission 130582) | Wetland sediment microbial communities from Neuse River Estuary, North Carolina, USA - ASW-S_2 | ecosystem: Environmental > Aquatic > Freshwater > Wetlands > Sediment | place: USA: North Carolina...
GGTCTGCGACTCCAGAGGACGAACGCCGCGTCGCCCAAAGTGGCCACATGGGCCGCATAGAGAGTGCCCACCGATACTGAACCCAGCCCATACAGTCGCGTCAGCGCAATGCTCCCCGCACAGCCAGGAATGGCAGACGCGGCCGCACCCACCAGGGGCTGTGTTCCTTGCGCCCGCGCGAATAGCCGTTCAAAGTTCAAATGGCCAGCCGTTTCCAAGTACGCGACGACAAATAGGAGCAGCGTAACGGGCAATGCGACGCTGACCATGGCGTCCTTTGTCGTTGTGAGTATGAGTTCCAACCAATTCATCTAAGACACGTCCTACATCGTTGGTTAGTCTCACCTAAAGTGATATGGTGGGACAATCGTGCATTGCTACTGTATGCCACGACCCATCGATTAGGACAGACTAAAATATAAGCGGCGCACCTGCATTTCGGTGCGCCGCTTTGGTTAGGGAACCCTAAACGTGAGCGTCGGCAAATAGCTCCTCGACATAAATGGTGTCGCCTTGATCCCGGCCGACGGAAATCACTGCCGCCTTCGCGTGCGTGATCGCTTCGATGCGTTGCACGTACGCCTCCAGGGCGGGGGAGATCTCGTTGCGATGTGACGGCTTGCCGACCTCGCCCCAGCCTTCGAGTTCTTCGTAGATCGGACGGCAGCGAGCGAAGTCCCGCAGATTCGCCGGAGGGTCTTCGATCCTCTGGCCATCGAGCTCGTAGGCGATCGCGATCTTGATGGTGTCGAAGCCGGCCAGCACGTCGACGGAGTTGATCGCAAGGTGTGTCAAACCGTTGATCCGTGCCGCGTAGCCCAGGAGCACGCCATCGACCCAACCGATGCGCCGCGGCCGCCCGGTCGTCGTCCCGTACTCCTTGCCGCGCTCGCGGATCAAGTCTCCCTGCGCGTCGAGCAGTTCCGTCGGGAATGGGCCGTCGCCCACGCGCGAGGTGTACGCCTTGAGAACGCCGATGACCTTGTCGATCTTGGTCGGCCCGACGCCGGACCCGATCGTGACGCCGCCGGCGATCGGGTGGGATGAAGTAACGTAGGGATAGGTGCCGTGGTCTACATCCAACAGCGAACCCTGAGCGCCCTCGAACAGCACCCGCTCGCCAGCATCGATCGCCTCGTTGACGAGGCGGGACGTATCCGCGATGTACGGCCTGAGCTGCTCGCCGAAGCCGAGGTATTCCTCATAGATGGCCTGGGCCGACAGAGGCTGCTGGCCATAGACCTTCTGCAGCAGGTCGTTCTTCAGGGCGACGTGATCCTCGATCAGCTCGCGGAGCCCTTCCGGGTCAAGCAGGTCCGCGACGCGGATGCCGAGGCGTGCGTTCTTATCCATGTAGGCCGGTCCGATGCCGCGGCGGGTCGTGCCGATGCGGCGATCGCCCCGCCGGTCCTCATCCAGGCCGTCGAGAAGCCGGTGGTAGGGCATGATCAGGTGCGCGCGGTCGGAGAGGATCAGTCGCCCCATGTCGATGCCCTGGGACTGAAGGGAAGCGATCTCCTCCAGCAGGACCTTCGGGTCGACGACCACGCCGTTGCCGATGACACTCCTGCAGTGGGGGTAGAGCACGCCGGAGGGCACGATGTGCACCCGGAAGATCTGGTCCCCCACCACCACCGTGTGCCCCGCATTGTTCCCGCCTTGGGTGCGCACCACCATGTGCGCGCGCTGAGCGAGGTAATGGCTGACCTTCCCTTTGCCCTCGTCACCGAACTGCGCGCCGACCACCGCGATGGCTGGCACTCTACCGCCTCCTCGACTGGGCCTCTGCGGGCCGCGCCAAGGATATCAGAGGCCCCATGCCGTGTCAAAGGTGACCGCGGCGCGACGGCGCGGCCCAACCCGCCCGGGCGGGCGGGCAGGCAGGGCGACCGGGACGTCAGCGCGGTTCTTCCACCTCGCGCAGGTCGAACCGCCCGTATTCCTTCTGGAAATGCAGGTACACTTTGCCCACAGGGCCGTTGCGCTGCTTTGCGATGTTGATCTGCGCGATGTTCTGCTGCTCCGGCGGCAGCTCCTGGTTGTAGTAGTCGTCCCGGTAGATGAAGGCTACGACGTCCGCATCCTGTTCGATGGCTCCGGACTCGCGCAGGTCGGACAGCATCGGCTGCTTGTCCTGGCGCGCCTCGACGGCGCGCGAGAGCTGCGACAGGGCGACGACGGGCACGCTGAGTTCGCGCGCGAGGGCCTTCAGGGACCGGGAGATCGCCGAAATCTCCTGCTGGCGGTTCTCGGTGCGCGTGCGCGATTCCATCAGCTGCAGGTAGTCGATCAAGATCAGGCCGACATGGTGCTCCGCCCTCAGTCGGCGGGCCCGTGCGCGCAAGTCGAGGGCTGTGAGCGACGGCGTATCGTCGATGAAGATGGGTGCGCTCGACAACCTGTCCACGGCGAGCGCGAAGTTCTTCCATTCCGCGTCGCTCATGCGGCCGGTTCGCAGATTGTTCTGGTTGATGAAGCCCTCCGAGCAGACCAGGCGCAAAGCCAGTTGCTCGCGCGACATTTCGAGCGAGAAAACGGCCACCGGTGTCCCCTCGACGGCTGCGTTGCGGGCCAGGTTGAGTGCGAAAGCGGTCTTGCCCATCGACGGGCGGGCCGCGACGATGATGAGGTCCGCCGGCTGAAGTCCGGCGGTGAGTTCGTCGAGCCGGGGGAAGCCGGTCCGGACACCGGTGACCCCGCCCCCCTCGCGGTAGATCGTGTTCATCTTGCCGATCGTCTCGAGCAGGACGTCCTTGAGGTGCGCGTAGCTGCGGGTGCTGCGGCTCTGCGCGATCTGGAAGATCTTCGCCTCGGCTTCGTCGAGGAGCTCTTCCGCGGGGAGCTGAGGGTCGAAGCCGCGTGCGACGATCTCCGTGCCCGCCCTGATCACCTGGCGGGCGAGCGAGCGATCGCGCACCATCTGGGCGTATCGCTCGACGTGCGCCGCGGTGGGTACGCCTGCGGCGAGCGACGTCAGGTAGGCAATGCCCCCGGCCGCGTCCAGCCTGCCGGTTTTGCGAAGCTCTTCGGACAGCGTGACGAGATCGATCGGCTCCGAACGCTCGAAGAGCGTCAGCATGGCCTCGTAGATCGCCCGGTTCGCGTCCCGGTAGAAGTCCTCCGCCTGGAGGATGGTGAGGGCATGCGGAATCGCCTCGGGCTCGATGAGCATCGAGCCGAGGACTCCGCGCTCCGCTTCGACGCTCTGCGGCGGGGTACGCCCAACGGCCGCCTCGGGCGTCGCCACGGCTACTCGCGCTCGACCACGACGCGCAGGCGCGCCGTGACCTTGGCGTGGGGCCGCACCTCGACGGTGTACTCGCCCAGTTGACGCAACGGTGCAGAGATCTCGATGCGGCGCTTGTCCACGTCGACGCCCTCCGCTGCGAGTGCGGCCGCAATGTCCTGCGCCGTCACGGCGCCGAACGGCTTGCCGTTCTCGCCCACCTTGAGCCGCACGGAGACCTGCATCGCCGAGATGCGCTCACCGAGGTTCTTCGCCTCAGTCAACAGCCGATCCTGACGCCCCTGCGCCTTCTGCTGCTCGACCTGCGCCTGCTTCATGCGGCCCGCCGAAAGATCCTCCGCGAGCCCGCGCGGAAAGAGGAAGTTGCGCGCGTAGCCGTCGGCCACCTTGACGATCTCTCCACGCTTACCGAGGTTCTTGACGTCCTCCCGCAAGATCACCTGCATGTCGTTCGGCCGCCATCGGCGGCCCACACCTCCTGCTCTCTAGGTTCTCGAGGAGCCGCGGATGCGCCGTAGATCGATGAACACGTCGAGAATGCCAACCCAGATCAGAACTTCGGTGAACGCCGGAGTCAGCAGGAGGATGCCGAGGACCACGAAGCGGATGACCGCGGGAATGTTGAGTCGGGCCAACCAGAAGCTCGACACCGCGAGCCCGATGACGATCAGCGGCACCTCGGCCCAAAGCACCCCGAAGCCGATCCAATCCTGCCACACGTTCGCCGCACCGAGGAGCTGCGATCCCAGCTGCGCCGCGAAGAGCACGAGGTAGAGCGGCGGCAGCCACTCGGGTGCGTTCCAGAGCACAAAAGGGCGCACCTCGGGCAGGCTCCGGTGGCGGGCGGCGAGGGTCCAGCGGGAGAAGTAGAAGCCTTCATAGAGCATGAACCCGCCGTAGAGCGGCGCGACCGCCGGGAGCATCGCAGCTACCTGGGCCGTGATGCTCCGCACCTCCCCCGCCGGCAGCCCGAGCAGCTGGCCAAGCGCCTTGGCTTGCGCGGGAGTCACCTGCAGGTGCTGGCCGCCCAAGGCGGTCGGCAGCAGGAAGTAGCAGGCGACAGCCGCCGTGATGAGGAGGAATGCGGGACCAAGCTGCTGCAGGACGGATCCCGAGCGGCGCAGCGCGACACCGAACAGCAGCGCGGCGACGAACAGGAGCGCGGCGGGGATGCTCAGGGCACCGCCGAGCAGCAGCACGGCCAGCAGGCCGACGGCGCCCGCAATGAGGGCCTCCAGGACTCCGTCCTCGAATGCCACGACGGCGATCGGCAGCAGGGCGGCCCCGCCGAGCAGGAGCGGCAGCAGGACGTAGTAGCTGAGGCCGGCGAGAGCGCCCCAGCCGAACCACCCCGCTACGCGGCGCCATGCAGCCTGGCGGTCAGGAGTTGCCATGCGTTGCGAAATGTTGTTCCAGTGCACTCAGATCACCGTATGCCCGTTCCACTTCATGCCCGGAAAGCGCCAGCTCCCGCGCACGCATGGCCACGCGCGCCTCGACCTGCGCGAAGGGCAGGCCAAGTCTGCGCCCAAGGACGTAGGTCGTGAGCACGATCGATGCCAGGGCATCGGTCATGGCGTCCTGTGATCCCAGCGCCACCGCCTTGAACAGCGCGGCGACGCCGCCGACCAGCTCGGCTTTGAGCCAATCCATGATCTTGAGGTGCCTGGCTAGGGTCTGGCTCTGCCCAAACGGCGGCACGCGGCGTCATCCTCTCGCGCCTAAGCTTCGTCACCGCGGGTTCCTCTCCTCCCGCACCGCCCTGGGCGCTGCGAGGGAGGCGCCTTCGCGCCTCCCTCGCCCGAGTGCGGTTCAGTCGATCGTGAACGGCAGGAGGGCAATGTTGCGTGCCCGCTTGATCGCCACAGTCAACTGGCGCTGATGGTGCGCGCAGTTGCCGCTGATCCGCCGCGGCAGGATCTTGCCGCGCTCTGTGATGTATCGCCTGAGCTTCTGGGCTTCGCGGTAGTCGACCTCGACGACCTTGTCGACGCAGAAGCTGCAGACGCGCCGCTTTGAGCGGCGTCCGCGCTCTCGGCGCATCGCGTCATCTCCTTGTCAGTCTCAAAACGGAACCGGTTCGTCGTCCTCGCCGAATTCGTCGGGCTCGCCACCGTAGGGGTCGCCCTCGACCTCGGCGCCGGCGCTGGGGCCGCCACTGGGAGTGCCTGGCCGGTCGAGGAACCGCACGTCATCCGCGACCACCTCATAGACCCGCCTGCGCTGGCCGTCCTGACCATCGAAGGATCGGACCTCGAGCCGCCCCTCCACTGCGATCAGCCGCCCCTTCTTCAGGTGCGATGCGCAGGTCTCGGCCAGCTTGCGCCAGGCCCGGAGGTCAATGAAGTCGGTTTCCCGCTCGCCCTGCTGGTTGGCGAACGGCCGCTGCACCGCAATCGACATCCGCACCGAAGCGATGCCGCTCGGTGTATACCGCATTTCCGGATCGCGCACGAGCCGGCCGATCAGGATCACGCGGTTAAGCATCGGCCGCCCTCCTTTCTACTCCTGGGCAGGTTCCTGCTCGGTGGGCGACGGCGCTTCCTCCGACGCGTCGGATTCTGCCGCCGGCTCGCTCTGCGCCGCCTCTGAGGCGGCCTGCGCGGCGATGACCTCGCTGCGACGCACCGGCAGGCCCGGACTCTGCCGCTCTCCAGCAGGTACGGGCCCACTGCGGACACCCTCGCTGCGCGGGCCTGACGCCTCGGGCATGGGGGTGGGCTTGGGCGGGTTTGGACGCGGACGAATCACGACGAGGTGCCGCAGCACATTCTCGTCGATGCGCAGAAGCCGGTCCAACTCGGCGTTCGCCGTGGACTCCGCCTGGAAGGGTACGAAGACGTAAATGCCTTCCTGCTGGTCCTTGATCTCATAGGCGAGCCTGCGCTTGCCCCAGACGTTTGGCTCCTCGATGGAGCCGCCGTTGCGTTCGATCACTTGACGGTAGCGCGCTAGCACCGCCGCCTGGCGCTCCTCGTCCAGATCGGGGTGCAGGACGAGCGCCATTTCATACTCCTTGGCCATGTATCGTATTTCACCTCCTCCCCGTGGACACGCCTCGCGCAAGCGCGAAGCGAGGCTCCGGTGTGCCGGAGCGGGGAGCGTGCATCAGTATACCCGAGAGGCGTCAGCAGGGCAACGTCCGCGTGTCGCTTACGACGGGGACGGCTCCGGTCCCCGTCGCACGAAGGTGCGGATTCTTTGCTCAAGTTTCACCCGTGGCACGAATACATGCCTGCCGCACTTCGTGCAGCGGATGCCGATGTCGGCACCCGTGCGGGTGATCTCCCAGGTGTCGTTGCCGCAGGGATGCGGCTTGCGCGTCTGCACGACATCTCCGACGCGCAGCTCCAGTGGCGGTCGCCGACTCATGGCAGCTTCTCCAGCATCGGCGCAAAGTGTTGACCGAGGTGCCAGACCTGCTGCGCCCAGTGGGCGTTGACGATGTAGACGGAAAAGCCGCCCAGGCCGCCCGCATGCGCCAGCGGCTCCAGCAGAAGGAGGATGGCGGCGGCGACGGCGAGGCTCTCGAGGAGGCCGAAGGCGGCACCCGTCAGACGGTTCAGTGGCCCGACGATCGGCAGGTGGTTCGGCAAGCGCCCGATGGTCCCGGCGAACAGTCCAAGCACCATTTCCGCCACGAACAGGATGGCGAGGAAAGCGATCGCCGCGACGACAGCTGCCGCCGTGAGATGGAGCGCCGTGGGCAGAACGAAACCGACGCCCGCTGGCGCGACATGGCTCAGTTGCGCCTGGATCGTTTGCTGCAGGTGCCAATGCCGATCGAGGTAGGTGGCGAGTTCGGCGTAGAAGAGACGCGCCAGCACCAGCGACACCAGGAAGCCCGCCAAGCCCGCGGCCATGGCCAGCAGCCCGCGCGACCAGCCGCGGATGGTGCCCAGGGCGAGGTAGCAGACGAGGACGATATCGAACGGCGCCATCGGCTCACCCCCTACGCAGTGGTCGCCAGAGGTCGACGAAAGGCCACGCAAGAGCTGGCAGAACCGGCCACACTGAGCGCCCGTGGGCGAAGGCGCGCACCGCGAGGAGCATGATCGCCGCGAGGGCGAGAGCCGTCAGGGTGTCGCCGAGAAAGACGCGGAGACGATGGGGCGGCCTTGTCCAGAGTTCGCGAACGGCCGCGGCGGCGATCGATGCTGCGAGGAAGGCGAGCCCGACCTGCACCGGGTAGGGCAGCCCACGGGTCACCCAGAGTGCGGCCAGAGCGGCCGCCAAGGCCGCTGCGAGGCGGCTCAACGGCATCATCGCCAGAAGGCCGCCACGTGCAGCAGGCCCACCGCCACAAGGAGGACCGTGGTCTTTCCGCCGCGCGACATGCAGCCGGACATTTCCTTGCGCACGCTTTCGCGCTCGGTATCGCGGAAGGCTTTCTGGGCGTCCTTGAGGTGCTGCACCATCGGACGGATGCGGCCGAGCTTCTTCAGCGCGGCGGCCATGTTGTGGTGCGCCGGGGAGTAGTTCGGGTCGATGGTCAGCGCTTCCTCGTAGAGGCGCACGGCTTCCTCCGCGTTTCCCTGTTCGAGGAAGATGTTTCCCATGTTCGTCAGTGCAGGCGGGAACTTGGGGTCCAGGTCCAGCGCGGCCTGAAACTGCTGCTGCGCTGCATCGAACTCGCCCAGGAGAGCGCGCAGCACGCCGAGCTTGTTTGGACCCCTCGGGTCGTTCGGCTTCAGTTCCTGGAACCGCTTGTACAGCACCTCGGCCTCTTCCACGCGACCGCGCCGTTCCGCTTCCTGCGCTTCCACGTAGGCCGATTCGGCTTCATCCTGCGACAGGTTTCGTTCACCGTCCTTGTCGGTGCGGTCCTCCGCCGCCCACCAGGGCGGACGGCCAGACCAGCGCAAGCATCCACAGAAGCGCAAGCACAGCCATCACGGGATAGGCTCGGTCCACAATCGCCTGGACCCCAAGGGTCGACGCGAGGAAGGCCAGCGCCGCCGTAGGCCACGTGCCGCCGAAGACGTCCGCCGCCGCCTGTAGGAAAGACGCGGCAGCAGACAGACTGGCGAACGCGATCGCCACCTCCACGCTGATGGCGAGCGGGCCATGCAGGGACAAGGCGAGCGCGCGCAGCGGCAGGTCGGCGTGGGCAACCAGAGCGCCGCTGCGGGCCAGAACGGCCGCTTCCAACGTTAGCAGGAGACCGGCAGCGAGTCCACCCGCCAATGCCCCTCGCCTTCCTTCGGCACCGCGCCCGGCGGCCGAGCGACGCACGCCGTCGCTGGCCAGGGCTACGTTGTACGCAGCGTAGCCAAGGACGCCGATTCCGACCTGCAGCGGTGGTCCGGGCGTCCCGGCCGCGGCGGGTGCAGCGTGGCGCAGGCCGAGCCCCGCCGTCGCCAGGACGGCGACGACGACGAGTATCAGCAGCGCGCCCTGCCACCGCCGCAGCCCACCGGTGCCGCCCCCCTGCGCGAGAGCTGCGAACAAGGCGGCGAGGAGTCCGCCGAGCCATGGGCTAAGGCCGAGGCGCACATGCGCCAGGCTGCCGAGCGCCGCGACGACGGCTGCGAGGGTCACGAATCCGAATATGCCGAGAAGAACGCGCCAGGGAAGGGCGATGCGTGGGGCTTCTGCGGCCGTCTGTGCAGTCCGCCAGGCGCCCGCGGCCAGCAGCGCGGCTGCAGCGAGGGCGAGAACTGTGCCAAGATCGCCGTGCATGGCGAAGAACACCCAGATCTCGCGCCCTGAGACGAACCCGGCACCGACGACGGCCGCGAAGACGGCCACTGCGACCTCCCATGCCACGCCCATCCCCCCGGGCAGGCTATGCATCCGCGGGTGTATACCTGCCGCGGGGCGGCCATATACTCGCGACATGCAAGAGCACCACGGTCGTCAGCAGAGGTTGCGCGTGCGGCCGGAAGACCCCCGCGCCGCTTCCCTCCTGGCCGCGCACCTGCAGCGCGAGCTGATCGCCCTCAGGCGTCTGGGCGGGCCCGCGACCGTGGTGTGCGTCGGTACGGACCGGTCGACGGGCGACGCTCTAGGACCGCTGGTCGGCACGATGCTCACGCAGTCGCTGACGCCGCCGCCCTTCGCCGTGCTCGGCAACCTGTTGGCCCCGGTGCATGCCGGAAACCTCCACGAACTCCTGCCCAAGCTGCAGGCCGCGGCATCCCAGGGCCCGGTCGTGGCGATCGATGCCTGCCTGGGCAGCTTCGAGAGCGTGGGGAGCGTGCAGGTGCAGCCCGGACCACTGCGGCCTGGGGCTGGCGTGCGCAAGGAATTGCCCCCGATCGGTGACGTCGCCATCATGGCGACCGTCAACGTCGGGGGCTTCATGGAGTACGTCGTGCTGCAGAACACGCGACTCGGGCTCGTCTACGAGATGGCCGGCATGATCGCCGACGCCCTCAGGCTTGCCCTGGGCGCGGTTCGTGCGCCAGGCGGCGCAGCACTTCCTCCGCCGTGAGGCCCTGCGCCTGGATGACGGGGACATTGATCCGAATGGTTTCATCGCCCAGGATGTCGTCGTCCTGTCCCGTGCAGACCACCGCGTCCACGCGGGCCGCCTTGGCCTCGGAGAGCGGTACCGCCTCCCAGCCACGCGCCTCGACGGCCTGACGTACATTGGAGAGTCCGTCCTCGATCGCAACGCGCAACGCCATCACCCCGCGGCTAGTCTGCCTGGGGGGTGGTTGCCGCATGCACTCCGGCCACAGAGGCCGCGGGCAGCGGTGCGGGCGTGGCCGGGGTCGGGCCGTAGACGAAGCTCAGCGCTCCCGGCACGATGCCGAAGGCGACCGGCGTGTCGCCGTCGAGTTCCCCGTCGCGGTGTACCGAGGCCGCCGGGTGCGCCTCGATCGACAACGTCCGGCAGCGCACGACGCGAATCTTGGGACTCGACAGGTGGCCCCCGCTGTACACGCGGGGCAGGAGCGCCAGCGTCTCGGCAACGCTGTAGTCCCCGGCGAGGAGGACGTCGAGCATGCCGTCATCGAGACGCGCGGACGGAACGATGCGCATCCCGCCGCCGTAGTACTGGGCATTGCCGACCGCAACCAGGAGAAAGCGACCCTCGAAGGTGGCCCCATCGGCGACGATGCGCATCTCGCGGGCGCGGTAGCGCCACAGCACGCGCAGGACGGCGCGCACGTACGGAATGGTGCCCGTAGAGCTGTAGCGGCTGCGCAGCCGATTGTCCTCGGCAGCGACCTCCGCGTCGAACCCGACACCGGCGACGTTGAGGAATGTGTCGCCCCCGACCGTACCGAGGTCTGCTGGGCGCGGCGAGCCGCTCAACGCCAGATCAACGGCTTGCGCAAGGTCGGCCGGGATGCCCGCCGTGCGGCGGAAATCGCAGCCTGCGCCGGTCGGCACGAAGGCTAGGCTGGTGCGTCCGGCGGCGTCGCGGATCCCGTCCGCCACCTCGGTCAGCGTCCCGTCGCCGCCGACGGCCACAATGCGCTCGTAGCCCGCCGCGACCGCGTCGCGCGCGATGCGGGTGCCGTCCCTGGGCGCCGCAGTGACGGTCATCTCCAAGCCGAGATCCGGATAGCGCTTGAGCAGTTCAGGCCAGAATGGCGGCCACTGCCTTTGCGTTCGTCCCCTACCTGCAATGTAGTTGACGACGAACAGCGTCTTCACACGGCGTGCACCTCGTGCTTCTGGTCGATGGCGGCTTCGATCGCCGCCCGCTCCTCTTCGGACAGGGGGTAACGCGACGCGCCGGAGTATACGGGCTTGGCGTAGATCCGCGTTTCCTCGCGCCCGTAGAGGCCCGAGACGACCACGCCATCGTTCTCCGCGTCCAGCAGCGCCACACTGAAGGACAACTCCGCCCCCGCGCCGGGGAAGGCGTTGTAGCGGACCACGCCGACGCGCTGCAGGCTATGGCGCATGATCGTCTCCAATCCATCGAGGCGGCCCGTTGCGCTGACGACGCCCTCTTGCGCCTCGCGCAGAGCTTGCCACTGCTCGTGCAGCAGGGTCTCTACGTCGGTGGCTTGTCCGCCGCGCAGCAAATGGTCAAGGCGACGGCGCAGACGCCGTGCGGCAGCGAGGCTCAGCAGGCCCATGACGAGCGCAATGATGCCGACGATCAGCCCTGCCGCACCGATCAGCGCCAGCCACGGCGCCAAGCGGATCAGTTCAGGCAACCCGCTTCCCCCTCAAATGTTTCACGTGAAACATCTAGTCCTCTTCAGGCACGAATCGTGCCACGAGCCGCGCGAGGTCCTCCTCGCTGCGGAACCGGATCTCCACCGCGCCCCCCCGGCTCCCCGAGCGGATCCGGACAGGCATCTCAAGAGCACCGCTCAGTCTCTCCTCCCAGCGGGCGACCCGCCCGCCGGGTTTGGCCGGATGCGGCTTCACGGCCGCCGCAGGCTTGCGCACGAGATCCTCCACCTCGCGCACGCTGAGCGCGCGCGCCACGGCCTCCTGTGCCGCCGCGACCTGCCTTCCCGACGGCAATCCCAGGATCGCACGCGCGTGGCCCGCAGACAAGGACCCCTTGCGCACGAGTTCCTTCACTTCGGGCGGCAATCCCAGCAGCCGCAGGCTGTTCGCCACAGCCGACCGGCTGCGGCCGATCACCTGACCCAGTTCCTCCTGCCGCAGGTTCCTCGTCTCACCCAGGCGCTGGATCGCTTCCGCCTCCTCCAGCGGGTTGAGGTCCTCACGCTGCAGGTTCTCCACCAGCGCAATCTCTAGAAGTCGCTCGTCGTCACACGCGCGCAGCACGACGGGGACCTCGCCGAGGCCCGCCATCTGCGCAGCGCGCCATCGGCGCTCACCGGCGATCAGTTCGTAGCCCGAAGCCGCGGCGCGCACCACGAGGGGCTGCAGCACGCCGTGCCGCGCGATGGAGTCCGCCAGCTCCTGCAGCGCCGTCGCGTCGAATTCGCGCCGAGGCTGGTACGGATTCGGTCGAATCGCGCTGACCGCCACCTGCTGCATACCCTCATCCGGCGCAACCCGCACCTCCGGGATCAGGGCTTCAAGCCCGCGCCCTAGCCCCCGCTTCGCCACGCGCCAACACCTCCTTCGCGAGTTCCCGGTACACTTCGCTGCCGCGCGATCGCGGATCGTAGCGCGAGATCGGTCGGCCATGGCTCGGCGCTTCGCTCAGGCGCACGCTCCGGGGGACCACTGTCCGGTACACCTTGTCGCGATAGTACCGCTTCACCTCGTCTGCCACCTGGATCGACAGGTTGGTCCGTCCGTCGAACATCGTGAGAAGAATGCCGTCGACGCGAAGCCCCGGATTGAGCCCTCCCTGCACCAGTTGCACGGTCCGCAGCAGCTGGGTCAACCCCTCCATCGCGTAGTACTCGCACTGCAAGGGAATCAGCACCGCGTCCGCAGCCGTCAGCGCGTTCAGCGTCATGAGCCCGAGCGACGGCGGGCAGTCGACAATGATCATGTCGTAGCGCGGACGCATCATCTCCAGCGCCTGCCGCAGCCGGTACTCGCGACGCTCCAGACCCACGAGCTCCACCTCGGCGCCCGCGAGATCCACGGACGCCGGCACGATGTGCAGACCTTCCACTGCCGTGGGCTGCACCGCATCGCGCATGGCTTCACCCTCGATGATCACCTGGTACATGCTGTGCTCGCTCTCGGACTTGCGGACGCCCAGTCCGGTCGTCGCGTTGCCCTGCGGATCGATGTCGCACAGCAGGACCCGTTGACCGAGCTCCGCCAAGCACGCACCAAGGTTGATCGCCGTCGTCGTCTTGCCGACGCCGCCCTTCTGGTTCGCGACCGCCAGGACCCGACCCATGCCCATCCCCCTCAGCGCCGCGGAATGCGCAACCGCAACTCCAGCGCGTCGTCCGTCGACTCCTCGTGCATTTCCACCGCCACGCCAGCCGCCTGCAGGCGCGCCACGCTCTCGCGCAGGGCATTGACGACGATGCGCACGTCCTTCACATAGCGTTTCGGCATTTCCCGGGACATGTTGCGCACCCGCGCCTCAAGTTCACGCACTGTCCAGCCTTCCGCGGTCGCCTGGCGCGCTAGCTCCACCCGGGTCACGCCAGCCACGCGCAGCAGGGCCCGGAGGTGCCGCTCGCTGAGGGCTCCTCCCACAGCGAGCGCCCGAATCTCTTCCCCTAGGCGGAGCAGCCTGAGCTTGTTCGCAATGGAAGACTGCGTGCGGCCCACCCGCCGGCCGAGCTCGGTCTGCGTCAAGCCGAACTCGCGCATCACGTGCGCGTAGCCCTCTGCCTCCTCGAAGACGCCGAGATCGCTCCGCTCCAGGTTCTCCACGAGGCCCCGCACGGCGCTCTCAAGCGGCGTCACCTCCTGCACGAGGGCGGGCACGGTGGTCAGACCGGCCGCAATCGCCGCCCGCAGGCGGCGTTCGCCGGCAATCAGTTCATACCCGCCCTCACCGCGGCAGACGATGATCGGCTGGAGCATGCCGTGCAAGCGCAAAGACTGCGCGAGCCGCTCGAGCGCTCGCGCATCAAACTCCTTGCGCGCCTGAAACGGGCTCCGCCGGACCTCCTGCGGCGCCACCGCGATCAGTTCCGGCGGCACAGGCAAACCTCCCAAGTACTTGGGCTATTCGCCTTTCGGCACGGCTTCCCTCTCCGCGTCGCGTTCGCGCGACGGGAACTCCCTGCGCAAGCGCGCGAATGTTGTCGGCCTGTCCGTTGGCGTCGGCCGTTCCTTGCGGTAGACGAGCAGCGTCCGTTCGATATCTCCGTCCAGCTCGTAGCGCCGCAACTCCACCGCGGCAAAGCCCATCCGCCGAGCCACCGGCGCCGCCATCCGCGCCTCCGCCTCCGCCCGCTGCGGCGTTCCCTTCAGCAGGCACAGCGTGCCGCCCGTTCTGACGAGTCCGCCGCAGACCTCGACGGCCACGGGCGCGCTGGCGACTGCCCGCGCCGTCACGAGATCAGCCGCGTCGCGGAGCGCTCCCCGCGCCTCGTCTTCCGCGCGCGCCCACCGCACCTCGAGGGACAGCCCGAGCTCAGCCGCCGCCAGCCGCAGGAACTCGCCCTTGCGCCGCTCCGCCTCCACCAGAACCCCCTCGGGCGCATACCCGGCGATGCACCACACGACAGCCGGGAGCCCGCCGCCGCTGCCCACGTCCACCACCCGGCCGGGGAGCCGCCCCAGCGCGCGCCACGCCAGGATGCTGTCCAGGATGCCCTCGCGCAGGAACGCGGCAGGCGAGCGAAGTGCTGTGAGATTCTGCACCTCGCTCGCCCGCACGACCATCTCCATGTACTGCACAAGCCGCTGCTGCGCGCCGCCCTCGAGTGCGATCCCGCGATCAGCCAGCAGGCGTGAGAGCTCCGAACTCACCGCTTCTGCACGACCACCTGCCGGTGCGGCTCGTCGCCTCGGCTCTGGCTTTGCAGGTCCGGGTACTCCTGGATCACGCTGTGGATGATGCGTCGCTCGCTCGCCGGCATGACCTCGAGCACGGACTCCAGCCCGCTCTCGCGGACCCGTGCGGCCACCTCGCGCGCCATCTTCTCCAGCGCCTGCCGCCGCGTGGCGCGGTAGCCTCCGACGTCGAGCACGATCCGCTCGCCGCCCTTATGTCCGACCGCGGCGGCGACCAAGTACTGCAGGGCGTCCAGGGCCTCGCCCCGCCGCCGCACGAACCACCCGAAATCGCCATCTACGCTGACCAGCACGTGGTCCTCGTCCCGGCTGACGGCCGGAGCCACGTCGGACCCGAGTTCCGCAAAGAACGCCCGGACGAGCTCCGCCGCCCGTTCGCCGACGGACTCGCGACGCCGCGCGCGAACGCGCCACGGCCGCGCGAACAGCCCGAGCATGCCGGGCTTGCCCTCCTGCACGACGGTGAACTCGATGTCCTCGGCCAGGGCGCCGAGCCGCCCCCGCACGAAGCTTGGCTTCCTCGAGAGTCTGTCCCTCGACTTCGATCTCTTCGCGTTCGTCCATGCTACTTCTGCACCTTCGCCGCCGACGCCTGCGGTCGGCCGACGCCACTCAGGTAGCTCTGCGCCACCGTGAACAACGTGGCCACAGCCCAGTAGAGCGACAGTCCGCTCGCATACCGCATGCTGATGAAGAACAGCAGGGCCGGCATCATGATGTAGGTGATCATCTGCTGGGACCGGTCCGCCCCGGCCCGCGGCATGGTCACAAAGGTCTGCCACAGGGTCGTGCCGGCCACGATCACCGGCAGGATGTAGAGCGGGTCGGGCAGCGAGAGGCTCGGCAGCCAGAGGAATGCGCGCGAGCCGATGTACGGGAAGTGCTCCAACCCTGCAAACAGCGCATAGAGGATCGGCAGCTGGACGATCATCGGAATGCAGCCTGCCAGCGGGTTCGTGCCCATCCGCTTGTAGAGGGCCGCCATCTCCTGATTGAGCCGCTGCGGGTCCTTCTTGTACTTGTCCTGCAGTCGCTTCATCTCGGGCTGCAGTTCCTGCATCTTGCGCATGTAGCGCAACTGACCATGGTACAGCGGCATGATCACCACCCGCACCACGACGGTCAGCAGGATAATCGCCAGCCCGTAACTGTGGGTGATGTGATAGAAGAACTGCATCACCCACTGCATCCCTGAGACCAGCGCGTTGAACGCCGCCAATACTGTATCTCCTTCCGCCTGCTAGGGAACCGGATCCCAACCACCAGGGTGGAATGGGTGGCACCGCAGGAGCCGCTTCACGGCCATCGCGCCGCCTTTGCGAGCCCCGTACCGCTCGATGGCCGTCAGTGCGTACTGTGAGCAGGTTGGCGTGTAACGGCAGTGTGGTCCGGTCAGTGGGGAGATGACGTGGCGGTAGAAGTGCACGAGAGCGAGAAGCGTCAGGGCACCGACGGACGTCGCGCGGCCTCCGCCTTCAGCAGAAGATCCCGCAGCGCCGAGCAAAGGTCCGCAAAGGAGGCCCCGCTCGTTTCCGGCCTGGCCAGCAGCACCAGATCGCATCCGCGCAAGAACTCCTTTCTCTCCCGACGGTACGCCTCGCGCATCCGCCGTCTCAGCCGATTGCGCTGCACCGCGCCGCCGAGTTTCTTGCCTGCCGCGAACGCACAGCGCCGCCGACCGGGTTCCCCTTCGCAGACGAAGAGGACGAGGCGGCGGTTCGCATAGCGCGTTCCGCGAGCGAATACCGACTGCACTGCAGCCGGCCGGCGCAGCCTCTCCTCCGGGATCACCTAGGCGGAGAGACGCTTGCGCCCCTTGAGCCGGCGTGCGCGCAGAACCTCGCGTCCGCTCTTCGTCTTCATGCGCAGGCGGAAGCCGTGCACCTTCGAGCGCCGGCGCCGGTTCGGCTGGAATGTCCTCTTCACCCTGTCCACCTCCGCGAGCAAAAGCATTAGAATTGTAGTGGTGGCCCAGGTGCGGTGTCAAGCCGGGTGCCTTTTTCCACTTCTTGCCCCGGCGCCACGCCTCTGGTATCATCGAAGCGCCACCCAACTGACCGCAACGGGCGGCCCTTTTCATTATCCACAGCATGTGGACAACGCTGTTGATAAGGTGTGGGTTTCTTATGAAGCCGGGGAATCGCCCCAGAATGCCCGCTCCATCCGAGGTTCTGCCTCTCCTGGCCGATGCGGAGATGCCTCCAGTCCCTGCATACGATTATAACCCGTCCCATGACTCGCCAGACGAGGAGGCACCCCCGGCCATGCAGGAAGACCCCGCTCAGGTCATCTGGTCCAAGGCGCGGGCCATCCTGCAGCGCATGATGCCGAGGCCAAGCTATGAGACTTGGGTGCATCCTATGCGGCCGCTCGGCCTCGAGGATGGCGTGCTGGTCCTCGCCGCGCCATCCGAATCCGCCTTGGGGGCCCTCGATGAGCTGCAGCGCGGCAGCATCGCCCAGGCGGTGCGCGATGCTGCCGAGGGTCCGTGCGAGGTACGGTTGATCGTGCAAAGCGGCGATCGCCGCGCCGGGCCGACGCCCCTGCCCGTGCAAGCCGAACCGGCGCAGCAGAATGGCGGCGCACGGGTGACGATGCATCCGCGGTTCAGTTTCGATAGTTTCGTCGTGGGCAACTCCAACCGCCTCGCCCACGCGGCATCCCTCGCTGTCGCCGAAATGCCCGGCAAGGCGTACAACCCGCTCTTCATCTACGGTGGTGTGGGGCTCGGCAAGACGCACCTGATGCAGGCGATCGGGAACCTCGCCCTGCAGCGCCGCCCTTCCCTCAAGGTGCTCTACGTGCCGGCCGAGACGTTCACGAACGACATGATCAACTCCGTGATGGACGGCAAGGGCTACGAGTTCCGCAGCCGCTACCGCAGCATCGACCTGATGCTCATCGATGACATTCAGTTCATCTCCGGCAAGGTCGGGACGCAAGAGGAGTTCTTCCACACCTTCGAGGCCCTCTATGGTGCCCAGAAGCAGATCGTGATCTCCTCCGACAGACCGCCGAAGGAAATCACGACGCTGGAGAGCCGGTTGCGCTCGCGCTTCGAATGGGGACTCATCACGGACATCCAGCCGCCGGACTTCGAGATGCGTCTGGCCATCCTGCGCAAGAAGGCGCTTGCGGACAATCTTGACGTCGATGCGCAGGCGCTCGAGTTCATCGCCACGCACATCGAGACGAACATCCGCGAGCTCGAGGGAGCGCTCATCCGGTTCATCGCCTACTGCTCGGTGCACCACGTGCCCTTCACGCGCGACTTTGCGCCTGTCGCGCTGCGTGACCTCCTCCCGGCGCAGAAGGTGCGCAAGGTCACGATCCCCATGATCCAGAAGAAGGTCGCCGAGTACTACAGCCTGGACATTTCGGACTTCTCGGCAAAAAAGCGGACGCGCGCCGTCTCGTACCCCCGACAGATCGCCATGTACCTGGCGAGGGAGATGACGGACAGCTCCCTGCCCAAGATCGGGGAGGAATTCGGCGGCCGCGACCACTCCACGGTTCTTCACGCATGCGACAAGATCGCCAACGATCTGCGTGCGGACCCGCAGCTCCGCGACGTCCTCGACGCTCTCATCGACAGGATTCGATCGTAGGCGCCATGTGCACAACCCTGTGTACGGCCTGCGGATATGCAGTGCATTCCATGGGGACAACCCGTGTCCTGTGGACAGGTCCGGATTCCATCCCCAGGTTGTCCACGTTCCATCCTCACCGGAAACCGCTTCATGTCGAGCACCAAGGCGGATATCCACAGTATCCCGGTCCCTACTGCTCCTGCTCCTTTGATTGATCAAGGACGTCCAAGCAGTTCTTACGCGGGGTGAATACAGAGTGCTCATCTTCGAAACGCCGGCCCAGGTCCTGTCCGACGCGCTCGTTCTGGTATCTCGCGCCGTCGCCATGCGCGACCAGGTGCCGGCCATGACTGGTGTCCTGTTGCGTGCTGCCCAGGGAGAGGTGGAGCTCACGGCGACCGACGGCGAACTCGCCATGCGGGTGAGCGTACCGGCCGCGGTGGAGGCGGAAGGGGCGGTGCTCGTTCCGGCCCGCACCTTTGCGGACCTGCTGCGCCTCGTTCCGCCGGAGACGTCGGTGCAGTTCCGGGGACTTGAAGGCCAAGTGGGCATCCGCTTCCTGCGCTCGCGCTTCGATCTGCCGACGCTGCGCAGCGAGGAGTTTCCGCCGCTCGATTTCGAGAGCCAGGCGCAGGCGTTCACGGTGCGCGGCGATGCGTTGAAGGACCTCGTGCGCAGGACGAACTATGCGGTTTCTGCCCGTGATGACGGGCGTCTCTTCACCATCGGCATGTACCTTACGCTGCGCGAAGGCTACTTGTCCGCGGCGACGACCGACAACCACCGCCTCGCCTGGGCGCGCGTTCCCGCGAGCGATGGAGAGGACCAGGAGATCCTGCTCCCCGCGCGCGCTCTCGCGGAGATCGTGCGCGCGCTGCCCGACGACGAAGTCGAAGTGCGCTTCGAAGCAGGTCGGCTGCTGCTGCGCACGCCCGGCGGCCTGACAACCTTCCTGACCGCGATCCGTGCCCAGTTCCCGGACACGCGCCGCATCGTGTTCGACAGCTACGCCACCACGGTGCGCTTTGACTTGCAGCCGGTCCTGACTGCGGTCGAGCGCACGCAGCTCGTCGCAGACCAGAAGAACGCGCGTCTGCGCCTGCGCGTCGAGGAGAACCTCCTGCGCATCTCCGCGAGTTCGAGCGACGGAGGACAGGGAGCCGAGGAGGTCGCCGTCGAGACGAACGGCGAGCCTGTGGAGCTCGTCTTCGGACCCAAGTACCTGGTAGACGGGCTGAGGTCCCTGCCGGACGGTCCCGCAGTCCTCGAGGTGATGCACGCGGAGAGTCCGGCGCGCTTCAGGCCCGACGTCGAGCGCAGAGACCAGTTCGCGATCGTCATGCCTCTGAGGCAGACGGAGTCCTGATGCGCACGCTGCCCATCAGGGACGCAGAGCGCGGTATCACGCTGCAAGCGGCGCTGCAGATCCTGGGGTGGGTGGAGACGGGCGGCCAGGCGAAGCTCCTCATCCAGTCCGGGGAGGTCGCACTGAACGGCACCGTGGAGACCCGGCGCAGTCACCGCGTGGTCCAGGGCGACGTCATCGCCTACGCCGGCGACGAGGTGGAGATCACGAGCGATGATCATTGAGACCCTGTCGCTCGAGAACTGGCGCAA
>Ga0187812_1000239_pt1 | contig 19771 bp, 19 predicted proteins | sample NC_S_2_FD_130582 | JGI IMG/M metagenome (GOLD analysis project Ga0187812, IMG submission 130582) | Wetland sediment microbial communities from Neuse River Estuary, North Carolina, USA - ASW-S_2 | ecosystem: Environmental > Aquatic > Freshwater > Wetlands > Sediment | place: USA: North Carolina...
AGAGTTCCTGATGGGCGAGGATGAGGCCGAGGCGATACTTGCGGGCACCTGAGAGAATCGCGGCCATCGAGGGCGTCACGAAATTGTGGAACTCGTCAATATACAAATAAAAATTGCGGCGTAGGGCGGCGGCGATCTCTTGCCGGCTCATGGCAAGCTGCTGGAACTTCGAAACCAGCAGTGAACCTAAGAGGTAAGCGTTCTCTTCTCCGATGGCGCCCTGCGAGAGCTTGGCGAGGAAAATCTTCCCCTCATTCATGACTGCGCCGAGATCAAAACTGTTTTCCTTCTGGGCCACCATGTACCGGATGAGCTTGGGTCGCAGGAACGTATCGAGGCGGGTGAGAATTGGGCCCTGGGGCTTCCCCACCAAGAGCGGAAAACTTTTCTCCCAGTAGTAAACGATCTCCGGGTCACGAACCGTCTTCAAGAACTTCGCCCGGAACCCAACATCTACGAGAAAGCGCCGGAGGTCTACTAAGCTCCCGCCCTCCGTGCTTTCGAGGAATGCAAGCACGGCATTCCCCAGGACCGAAGTCATCTGGTCGCCCCAACTGGTCGAAAGTCTGCGGAAGACGGCGACGAGGTCGGACCCCAAGAGATTCTTTTCGACCTCCGAGTGGGCCTTGAGGACATTAAATCCTACGGGGTACGCCTCGTCTGAGGGATCAAGGAGCACAACGTCACCGTGCCGCCGTTCGGGGATGCGGCCCAGTATCTCATCGATCAGATCGCCGTGGGGATCGAGCACCGCGATTCCTTCGCTACGCTCAATGTCCTGGAGAATGAGGTTGAGAAGCAGAGTCGATTTGCCGGTGCCCGATGCGCCGATCATGTAGCAATGCTGCGACCGCTGCTCGGCGCTGAGGGTCACAGGCGTCGTTTTGCCCCCATAGGAGTTCTCACCCAAGATGAACGAATGGCCGTGGACGATCTGCGGTGCGGCTTTCGTTCGGGCATCCTCGCGCTTGAGTTGCGGGACGCGCACTGAAGCGGAGGGCAGATGCGCCAAGGAAACCAGCTCATCGGCATTGAGGAGCATCCCTGATCGGTGCGTCGTTCGTGCGCATACATCCGCCGCATGATCGGCGTCGTCATACCCGTCATTTGCGAGGGGAATGAGTTCGTTGCTCGTGGGATTGGCAAACTGCGTGAGCGAACCGCCCATCGCTCGCACGATCTCCCATGCCCGCGTCTTGGTATCGGCTTGCGCGGCAACGCGAAGAGCAACGGCATAAAGGGGCTGCGCGACCTTCTCCCGCGTCTGGGCAACCAACTCCGGTGCGTCCGGAAAGAACGATTTGCCTTCTCCGTTCGTGGCGGCGCGTACCATGCTCTCGGCCCACGGGGAGCGTGTTGCCTGGAAGAGCACTTGCAGTAGCCCCGTTTCGCCTTCGCGTAGACCCGCGAGCGAGCCCATGATTCCGATCAGGGGATCAATTTCGAAGCCGCGCACAGTCCGAAGTGGAATCATGTGCTCACGTGACAGCCCAAAGTCGATGATGACGGACAGCTTCTCAAGACTCCAGTGTTCTGCGAGAAAACCCTCATGCTCCGTGACGGCTGATTCGGGAAAATGCGCGGCGAGTTGCTGGGTGAGTAGCGCCTTGTCCCCATCCGCGCACGCGAACTGGGTATAGATGGCATCCTTCACACCGACCACCTCGAAACCGATAGGGCGTGACGCATAGGTGAGGCTTGTGAGCAGCCGCTCGGCCGATTCCTTTGCAACTTTGGTTCCCGCAGGCAAGGCGACCTGAAATTCCAGAGTTGCGCCGTCTTCGTAGAGCGGCTCAGGTTCGGATTCAGATTCTTCTTCTACTGATGCGGGTAGGACGGGAGCGGAACGTCGCCCGAGAATGCCGTCAACAAAGGAACTGAGGACGGTGGGCTTGCGAGCATCATCGACCGCCGGACCGGGATCAACGTAGTGGTAGAAGAAAGGACGGAACGGGGGCTCAAGCTCAACAGGATAATTCCAGACCTGCCAGCCTCGCCCCCGCCGCTCCCAGTCATAGAACTGCGCGGTGAGCCGCTCCTCCCGCGTGAGCGGAAGCATTTGGCCGAGAGCAGTGTTTTCTTCCTCTCCGGGCATCAAATCCTATCCTACCGCTGATAGAACTCCCGCATGACAGGCTTCCGCTCAAGCTCGGTGAGCGGACGTAGTCCTTTGGACGACACTATTTGTTCGACCACATCCTGCACCACGCTATTCACCACTGATTGGAACATTAGCGTCGTGTCCGTTTTGTAGTAGGTGGAGGGCTTGAAGATTCTCTCGTAGAGAGCGCCGAAGATCGGGATTGCCAATACGACATCTTCGATCTCGGTCCCGAGCTGGCCTTCTCGGAGGAGGTAGCCCAGCAGCCATGCAATGCCAATGCCGAGCACGATCCCCCAGAAGAGCCCCGTGAGCCCATACACCGCGACCATGCCTCCTACAAACATGAAACCGATGAAGCAGATCAAGAGCGCCCACAGGATGGCGCGCGTAGGCGGGAGTTCTGCAAGCCACCACGAGAAGAAGAAGCCGGTGCCGAAGGGTGCCGCACAGAGATCGAAGGCGAGCTTTCCGCGCTTGATCCTGAGATACTCTCGCCGCGCCGTGAGCACTCCGCCCTCATGCCAATCGATCCGCGAAACAGAATAGTCAGGGATTTGCTTTGGCTTGAGCGCCTCTTCTACGGCAGCATAGAACTCCATCGTGGAAGTATTGAAATTGTCGATAGGGTGGTGCCAGCGGGAAATGACGTTGGCATCTTTGCCGAGTTTTGCCATGAGCGGACCTCCATTCGTTCATTCGCGCTCTTGGAAAGGAAGAAATCTGCGGATCATGGTACCACAGCGCCGAAGCTGCGCCCTAGATTCTTTGCCTCCGGTGTACATAGCGACGATTTGTGCTCAGGAGACGGCGCGGTTCTATATAGAGATGTTATTTAGGGAGCCCGGGAACCACGGTTCTGCCGTTGGCGCGCGCTGCTTCACAGCTGACCTAAGGATCTCCATTACCGTAAGACAAAACGGCACTCGCGGGGTACTCGCCATTTCTGCGGCGCTGAAAAAGCACAGTAGGAATGGATTTGCGAATCAGCCCGGCATCATTGCTTGATGCTGTAAATCTTCCCGAGTTGGGCTAAATTTCCGGATTTCCTCCGCCGCGCGGCCGACTGCCTGCTTGAGCAACGGATACCATGGCTGCAAATCTGCATTGAGGAAGAGCAAGTCTAATAATCTGCTATTTGTTAAGGCTTCCGAATACTCTGTAACGATGCGCATCGCCTGATTTATTTCATGCCGATGCTCCTTAAATCGTTTTCCATGCAAAGATGAAGCAGTCCATCCATCAGCAATAGTGTAGTGGAGAACCCGTAACATATCGGCAATCATCATGGCTTCTGGCGTAGTCGCTACATATTCTGATATAGCATTAACCAACGGACAAACATGTGGAAGATTGTAAAGATTATTGATGTCGGCAAGTGCAGCCAAACACCGTTCTTGGCCTAGTGCCATTTCTCTAAGGTAGAAAGGTAGCGGGGCAATGCCAACGATTGCCCCTGCGTCGATTACTGTATGATGCGATATAAAATTCAAAGTGGCAATTTCAAAAGGGCCGCTTGATGATTCTGTAAAGATGTCATTACGATAACCGGAATGATGTTCGCGCAATGGGTTACCCGTATGTAGCAGGAATGTTTCTTGGCTTTGATCTGGAATCAGTTGGCTATCTGTAAGCCCGAGACTCTTCCAAATTCGAACCGAGAAATCATCTGCAGGGATGTATTCGTCGCTATCCACTTTGCCATTCGTTACTTGCCTGAGAGTTCCACCTGAAAAGTAATAAACCCGAAGCGACTGGATAGCGCACCCAAGGACAGTAACATAATAGTTATAGAAATCCAAGATAGTGCATTTTGCCATCTCTGCTGGCGAAATAGCTTCGAATCCAAGGATGCTGTAGCCATATATCTCAAAAAGACCGAGGTGCAGTAGACTGCTCCGAGTTGTCAGTTTGTCTTCCATTCGTGCGCAAGGCTGAATCGTGCCGAATTTCATGGCATGGCGCGCTTGCAGCAAGGAGTTGACCTGTTGCTCCCTCAAAAACAGTCCGTCAAAGCTGGCGTTTAGGGCGTGGAGATAACCGCTATTGACCATTGGAACTGGCTTCACGAATTCGCCCTTAACATCCTGAAGGACAAACTGAGCCCAGTCTTCTCGAAGCGCCCGGATGTCGGACAAGGTAAGTTTTGATTGCATTGGATTGCGTTGCGGTGGCATCCTGAGTTCAGTTTAATAGTAACATACAGCCAAGAATGCAGCCAGGCTTAAACCAAGGCCGATGAGGCTCCATGATCGCCTGCACTATCTCTCACGAACGATGGATCAGATTCAGCGCAAGCAGCAGCTGTGGAGAATCTGTAAGCGTCAGAAGAGCTTTCGAAACAAACAGAAAACCCATCGTTTTCACAGATTGTCAATCGAACGCAAAACGACAGGCATCCGGAGATTCCTGTTGTTGCTGGTCGTCAGTTGCTGCAATGAAGATTAGAGCTCAGCTCCCGCCGCCGGAACGAGAAGCTCGGCGAATCATCCGGATCACCCCAGAAACTTAAAATTTCCGAGTCTTGAAGCGAATTTATTGACGAGCGACTGCACAAGAATTGATCTGATGCTCTACCCGAGAGATGTCATGCGGACTCGGCCCTTCTGTGTGGTAACCGTTTTATGATCAATGACTTGACTGGAGCACAGAAAGACAAGAGGATTGCTCAACTGCGCCGAAAATCAAGAAAGGGCAGACCCTTGCAGACCCTAGAGGCTGGTGGGGGCAGGACACCTAGGTGAGGGGCGTGCTGCTACAATGTCGGTGAATTTCAGGGCAAATGCAGATTCACCTGGAGTTTATGGTATCCAAGAGTTCTCCCGTAGGGACGCGGGCAACCTCCACCGTTCGGCTAGGATGCTGCATTAGGAGATGTAGCTCGTCGGGGGAGCAACTCAAGTGACTTCCACGAACTTCCCATATCGAGGAGTGCGCGAATTGTCAATCATCTGGGTAGTGGATGACATTCCGAGTTTCCGTCGGAGCATGGTCGCTGAGCTCCAAGACCAGCTTACTCTCCTCGTTCCCCAAAACCTTCCGGTACAAGTTGTTGATCACGTAGGGAACCAAGAGCTCATTAGCGCCACTGCCGCGGTAGGACTATTCAAGCAGCTAAAGCCGGGAGAAGACAAACCGACCGTTATCGTTTTCGATTTGTATGGAACAGATAACAAACCTAGGATTCGCTCCGTTCCGAATAATGCTATTACGGCGATTGAACAAATTGGTGAAATCTCACACAGCGTTCCCTCCGTTGTGTACACACACGTCATCGAGTACCTACGGAATAGTCCGACGCAAAGAGACAGAGTACAGAATGCTCTAAGGAAAGCTGGCATTAAGGATGACCAAATCATTCACAAACTGCGGCACCAGCCATCCGGTCAGACGTTCAAGGACGATATGAAGCAAATATGTCTAGTCATCGCTAGGATGCTCAAAACCTTCGAAAGGTAGGTGTAATACGCCCAATGAGCGATGTATTGCTTGACGTGATTCGAAAGCGGCGTTCGCAAATAGCGTCCGACCTAGTTAATGGCCATCGGCTAATGGCTGTGCGGACTCATATTTCATTTGACGTCGTCGTTGGAGTTGGGATCCTACTGACCGGGTTTGGAAACTTTGTCTTGAACCACGATGGGCAACCCAAGAGCATGCTGCTCCTATATTTCTCGTTGAAAGCTCTCCGTTTCATGGCACCTTGCATTGGCACAGTATGCCTCCTTTCAGCTTACCTTCGCATTGTGACCTTCCGCCCGTGGCTCTTAAGACAGTTCTATGAACTTGAAACAAAGAATGCAAAGGGCAACAACCTCTTAACCGAACTGACTTCCAAGATAGTTATCAATGACAACGAAATTCCAGTTGATGACGAAATTGATAACTACGGTCACACTCTGGGGCAAGACGTCGATACAAGCAACAGAACGATCGCTCATCACCATGCCGAGTTCTATTCGCTAATCGCGAATTTTCTACACGACAGCTATGTGGACTACCGTCTTGTGGTGAAAATGGTCGCATATGTGTTCATGCTGATAATTACAGGTGCGTTCTATTTGTTTGCATGGAATCTTGGGTACGGTGGCGGACTGTTCAGCGGGCTTTCTCCTCACTCTCCAATGAGTTCGTATATTTACTACTCCTCCACGCTCTTTCTTTCAGCGGGCAACCCGGAAATTCACGCGCTACTTGGAAATGTCGCTTCTGAGGCAATCGTAGTTGCTCTCATGGCAGCGAATTTCACCGTAATCTTCTATTGTGTGCAGTTATTCTTTTCCGCGATGTCAGCTTATCGTAACGGGTTAAAACAATCAACCCGAGACTATGTAGAGATGCACTGCGGATCGATGATTCGACCGGTCACCTAGTTGCGAATTCGCGTTTCACGAAGATGCTATTTGCTCCATCAGTACGACGCACTGAATTAGAAATCCACTGGAATACATGAGGCTCTATGCAGCGATTAGGAAGAGTGGACTGGGCGTTAACAAGCCTGCCTGCAGGCGCGCGCCGTCCGCTAATTCTGACTGTCGCGGACTGGATAAGCTTTTCATTTTTCCCGATCGGTCTGCAAACGGCCGTTGTGCTGAGTCATCACTTGGGGTTTCGTGGGTACTGTCTAATTAGCTTCTTGGGCTCGGCAATTCTAGCGATTACATCAGCTGCTTCCGGATATGTGGCGCAAAAAACGGGCCTCAGTTTCGGTCTAATGAGCCGTCTGATCTTTGGAAGATTCGGGTACCTATTGCCCTGCGCAATCGTCCCAGTGGGGCTGATTGGATGGGACAGCTTTAACCTCGCTTTGCAGTCCGATTTTACGGTTGGGCTCTTCCACTTAGGTAGCAAGTGGTACATACCACTATGCTTCATCTACATGCTGCTATTCGGATTCGGGGCAGTCGCAGGATTCAAATGGATTGCTAGAATTGCAGTTTTCGCAGCTCCAGCAATGAGTATTTTCTTGCTTTATGGCGTCGCTCTTTCGGTTACAAGGACCGGAAAGTTCACTGGGCTCTGGCCAACTGATCCAATTGTCCATTCCGTCAGTTTTGCTCAGGGCCTGACAGCTGTCGTCGGGCTTTTTGCGCTCGGCGCAAGCGTTAGTTCCCCGGACATACAAAGATTCTGTCGCTCAGGCAAAGATGCAATTCTCACCGCAGTGTATGCGTTTGGAATTGCCTTCCCGCTTCACCTTTTAGCTGGCGCTGTATGCGGACTTGCAACGGGAGAGACATCAATCGCTGCGGCTTTCGCAAGACTTGGGGCCACCGCACTCGGTTTCATTCTGCTGTTTATTCTCTCTTGGACTGTGGTTCACAATGACTACTATTCTGCCTCTCTGGGGTTGGCAAGCCTATTGAAGCACTCTCGCCCATTGATGGCAACCGTTGCGGCACTTGTGGCTGCCTGTATTGCGGCGACAGACCTCCAGGGCCATCTAATTCAGTGGTTGACCTTGATGTCAACAATTGCGACACCTCTTGCCGGCCTAATTGTTGCTGACTTCTTCTTTAATCAGCGGTTCTGGTATCGTGATGTGGATTCGCTCCGCTCCTCGAATGAGATTGTGTCGAAGCGGCCGTGGCGCCTTGATTCTTACGTTTCATGGTTTCTCGGTGCAGCTACCGTGTACGTGACCAACAAATTCGGCGTAATGATCCCCCCGCTTAATGGAATCATAGTTGCGTTTTTATCCCAAGCCGCCTTTGCAGCTTTCCGGCCATCAGAATCCGTGGTAAGGTGATAGAATGGTACGGAAGTTGCAGGCGATGCTCGGGAAGGGTTTTTCCTGTTCGCTTGTCGGACTTGAAGATCCACAAGCCCTAGACGGTGATCGCGTTGGGGGCAAGTTCAGATCGCAAGCAAAGCTTGCGCAGTTAGGGTTTAGGGTCCCCAATGCGTTCTGTATAACAGCAGATATGCTGACACGTCTGTTGTTGGGAGCTGATTCGAGCAACGAGCCGTCTCATCTGCAGTCTCCTGCCAGCAGCAGTTCGGGAATTCCTTGGGGGGATTCAAGAAAAATTGTTCTCGAAGACGCTATTCTCCCTGCAATACCCGACTCTCTTGCAAAGGAAATTCTCAATCGAACGCAGTCAATGAGATGGCCTCTGGTAGTGAGATCTTCAGCCGTTGTTGAGGACGGAAGTTTCCGGTCCTATGCGGGTATGTTCGAGTCCATCCTGGGCGTTCGAACTGAACCAGAATTGATCAATGCAGTTAGGCGCTGCTGGGCTTCCGCATCCGCTCCTCGAGTAAGTATCTATGCTGAGAAGATGGGTGAGAAGAGAACGATATTCAAAGTGGCGGTCATTTGCCAAGAGCTCGTTAATGCGAAGTGCGGTGGAGTCATGTTCACCCAGGACCCGGTAGACGGCAGTCCCATTTTCTCCATCGAAGCGTGTTGGGGGCTTCCTTCTTTAGTTATGAGCGGCGAGATTACGCCCGACCGTGTGGATGTCTTCAGGGATGGACGTATCCTCAAGACGGTCATTGGATCAAGAAAGAAGGTGTTGGCATGGTCCGATGGCAGAGTGGAGACGAGAAGAGCGACCAAACTAGAGGAAGACACTCTATGCCTTTCAGTAGACGAGATCCAATTGCTTCTTACTCAAGGACTGCGAATTGAGCAAGCCTTTGGCAATCCACAGGATATCGAGTGGGCCTTTGATGCTCACAACCTATTCATCCTTCAATCCCGTCCAATTACATCAGTGAAGCGCGGTTGAACATATAGGTAATGGGAAAACTCATGAAATTAGCTCTCAACGTAAAGCAATCCGCCCTTTACACTGATCTCAGCTCGAGGGGGAACAGCCAGCAATATTTTTCTCAGGTACTTGGGATTGATTACCAAATTCCAGAATTTCAATATGTCGACGGGGCAATTAGTTGGAATTTTGACGGTGACTTTGGGTATAACCGCGCCTTCCTGTTGGGAAGAACTTTGACGACGGCTGTCCAGAGCTTCTTGGAAGCGATGCAGCGTGAGTCCGAGAATTTACAGCGGGTTGCTAGAGGAATAGCCGCGGAGCTGAGTGTATCGCCATTGTCAAATGATCGTATCCATAAATTACTTGAGAAGTATGTAGGGGCATACGAGCGAACCATGCCGATGCTCTTCATGTTCTGGAATACTGAAGGATTGCTTCTATCCCAAATTGAGACTTCCGAATTGCCAATGCTTTTCCCGGGAGAAGAAGTCCGCCGAATTATGGGGTCAGTGCTGTTTCCGCCAAAGCAGAATGTGATCGCTCTTGAACGGGAGAGTCTCCTCGGACTGGCGCTTCGTGCATGGAATTCGCGAGATGTCCGGAAGGCGTTTGTAGAGTCTAAGCTCGATGAGGCCGCAACTCTAATCGAGACTGATCCAGAATTTGGCCATGCTTTAGAGACGCATCTCCGGGAGTTTGCGTTCACAACGACTGCTTTTCATCTAAATCCACCACTTAACAAATATGATGTGTTGCATCGTATCTCCGATTTGATGAGTGCAGATGTCCCAGAGATTGTTGCGGAGGCGGCAAAGAGACGGGAAGAGAACGAGTCAGCTGCAGCTCAACAGCTCGCGGCAATTGCACATTACCACGAGGTGTACGAGCATCTTCAGCTTGCGCGGTGGCTGCTGTGGTGGAAGAACCAGAGAATTGATATGCAGTTCTCATCGGATTTTATTGCTCGACCGCTCTTCGTGGAGACTGCTAAGAGATTAGGGTTGGAATTAGCCGAATTGGTGTTTTGCCAATTCGATGAAATCGTGGATGGGCTTGGAGGAAAAGCAATCGATCTGACAAGAGTAAAGAGGCGACAAAGAGGATACAGCTATACATATCGCGAAGGACGATCGGTCTTGTCAGAGGAGTTTGAGAACGGTGCGGACGTGTCAACATTGCTGGAAGTGACGTCAGACAGTTCGCTAGAGGGGGAAGTTGCAAACCCTGGGACGGCGGAGGGCCCCGTTCGTATCGTGCTTGGCGTGGAGGATATACCGAGAGTTCAGAAGGGCGATATTCTGGTTGCGCCGATGACACGTCAGGAAATGGTAGTCGCACTCGAACGAGCCAGTGCCTTCGTAACAGATGAGGGCGGAAGGCTCTGCCATGCAGCTATTGTAGCTAGAGAGATGAACAAACCTTGTATCACCGGAACACGCATCGCCACCAAGATATTAAAGGACGGTTGGATGGTTTTTGTAGATGCTGATAACGGTAAAATCGAGATCAGGACGAGGAATCGTAAATAAACTCCAATGACACAGTGGATCACCTTGCGCTTTGTGCACTTCGCATAGCAGCGTGGTCAGATAGACCAAGGCTGATCAATGGCAGCGCGTGGGCGCGACCTACCGGCCCCAATGCCGCCTTGCTGCCACTCCCCAGCCCAACTCCCGTTTCCACGGTTGGCTCCATCGTCCTCGCCTCAGAGGTCTCGCTCCTCCTGCTTGTATTAACCTCCCCGCTCCAACTCAAATCAGATGTGCGAAAAATGGGTTACGTTATCTTGCCATTAGCGAGTCTTAGATGGGGGCCGAGTCGGACATTTCCAGAAATTATTGAGAGCTTTTCCACAACGGATTTCCGTCTTCAGTGGGCATTTGGGCGCGAAGCAGACCGGGGGGTGGGGAAAACTAGCAAAAAGCGCCCATATACGCGACTTCAGAAGACCAAATCTGCATCTTGAGCGAGTGGGTACCTTTGCTACGCTAAATCCAAAGGTCGCACAAATACACAGTTCCTTGTCATCATCACCCCATGCCCGCAGTCGCAAGCTATCTTCGATCTCATCGGCTTAAGTCCGGCTTCAGTCGGCGTGAATTGGCGGAAATTGTCGGATTGCTTACCAAGACGCAGATCGGCCGCCATGAACGATCGAATCAACTCCCGTCGCTTATGGCCGCGCTAGCGTATCAGGCGATCTTTCGGATTCCGATCACAGAGTTGTTTCCGGGGCTCTATGACACCATCGCGCAAGGCATCGAGGAACGACTCTCGGCTATTGAGCAGACACTTGAGAACAGCTCCGCGCGAGGAAGCAAGGCGAACATCATCGCGATGAAGCTCGTATGGCTCAATGAGCGAAAAGATTCCTCCATCACTGACTCGGAAGAATGAATCATTACGAAGAAATGCATATCCTTGCGCTCGATGTGCGGCATAGCAGGATGGGATACGCGCTTTTCGTGGGTTCAAGACGGCTGCTCAACTGGGGAGTAAGTACCGTCCCGCCGCGATGCTGCAATCGTGCCGAATGGATACGACCAAGGATAGCGGAACTCCTCCGGCACGGTTCACCAGTGTGTGTCGTGACAAGACCGCGCCGGCTTGCAAAATTGCCCAGAAATGCCAATGGTGAGTCAATTCTCGAAGCGATACGGTCGGTGGCGGAAGAACATGGCGTCCCGATGCATGTTCTCGGATGCGATGAGATCGAGTCTACCTTCTGCCGCTTCCGGGCGCGCACCAAAGAGGAGATCGCCTGCGCAATTGTGGGGATATTCCCCGAGCTGCTTGTCCGCTTGCCACTCAAACGAAAAAAGTGGCAACCAGAAGCACACGGGATGATCGTCTTCGATGCAATCGCAACCGGTATTGCTTATTGGCAGCGACCACCTCCCCGCACATGATTCACAGGCCTCTCCGCCGGTCCCTCATCAGTTGGCAAAGGACTTTCGACGAGTCCGCCAATCGAAGCAAAAAATGCGAGGGACCGACGGAGGAGCACTGTGGCCTTAGCCCCTCAAATCAAGTAGGTCACTTCTCCGAACTCATGGACGATTTGCTAAATAGTGCCACAAATGCCTCGATCTCATTTGCCAATTGGTTCCAAGACTGTCCCGTTTGGGGCACCAAGTTTGACTGTGAGCACCCAGAGGGTGCAAAAAATGAGAAAAGACGGCCTCTAGGAGCGGTTCCAACAGCCCCGAAGACATAGCCACTAGGAAGCGCCAACAGTTGGAACCGCCGCTGAAATTCCACGGCGACACTCTCCCACGCAGCACCCAGGTCCATGAGCGGTGCGCAGATTCTTTCGATGTTTCCGATCACCGCGTCGGCATCAAAGGCGCGTTCCTCCTGCTGTGTTTCGAGTTCGCCGAGGCGTGCATCGAGGGTAGACCGCTGCCCTACAAATTCTTCATCCGTGATGAGCTGGTCCATCTTCATGCGGATCAATTGTCGCTGCTGGTCCTTGATTCGCTTGATTTCGAGCGCCCGTTTCTCGCTGAGCATCCGGTGGCCTTCCGTCCAAGTTCTAGCCGTGCGGGACACGTTACGCTTCAAGCGTTCGAGCGCGTGGGTATCCGGGCTGACTTCATCGAGAAACGACAGAAACTCGCTATGTACGCGACCCAATGGATAATTGCCGTGTGCGTCACATACCTTGGTAAAGCAGTGGTAGTACGGGTACAGTTTGGAGCGTCCGCGTGAAAATGATCCCGTCAGGTGGCCTTTGCAGTTTGCGCAGCGCACAAAGACGCGCAACGGGAATTCCGGACGGACGCTTTTATGTGGAACCGCCGCCGAACTGCGCCCGAGCATCCGCTGAACCTTCTCAAACGTGGCGCGATCTATCATGGGCAGATGCCGCCCCGGATACTCCGTACCGGACCACGGATCGCGCAAGATGCCTGCGTAATAGGGGTCAGTAAAGATGTTGTCGAGTGACTGCTTCGAGAGCGGCTTCCCAGCACGGGTGCGAAGCCCTTGGCGCGTCAATTGGTGTAGGATTTCAACCTTCATGTATCGCCCGGTCGCGAAATCGCTCCATGCTCCCTGCAACAGCCTGAACGCGGGCTGAATGGGCTCATCCGGTGCGGTTTTCTTGTCGCCTAATGTGGCAGTTCGATATCCGAGCGGCGCTCTCCACGGGAACAGACCTTCTTGGAGTTTGCGCCGCATTCCTTGTACCGTGCGCGCCGCGCGCAGGTCATTGTCGAACTGGGCGAATCCCGCGAGGATCGTCTCAAGGAGTTTGCCCTCGGGCTTTGCGTCAATCGGCTCCGTCACTGAGACAACGCGGATATTCTGCTTTAGAAGGCTCGCCTTGATGCTGAAGTGATCGCCGACGTTACGGGCGAGCCGGTCCACCTTCCAGACGAGCAAACAATCAACGGCATTTGTTCTGTCCCGGCAGAACGCCAACAGTTCCAGGAGTTGTGTCCGATCTGCGAACTTCGCGGACTCACCGCGCTCTACGAATACTTTAGCCACATTCAGGCGATTCCGCACGGCGTACTCCCGGCACGCCAGTTCCTGCGATTCAAGGCTCGTGCCGTCTACCTGCTCTTTCGAGGAGACGCGGCAATAGATAACTGCATTCATTTTGTTCTTTGATTATTTTTTATCGACCTTTCCTCACATCGTAACCGGCGGTGGATCGTTGTCAATCTTCCGGCCCGTGCGGCTTTTCCGCTCCTCTTGCAATTTCCATAGGTAAACGTCAAACAACCACTGCGCGAGCTCCTGAAACTCCCGCTCCAATTCCGGGTCCTCTTCGCTGCTCGGAAAGTCATGGAGCGGCGCGGGCGCGGCATCGCGACCGATCAATTCATCATCACAATCTGGAGTTTGCACGCCAGGAAGTATCAGCGAAAGTCGGCTCTCGGGAAAGACGCCGATTTGTACGCCGAAGGTCACAGTGTTTACGCAGAGCGTTCACTGGATGCACGAATCGGCGTCTTGTTTGGCGTCGTGATCGGGGTAGATTGAACGTGGGCCGCTCGGCGGGTGCTCGCTAGGCGATGATGAGGGAAGTAAGCGAGACTGCAATGTCTCTCCTTTCCGTTGCGGCGGTACTCACCCGTGCTCGAAAGGACGAGCGGCCCAATCCTTTCGTATCTGTGGCGCGTTGATCCGAAACCATGAACACATCGAGGTCCAAGACTCCTTTCGTCACGAATAATATAAAAATCGGTGCGATTCACACAGAGGCTACCGCAGAGTTGTTAACGGTGTGGGCGAGACTCCACTGGTCCGAGCGGTCGATCCGCTTTCAATCGGCTAACGTCAACAGTCCTCCATGTCTCAGGAGAACAAACGGAGAGTCCCCGGTTAAGGTATCACCTTGCAAGATGAATATGTCCCCGACATAGCCAGGGCTTCCGCTTATGAACTTGAATTTCACTCCATAAACCATATCTGCGAATTCCTCTGGCGTCTCATTGGCAATTCCCCAAGATTCTCTGACCTCGGGCACCTGCATAATTTCCTTCCATTCGTTGATTGATATTTCCTGTGGTTTGTTCATGGGCTTGTTTCGGATTCATCTTCACTTTAGGACATTGGCGGGGTATGTCAATGCCCCAGCCTTGACCAGCTATACATGCGGTCGATTTAGGGTGCCACTCAACCTTCGTCGAGTCCCCGATATCGCTTCTTCACATCATGTCCCCATCGTTACTTCCAGCGCACGAATCAGCATCTTTCTTTCATCCACGCCCGCTATATGATGACGTGACGCTTCGATAGAAAATAGAGGTCGAGTCGAAGCGTCTCTCGCGAAGGTCAAAAATCCAGTTCCTACCAGATATGATCGGACCGCTTTCCTACATCGGGGGCAAACGTGCCATTGCCAAACCGCTCATCGCGCTTTTCCCGGACCACTTGACGTATGTCGAAGCCTTCGCCGGAGGTGCGCAAGTGTTCTTTCACAAGGAGCCGTCAAAAGTCGAAGTGTTGAATGATCTCGACGGCGAGATCGTGAACTTCTATCGAGTCTGCCAGCAGCACTATGAAGAGTTCGTCCGGTATTTCCGTTTCATGGTGCGGAGCCGTGCATGGCATTCGTTGCTCAAAGCAACCGATCCGAACACGCTCACTGACATCCAGCGCGCCGGCCGGTATATGTATCTCCTCAAGAACTGCTACGCGGGATTGGTCCGCAACCTGGACTACAGCCTGAACGTAGCGCAGAAGCCGAGCTTCAACCTCGAACGCCTTCCCGAAACCATCGAAGCCGCGCACAAGCGCCTTGCGCGTGTGCAGATAGAATCGCTGCCCTATGAGCAGGTACTCAATCGGTACGACCGCCCGACGACGTTCTTTTACCTTGACCCTCCCTACTATGACCGCAAGCTCTATCGCTACAATTTAGAGCGGGAAGACTTCGCAACATTAGCGGGACGGCTCAAAGGCTTGCAAGGCAAGTTCCTCTTGTCGCTGAATGACGTTCCGCAGGTTCGGGCACTCTTTAAGGATTTCACGATCCACGAAATTGATCTCCATTATACTGCGCAAAAATCCGCCGGTCGCCATTACCGCGAGCTCATCATCACGAACTACTAAGGTTCCTTTCGCATCACCACCCATGCTCACTTTCTTCGAAAAACTCATTTCTTCACTCTGGAACCGCATACACGGGCGGCACAAAGGGAAACGAATTGGTCAAGGCGTGATGCTCGGACGTCAAGTCGTGGAGGAGTCGGTGACGCGGGAGCCCGTGAGGATTGGCACTACCCGCCGCACTACGCATATTGCGGTGCTCGGGAAGACGGGGAGCGGCAAGAGTTCGCTACTTCGGTTCCTGGCCCAACAGGACATCGAAGCGGGCCGTGGCATTCTGTATTTCGATTTGCACGGCGATGCTGCGCCCTTCCTCCTCGGCGTCATCGCCGCTCACGAGATGACGCTGGGACGCGAACTCCATGACCGCCTGATCTACATCGCGCCCGCCGACAAGGAATTCTCTGCGGGCCTGAATCCCCTCGAAGCGACAGAGGCGAGTTTCGTCCACAGTGCGGAGTTCGCGCAGGTATTGAAGCGGCGCTGGGGGCTCGACCACTTCGGCGCACGGACGGATGAACTTCTCCGCAATGCCCTCTACGTGCTCACCGCAAACGGCTTCACGCTCCTCGAACTTGCGCCGCTCCTCACGCACAAAGCATTTCGCGCGCAATGCCTCACGAAGACGACAAACGCGGAGGTCCGCCATTACTTCGAGCTGCGCTACGACGTGGCGAGTGAGCCGATGAAGGCCATGATGCGAGAGCCGATCCTCAACAAGACATCGGCCTTCACCGCCGACCCGAGTTTCCGCCACATCGTAGGGCAACAGCAATCGACCTTCCGGATGACGGAGTCGATGGATCGGGGCCATTGGATCATTGCGAATCTGGAGAAAGGCAAACTCGGGGAGCAGTCGCTCACCTTGGGGAGTCTGCTCTTCACCATGAGCAAGCACGCGCTTTTCTCCCGGACTGAACGCAGTCTCTTCACGGTCTACGTGGACGAGGTGCAGAATTTCGTGGCCTACGACACGGACATCGAAACGGTACTCTCGGAGGCCCGCAAGTTCGGCGTCTCGGTCGTCACGGCTAATCAATTCCTCGGCCAATACCCGGATGCCACGCGCACGGCGATTCTTTCGGTCGGCACTCATATTTTCTTCCAGTTGTCGCCGGGTGATGCCGTCGTGGTCGCGCAGGCGCTCGACGGCGGGAAATCCCTCGCCGAGCGACTGAAAAACCTTCCACCCCGGCATTTTGTCGTGAAGAGCGGTGCCGACCATTGGCGGGAAGGCAGCACGCTCCGGATTGCGAATCCGCGCATCGGCGTTGAAGGGCTCGTGGGCCGCGCCCGCGCCCGGTATGGACGCCCCCGTGCGGAGGTCGAAGCGGAGATCACGGAGCGCCACGCGGCGCTCATCCGTGCAGCAGACGACGTACTCCATGGGTGGGAATGACCGGATCATCCTTCAGGAACGCGACCGGCATTTTCTCCGGGAACTCGCCGTGATGCGGGTGGTGGACCGCGAGCAGGCGAAGATTGTCGCCGGGTTCGGGTCCACTTCGCGGGCCAATGTCCGGTTGCTTGCGCTCACCCATGCCGGAATGCTCCGCCGGCTCTTCCTCGGCTCCGGCGGCGGCAGGAAGGCGCTCTATGTACTCTCGCCAAAAGGTGCACAGGCAGCGCAGGTTCCCTGCCGAGGTCCGCGCCGTCCCCAGGATGCCGTCATCGTCGCCGACTATTTCGTCGGGCACCAGCTCGCAGTGAATGCCCTGTATTGCGTGCTGAAGTACGGCGCGACCCCGGTTCCACAGGTGACTTTCCGTCGCTGGGCTAGCTTCCATGAGCCGGTGGTGCCGGGGATTCGTTTGATCCCCGACGGCTATGCGGAGCTGATGGCACCCGGAGGGATTACCGCGTGCTTTCTCGAAGTGGACCTCGGGCACGAGTCACAGACGATCTGGAAGCGGAAGGCCGAGCACTATGTGGAACTCGCGCTCTCCGGGAAATATCGGAAACACTTCGGACATGAACGCTTCCGGGTGCTCGTCCTTGCAAACTCCGAGCGCAGGCTGCATTCAATTCGAAAGACGGTGAAAGCGATCACGCAGAAAATCTTTTGGTTTGCCACCCTCGCGTCCGCTCGTAACGATTTCTTTGCACCCGTGTGGTTCCGATCAGGAGATAGCCAACCGCAAAAACTATTTGAGACACCCCCATGAAGTATTGCTACCAATGCGGTCACATGACTGAGGGAGAACCGCTCTTCTGCAACCGCTGTGGGCGGAGCTATGACGTGAAGCTCTGTCCGCGATTGCACGCGAACTCACGCGGCGCGGAGGTCTGCGCGAGGTGCGGCAGCCGTGAACTCTCCACGCCGCAGCCGAAAATCCCCATGAGCTGGCGATTGCTCGCCATCGTGGTACGACTCGGAATCGGCCTCGTGCTTTATGCTGCCTCCCTTTGGCTTCTCATTGCCCTCATTCGTACCACGGCCTCACGGCAAGCTCTGGTGTCCCTTGGTGCGCTTCTGGCTGCCCTCTGGCTCTTCTGGACCAAGCTGCCCGATTGGCTCCAGGAATTGATCCGGATGCTCTGGAAGCGACGGGACAACAGCGACGACTAGCCGAGAGAGAAGAATGTCAGGCTGCGCAAAAGGCGTAGATGCCGAGCAATTACAAGGCATTTCCGCAGCACGCTACAGGCAGAACTGCCCGCAGCATTACCCGCAGACGCAGTGCGGTGATCATTCCACACCCATACCGTCACCGGGAGGGATCATTCCCTTCCGACAACCGAAACGCAAGCCCAACTGCATGAAAGGAAAACCCATGACGAAAACGAAAACTCAATTACCTGATCCGGACGAGGCTATCCGCGAGCGCGTTCTTGCGCGCGCCAAGACGCTGAACGCCGAGATTATCGACCGGCTCCGGATTGCCGCAGATGATCTCGAAGCCGGTGAGCATCGCGCCGCACTCGGTGCGCTCGACGGCATCGAAGCCCAGCTCACCATCATCCGCAGTGTCCTGCTCCTGCTTTCGTAGGAGCCATGCTCTTTCACAACCAACCCATTCGCCCAAAGGAGGGCTTATGACTGCACAGAAACCTGCGTCGGCTGGAACACCAGCCGGGAAACAAGCTGCACCATCAACCTCAGCGGCAACCTCTGGCCGCAAGCCGTGGATCAAAAAAACTCCCGTCGAGATCGTCCTTGAACAGATCGGCAAGCAGGAAGAGAAAGTTGCTGAGATGCGCAAGGAACTCGCCCGCGAGGAACGAGAGCTCACGAAGCTCCAGCAGGCCAAGAAAGTCCTGGAGGCGCAATAACCAGTCATCACCATTCGAGGGGCATTCATTACAGAGATGCTCCTCTTTTTGTATATCGGGATCAATGGTCACTAGGCTTGGCAGGAGGGCGAAACCAATCTGGACGACGGAGGGGAGTTGACGTGAGAGGTGTCCATGAAATCGCTTCGAGAATGGAGCAACTCATCGCTTTTTGGTTCCGGCAAAAGCCGTGTCACTCACGACCGGGCCTTTGGCCTTGGAACCAATGCAAAAAAAGATCGCGAGCGGGGGCAAATGGCGGTATATTGGTTCGCAGCCGAAAGGCGAAACGGAAATTCCGGCTAAAAGGGGGACACCATGCACGGCTTCATCACACGACGAGCGGCCCTAGGTGACCCACGCGGCAGGTGCTCGCACAGCGTCGAAGCAGGGAGGCGAGTCGGCATGAGAGTTCTCACGGACAGGTCGCGACGGTGACCGTCAGCATGGAACCTTGAACGAAGTAAGCCACTGGAGGGGCTAAACATGGCCGCGCGATCCAATCTCGATCGAGAAAATGCGCCTTCTCCAAAATGGAGCCTGATTGCCCTGTTTATTTTCGGAATTCTCGCCCTCGGCACCTTGTTGGTCATCATCCGATTTAACCCAAACCCATCCCCGACCTCATGGTTTGTCCAACTGACGGTGCTCGCGTTGGCTGGGGGTTGTATTGCAGCTCTTTTGCCCGGCGCGATTCAATTCGATGTACCTGGGATGATTAAGGCTGGAGGTGCGCTAGCTGTATTCGCGCTGATTTTCTACATTGGAATCAAGATTTCCGACCTCAAGCCCCTCCCGCCAGGTGAAGACCTGACGGGAGATTGGAATTATACGTGCGTTGCCGAAGACGCGTCTCATCCAAATTATTCGCATGGGGGCGTGGCCCACATCGACATGCAAATGACAGATTACGGCCCTCAATGGCATCTGTCAGGAACAAGGAAATGGGAAATGAGAAACGGTCAAAAGGAAAATCTCCCCGATTGGCAATGGGATACAGACTGGGCTGCTGTCACCAATAATCACGAAATAAAATACACTTATAAGGTTACGGCCCAGATTGGTATTATTTATGGCTTCGCCGACGGAACGATTTTCGAAGGAAAGGATGGGA
>Ga0187812_1000241_pt1 | contig 19729 bp, 17 predicted proteins | sample NC_S_2_FD_130582 | JGI IMG/M metagenome (GOLD analysis project Ga0187812, IMG submission 130582) | Wetland sediment microbial communities from Neuse River Estuary, North Carolina, USA - ASW-S_2 | ecosystem: Environmental > Aquatic > Freshwater > Wetlands > Sediment | place: USA: North Carolina...
CCTGGAGGGAGGCGTCCGATGGGCATCATCCTGCGCTACCAGGGCTTCCGCGCCGTCTGGCTCGGCCAGCTCTTCTCGCAGCTCGGCAACGCGGTCTTCCTCATCATGGCGCTGTGGGAGATCCAGTTGCGCGCACCGGCGCTCCTCGCGATCGCCGGTCTCGCCATGGTCCTGCCGTCGCTCCTCGCGGCCCTGGGCGGGGTCTTCGTCGATCGCCACCACCCAGGGCGGCTGATGCTCTGGACCGACGTGCTGCGCGGCGCGGCCGTGGCGCTCGGCCTCGTCTGCCTGCTCGTGCCGGGCAGCCTCGACATCGTCACGATCGCCCTCATCGGCGTGAACAGCCTTGGCGCTGCGCTGTTCGGCCCGGCCGAGACGGTCGTGATCCCGCGCCTCGTCGAAGCGCGGGACCTGGCGGGCGCGAACGGCATGTACAACCTGACCGCCCAGCTCTCGAGCGCCATCGGCTCCGCCATCGGCGGCGCCGCGATCGTCGCGGTGGGCGTCGCCTGGGTGTTCGGCTTCGACATGGCTTCCTTCTGGATCTCGGCCGGCGCCATCGGCCTCATGCTGCGCACGTTCACCTGGACCCCGAAGGCCTCCGAGACCGCCGACGGCCCGCACGAAAGCTTCACCGCGAGCCTCGGCGAGGGCTTCGCGGCATTGCGCCGCCTGCCCGGCATCCTGCCGCTGCTGCCCGCCGTGCTGCTCATCAACTTCGCGTTCATGGCCGCCTTCACGATGCTCCCGTACTGGATCCACCACGTCCTCGGCGCCGGTGCCCTCCAGTACGGGCTCATCGACGCCGCGTGGGCTGCGGGGCTCGTGGTCGGAAGCCTGCTCTCGAGCTGGCTCGGTGCCTTCCGCCTGCGCCCGGTCAGCACCTTGATGTTCGGCGCCATGGCCATCCTCATGCTGCTCTTCCCGTTCGCCACGGCGAGCTACCTGGCTGCGGCCGTCCTCCTGCTGGCCGGCGTGTGCAACGGCGTCGGCAACGCCCTCGTCTTCACCGTCATGCAGCGCCTCACGCCGGAAGAGCTGCGCGGGCGGGTCTTCGGCGTCCTGCTGACCCTCTTCGGCCTGGCGAACCCTCTCGGTTCGCTGGCAGCCGGTCTCGCGCTGCACCACGTGCCGCTCGCCTGGTCCTGGTACGCCTCGGGATTGAGCGGCATCTGGCTCGCCGCGGCGATCTGGACGAAGGTCCCGGCGGACATGGGCGGCACGGCCATGGGCGCGCAGGAGGCGTCGGCGGACTGACGCCAGCGGCGCCGCCCGACCCGGGCCCCGCCCGGACCCTGGACGCAGAGCCGCAGCGTGCAGCCGGTATGCCTGGAGGACCGCATGTGGTACGCTTGGTTCGCTAGACAAGCGAATCAAGTGGGGATGACCGATGCCAGGACAACTGAACGATCTCGACCAAGCCTTGGAGGCGTTCCAGCACCTCTGGCGCACGCGCCTGCGGCGGGCAGCCCGCGAGAGCCTCGGCGACGGGGCGGGCCTGCGCGCCTTTCCGCTGCTCGGGGAACTCATCGCGCACGGGCCCCTCTCTCCGACCGACCTCGCGCAGCGCCTAGACCTCAGGACCAGCACGATCGCCGCGCACCTCGACCGGCTCGAGGAGGCCGGCTGGGCGGTGCGCAAGGGGCAGGGCCGCAAGGGCGTCCAGGTGACGGCGACGCCGCTCGGCATCGCCGCGCACCAGCGCTTTCAGTCCCTGCGACTGGGCCTGCTGGCCGAGGTCTGCGCGCCGCTCGCGCCCGCGGAGATGGACCTGCTGCAGGGGCTGCTCGCGCGTCTTGCGCAGGGCATGCTGCCTGGTGACGCCTCGTGAGCTTCCACGGCATGGGCATGGGCGGCGGCGTCGGCGGCATGCGCGGCGTCTGGGAGCAGCGCCGCTCGCTCGGCTACCTCGAGCAGGGCGGCAAGCCGTCGCGCGAGACGGTACGCAAGCTCCTGGCCGTGCTGCGCCCGCACGCCCTGCGCCTCAGCTTCGCGCTCGCGCTGACCCTCGTCGGCATCGTCATCGGCCTCGTGCCGCCGCTCCTGATGCGCCAGGTGATCGACGTCGCCATCGCCCGCCGCGATGCCGGCATGCTGGTCTACCTCGCCCTGGGTCTCGTGCTGTTCCCCGCCGCCGGGGCCGTCATCACCGTCGGGCAGAACTACCTCAACGCCGTCGTGGCCCAGGGCGTCATCCACGACCTGCGCACGGCGATGTACGAGCACGGCCAGAAACTCGGCATGGACTTCTTCACCCACACCCCGGGCGGGGAGATCCACTCCCGACTCGTCAACGACCTGAGCGCGGTGCAGAACGTTTTGAGCAGCATCCTCACAGGGCTCTTCGTCAACGTCATGACGATCGTCCTGACGCTCGCGCTGATGTTCACCCTGAACTGGCAGCTCTCGCTGATGAGCGTGCTGATCCTGCCGGCGTTCGCCCTGCCCGTCTTCACGTTCGGGCGGCGCACCTACGACGCGATCATGCGCACGCAGGAGAACCTCTCGCGGATGACCGCACACCTCGAGGAGACGCTGACGCTGTCGGGCATCGTCGTCGTCAAGAGCTTCGGCACGCGCCGGCGCGAAGCCCGGCGCTTTTGCGAGATCAGCGACGCGGTGCGCAGCAGCCAGATCGCGCAGAGCATGGTCGGCCGCTGGCTCGGTTTCATCGTCTCCACGCTCTCCGCCATCGGTCCCGCCCTGCTCTACGGCTACGGCGGCTACCTCGTGATCACCGGCCGCGTCGAGGTCGGTACGATCGTCGCCTTCGCCACCTATCTCGTGCAGCTCTACAATCCCGCCTCGTCGCTCGCGGGCTCGAACACCACCCTGCTGGGGGGGCTCGCCCTCTTCGACCGCATCTTCCACTTCCTCGACCTGCCCATCGACGTGCCAGACCCGGCGCAGCCCAGGGCGATCCAGGCGACGGCCGGCATCACGCCCGTCTCCCTCGCCTTCGAGCACGTGCGGTTCTCGTACCGCGCCGGCGAGGAGGTGCTGCACGGCGTCAGCTTCGAGGCGCGCCCGGCCGAGCTCACGGCGATCGTCGGGCCGAGCGGCGCCGGCAAGACGACCGTCCTGTCGCTCGCGGCCCGCTTCTACGACCCGGGCGCGGGCCAGGTGGCCCTGGCAGGCACGCCGCTGACCGAGATCGCCGAGGACGACCTGAGGCGGCTCATGTCGGTCGTGACGCAGGAGCTCTTCCTCTTCCACACCACGCTCGAGGACAACATCCGCTACGGGCGCCCCGAGGCCACCGACGCCGAGGTGGCGGAGGCCGTCGAGGCCGCGCAGCTGGGCGACCTCGTGCAGCAGCTGCCCGATGGGCTCAAGACCGTGGTGGGCGAGCGCGGCTACCGCCTGTCGGGCGGGGAGAAGCAGCGCGTCGCCATCGCGCGCGCCATCCTGCGCAATCCCTCGCTCCTGCTGCTCGACGAGGCCACGAGTTCGCTCGACAGCCACGCGGAGCGGCTGATCCAGCAGGCCCTGGCAGGGCTCTTCCAAGGCCGCACGGTGATCGCCATCGCCCACCGCCTGTCGACGATCCTAGCAGCCGACCAGATCCTCGTCGTGGACCAGGGCCGCATCGTCGAGCGCGGCCGGCACCAGGCCCTGCTGGCCCAGGGCGGCCTCTACGCCCGCCTCTACCACGAGCAGTTCGATCCGGGCCTGGCCGACCGGCACTGATCAGATCGCGCGGCGGAACACGACGTGGCTGGTGCCGGGGCCCTCGTGGCCCCGGTGCACCTCCAGGCCCAGCTCGACGGCGTCCCCTGGCACGATCGCGAAGCCCATGGCGCGGTGGAAGGCCACGGACCCCTGGTTGACCGGCGACGTGATCGCCGTGACCGTTCGCCGCCCGGCGCCGCGCGCCGCGGCGAAGAACGCCTCGTAGAGCAGCCGACCGATGCCCTGGCCGCGCGCGGCGGGATCGACGCCGACGAAGTGGATGTAGGCCTGCTCGGTGTCGCCGGTCGCGAAGATGCCGCAGAGGAAGCCGACGAGCCGCCCCGACGCGCCGTCCTCCGCGGCGAAGCTGGCGTCGCCGAAGTACGAGAAGAAGAGGCGCGGCAGGCGGGGGGTCATCGGCCGCCCGCCCCACCAGCTGTCGAGGACCGGCAGGACGACGTCGGCATCCTCGTCGCGCAGGGGCCTCAGGCGGATCCCGCCGCCTGCGCGCGGCGGCTCCTCGGTGGGCGCACCCACCGCGACGACGTAGCCGTCGGGATCGCCGAGGTGCACCTCGCGCCAGCCGTGGGGATGGTCCCGTGGCGGGCTGAGCACCGCGCCCCCCGCGGCCGCGGCAGCGGCAGCCACCGCGTCGGGGTCGAGGCCGAGCAGCCGGATCTCCGCCCCCGCGCCGCGCCGCGGCGCCATGGCCGCCGCCTGCCCCGCGGGCATACCGGCGTAGGTGTGGTCCGCGTGCAGCATCAGGCGCAGCCCGTACCCGGCGCACGCCGCGAAGTCCGGGTCGTGGTAGAGGCAGCGCAGCGAGAGCGCATCGCGGTAGAAGGCAACACTGCGATCGATGTCGCGCACGACAAGGTTGATGCTGAGGCCCCGGAGTGTCCGCCCGTAGGCGTCCGCAGGCTGCCAGGGTTCACCCTGGCGCAGTTTCGTCATGGCTCTGCCTCCCACCGCGGCGGTCCTGGCTCCACCGTAGCGGTCCACCACCCGGCGGACAAGCCGCACGCGGAGCGGGGCCCTTGCACGCCGACCGGGCGATCGCATACACTGCACATAGCTGATTTAGACACGTCTAAAATGTAATTTAGGGGGATGTCCCGATGGCCGGGCTCGCGCGTGAAGATTACCTCGCCGACATCTACCGCCTGCAGTGCGAGCACCCGCAGGACCCCGTCTCGACCGGCTCCGTGGCCGATCGCCGCGGCGTCACGGCGGCGTCCGCGACGGCGATGTTCAAGCGCCTCGCCCGCGATCGCCTGATCGTCTACCGCAACTACGGCGGCGTCTCACTGACGCCCGAGGGCGAGGACGTCGCGCTCGGCGTGCTCAGGCGCCATCGCCTCGTGGAGCGCTTCCTGGCGGACGTCCTGCAGATCCCCTGGCAACAGGTGGACGCCTACGCGGACCAGATGGAGCACGCCCTGCCCGACGAGGTCGTGGACCGCATGGAGGCCCTGCTCCACGAGCCCTACACCTGCCCGCACGGCTACCCCATCCCCGACAAGGCCGGCCATCTCACGCAACCGGACCTCCTGCTGCTGCGCGACCTGCCCTGCGGCCTAAAGGCCAGGGTGGCGCGGGTCAACGAGCGCATCGAGGGCCTTCTCGCCTACGTCGCGGATCTCGGCATCATCCCGGACCGTCTGGTCGAGGTGACCGAGCGCAACCCGGTGGACCTCAACGTCACCGTCGTCGCAGACGGCGTGCCGCACATCCTCGGTCTGCGCGTGTCCGAGGCCGTCTGGGTGGAGCGGCCGCCCGAGGCCTGACCGATCCCCAAGGGAAGGAGGCGAACCATGGACGACGCGCGCTGGGATCCCAAGGGGCCTGGTGCAGCCGATGCATCTCCCTTGATCACCCACGAGGACCTGGACCGCGCCCGCGACCGCCTGGCCGTCGACCGGGCTCGCCAATCCGGCGGCTTCCGCGCCCTGCGCGTCTTCTGGCTGCTGCTCGGCCCGGGCATTCTCGTCTTCCTCGGCGAGAACGACGCCCCCAGCATGCTCTCCTACGCCGCCACAGGTGCCCACTTCGGCATCGGCTTCTTCCTGCCGTTCGTGCTGGTCACGTTCCTCGTCGGCTTCGTCGTGCAGGAGATGGTGCTGCGCCTCGGCGCCGTGACCCACCGCGGCCACGCCGAACTGATCTTCGACCGCTTCGGCCCGTTCTGGGGCTGGTTCGCCATGGGCGACCTCGCCCTCGGCAACTTCCTCACGCTCGTCACGGAGTTCATCGGCGTCCGGGCGGGTCTCGGCTACTTCGGCGTGCCGCCGCTGGTCGCGGTGGGCGGCGCCCTCGCCCTGATGCTCCTGATCGCGATGTCCGGCCGCTACTGGACCTGGGAGCGCGCCACCCTGACCCTCGCGGCGTTCAACGGCCTCTTCATCGTCGTCGCGCTCCTGGCCCACCCGAACTTTGCAGCGATCGGCCACGCCTTCCTCACCTGGGGGCCGATGCCGGCCCTGAACGGCAACATGCTGCTGCTCCTGGTGTCGGACGTCGGCGCCACCGTCACGCCCTGGATGCTCTTCTTCCAGCAGAGTTCCGTCGTCGACAAGGGACTGCAGCCGCGCGACATCAACTCGAGCCGGGTCGACGCCCTCCTCGGCACCTTCCTCGCCGCTCTCTTCGGCATCGGCGCGATCGTCGCGTGCGCGCCGCTCTTCATCCACGGCGTGAGCGCTGGAAACTTCCAGGGGGCGCAGTTCGCGCAGGCGCTACGGCCCTGGATCGGCCCGGTCGGCGCGGCGCTCTTCGCCCTGGGCATCGCCGAGGCGGGCCTCGTCGCGATCATCACGATCTCCACCTCGTCGGCCTACGCCTTCGGCGAGGTGCTGCACAGCGGGCACAGCCTGAACCGCCCGCTGCGCGAGGCCTGGCCCTTCTACGCGGTCCTGCTGCTCTCCGGCATCCTCGCCGCCGCGCTCGTGCTGCTTCCCGGCGCGCCGCTCGAGTACATCATCCTGATCGTCAACGTGATCGCCGTCCTGGCGATGCCGCCGGCGCTCCTCTTCGTCCTGCTGCTCGTCAACGACCCCGCCGTGATGGGCGAGCACCGCAACGGCCCCTGGGCCAACATCCTCGGCGGCGGCATCGCAGCGCTGCTGATCGGCATCGGCCTGTTCTACGGCCTGACGGTGGCCTTCCCCCACCTCATCGGCAGCTAGGAGGAATCGCCTGTGTCACCCAGGGCTCCCCAGGAGATCCGCAGCGACGACGTGCTCAAGGTGCTCGAGGACGACCAGCTCGTCGTCGCGAAGGAGAGCGTCCACCTCGGCCTGCGCCGCTTCAGCCCCGCGCTGCGCTTCACGCTCTGGGCGCTCAGGATCTACGTCGTGCTGATGCTCGTGGTGATCGCCGTCGAGGTGGTGCGCACCGTCCGGTAGGGCTACGAGAGGTGGAAGAGGTCCTTGAGGCGCCGGACGCGGCTGCGGCTCACCGGCACCTCGTCCCGGCTGCCCTTCATGCGCAGCAGGTAGGTCCCGCTGAAGAACGGCACGATCTCCGAGACCTCGCCCACCTGCACGAGGTAGCCGCGGTGGCAGCGGAAGAAGCGGTCCGGCGGCAGCAGGCGCTCCATGTCCGCGAGCGTCGAGCCGCGCAGGCCGAGGCGTCGCCCTTCGGTCGTCACCACGTGCACGCTGTCGCCCTCGGCCGCGAGGTAGGAGACATCCTCGAGCGCCACGGGAAACGCGCTCTCACCGGCGTGGCCAGCAAGGAAGCGCGGCGCCTCGCCGCCCCCCCGCGCGGGCGGGGCCGCCTTCTGGCCCAGCAGGCGGAGCCGCTCGATGGTCGCGGCGAGGCGGCGAGGCTCCACGGGCTTCAGGAGGTAGTCCACCGCCTGGACGCCGAACGCCTCCAGGGCGTGCCGGTCGTGGGCCGTGACGAACACGACGAACGGGCGGCCGCCCTCGCCGGCCCCCATGCGCCGCGCGAGCTCGAGACCGCTCAGGGCAGGCATCTCGATGTCGAGGAAGACCACGTCGTACGTCAGCGCCTCGAGGAGCGCCAGGGCCTCGCGCGCGCTCTGCGCCTCCCCGATCACCTCGACGTCGCCCTGGCGTTCGAGCTGGAAGCGCAGTTCGGCGCGCGCCGGCGGCTCGTCGTCGACGATCAGCGCCCTGAGCGTCACGTCCCGGACTCCTGGAAGGCGATGGGCAGTTCGAGGAAGACGGCCGTGCCGCGCCCCTCCCGGCTGCGCAGCCTGAGGTGCGCTTCGGCCCCGTAGAGCGCCTCAAGCCGTCCCGCCACGTTGGCGATGCCGAGGCCGCCCGAGCCGCCGCCGCGGTAGAGGCGCTCGAGGCGCGCCGGTGCGAGTCCCACGCCGTCGTCCACGACCGCGAGCTGCAGGCGCCGCCCGCGCCGGCGGGCCGCGACCGTGAGCCGGCCCGTCCCCTCCTTGGGTGCGAGGCCGTGGACGACGGCGTTCTCCACGAGCGGCTGCAGCGAAAGCACGGGGATCTGCGCCCCGAGCACGTCCCGGTCCAGCCTGAGGCGCACGCTCAGGCGCGGCCCGAAGCGCGCCTGCTCGAGCCTCAGGTACTGCTCGACGAACGTCGTCTCCTCGGCCACCGTCGTCCGCTCGCCGCGGAAGCTGATCGTACGGCGCAGGAACGCCGCGAGTTCCGTCAGGAGCTCGCGCGCCAGATCCGGATCGACCCGGCTCGTGGCGATCACGGTGTTGAGCGTGTTGAAAAGGAAGTGCGGGCGGATCTGCGCCTGCAGGGCCTCGAGCCTGGCCTGCGCGAGCAGCTCCCTCTGGTGCTCGTGCTCCTGCACCTCCGCCTGCAGGCTCAGAAGCTCCGAGATGCCGATGGCGAGCCTCCGGACGTAATCCGGCATGGGCCCTGGCACGACATCGTAGAGCTTCACCGTGCCGATGACCTCGCCCTGGAGCTTGAGGGGCGCGATCACCGCCGACTCGATCGCGCAAGGGCAGCCTGGAACCGGACACTGCAGGGCGGCCTTGCCCGCGATCTCCGCGGCTTCGCCCGTCCGCAGAACCTGCCGCGTTGCCCGCGTCTGCACCGGCTGCCCCGGATGCATGTGGGGACAGCCCCTGCCCTCGTAGGCCAGGATGCGCACGCTGTCCGTGATGGCGACGGCCGGCACCTTCGCGAGCCGCTGCAGGATCTGCGCGATGCGCTGCGCCTGCTCCGGCGTCAGGCCATGTCCCGAGCGCGCCCGGGCCGCGCGCAGAGCCAGGGTGACGTCCAGCGGGCGAACCCTCTCCCCCAAGCAGGGCTCCCCCCTTTTCGGCCATTGTATGGCGCCGTGGCCGTGGGCGAAAGGTCCAGGACCTCAATGCCAGCTGCGGCCGTTCTCCCGCTCCTCGAGGCGGGCCCAGACGTTGACCGGCGAGTGGAGGTCGTCGGACGGATAGATGGAGAGGCTCGCGAACTCCGCCGTCATGTTGACCGTCGGCACGTGGCTGTCGACGAGGCCGGACACGGTGTCGAGGAAGTCCTGGACGGTCGCGACACGGTACGCATAGCGCTGCACGTAGGCCCGCATCATGGCGTCGAAGGCGCCGGGGCCCACGGCGTCGTCCACCACGTGCTTGATCTGCAGCAGAGCGTAGGAGCCATTCACGTACACCGCGTAGTCGTAGTCGCTCGAGGGTGCGATGGAGAAGTCCGGATCGGGAAAGGCGCTCACCGGATCGCTCGCGTCCTCGAGCACGGCGCTGTCTTGCCACCAGGGCTGCGGCAGGCGGACGAAGCGGTAGGAGGAGAAGGTGGCGAAGGCCTCGTCCATGAACGGCGTCAGGTACTCGTCGTCGCCGACGAGGCTGAAGAACCACTGGTGGGCGAGCTCATGGCTCACCGTGACCTCCGTCGCCAGCGTGCCGGTGGAGCCGGCGAAGCCGGGATGCGCCACCACCATGTCGAGCTCCGGGTACTCCATGCCGTCGAAGTCCGCCTGCATCAGGCAGAGCGACAGCTGGGCGAACGGGTACCGGCCGTAGAGGCGATCGTAGTACCGCAGGGCGGACAGCGCGATGCGCTCCATGCGCACCGCGGTGAGGTGGTTTCGCGGCTCCGCGTACGCCCCGACGCGCACGCCGTCCACCGTGCCCCGCACCTCTTCGTACCGCGTGTCCCCCAGCACCGCGACGTCGCGCACGCCGATCGCGGTGTACGTCCGGGTCACGGTGCCGTCGGGATGCGCATGCGGCCTGCCCGGATCGCCGGTCGCCGCGTAGACGTAGCCCGCGGGGGCCGTGATGTGCAGGTGGAAGGCGGCCGTGAGCGAGTAGAAGGATTCGCCCTCCGAGTAGTAGGGCGGCGTCACCCAGCCGTACTGGTCGTGCACGGCCGGCATCGGGAACCAGTTGCCCAGCGCCATCTGCCGCCCCGTCCAGCCGTAGCGGTCCGGGATGTGCGGCAGCAGCGCCTGCAGGTTCATCCCCACCTCCACCGCCTGCCCGACCGCGACGGGCGTCGCCGGGTAGACCCTGAGCAGCGTGCCGCGCAGGGTGAAGCGCACCGTCCGGCCGTCCACCGTCACGTCCCTGATGCGTTCGTAGCCGCCGCAGATGCGGTAGTGGTAGGCGTCCGGCCAGGCGTTGAAGTAGAGGACGGGGATCGGCGCGCCTGTGTTGTTCATCATGTGCACGGTGAGGTGCGCGCCGAAGGCGTGCGCCTCGGGGTCGAGGCTGAGGTCGATGTCGAAGACGAGCTCCGCGGGCCCCCGCACGATGCCGTCGCCCGGGTGCGCCGCGAAGAGCGCGGCGAGCCTCGCATCGTCCTGCGCCACCATGGACGGGGTCAGGCGGGTCGCCCGCACCGCAACCTTGGGCACCTTGGGGATCGCGGGTTCCACGATCGGCGGCCAGCCATGCCGCACGGCGGCGGCGTGGTGCACCGGCTGGCTGCCGCAACCCGCGAGCAGGAGCAGCAGCGCAGTCGCGGCGATGCGCGCGGCAGGGCGAGGCATCACGCGCCCCCTTCCGTTTCCATGGCAAATTGCGGTGACTTCGTCTTCGCTCCTGGTCTGGCAATACCTCCCGTACGAGCCAAGAAGCCGCTGACCGCCCGCTCAGGGCGGGCGGCCGGCGGCCATGCCGCGATCCCGTCAGACCGTCAGGCCCAGGTGGTGGAGCATGAAGGCGTACTCCTCGGCGAACTCCCTCAGCCGCGCGTAGCGGCCCGAGGACCCGCCGTGGCCTGCGCCGAGCAGGGTCTTCAGGACCATGTCCTGGTCGCCCGTCTTCGTCGCGCGCAGCTTCGCCACCCATTTGAGCGGCTCCCAGAAGGCGACGCGGGGGTCGTTCATCGCGGTGTAGACGTAGAGGTGCGGGTAGGCGTGCGCCGCGACGTTGTCGTACGGGCTGTAGCTCTTCATGTAGGCGTAGGCCTCCTGCTCCGCGGGATTGCCCCACTCGTCCCACTCGAGGCTCGTGAGGGGGATGCTCGCATCGAGCATCGTCGTCACCACGTCGACGAAGGGAACGCCGGCGGACACCACGTGGAAGAGCTGCGGCGCCAGGTTCACGACCGCACCCATCAGGAGGCCCCCGGCGCTGCGCCCCATCGCGCCGAGCTTCCCTGGCGACGTGATGCCCCGCGCCACGAGCTCCCTGCCGCACGCGATGAAGTCGAGGAAGGTGTTGCGCTTGCGCATGAGCTTGCCGTCCGCGTACCAGGGCCTGCCCATCTCGCCCCCGCCGCGCACGTGCGCCGTGGCGCAGACGACGCCGCGGTCCAGGAGCGGCAGGAGCTTCGGGTCGAACAGGGGCTCGCTCGGCATGCCGTAGGCGCCGTAGCCCGAGAGGATCAGCGGGCGGTCCTGGAGCGGCCCGAGATCGGCGCGGTAGACGAGCGACATCGGCACCCGGGCGCCGTCGTCCGCCTGTGCCCAGATCCTCTCCTGGCGATAGCGGTCGCCGGTGTAGAGCGGCACCTCCTCGCGCTGCAGGAGCGTGAGGTCCAAGGTGGCGAGGTCGAGTTCGTAGATCGTCTGGGGCGTAAGGCGCGAGCTCTGGGCGATGAGGGCGGTCCCGGTGCCGTAGGCGCGGTTGCGCCACACGCTCGCCACGTAGAGCGGCTCGGACCAGTCGAGGCGCCGCAGCTGGCCGTCGCGCCACACCCAGACCTGGCGCAGCCCATCCTCGCGCCCTTCCAGCAGGAGGGCCGAGGCGAACGGGAAGACGGCCTGCAGGTAGACATCCGGCCGGTACGGCCAGAGCGGCTCGGGCAGACCCGTCCCGGACTGCGCGCAGCGCAGCAGGCGGAAGTTCGGCGCGTCCTCGTTCGTCAGGACGAGGAAGTCGTCGCCCCAGTCCTCAAGCTCGTAGAGGATGCCCCTGCGCCGCGGCGCGAAGAGGGTGAGTTCTGCGAGGGGTTCGGCGCATGGCAGGTAGCGCACCTCGGCCGTCTCCTTGGTCGCGGAGCGCAAGAAGAGGTGGCGCCCGCTGCGCGCGCGGCTGAGCTGAAGGATGAAGGCGATGTCGCCCTCTTCGTAGAGCAGCGCGTCGCCGCCCCGGTCTCCCAGGCGGTGGCGCCAGAGCCGGTACGGGCGCTGGGTCTCGTCCACGGTGACGTAGAAGAGGTACTCCCCGCGCGCGTCCCACTCCAGGCTCTGGGCGAGGAAGACGCCGGGGATCTCGTCGTCGAGCATCTGACCCGTCGTCAGATCCTTGACGCGCACCGTGTAGCGGTCGGTGCCGTCGCGATTCTCGAGGAAGGCGAGGCGGCTGTGATCCGGGCTGACGCGCAGTTCCGTCACGCTGTAGAAGGCGTCGCCAGCCTGCGCGTTGAGGTCGAGGAGCACCTCCTCGGTCGCCTCGGGGAGCTCGGCCCGCGACAGAGCTCTCTTGCGGGCGTGGATCGGATACGGGCGTCCCTGCGCCATGCGCTGGTAGTAGAAGTACGGCGGGTCCTCGACGGCGGGCTCCACGCGGTCCTCCGCGATGTGGCCGAGCATCTCGCCGTAGAGGGCTTCGGCGAGCGGCGCCAGAGGGGCCATGACCTGGTCGCGGTACCGGTTCTCGGCCTCGACGTACTGCAGGACGCGGGGGTCCTCCCGCGCCCTCAGCCACTGGTACGGATCGGAGCGGACATCGCCATGGCGCACGTGCTCGTGCGGAATCTGCGGTGCGATGGGCGGTTGCATGGTGCCTCCTGCCAAACCGTATGGCGCACCAGGATGCTTCGGCCCCGGCGCGCGCGCACCTGCAGGGAGGCCTCCCCGCTCAAGCGCCGCGCAGCGCCCCGAGCCCCTTCACTGCAGCCAGCACGAGCCGCCAAAGCGGCAGGGAGATCTCGGCGCGCGCCGCGACGCTGCCTCCCGCCGGACCGTCGAGCCGCGGCGTCAGGCGCAGGCGGGCGTCCTGTCCCGTCGCTGCCAAGGCGCCGCCCAGCATGGCCCAGGCTGTCCCGTAGAGCAGCGCCGTCAGCGCAGGATCGCCAACGCCGCCCTCCGCCTCGAGGGCGGCGCCGCGCACGGGGACGCGCTCCAGGGACCCGAAGAAGGCCCCGAGGGCCTGCACCACACGTCCGGCCGCAGCGCCCTCGCCTCCTTCGGCCTGCGGTCCGTCGCCTGGCCGAGCGGGCCAGTGCGGGCCGCCCGCGGTCCAGCGGGCCACGCGCAGCGGCCCAAGGCGCACCTCGGCCTCGCTCCACCCCGGCCAGTCGATCCGCCCGCGCAGGCGCAGAGGCACCCACAGGAAGGCCAGCAAGCCGCCCAAGGCGCCGACGAGCCCCCAGAGGAAGAGCAAAGCATCAACTCCGCACCTAGGGTTCCTCGGCGGCCTCTTCCTCTTGCGGCAGTTCGGGCAGGTCGTCCAGGGACGAAAGGTTGAAGCGCCGCAGAAACTCCACGGTGGTGCCGTAGAGCGGCGCGCGCGCGGCGCCGGCCGAGCGGCCCACCACCTCGATCAGCTCGAGCTCCTGCAGGGTCTGCAGAGTGCGCTCCGAACGCACGCCGCGCATCGCATCGATTTCCGCGCGGCTGATCGGCTGGCGGTACGCGACGAGGGTCAGGGCTTCGAGGGCGGCCGCCGACAGCGTCGTCGGCGCGTTCGGCAGGCACCGCGCCAGGAGCTCGCCATGCTCGGGCGCCGTCAGGAGCCCGACGCGGCCCTCCTGCCAGCTGAGCACGATGCCGTGGCCCTGGAGGCGGCGGTCGAGCTCCTCGAGCAGCACCCGCACCTCGAGCGCCGTCGTCCCCAGTTGCCGCGCGATCTCGTCCTCGGCATGAGCCCTGCCGCTCGCGAACAGGAACGCCTCAATCTCCTGCCAGTTCGCCATCATCCGCCTCCTCCCGCACCACGAGGTAGAGGGGGTCTATCAGCCGCTCCTGCTCGAGGCCCGCCTCACCGAGCCGCGTCAGTTCCAGCGCGCCCAGGAGTTCGAGCACCGCTTCGCGGCGCGCGCGGTCGGGTGGGGCGATGCGCAGCTTCCCCTGAATCCTGAGTTCGCGCCGCAGAGCATGGAGCACGCGGCGAAACGGCACCTGCGCCTTGGGGCGCAGTCGGGTCCGCCGGCCGAGGCGCCTGGAGCGCTGCGTCAGGCGATCCCAGGCCAGAAGGAGTTCCTGCGGGTCCACCTTCGCGAGCGGCCTCGCGACCAGGCGGGCAAAGAGCGGCTGTCCCATGCGCTGGCGCAGGAAGAGCACGGCGGACGCGAGAGACGCGCCGCTGCCGCCCACGGCAGGCAGGTCGTCCGCCTCCTCGAGCTCCTCGGCGACGTAGCGTCGCCAGCCGGCCTTGAGGCGCAGGAGCCGCGCCGCCAGGACGGCGAAGTCGCCCACCTCGCTCAGCGACAGATCCCTCTCGCCGCGCAGTTCCTGGCGGAACGAGCGCGCGATCTCCGCGAGCGAGATCTCGGGCAGCGGCAGGTCGCGTTCGAGCGACAGGCGCAGCAGGAGCTCGAGCGGCCCCTGGTATGCCTCCTGAGCGACGCGAAACTGCACCCCGCCACCTCCGATCGGCTCACAGTATAGCGCAGGCCGCGACGGGCCCATAGCCCGGTGAGGTCATCGCACGCGGTCCTCCGCAGCGGAATACCGTGCAAAGGTCACGGCGTTCCGTCTACGGGGGAGTGAGCAGCGTGCCCTGGGGCATCGTGTTCGGTGCCAGTCTCGATGTCTGGTTCACGGAGTTCGCCGCGAACAAGGTGGGCCGGTTTCACCTCGCCACGCAGACCTTCGCCGAGTTCGACCTGCCCACGCCGGACAGCGAGCCTGCCGGCATCACCGTGGGCCTTGACGGGACCATCTGGCTCGTCGAGGCAAACGGCAACAACGTCGCGCGCGTCGACCCGGACACCTTCGCCATCACCGAGATCCCCATCCCGACGCCAGATAGCCGGCCTCTGTTCATCGCGACGGGTCCGGACGGCGCCATCTGGTTCACCGAATCGTTCACGGCCAAGATCGGCCGCCTGGACCCTGTCACCCTGACCATCACGGAGTACGCGACGCCCACGCCGAACTCCGCCCCTCTCGGCATCACGCGCGGTCCGGACAACGACATCTGGTTCACCGAGTCCCACCCCGGGGACGCCGCCATCGTCCAGTTCGCGCTGGCGTCCGGCACGATGACCGAGGTGCGCCTGCACAATCCCCTCAGTTCCCCCTTCGCCATCACCCTCGGTCCGGACGGCAACATCTGGTTCACCGAGCCTGGCACGACCGGTTTCGGCAGCGGCATCGGTCGCATCAGCCCCGCCACGCTCGAGCTCACCGAACTCACCACCCCCTCGCCGCGATCCGCCGTCGCCGGCATCGCCCCAGGTCCGGACGGCAACGTCTGGTTCGCGGAGGGCATCGGCAACGTCGGCTACATCGACCCGAGGACCCTCGCGATCACGGAGATCCCCGTGGGACCAGGCAGTTCGCCGTTCCTCATGTCCATCGGCTTCGACTCCACAGTCTGGTTCACGGATCAGGGCACGAACAGCATCGGCGAGGTGTTCGTCACCGTGAGCCCAGGGCCGTGTCCATCGGGCGGTTGTCCGCCTCCCACCGAGATCGACTGCGTCATGGTCGACAAGGTCTTCGACTTCTGCTTCCAGTCCGACACGTCGGGCACCGTCTGCGCCGACCTCGACTGCCCGGGCACCGTGACCGGCATCAGCTGCGCCGTGACGAGCGCGACCTGCAGCTTCCAAAGCAGCACCCCCGCCGTGACGGCGGACTTCGTCAACGCCACGTTCCTGCTCTCGGCGACCGTGCAGTTCTCGGTCACGACCACGGTCACGACCTGCACCTCCATGGCCACGGCGACGATCATCAAGACCGTCACGCTCTGCGGGCCAGCGGGGACGACGCAGTCCTGCGTGGTGCAGAGCGCCTCGTGCGTACCTCCGGCCATCATCGACGGCACGATCTGCACGATGGTGACGCTGTGCTCCACCTTCACGTCGACGGCGCCCGTCTCGCTCCTGGTGCCGTCCTACGGCTACTGCACGCCGGCCCCCTGCGCAACCCTGCCCCTGCCCCCCTGCCCTCCGAGCCCGCTCTTCCCGCCCCAGTGCACCTGATGCCTTCCGCTACGCGCAGCGGGACCGCCCGGCCGGGCGATCCCGCTGCGTCGAAGGAAGAGAGGGCGTCGTCCGCCGGCCGATGCGGGGCGGACGGCTCAGGGCCCGCCAGACAGGGCGTAGATGACCTTGCGCCCGTACCAATCCAGGACCACGACCGTGTTCGCCTCTCCCTGTACTTGCCCCGAACAGAGGATGGTTTGACCCAGGAACGCGCCGCAGTGTGCGGTCGACATGGCGTAAGCCTGCATAGCGCGATGTGCCACCGGTCAAGTAGTGCCGGCCGGCGTACGACAGCTGTGTCGGAGGCAGTGGCCAGAGGCAGCCAGCGGCCATGCGCTGTGCGCTCGGTGGCTGCAGAGCCGGCGTCGAACGCCGCTCCCAGGATACTCGTCTCCTGCGTCGCGAGGGCAGACGAGGTCCGCGGCGCCACAGACGATCGATCCGTCGGCGCAGGTCGACGTCCAGCTCTTCGCAGGACGTCCGCCCCTTCGGCACATCCCTGTCAGCCTCGCACCCCCCAACGTGGGAGAGCCGCGGGCCTGCCGAATCCGGCAGGCGCCCGTTGCGGCGGAGCTACACGTCGGGAACCAACTGCCCATCCAGCATGCGCACCTGGCGCGGGAACCTGGCGGCGACATCCGGGTCATGCGTGACTACGATCAGCACCTTGTCCTCGTTCGCCTTCGCCAGACTCTCGATGAGATCCATCAAGGCGGCGCCGTTGCGCGTGTCCAGGTTGCCCGTGGGTTCGTCGCACAGCAGGATCTGCGGATCGTTCACCAGGGCCCGTGCCACGGCCACGCGCTGCTTCTCCCCTCCTGACAGCACGCCGGCGGGCCGGGACGCGGCTTCCTCCAATCCCACGGCCCGGATCAGTTCGACGGCTCTGCCCCGATGGCGCTCACGCTCGGACCGCCGGCCCAGAAACGGGGACAGCACATTCTCGAGCACGGTGAGATGGCCCAGCAGGTGGAACTCCTGAAATACGAACCCGACCTTCTCGAAACGGTACCGCGCGCGTTGCGCTGGGCTCAGACGCGACAGCTCCACGTCGCCCACGCGAAGAGTGCCTGCCGACGGTCGGTCCAGTGCACCGAGCAATGCCAGGAGCGTCGATTTGCCGGAGCCGGAGGGGCCCGTGACGGCTAGGCGCTCTCCCTGCGCCACAGAGAACGAAACGCCCCTCAGCGCGTGCGTCTCGACGCCATTCTGCCGATACGACTTGCGGAGGCCCTCGGCCGTGATCATGCTATCGCTCCTTCGTGGATGGCTGCCGCGTGACCGCTCACGGCCCAACGCCGCGCAAGTGCGCGGCAGGCTCCTGTCTCGAGATCGCTACGGCTGTGGGCACCGCGGCGACCAGTCCCGACAGCACGATCAGGAGGACGGCCTCGGCCCACAGCACGGGTTGGAACGCGGCGCCGAACAACCCGTCTCCTACGAGAGCTCCCAGGGTAGCCCCGACAACGCCGGAGACCAGGCCGACGATTCCGGCTTCGACGAGACTCCCCACAACGGGAACCGACATCGGCCAACCCACCGCCTGGCCGATGGCCCAGGTCGTCGCTCTGAGCGCCGCATTGCGCAGCCCGAGCTGCGCGGACGTCAGAATCGCCAGAACGATCACGACCCCGGCGCCCAACGTCACCAGCGGATCGATGTGCACCAGAAGGTACTGGCCGAGGCCCGTAAGGTACATCGTGTGGTGCAGGGAACTGCGCACAAGGAAGATGAGATAGAACACCGCCCCCGGGACCAGAAGGGCTGAGATGGCCGAGAGATGACGACGGATTGAGGACAGGAACAGGGTGATGCCCAGGCCGACGGTGGAGCCAGCCGCCACACCTCTGGCCATCGGCGGCGGAGACTCCCTGAGCGCGGGCAGCGGCTCCATGCGCTCCGCGGCCCGTGCCACGGGCGCAAGTGCGGCGCTGTTCAGCACGCCGCCCAATAGGGCCACCAGGGCACCGGTTTCGACCGCGGCGCGGCCGGCGATGGCCACCGCAGTCGCCAAGGTGAGCACGGCGACCGCGCAGCCGTAGAGAAGTCCCCGGCGCAGCACGGATGCTCGAACCGTGCTGGGTGACACCCCTATGGCCAAGAGCGTGGCGTAGTCCTTTCGGCGCACCTCGACGCCGGTGATGCCCGCACTCAGAGCAAAGACAAAGGCCGCAACCAGGATGGGTATGAGAATCACGTCTTGACTCAGCAAGGACTGGCGGAGGATTTCGATGGCCGCGCCCGTCTTGACCCAGGTCTCTTGGATCCAGCCAGACTTGGCGTAGCCCGTCTCGTGTCCTGGATGGACGAGCACTTCCTGCGCAGACGCTCCCCGAATGATCTCCACACGCAGTCCGGTGGCCTTGTGGATGCGACTCGCCACCGCCTGGAGCTTGCGCTGCACCTTCATGCCGAACGACCGGGCGCCCTTCACCCTGACCCGAATCGAGGAGATCGGTGCCCTCGACAGCATGGGGAGGACGTCGCGGATCGGGACCAGCATGATGGGCGGTTGGGTGAACAGACCCGCCGGCTGGACATCCGGTCGGGCGGGCAGTGGTGGGTTGAGGGCCTTCCCCGCCGGCGAGAGAACGACCTTGCCCGTCTCAGGAGCATAGTTGACCATGGGCGCCCCGGTGAGAGGGTCTGTCGCCATGCGCAGTTTCGCGGCGGAGTACACGCCCACCACGTGGAAGCTCATCATCGGACGCCTGGGCCACGCCAGGGTCCGGAAAGGTTCTCCCAGGGCCGCAAACTGGACACAGCTCATGATGCTGGTCGTTCGGCATGCGACAGGATGCGCCTGAAGCGCAAGCGGCCACCGCCCGGGGTAAGGCGACGGCACGCGAGAGTACGTCAACGGTCCGATGTGCAGTAGCGGGAGCACCATCTGAGGGGCGTCATTCGCGAAGGTCAGGCTGCCGACGCGGTAGGGACCCGGCTTTCCTTCCTGCTCAGCGATCCACGCGTGCCAGACGTCACTGTCCGAAACCGTCGCCTGGAACACGACCGGTCCCTGCAGCGCGGCCAGCGGCGACGGGGAGGCGGGCACGCGAAGTTCCTTCACGATGTCGTCCAGGGTCTTGCCCGCCGAGTACGGGTCCGGCAAGGACTGCACCGAGATGCTGGCGGATCCGAACGTGGGAGGAGTGGATGTCACCAGGGCCGGCACATTCAGAAGCATGCCGGGTTGGGGGCTGGTCGCCGTGTTCGGGCCGAAGTACGAACCGTGGGCCACAGCCCCCCGGAGACCAACCATCTCGTTCTCCGCCGACGGGTCAACGGCCATGACGGACCCCCAAACCGGTGGCCATGTCCATGGGCCCGACCCCGACGCCAGCCAGTAGGTGGTTTCGGGTTGCGCACCGGGCAGGCCTTGCCCGGAGTACCTCGCCGTGATCCTGTAGAGCCCGGACGCTCCGGGAGCGAGCCACGGCGCGACCGAGGAGAACCCAATCTCGGTTGCGCCCAAAGGTGCCAAAGGTGCCGCCACGGCTACGCCTGGCAACGCCTCAATGGCCTTCCACTGGGCAAGCGTGATCCCGCCG
>Ga0187812_1000242_pt1 | contig 19708 bp, 19 predicted proteins | sample NC_S_2_FD_130582 | JGI IMG/M metagenome (GOLD analysis project Ga0187812, IMG submission 130582) | Wetland sediment microbial communities from Neuse River Estuary, North Carolina, USA - ASW-S_2 | ecosystem: Environmental > Aquatic > Freshwater > Wetlands > Sediment | place: USA: North Carolina...
AGGACGGCGGCGCTGCGGGCGAGCCGGGCCCGGGCGTCCGGGATCCAGTCCTGGCCTGCGGTCGGGTCGGGCTGCCCGGTGACGCGCGCGCCGGAGGGGGCGGGCAGCTCGTGCACGGTCGCCAGCCGGGGCGGGGCCGCACTGGCGGGTCCCGGGGTTCCGGCCGTCCCGACCCGCTTCGGGCCGGCCAGCCCGCCGTGCCACTGCGGCTGCACGGTCAGCTCCCTGGCCAGGCCCGCGCCGCCGTGGTAGGCGCGCTGCCTGGTCGCGAGCTCCTTCCGGCCGGTCAGCGCCTGGCAGAGCGAGAGCGCGGCGTCGTTGGCCTCGCTGGCGCTGATGAAGAAGCGGACCGCCGCGGCCCACTCCTCCCCGGCGAAGGCGATGCGCAGCAGGTCCTCGGCGGCCTCCTCGCGCTCGGCCCACCGCCAGCCCTCGTTGATCACGGGAGCGTCGGCGGCTCCCCTGACGGCCTCGATGATCTCGGGGTGGCAGTGCCCGAGCGGGGCCGCCGTGTTGCTTGCGTCGATGACCTCGCGCCCGTCGGACAGGCGGAACCAGACGCCGTGGCCGCCGACGATCTGCGGGTTGGACTCGTCGCCGGTGGTCAGGCTGGTCGACAGCAGGCGGCCGGCGGAACTCATGCGAGCGGCTTGCCGCCGACGCCCCACTGCTTAGCGGGGACCGGTTCCACCACGACCCAGATGCTCGGCCGGGCGTCTTCGCCCCAGACCTGGCAGGCCGCGTCGGTGAGCGCGGTGATCAGCCGCTCGCTGACGTCCGGGTCGGCGAACCGCCGGTCGGTGGCCTTGACTTCGATCAGTGGCATCGTGCACCTCCGCTTGTCATACGTCCCAGCCGGCGTCGACGGGAATGTCGTGGCCGGTGATGTTCCCGGCGCCGGGCGAGACCAGGAACCTGATCGCCGCCGCCACGTCGGACTCCTCCACGAACCGGCCGAGCGCGGTCTGCGCGGTGAAATCCGCGTACACCTCGTCCGGCGTCTTGCCGGTCACCCGGGCCTTCTCGGCCACGATCTTGTCCATCCGCACGCCGTGCGTGACGTTCGGGCAGACGTCGTTGACGGTGACGCCGTACCGGCCGAGTTCCAGCGCCAGCGTCCTGGTCAGGCCCCGGACCGCCCACTTGGACGAGGAGTAGCCGCTGCGGTTCCTGTAGCCGCGCAGGCCGGACGTCCCTGAGATGTTCACGATGCGCCCGCCGCCCCGCTCGATCAGGTGCGGGATCACGTGCTTGCACGGCAGGAACGTGCCGATCACGTTCAGGTCGAGGATCCGGCGGAACTCCTCGGCCGGGTAGTCCTGGGCGGGCGTCTCGATCGGGCCCGTCCCGCCCGCGCTGTTGACCAGGATGTCGATGCCGCCGAAGTTCTCCGCGACGGCCGAGACCATGGCCCGTACCTCGTCCTCGTTGGTGACGTCGCAGCGGACGGGCAGGCTGGCGCGGCCGGGGAAGTCCCGGTCGAGTTCGGCGGCCCTGGCCCGGAGCGCGTCGGTGTCCCGCCCGGCCAGCGCGACGTGGGCGCCGTCCTGGGCCAGGTACTGGCAGACGACCGAGCCGATCCCCTTGGCCGCGCCGGTCACGATCGCGACCTGGCCATCCAGCGGGCTGGTCATCGCGGACTCCCCTCACGTCGCGGGGCCTTATTCGGCGGGCCGATGCTTGTGTCGGTGACCGTCACCGGGGGCGCGCTCAGCCCGAGCGCCCGGGCGATGACGGTGGCCGCCTCGTGGGTGAGGCGGACGTCTTGGCGGACCCTCGTGTCGGTCAGGCGCGGGCTCGGCCCGGCGATGCCTACCGCGCACACGACGTCGGCCGGCGACAGGACCGGCACCGCGATCCCCCACACTCCGACGTTCGTCTCCTCGTAGGAGCTCGACCAGCCCCTAGCCCTGATCGCCGTGAGCTCGCGGCGCAGCGCCGGGCCGCTGGTGATCGTGGCGGTGCAGAAGCGCTCCAGGGGCTGCGCGGCCAGGCGGTCGATCTCGTCGGCCGGCATGAAGGCGAGCAGCGCCTTCTGCGACGCGCCCGCGTGCAGTGGCAGCTGCCGTCCCGGCTGCACGGACAGCCGGAGGGGCTGGGAGGTCTCCACGCGCTCCAGGCACACGCTGCGGTCCCGGGCCGGGCTGAGCACGGTCAGCAGGGCCGTCTCGCCGGTCGCCTCGGACAGCTGGCGGAGCGGGCCCATCGCGACCGGGCGGAGATCGGCCAGCGTACGCGCCCGCTCGCCGAGGCTGAGCGCGGCCACGCCGAGCCGGAAGCGCCGGGTCTGGTCGTCCTGGCTGACGTAGCCGAGCCGCTTCAGCGCGGCCAGGATGCGGTGCGCCGTCGGCACCGGCAGGTCGAGCTCGCGGGCGACCTGGGTGGTGCTCCAGTCGGGGCGTGCCTCGGTGAACACCTCCAGGATGCCGAACGTCCGCTCGAGGACCTGGAAGGCAGGCCTGGTATCGCTGACGGCCACGGAGGCATGTTAACATCCCGCTACCGGCTGGCGAAATGTCATCTCGGGTGACGAGAATGCGGACGGGAGTGAGCGTGGACCGACCCGATCTCGAAATACTGCGCGGGGCCATCGACATGCACGCGCACACGGCCCCTGCCCTGTTCAGGCGGCACATCGACGACGCCGCGCTGGCCGAGTACGCGATCGCGTACGGCATGCGCGGCTTCGTGCTCAAGGATCACGACGCGTCGACGACCGGCCGGGCGTACTACGTCAACCGGATGCATCCGGAGGTTTCGTCGTTCGGGTCCGTGGTCCTCAACCGGTCGGTCGGCGGGCTGAACCCTTACGTCGCTCAGGCCGCCATCCACTACGGCGCCAAGGTCGTGTGGATGCCGTCCAACCACTCGAAGTACCACGCCGAGTTCTTCGACATGCCTGACTACCCGCAGTTCGGGCGGCCGAAGAAGCAACTCCCCGGCGAGGGCGTGACCGTCTTCGAGGAGGACGGTGTCACCCTTAGTCCCCAGGCCAGGACAATCTGCGAGGTCGTCGCGGAAAACGACGTCGCGCTGGCCACCGGGCACCTGTCGCTGCCGGAGATCCGCGCCCTGCTCGACGCGGCCACGCAGGCCGGCGTCACCCGGTTCATCGTGACCCACGCGAACTGGTCGCTGTGCAAGCTGGACCTGGACACCCAGCGGGAGCTGATCGCCAAGGGCGCGGTCATGGAGTACGTGGCCTGCTCCTGCGTGTCGCCGATCTTCTGGGAGCAGCAGCCGGGCGAGCTGGCCGAGTGGATCATGGCGCTACGCGGCGAGAACATCGTCCTGGGTTCCGACCTCGGGCAGTTCGCCGGGCCGCCGCACCCGGAGGGCCTGCGGATGCTGCTGGCCGCGCTGATCGACATCGGCGTGCCGCAGGAGTACCTGGAGAGGATGGCCAAGCAGACCCCGGCCCTGCTGCTCGGCCTGGACCCGGGCTGGTCACCTGGTTCCGCGGCCGGTTCGTGATGTTCACGCGGCCGTTCAGGTTCGAGCGGGCCGACCGGCTGGCGCAGGCCTGCGACCTGCTCCGCGAGCACGGCGAGGGCGCCAAGGTCATCGCGGGCGGGCAGAGCCTGATGCCGCTGGTGAACCTCGGCCTGGTCCAGCCCGAGGTGGTCATCGACATCTCGCGCGCGGACGCCCGGCGGGACGTCAGCGTGGCGGACGGCTTCGTGACGGTCGGCGCGCTGATCACGCACGCGCGGCTGGCCGCCGATCCGGTGGCCGCGCGCGCGCAGCCGCTGCTCGGCGCGGCGGCGGCCAAGATCGGGAACGCTCGGGTCAGGGCCCGCGGCACGCTGGGCGGGTCCCTGGCGCACAGCGACCCGGCGGCCGAGCTACCGCTGGTCATGGTGGCGCTGGGCGGTGTGTACGAGATCACGGACGGGCGCCGGTCGCGGGAAGTGAAGGCCGAGGAGTTCCATCTCGGCTTCCTGACCTCGCAGCTGGCCGAGGACGAGCTCGTGGTGGCGGCGCGGGTCCCGGCGCTCGGGCCAGGGTGGGGCTGGAGCTTCCAGGAGGTCTCCCGCCGCGACGGTGACTTCGCGCTCGCGGCGGCCGCGGCGCTGGTCCGGATGGCGGGCGGCGGCGTGGTGGAGAGCCGGGTGGCGGTCGGCGGGGTCGCTGACCGGCCGGTACGGCTGGCGAACGTGGAGATCTCGCTGGGCGGCGCGGCCGCGGCCGAGCTGGGCTCCCGGGTCGGGCCTCTCAACGGGATCCGGCCGGTCAGCGACACCGGGGCCAGCGCGGGCTACCGGGCGCACCTCGCCCGGGTCCTGGTGGAGCGCGCGCTGGCCGAGGCCGCCAGCAGATCCGGGGAGGCCGCGTGACTGAGGAGGTTTCGCTCACCCTGACCGTCAACGGCCGCGAGGTGTCCAGGACGGCCGGGGCCCACCTGACCCTGCTGCGCTGGCTGCGGGAGGCGGCCGGGGTAACGGATCCGAAGTACGGCTGCGGCGAGGGGATCTGCGGGGCGTGCACGGTCCTGGTCGACGGGCAGCCGACCTCGGCGTGCCTGGTGCTCGCGGCGCAGGTGGACGGCGCGGCCGTGACCACCGCGGCCGGGCTGCTCGAGGCCGACGGTTCGCTCGGCCCGCTGCAGCGCGCCTTCCACGACCAGCACGCCGCGCAGTGCGGCTTCTGCACGCCGGGCATGCTGATGGCGGCGGCGGCCGCGCTGGCCGGCGGGCGCCGGCTGAGCCGCCGGGAGATACGCCAGGAGCTGCACGGCAACCTGTGCCGGTGCACCGGATACGGGCCGATCGTGGACGCGATCGAGATGGCGCAGGAAGAGGCGGGCCAGTGACTGCCGCGGCCGGGATCCGGACGTCGAAGGAAGACGAGCTGCGCATCGTGCGCCAGCCGCTGCCGCGGCATGACCAGGCGGAGAAGGTGGCCGGCAGCACCAGGTACGCGGGCGACCTGGCCTTCGCCAGCATGCTGCACGCCCGCCTGGTGCGGTCGCCGGTGCCCTCGGCGCGGATCACCGCCCGCGACGCCAGCGCGGCGCTCGCGGTCCCCGGCGTGGTCAGCGTGCTGTTCGGCGAGGACGTGCCGCACAACCTCATCTGGGTCGACGTGCCAGGCCAGACCGTCGAGGTGGCCGCGCTGAAGGCCAGCATGGAGGTGCTCGCCACGGACCGGGTGCGCTTCCACGGCGAGCCGGTGGCGCTGGTCATCGCGGAGACCGAGGAGGCACTGGCCGAGGCGTGTGACCTGGTGTCGGTGGACTACGAGGAACTGCCCACGGTTTTCGAGCCCGACCAGGCGCTGGCCGAGGGCGCTCCTTTGGTTCACGTGGCAGGAAATCTGCTCGGTGAGTGGGACATCGACCGGGGTGACGTGGACGCGGCCTTCGCGGCCGCCGACGTCGTGGTCGAGGGCACCTACCAGACCCAGACCGTCGATCACGCCTACCTGGAGTCCGAGGTGGGGGTCGGCTGGCTGGACGACGAGGGCGTGCTGACGCTCCGGGTGGCCACCCAGGTCGTCGAGCACTACCGGGACGTCGCGCGGATCCTCGGGATCCCCGAGGCGCGCGTGCGGGTGATCGCGCCCTACGTCGGCGGCGGGTTCGGCGGCAAGGAGGACATGACGGTCGAGCCCTACCTGGGGCTGGCCGTGTGGCGGACCCGGCGCCCGGTGCGGATGCAGTGGACCCGCCAGGAGTCGCTGCTGGCCAGGCCGAAGCGGCACCGGATGCGGCTGCGGTACCGGACGGCCGCCGACTCCGGCGGCAAGCTCCTCGGCCAGGAGATCGACATCACCGCGGACTCCGGGGCCTACGCGTACCTGTCCGCCCTCGTGCTGCTGTACTCGGCCGTCCACGCCTGCGGTCCGTACCAGGTGAGCAACGTGCGGCTGCGGGCCAGGTGCGCGTACACCAACAATCCCCCCACGTCGGCGTTCCGCGGCTTCGGCGGCATGCAGGTGGTGTTCGGCTACGAGGCGCAGATGGACCTGCTGGCCCGGGAGCTCGGGCTGACCCCGGCCGAGATCCGGAAGCGGAACGCCCTCACCCGGGGTGACGCCCTGCCCGTCGGGCAGATGATCGAGACTGAGGTCCTGCTGGCGCAGACCATCGACGCGGTGGTCGACCGGGCCGGCGCCAAGCCGCAGCCCTCCGGGCCGCGCAAGGCGGTGGGCCGGGGCCTCGCCTCCAACATGCAGTCCTACGGCAGGCTCGTCTGGCTGAACGACTCGGCCGCCGCCTGGGTCGGCTTCCAGCTCGACGGCAGCCTCTCGGTGCGGTGCGCGGTCCCCGACATCGGCGGCGGCCAGGCGTCGTCGCTGGCCCAGATCGCGTCGGAGGTCCTCGGCGTGCCGATGGACCGGATCACGGTGCACTTCGGCGACTCCGCCCTTAACCCGCTGGCCGGGACCACGACCGCGACCCGGCAGCTGCTGATGTCGGGTAACGCGGTCTACGAGGCGAGCGTGCTGCTGCGCGACGGCCTCCTGGCCGCCGCGGCGGAGGCCCTGGGCGAGCCCGCGGACGGGCTTCGGCTGGAGGATGGCCTGGTCAGCGGGCGGGCGGGCGGCGGCATGAGCCTGCCCGACGCGCTGGTAACCTGCCGCAGGCGCAACGTGCCGATCGAGGCGCTCGGCACGTTCTTCGGCCCCAAGGGCCAGCCCGTGGTCAAGAGCCTGCAGGCGGACCGGGTGTTTCCCGACTTCACCTTCGGCACGCACCTGTGCGACCTCGAGGTGGACCTCGATACCGGGCAGGTGGAGTTGCTCGGCTACGTGGCCGCGCACGACGTCGGCCGGGCCATCAACCCGCGATCGGTGCAGGGCCAGATCTCCGGCGCCGTCGCCCAGGGGCTCGGCATGGCGCTGCTCGAGGAGATCGTGATGGCCGACGGGATGAACCTCACCGCAGGCTTCTTCCAGTACCTCATCCCGACCGCGACGGACGTGCCCGAGATCGACGTGGTGGTGCTCGAGTCGGGCGAGGGGATGGGACCGTTCGGGGCGCGCGGCATCGGCGAGCCTCCCATCGGGCCGCCCGCCGCCGCCGTGGCCAGCGCCATCCAGGACGCCATCGGGGTCAGGCCCGCCACCTTGCCGATCACCCCCGAGCGCGTCCTCGACTGCCTCGGCGAAGATTTATCGCCCGGGACAGTTACGTAACGGCCGTGCGGGACGCAGCGTTCCGGCGGAAACGGCCATCGCCGGGGAGCAGATGCACGAGATCGACCCTCAGGGTTCTATCGGGCTAGGCACAAGCTAACGGCGGACAAGGCGGTTTACTCTTCTTTTGTGACCAGGGGTCCTGTTGCGCCCCATAGGACCGGAAGATGAGCCAGATAGGCGACGGGTCATCCGGTCCTGGCTACTACGGGCCGGGGCACGGGTACGGTCCCGGCGGCGGCCGGGCGGGCTGGCGCGTGCCCGGGTATACCGAGCTGCGCCCACTGGGCCGGGGCGGGTTCGGCGACGTGGTGCTGGCCAGGCACGACGCGTCGGGCATCCTGGTCGCGATCAAGTACCTGCGCGGTGACCTGCTCACCGACCCCGGGTTCACGGAGAGCTTCCGCCGCGAGGCCGCGGTGCTGTCCTCGCTGGACGACCCGAACGTGGTCCGGTTGTACGAGTACGTCGAATCAGACGCCGGCGCGGCCATCGTCATGGAACTCGTCGACGGCGTCTCGCTGCGCGAGATCCTGTCTCACCAGGGCCAGACCACGGCGGAGGCGGCGCTGGTCGTCTTGCAGGGCTCCCTGCTCGGCCTGGCCGCCGCGCACCGGCGCGGCGTCGTGCACCGGGACTACAAGCCGGAGAACGTGCTGGTCAACGGCGACGGCGCGAGCAAGCTGACGGACTTCGGCATCGCGGCCCGCGCCGGTGACCGGCCGATCCCGGCGGGCACGCTGTCGTACGCGGCCCCCGAGCAGATGCGCGGCGCCCCGGCCACCCCGGCCTCGGACGTCTACTCGGCCACGGCCACCTTCTACGAGTGCCTGATCGGCCGGCCCCCGTTCGTGGGGGACAGCGCCGAACGGCTGATGTACCAGCATCAGTTCGAGCCGGTGCCGCTGGGGCCGTTGCCCGGGCCGTTGCGCCCGCTGGTCGAGGCGGGGATGGCCAAGGAACCCGGATACCGGCCCACCGATGGCACGAGCCTGGTCGCCGCGCTGCGGACGGCCGCCGCGGGCGCCTACGGACCGGCCTGGGAAGAACGCGGCCGGTCGCACCTGGCCGAGGCGACGCTGCTGCTGGCGGCGCTGTGGCCGCTCGGCGCGCCGCCCACCGTGCACGGCTTCGCCGTGCAGCACCTGGACCTGTCCGACGGGGCCCGCGAGGCCGGGGAGAAGGGGGCCCGGGCCCCCGGGCGCCGGGGTGCTCACGCCGCCCGGGGCAGGAACCTATGGCACGTCCTGCACCTGGACCACCTGGCGCACCTGCGGCACCTGCTGGATCTGCGGCGCCTCCGCGGGCTCAGCGCGGCCGCCGTGGCCGGGATCGTGGCCGCGGTGGTGGTGGGCGGCGCGGTCCTGGCCTACGCGCTGGTGCACGGTACCGGGCCCGCGCCCCAGCCCACGCCGGCCGCCACGGTCTCGAGCCCGCCGTCGACGTCCCCCCCGACCCTCTCGCCGCCGGCGAGTCCCTCACCGTCGCTGTCGTCGTCCTCGGCGCCGCCGGCGTTCCTGACGCCTGCGCCGACCCCGCCGGCGCCCACCTCGGCGGCACCCTCGCCGTCCAAGACCTCGGCCTCCCCTACCGCCTCGCCATCCTCCAGTCCCTCGCCGTCTCCGTCACCCAGCCCGTCGCCGACGCCGTCGCCCACTCCCTCACCGACGCCATCCCCCACTCCCTCGTCGTCCTCCTCCTCGCCCAGTCCGTCGCCAAGCACGACCACGCCGAGCATCATCTTCTAGGCGGGAACCATCGCTCGTTCGGGATAAAGATCTTGATATGCCCGAACGGGCGGTGTGCTACCTCCAGGGCATGGTGGCGGGCGGCGAAGATTTATCCCCCGGGGTAGTTACGCAACGGCCGTCAAGGACGCAGCATTAGAGGTATGGACTCAGGTGCGCCGGGCAGCCCGCCGGAACGCAGCAGCGTGCGGTCGCCTTCAGTGATCCCGCCGCCGCCTTCTACGGCGCTATCGGGGACGGCCATCCCGCCGCCCCCGACGACCTTCTTGTCGTGCTCGGCCATCCCGGCTCCGCCCCGTACCACGCTGTCCGGGACGGCCATCCCGCCGCCCCCGCGGACCGCGCTGGCGTCCTGCTCGGCCATCCCGGCCCCGCCGACCACGGTGGTGTCATGCTCGGCGATCACGCCGCCCCCGACCACCGCGCTAAGCGGGACGGCCATCCCGCCGCCGCCGACCACGGCGCTGTCCGGGACGGCCATCCCGCCGCCGCCAAGTACCGCGCTGTTCGGCGCGGCCGACCGCTAACTGTCCTGGTCCTGCCTGGCCCGGGGATGGGGATGCCGCCCCAGGTGGCCGGTCAGGAAGAGGACGGCCACGGCCAGGAACGCGATCCAGAGCCACGGCACGAAGAACCACGAGACCGCGTGCGTGCCCACCACGATGAGCGCGATGACCACCGCGAGCAGCAGGATCGGGTGACGGCCGCGGCGCCTGGACCGCGGGTGCTCGGGCACTACCGGAGCCCCAGTTTCCGGCAGGTCCGCGAACAGGCCGCCCAGGTCCGCCCGGGTCTTGGCGCCCATGGCGCGCCCGACGCGATCGTCGAACTCGGCCTGGTCGAGGCGCCCGGACGCGAAGTGCTCGGCCAGGCGGTCGGCGACCTCCTGGCGCTCCGCGTCGGAGACGCGCATGTGCTGGTCCGCGTACGGGGCGCGGAACAAGGGCGAGAAGCCGCGCGACCGGGGGGAGCCGCTGGGTTGTGAGTACATGATGATCTTCCTGTCTGATTACCGTGAGCGGGACTGCACGGACTCGATGATGGAGCTGGCGATGGACACGTCGCTGCCCTCTTCGGGGATCAGCAGCAGTCCGGCCAGGTAGAGGGGGATGCCCGCGCCGCCGACGAAGGTCAGGACGACGAAGGCGATCCTGACGATCACGGCGTCGACGCCGAAGTAGTGGGCCAGGCCCCCGGCCACGCCCCCCAGCATCCGGTCGTGGTAGGACCGGCGGAGGAGGACGCGTTCCGGCTGGGCCGCGAACTTCGGCTCGGTGTCGCTCTGGGTGTCGTCGGTGATGGCTTGCGGGTTCATTTCGTTAGTGTTCATGGCTCAAGAGTGGCTCCGCGGGCCCGGCCAGCACATCGGGATGATCCCCGGCCTCCCCCCGATCTGTCGGCCCGGGTATCCGGGACGGATCAGGGTTGGCCCTGATAGCCAGCTCAGGGATCGCGCGCCATGATGGATAGGTGGAGCAACCACCACGCTGGTCACCCGGCTTCGACCCCGCTTCGATGCAGCACTGGCACCGCGGCCCGTTCTGGATGAGGCGCCGAGGCGGCACCGGCGGGCCGCTGCGCCGCAACCCGGACGACCGCCTGCTCGGCGGGGTAGCGTCGGGCGTGGCGGCGTGGCGGGGCTTCAACCCCACGGCCGTGCGGATCGTGTTCGTGCTGATCGCGCTGGCGACCACCGGATTCGGCGTGGCCGGGTACACCGCGGCCTGGCTGCTGATCCCGGCGGCCGGGGCGGACCGCAGCATCGCCAGCAAGGCCCGGACCGACGCCCGGGGCATCGCGCTCGCGTTCGGCCTCGGGACGCTGCTCACCCTGTTCCTGCTCGTCGGCGGGGTGTTCAACGACAGCTGGTTCGCCAGCTGGGCCTGGCCGCAGGTGGGCACCGTGGCCGGGCTGGTGCTGATCTGGCGGAACGGCTCGGCGGACGAGCAGTCCGCCATCCGGCATTACGCCGAGCCGCTGGGCGCCGCGGTCGGCGAAACGTCGCGGAACCGGCGATCGGCGATCCGCCTGGCGATCGCGACCGTGCTGATCCTCAGCGGAGCGGTGTCGCTGGCCAAGACGCACGCGAGCCTGGCCCTGCTGGCGCCGCTCGGCGGGGTGGCGGCCGTGGTCGCCGGCCTCGTGCTGTTCCTCGGCCCGTGGTGGCTGCGGATCGCGCGCGACCTGGGCATCGAACGCCAGGCCAGGGTCCGGGCCGAGGAACGCGCCGACATCGCGGCGCGCATCCATGACTCCGTCCTGCAGACGCTCGCGCTGATCCAGCGGCGGGCCGACGACCCGCAGAAGGTCGTCTGGCTCGCCCGGATGCAAGAGCGCGAGCTGCGGTCCTGGTTGTTCGAGGGGCGGGGCCCGAACGAGGCGGACGAGGACACGACGGTGGCGGCCGGGGTGCGGCGGATCCAGCAGGACGTCGAGGCCAGGTACGGGGTTCCCGTCGAGGCGGTGACCGTCGGCGACTGCGCGCTGGATGAGAACCTGAGCGCCCTGCTCGCCGCCGCCCGCGAGGCGACGGTCAACGCGGCGAAGTGGTCAGGCGCCAGCGTCATCTCGCTGTTCGCCGAGGTCGAGCCCGAGGAGGTCTCGGTGGTCGTCCGGGATCGCGGCAAGGGGTTCGACCCCGAGTCGGTCCCCGAGGACCGCAAGGGCCTGGCCGAGTCCGTGCACGGCCGGATGACCCGGCGGGGCGGTGCTGCCACCGTGACCAGCGCCCCGGGCGAGGGCACCAAGGTCTCGCTGAGGATGCCCAGGGCGGCCGGCCAGCCTGCGGGGCGCACGTGAACGTCCCGAGGGTGGTGCTGGTCGATGACCACGGGCTGTTCCGGTCCGGGGTCCGCGCCGAGCTGGGCCGGCAGGTCGATGTGGTGGGTGAGGCGGAGGACGTGCAGCCCGCGATCGACCTGATCGGCTCGCTCCTGCCCGACGTGGTGCTCCTGGACGTGCACCTGCCCGGTGGCGGCGGCCAGGCCGTGATCCAGGCGGTCAAGGCCGACCATCCGCAGGTCCGGTTCCTGGCGCTGTCCGCCTCGGACTCTCCCGAGGACGTGATCGCGGTGATCAGGGCGGGCGCCCGGGGCTACGTGACCAAGACGATCTCCACCGCCGAGCTGGCCGACGCGATCCACCGGGTGGCGGCGGGCGACGCGGTGTTCTCGCACCGGCTGGCCGGGTTCGTCCTCGACGCGTTCGCGGCGGCGCCGACCGCCGACGACCCGAAGCCGACCTTCGATCCCGAGCTCGATCAGCTGACCAGCCGGGAGCGCGAGGTGCTCCGGCTGATCGCCCAGGGCTACACCTACAAGGAGATCGCCCGCGAGCTGTACATCTCGGTCAAGACCGTGGAAAGCCACGTCTCCTCGGTGCTGCGCAAGCTCCAGCTCTCCACGCGCCACCAGCTCACCCGGTGGGCCGCCGAGCGGCGCCTGACCTGATGACCGCGGGTGAGCACGCGCAGCGTGCGGCCCGCACGTACGGGGCGGCGGCCGATCACTACCGGTCGGCCGCGCTGAGCTTCTGGGATCGGTACGGAGCCGCGACGGTCGCGCGCCTGGGGTTGGCCGCGGGCGACACCGTGCTCGACCTGTGCTGCGGGGCCGGCGCGTCGGCGATCCCGGCCGCCCGGCCGTGGGCGCGGCCGGCCGCGTGCTCGGCATCGACATCGCGCCGCCCATGCTGGAGCTGGCCCGCGCCCGCGCGACGGACGAGGGGCTCGCCAACGTCGAGTTCCGCCTGGGCGACGCGACCCGCACGGGGCTACCCGACGCCGGCTTCGGCGCCGTGGTGTGCGTCTTCGGGGTGTTCTTCCTGCCCGACATGCCGGCCTTCGTCCGGGAGATGTGGCGCCTGGTCAGGCCGGGCGGCATGCTGGCCGTCACCACCTGGGGACCGGGCCTGTTCGAGCCCGCCAACGGCCACTTCTGGCGGTGCGTCGGCGAGGAGGAGCCCGCGCTGTTCAAGGCGTTCAACCCGTGGGACGAGATCACCACCCCCGAGGCCCTGACCGGCCTTTTCTCGCGCGCCGGCGTGCCGGGTCCGGCCGTGGTGGCGCAGGAGGGCCGGCACCACCTGGATCATCCGGACCAGTTCTGGGACGTCGTGCTCGGGACGGGTTACCGCGCCACCGCCGACGCCCTCGGTCCCGGGTCACGGGACCGCGTACGCGCCCGCCTCCTGGCGGAGCTGCGCGCTGCGGACGTCACGACGCTGCGCACCGACGTCGTGTTCGGGACCGCCCGGCGGCCGGGATAGCGTCGAGCGGGCTGCGACGCCGGGCCGCCGGGGACGGGGGTGGCGCGACCGGTGCCGGCGGGCCTACGCTGAGTCGCTATGCGGCTGAAGGGTCGCCGACGGTGACGGACGAGGCGGTGAGGGGCACGACCTTTTCCTCGCCCCCGCCCAAGATCGACGCCAGCGTCGCCAACGTCGCGCGGGCCTGGAATTACATGGTCGGCGGGAAGGATAACTTCGAGGCCGACCGCGAGGCCGCCCGGCAGCTCATCTCGGTCGCCCCGGTGATCCGCATCGCCGCCCCGGCGTCGCGCGCGTTCCTCCGCCGCGCGGTGCACTACCTGGCCGCCGACGCCGGGATCCGGCAGTTCCTCGATATCGGCACCGGCCTGCCGACCGCGGGCAACACCCACGAGGTCGCGCAGTCCGTCGCGCCGCAGTGCCGCGTGGTCTATGTGGACAACGACCCGGTCGTGCTGGTGCACGCGCGCGCCCTGCTCACCTCGGTCCCCGAGGGCGTGACCAGCTACGTCGACGCGGACGCCCGGGACCCCGGTGTGATCATCGCCGAAGCCCGGGCGACCCTGGACTTCGGTCAGCCGGTCGCGGTCATCATGGTGGACCTGCTGAACTTCATCGAGGACGACGCGGCGGTCCGGTCGATCATGGCCGAGCTGATCGCCGCGGTGCCGGCCGGCAGCTACTTCGCGATCATGCACCCGGCCAGCGACCTGGACCCCGCCCTGCCCGAAGCCGAGAAGCGGTGGAATCAGCTCGCCCCGCAGCACGTCAGGCTCCGCTCCCGCGCCGACCTGACGGACCTCCTGGCCGGCCTGGAGCTGGTGGAGCCGGGCCTGGTCACGGTGCCGGAGTGGCGGCCCGACGAGGGCGAGCCGGTGCCGTCGCAGCCGATTCCGCTCTACGCCGTGGTGGCCAGGAAGCCGTAGCGACGGCGTTTGGGTCGCGACCCAAGATCTGGCGGACCGAAATGGTGCGGTTCGCCATTGAATGGCCCCGATCGCTATGCCAGCGTCGGCGGTGCGGACCTGCGCCTTTTGGCCGACTGGAGGAGTACGCGATGGACGGGAACGAAAGCGCGCCCAGGTTCCCCCTCCCGTCGGAGATCGCCGACGCGCCGGGGGCCGAGGGCTGGCGGTCGATGTACCCGTACTTCACGCGCTTCCAGCCCGAGGACGACCAGCGGTTCTGGTTCTACAACTCCATGCACTTCCCCGAGCCCATGCCGGCCTTCGACACCGTCACGGCCGAGGTCCCGTACAGCGCGATCGGCGCCAACACCGCCCGCGTGTTCGTCTTCCCCACCACGCTCGGCATCGAGCACCGGATCGTCAACGGGCGCGTCTACATTACCGCCATCCCGGTCACCGACCCCGAGGAGATCGGGCGGCGCGCGGCGATCTTCGGCGAGCGGGCCGCCCACTACTACGAGAACTGGGACGACCTGTACGAGGGCTGGAAGCTGCGCATGCGGGCCCTGATCGGGGAGATCGAGTCCATCACGGTGCCCGAACTCCCCGAGTTCGAGGATCTCGAGGTCGTGACCGAGGCCAGGGGCGTCGCGCAGAACCACTACGTGCGGGAGAACTTCCACCGGTGCATCGACCTGTTCTCGAAGATGTGGCACCACCACACCGAGATGCTGATGCTGGGCTACGGCGCCTACGTGGTGTTCTTCCAGTTCTGCCAGCAGGCCTTCCCGGAGATCAGCGACCAGACCGCGGCCCGCATGGTGGCCGGCATCGACGTGATCATGTACCGGCCCGACGACGAGCTGCGCAAGCTCGCGCGCATCGCCGTGCAGGCCGGCGTGGACGACCTGTTCACCGAGGGGTGCTCGCCGGATGAGGTCCTGGCGGCCCTGGCCGACCGCGGCTCCGCCGGCCAGACGTGGCTCGCCGCGTTCGAGCAGGCCCGCGAGCCCTGGTTCAACGTCTCCACCGGAGACGGCTTCTACCACCACCACCGCAGCTGGGCCGACGACCTGACGGTCCCGTTCACGGCGCTGCCGCGCTACGTCGCCCAGGTGCGCGACGGCAGCCTCGCCGACCGCCCCACCGAGGCGCTGCGGGCCGAGCGGGAACGCATCGCGACCGAGTACCGCGAGCTGCTGGTCAGCGAGGAAGAGCGGGGCGCGTTCGACCAGATGCTGGGCCTGTGCCGGCTGGTCTTCCCGTTCGTCGAGGATCACAAGTTCTACTGCGAGCACTGGTTCACCAGCCAGTTCTTCGGCAAGATCCGGGAGTTCGGCGGGCTGCTGGCCCGGTTCGGGGTCCTGGCCGAGGCCGAGGACGTGTTCCAGCTGCACCATACGGAAATCGACCAGGCGCTGTCCGACGTCATGCTGGCCTGGGCCGCGGGCGGCCCGCCGCTCGGCGCCGCGCACTGGCGGCCCATCGTGGCCGACCGCAAGCGCATGCTCGCCGCGCTGCGCGACTGGTCGCCGCCGCCCGCCCTGGGGCCGGTGCCCGAGGCGCTCAACGACCCGGCCGTGCGCATGCTCTGGGGGGTGACCCAGCAGACGATCGAGGCCTGGCTGCGCCCGGACGAGAGCGCGATCCGCGGCTTCGGCGCCTCGTCCGGGATCGTCGAGGGCCCGGCGCGGGTGCTGACCGACGTCAACCAGATCGGCGAGGTCCGCGACGGGGAGATCCTGGTCTGCCCGGTGACCGCGCCGAGCTGGGCGCCGGTGTTCGGCAAGATCAAGGCGGCGGTCTCCGATATCGGCGGCTCGATGTCGCACGCGGCGATCGTCGCACGGGAGTACGGGCTGCCGGCCGTCGTCGGCACCGGCGACGCGACCAAGCGGATCAGGACCGGTCAGCTGGTACGCGTCGACGGTGACCGCGGGATCGTCCGCGTCATCGGGTGACCCGCGGGTCATGGAGTGCTCTGGTGCGCCAACGCGCCTCGTCCGGGAGATCGCCGACCTGGGCGCCGGCGATCTCGCCTCGGCGGGCGGCAAGGCGGCCAGCCTCGGCGAGCTGACCCGCGCCGGGCTGCGCGTCCCGCCCGGGTACGTGGTGACCGCCAAGGCATTCGCCCTGGCCATGGCCGCGCTGGATCCCGACGGCTTGTTGCGTGACGAGATCGCGCGGCTGCCGGCGGACGACCTCGGCGCGATCGGGCGCGCCGCGGCCGGGGTCCGGGCCCGGATCACCGCGGCTCCGCTGCCGGCGTCCGTCGCGGCGGAGGTCACCGCCGCCCACGGCCGGCTGGGCGCTGTCGCGGCGGAGGTCACCGCCGCCCACGGCCGGCTGGGCGCTGGCGCGGCGGCGGTGGCGGTGGCGGTCAGGTCGAGCGCGACCGGCGAGGACAGCGCGGAGGCCAGCTTCGCCGGGCTGCAGGACACCTATCTCGGCGTGGGCGGCCTCGACGCGGTGCTCGACCGCGTGCGCGCCTGCTGGGCCAGCCTGTACAACGACGAGTCGGTGGCGTACCGGCGCCGGCTGGGCCTGCCCGAGGACGGCCTGGGCATGGGCGTGGTGGTCCAGCGGATGCTCAGCCCGCGCGCGGCCGGCGTGATGTTCACCCGCAGCCCGGTCACCGGGGACCGCTCGGTGGTGGCGATCGAGGCCACCTGGGGGCTCGGCTCCGCCCTGGTGGCCGGGGAGGTGACCCCGGACAGCTTCACCGTCAGCAAGGTGACCGGCGAGATCACCGGGCGCAGGGTGGGGTCCAAGCTGCGCCTGCAGACCTTTCTGGCGAGCGAACCGGGGGTCACGACCGTCGCCATGCCCGCAGAGATGCGGGGCAGGCCCTGCCTGACCGACGACGAGGCCCGGACGCTGGCCCGGGTGGCCCGCCGGGTCGAGGAGCACTTCGGCTCCCCCCAGGACATCGAGTGGGCGCTCCTGGGTGACGACCCGGCCTTCTCGTCCCTGCACGGCGAAACCGCCGACCGCATCATGCTGCTGCAGAGCCGCCCGGAGACTGTGTGGGCGGCCCGCGACCGCTCACCAGTCGCCAGTCCGCAGCCCCGCGCCAGCGATCACATCCTGTCCCGCCTGGGGAAGCCGCTGTGATGGACCTGACCAACGAGGACGTAGCGGACATCCTCGCCCTGCTCGACTCGCTGCCCTACGACGAGCTCGACCTGCAGACCACCCGGTTCCGCCTGACCCTGCGCCGCACCCCGGACGGCTGGACCCAGTCCACGCAGGTGCTCGGGGCCCGCGAGGCGGCCGAGGCGGGGGCGGGGATTGGGCGTTGGGGGCCCCAAGGCCCGTCTATCGGGCGTGGGGTGCCCCAAGGCCCGATAGATGAGGGCCGAGCTGGGGCGGGGGAGGTCGCCGGGGGTGAAGGGGACAACGGGGAGGGTGAGGTTGAGTCGGTCGCGGGGCTTGCGTCCGCTCCCGGGACTCAGGGGGACAGCGGGGCTCGAGGGGACGGCGAGGCTGCGGCTGGCGGGGACGGGGGGGCTGAGGCTGGCGGGGGTGGGGAACTGGTGGTGGTGCGGGCGCCGTTGCCGGGGACGTTTTACCGGGCGCCGCGGCCGGGGGCGGCGGCGTTCGTGGAGGTGGGGAGCCGGGTCGGGGCGGACACGGTGGTCGCGATCGTGGAGACCATGAAGCTGATGAACTCGGTGACGGCGGGAGCCGGCGGGACGGTGGCCGAGATCTGCCTGGCTAACGGCGAGTTCGCGGAGCACGGGGCCACGCTGATGCGGATCAGGCCCGATCCGTGATCATCCGGCGGGTGCTCATCGCCAACCGCGGCGAGATCGCGGTGCGGGTCATCAGGACGTGCGGCCGCCTTGGCATCGCGACCGTGCTCGCGGTCTCCGACGCGGACGCCGGGTCGGTGCCGGCCGCGCTGGCCGACGAGACGATCGGGATCGGGCGGGCCGGCTACCTGAGCGTGGACGCGGTGGTCGCGGCCGCGGTGGCGGCGGGGGCGGACGCGATCCACCCGGGGTACGGGTTCCTGTCCGAGAACCCGCGCCTGGCGCGGGCCTGCGAGGCGGCCGGGATCGTCTTCATCGGGCCCGGCCCGGAGGTGCTCGAGGCCGCCGGGGACAAGCTCGCGGCCCGGGCGCATGCGGTCGCGGCCGGGCTGCCGGTGCTGGCCGGGGGGTACGTCAGCGTCACCGGCGCGGACGCGCTGGCCGGGCGGATCGGGTACCCCGTCCTGGTCAAGGCGGCGGGCGGCGGCGGCGGGCGGGGGCTGCGAGTGGTCGGCGAGCCCGGTCAGCTCGCCGGGGCGGTCGCGGTGGCCAGCGCGGAGGCGGAGGCGGCGTTCGGGGACCCGCGGGTCTACCTGGAGCGGTACGCCGCCGGCGCGCGGCACGTCGAGGTGCAGCTGCTCGGCGACGGCCGGAGCGTGATCCACCTCGGCGACCGGGACTGCTCGGTGCAGCGGCGATACCAGAAGGTCATCGAGGAGGCGCCGGCGCCGCTGCTCGGCGAGACGCTGCGCGTCGGCCTGCGGGCGGCCGCCGTCGCCCTGGGCCAGCACCTGAAGTACTCCGGCGCCGGGACCGTCGAGTTCCTGGTCGACCCCGCGGCGGAGGCGTTCTGGTTCCTCGAGGTGAACGCGCGGATCCAGGTGGAGCACCCGGTGACCGAGATGATCACCGGGGTGGACCTGGTCGCGGAGCAGATCGCGATCGCGGAGGGGCGGGGACTGGGGCTGGACCAGGCGGGCGTTGGCCTGCGCGGGCACGCGATCGAGTGCCGGATCAACGCCGAAGACCCCGCGGCCGGTTTCCGGCCCAGCCCGGGGACCGTGACCGGCGCCGTCTTCCCGGCCGGACCCGGGATCCGGGTGGACACGCACGTGCAGGCGGGGTCGGCGGTGCCGGCGCAGTACGACAGCCTGCTGGCCAAGCTCGTCGTGACCGGCGCGGACCGGGACCAGGCGCTAGCGCGGCTGCGCGGCGCACTGGCCCGGTGCCGGATCGACGGGGTTGCGACCAACCTGGCCATGCTCGCCGCGCTGGCCAGCGACGAGGAGTTCGCGGCGGGCGGGGTGGACACCGGTTGGCTGGCGCGATGGCTGGCGCGCCCACCGGGGGAAGCAGGAGGGCGGGGGCCGGAACCACGACTCGTTCGGGAGCGACGGCTGGCGGAGCAACCGGGGGAAGCAAGGTGCGCGGGAGGGGAACCACCGCTCGTTCGGGAAAAAAAGGCCGGTGAGGACCGTGGCTGAGGTGCAGCTCGTGGACGTGTCGCTGCGGGACGGGAACCAGAGCCTGTGGAGCGCGACCGGGCTGCGGACCTCGCACATCCTGCAGATCGCGCCGGTGCTGAACCGGGTCGGGTTCCGGGCGCTCGACTTCTGCTCGAGCACGGCGATGGGCGTCGCGGTCCGGACGCACCGCGAGGATCCGTGGCAGCGGATCCGGCTCACCCGGGCCGCCACGCCGGATACGCCGCTGCAGTTCATCGGGACCGGGTTCCGGTTCATCTCCTGGGAGCGGGCGCACCCGGACGTGATGCGGCTGGTCTACCAGCGGCTGGTCGCCGCGGGGATCTCGCGGTTCGTGGTCCTCGACCCGACGCACGACATGGACGCGGTGCTGGCCACCGCGCGGATGATCAGGCAGGCCGGGGGGA
>Ga0187812_1000243_pt1 | contig 19703 bp, 17 predicted proteins | sample NC_S_2_FD_130582 | JGI IMG/M metagenome (GOLD analysis project Ga0187812, IMG submission 130582) | Wetland sediment microbial communities from Neuse River Estuary, North Carolina, USA - ASW-S_2 | ecosystem: Environmental > Aquatic > Freshwater > Wetlands > Sediment | place: USA: North Carolina...
CCAGGCCGCTGGTGCTGCAAGTTGGCTCGCGCATGCTCTTCGATGAGGCGCACATCCCCGGATCGGTCTACGCCGGGCCCGGCTCGAGCGACGCCGGCCTGAATGTTCTACGCGATCGCGTGAAGGCGCTGCCGCGCGGCAAATTCATCGTGATTTACTGCGGCTGCTGCCCATGGAACCGCTGCCCCAATGTCGGGCCAGCCTACCAGATGCTGCATGGGATGGGCTTCACCCAGCTTAAGGTTCTCTACATCGCCCAGAACTTCGGAACAGACTGGGCCGGCAGAGGGTATCCGGTTGATCGCGGGAAATAACCGCCTGGCCTGGCGGTGCCTGGCGCGAGCCTGGACCCTCGCGCTTATCTGCGCATGTCTGGCGTACTGCGCTTACGATGCTAATGCCGCTTCTCTCGTTCATCGCCAGGCCCCGGAGTTCGCGCGGCGCGATTTGAATGGGCACACGCTCGACCTCGCCCGCTTGCGCGGTAAAGTCGTGCTGCTCAACTTCTGGGCCACTTGGTGCGCCCCCTGCCAGGCGGAGATGCCGGTGTTCTCGCGCTGGCAGCAGCAGTACGGGCCACGGGGGCTGCAGGTAATCGGCATTTCCATGGACGACGATGCGGCTGCAGCACGAAAGCTCGTCCTGCGCATGAGGCTCAGCTATCCTGTGGCCATGGGCGATGCCCGCCTCGGCGAGCGATACGGGGGAGTCCTCGGGTTGCCCACGACCTTCCTCATCGACCGTACCGGGACCGTGCGCGCACAATATCAGGGTGAGTCCGATTTAAAGGCGATCGAGGCGGAGATAAGGACAACCTTGCAGCCAGCGCGATGAACTTGCGCCCGCGTAGTAGCATGAACTCGAACGCTCGTATCGCAACCGTTTGTCAGCCAACGGTTCTGTATCGAAGGAGATTTGCCCCGCATGAGCGATGCAAGTTCCGCGCCTTCCCCGGTTCCTTCCCCCTTTTCACTCAAAAGAGTGATCTTCGCCACCGATTTTTCGCAGTGCTCGGCGAATGCGGGCAAGTACGCTGCCCTCATGGCCCGGCAGTTCGGCGCCGACCTGCTGGTGGTGCACACCTTTGTGCTGTCGCAGGCGGCAATGGAGGTGGAGTCCGAGCGGCACGGGCTGCAGAAGAGCGCCCAGCGCGCGGATTTCGAAGCGGCGCTGAGGCTGGAAGCCGAGCAGTTGGGAGAGGACCTGCGGCACGCTGAAACCATGCTGCTCGAAGGCGATCCGCAAGAAAAGATCCCTGAACTCGCGCGCCAGAACGGCCCCTCACTCATCGTGCTGGGCACGCAGGGCCGCGGGCGCTTCGGCCGGGCGATGTTGGGATCGACATCCGAAAAGATTCTGCGCTCGGCCGGCGGGCCGGCTTTAACCGTAGGTCCGCACGTGCCGGCCTGCTGCGAAGGCGATCCGCCTATCCGCCGCGTGCTCTTCGCCACCGGGCTCTCCGCCGGAGCGGCGCGCGGAGCGGCCTGCGCCGTGGGCATGGCCGAGGCCTTCCACGCGCAGATGGATGTGCTGCATGTAATTCACCCCGAGGATGTACACGAACCGGGCAGCCTCACCCTCGCGCAGCAGCAGTTCCGGGCCGCAATCGAGGAGATGATTCCGCATCATGCCGGCCCCATCGTGGAACCGCGCGGCGTAGTGGCTACGGGCAGCGCCCACACCCGAATCCTCGAGCATATCCGCGAAAACGCCATCGACCTGCTGGTGCTGTCGCTGCGCCGCAGCTCCCACCTGTGGCTCGAGTCGCGGCTCTCCGGCGCGTTCAACATCGTCATCGACGCGCCCTGCCCGGTGATGACAATCGTCGGTTAGAGCAGTTCCAGGATTGCGGGTGCCTCCGGTCCCTCGCATTTGGGGACCGGGGAAACCGCGAAACTCCGCGGACAAAGGTACTACGCGGCCTCTTCTTCAGTGCCTGCGCGGCCCCGCGTCAGCAGGTAGTAGACCAGCGGCGTAATCACCAGGCTCAACACCATCGAAATGCACAGCCCGCCGATCACGGCGATGGCCAGCGGCTGAAGCATCTGCGAGCCCGCGCCAATCGCAAACGCCAGCGGCAGCATGCCGCAAATGGCCGCGATGGCGGTCATCACGATGGGCCGCAGCCGCCGCTGCGCGGCATAGATCATGGCTTCCCGCGCCGGCGCCCCTTCGGCGCGGAACTTCACTTCGGCATCGAGCAGCAGAATGCCATTTTTTGCCACGATGCCGATCACCATGATCAGCCCCATGAACGAAGCCACGTTGAACGTGATTCCGCTCATGAGCAGCGCGGCGATCACCCCTGAAATCGAGAGGATCGACGAGGTAAGGATCGCGATCGGCGCGGGAAAGTTGCGGAACTCCGTCAACAGCACCCCGAACACCAGCGCCAGCGCCAGCAGCAGCACGCGAAGCAGATCGTGGAACGACTGCTGCTCTTGCTGGTAGGTGCCGCCGTACTCCACGCGCACCGTGGGCGGCAGGTGCAGGCCGGCAACCGCCTGCTGGGCGCCCCGGATGGCGGAGCCAAGATCGGAGCCTTCCAGGCCTGCCGTCACTTCCACCAGGCGCTGCAGGTTCTCGCGAACGATCTCGTTCTGCGGCGGCAACTGCGTAATGGTCGCCAGCGAGCCAAGCGTCGCCGTGTGCCCCGAGCTGCTGTTAAATACTGTGTTCTCGATGGCATCGAGCGAACTGCGCGTTTCGTCGCCCAGGCGCACGCGAATCGCGTACGGCCGTCCATTGGCGATGAGCCGATCGGGAAGCTCGATGCCGTCGAGAATCGCCGTGGCATCCTCTGAAACTTCGGCCGGCGTGAAGCCCAGCCGCGACGCTCCCGACGGATCGACCTGGAAGTTGGTCGCCGGGCCGCTGATGGTGTTGTCCACTCCGTTCTCCACGTCGACGATGCCGGGAACCTTGGAGATGGCGTCGGCGATGCGCGGCCCAGCCTGGTTCAGCAACTGCGCATCGTCGGAGTAGACCTTGATCTGAATCTTCTCGGGCGCGTTGGAGAGGTCGTTGATGTTGTCCTGCAGAATCTGCGTCAGCTCGATGTCGAGCTCCGGCTCCGAAGCCTTGATGCGCGCCCGGACCTCGTCCATCACGTCCCACACCGAGCGGCTGCGATCGCTCTTGAGCTTCACCGTGAAGTCGCCGGTGTTGGCTTCGGTCACCGCGGCCAGGCCAAGCTGCAGGCCGGTGCGCCGCGAGGTGTTTTCAACCTCCGGAATCGACTGCAGGATCCTCTCCACGTGCTCGAGCACGCGGTTGGTCTCGCTCAGCGAACTCCCCGCCGGCATGATGTAGTCCAGGATGAAGCCGCCTTCGTCCATCTCCGGCAGCAGGTCGGTGCCCAGCGCCTTGTAGCCCGCATAAGTCCCGATCACCAGCAGCAGGCAGATGCCGCCGGTCCACAGCGGCTTGGCCAGCGCCCAGTCGAGCACGCGATGATGCACGCGCAGCGCGCCCTGCATCAGGCGGCCGGCATGGTGATCGTGGCCGGCCTTCGTGCCCTCGCGATTCTCCTTCAACAGCACGTAGCTCAGGCCCGGCGTCCAGGTCAGCGCGAGTCCCAGCGAGGTGATGAGCGCGGCGGTCATGGTGATGGCCAGCGCGCGGAAAAAGATGCCGGTTACGCCCGTGACCGAGACCAGCGGCAGAAACACCACCACCGGCGTGATGGTGGAACCAATAAGCGGGACCGTCAGCTCATGCAGCGCCTTGCGCACGGATGCGGCGCGGCTCTCGCCGTTGTCGCGGTGCATCACGATGTTTTCCACCACCACGATTGCGTCGTCGATCACCAGGCCGATGGCCGCGGCCAGGCCGCCCAGCGTCATCAGGTTGAAGCTCTCGCCCAGCAGCCACAGTGCCGCGATGGTAATGGCGACCGTCACCGGAATCACCATGCCGGCAATAAGCGACGAGGTCCAGTCGCGCAAAAACAGAAACAGGATGATGCAGGCCAGGCCGAGCCCGATGCAGATGGCGTCGCGCACGCTGGCGATCGAGTCGCGCACCAGCTGCGACTGGTCGTAGAACGGCTCGAGTTTCACGCCCGGCGGCAGCTTCTTGCGCAGTTCCTTCACCTGCGCGGCCACCGCGTCGGCCACGGCTACGGTGTCGCTGGTGGGCTGGCGCGTGATGTTCAGCAGCACTGCGTTCTTCCCGTTCGCCGTGACCATCGTGTACACCGGCTGCGTGGATGCCTCGACCGTAGCCACATCGCTTACTCGCACCGGCGCGCCGCCGGCCGTAGTCTTCACCATCAGGTGCCCGATCTCGTCGGCGTCGTGCACCTGCGCGCCCACCAGGCTCAAAATCAGCTCGTGATTGGCTTCGTACAGTCCCGGCGACTGCACAATGTTCGACGCTTCAATCGCGTTGACCAGATCCGTAATGGTAACGCCGGAAGTCTGCAAAAGCGCCAGGTTCGGCGTCACGTGAAATTCCGGCACCTGCCCGCCCTGCACCACCACGTTGCTCACGCCGTACACGCGATTGAGCGGCGGCTTCAGGTCGTAGGTGGCGATCTCCCACAACCGCGTCTGCGGAACCGTGTCGGAGGTGAGGCTGTAGCCAAGAATCGGAAACGTTGCGAAGGTCAGCCGGTTCGTCGTGATGTGCGCCGTCGAGGGCAGGCTCTGCTGCACCGAGGCCAGCGCCGCATCCACCAGTTGCAGAGACGTCAGCATGTTCACGTTCCAGTCGAAGAACAGGCTCACCTCGGCCGAGCCGCGGCTGGTAGTAGAGCGCACCGTCTCCAGGCCGGGCACGGAGTTGACCGCGTTTTCAATCGGCCGCGTGATCGTCACTTCCATCTGCTCCACCGGCATCACGCCGTTGTCGATGGCGATGATTACCCGCGGAAAATTGGTCTCGGGAAAGACAGAGACCGGCACCCGGAAAGCAAGAAAAATCCCCGCTGCCGTCAACATAACGGCGAAGAAGAAGATGGTGCGGGTGGTCCGCGCCAGCCAGAATTTTTTATTGGTTTGGGAGGAGGGCGTCGTGGGGCTCGCCATTACTGGTCGCCTCCGGCCTTGTCGGTGTCGCCGCTGTCGGCCGCGCCCACCTTCACCTTCGTCCCCGGATCGAGCCCGTAAGAGCCGTTCGTGATCACCTGGTCTGCGGTCGTAAGGCCGCTCAGCACCTGCACATCTGTGCCGTCGCTGATGCCAAGCTCGATCTTCTTCGGCTGCGCCCTGCCGTCGGGCGCGATCGCCATCACGGTCTTGCCGCCGTCGTCGGCGGTCAGCACGGCAGAGAGCGGAATCTTGACGGCGCCGGTAACCGTGCGGCCGGTAATGGAGCACCTCACCGGCGTGCCGATCTTCAGCGCGCCCGCTTTGTTGTCGATCTCCAGCCACACCTCCACCGTGGTGCTGCCCGGATCGAGCGCCGGGCTGATCATCGAAACCTTCGCCGCAACCGGATCGTCGATGCCCGGAACGCTGACCTTCGCCTCGCCGCCCACATGCAGTTGTTGCGCCTGGCTCTGCGCAATGTGCATCTTGGCCAGCAGCGTGCGCGTTTCCATTACCGTGATGAGCGGCGTTCCGGCGGCCGCGGTCTCGCCCGCAAAGAGCGGACGCTCGGTCACAACGCCGTCGATCGGGCTGCGAATCTCAGAGAAACCAACCTGCGCTTCCGCGCCATCGTACTTGCCCTGCGCTGAAGTGAGCTGGCCCTGCGCGGACTTGATGGCGGCTTCCCGCGTCACCGCCTTGAGCGACTGCAGATGCTTCAACGCCGCGTCGTACGCCGCCTGCGCCTGCACCAGCGCAGCCTGCGCGGTGTCAAGATCGCGCCCTGGAATCGCGCCCTCCGCGAAAAGCTGCTTGCGGCTGTTCACGATGCTCTGGTTCAGATCGAGATTGGCCTTGGCCTGCGCCACATCCGACTCGGCCTTGAGCGTGTCTTCGGGAACCTGCGCCTTGGTCGCGGTGGCGTACGCGGCCTGCGCGGCCTCATACGACCCCTTGCTGTCCAGCGCCGCGGCCTTCAGGTCGCTGTTATCGAGCACCGCCAAAAGCTGGCCCGCCTTCACCCGCTCGCCGCGCCGCGCGTAGAACTCTTTCACCGGCGCGCTGATCCGCGGCGCAATCGCTGCTTGCGCTATGGGCGCCAGAACCGCCGAGGCCGTGACGTGCTCCGAGATCGCGCCCTGTTCGGGATGCTCAGCCTGAACCGTGACGACAGGTTCGGGCGGGGCCGGCTTCTTGCACCCGGCTGTAAACACCAGCGCCACCGCGGCAGCGCTCAGCACAACTGCCCGTGACTCAAAACGCCGCATTCGCGAAGTCAAACTCGCTTTCCTGATCTCACTCATCCGCAGTCCCTATTCCCTATTCCCTGTTCCCTCGTCCTTAGTCCCTGCCCTTTTCACATCGTCCCCGTCAGCGTCTGCAGCTCGGCCCGCGCGGTCTCATAACGCACGCGGCCGTCTTCACGCGCCATCTGCGCGGTCACGTATGCATTCTGCGCATCCACCACTTCGAGCACGGTGCCTTCGCCGCCCTGATACGCCTCCTTGGTCAGGCGCAGGCTTTCCGCCGCCGTCGCCACGCTCTGGTCAAGCGATGCCAACTGATCCCGCGCCGTGGCGGCTTCGGAGTAGGCTTCGTCCAGTCGCGCAATCAACTGCCGTTGCGTGGCCGTCAGCGTCACCTGCGCTGCCTCGCGGCGAATCTCGCTCTGCTTCACTTTGTGCTCGGTCGCCAGCCAATCCCACACCGGCAGATTCACCGTAAAGCTGGTGGAGTAGCCGAGATTATGCGGCCGGATCAGCGGGCCGTTCACAGCGGTGAGGGGTGCGTTAACGGCGAATTGATTGGCGTCGATGCCATACATGAAATCGAGCCGCACGTCAGGCAGGTACGCGGCCCGCGCGGCAAGCACGTCCGCGTTGCTCACGCTCAGCGCGGCCAGCGCGCTCTTCAGCTCGGGATTGTTTTTCGCCGCCGCGGCATCGATGTCCTCGCGCGAGGCCAGCGGTGGAGCCGCCTCCGCCGCGCTCAGGGTGTACGGCGTGCGCGGATCGGGAAACAGCAGTACGCCCAGCTCCAGGCGCGCTCGTTCCGCCGCCAGTTGCGCATCCTCAAACTCCCGATCGCGCGTTTGCTCTTCGAGTTGCGCCTTCACCACGTCGGCATGCGCAGCCTCCCGCGCCTGCTCCCGCTCCTCGGTGATCTTGGTGAAATCGGCGGCTTCGTCGCGGGCCTGCTGCGCAACGGTCAGCTTGTGCTCGGCCGCGAGCACCGTGTAGAAGAGCGCGGTCACGCCGGCCACCAGGCCGCGCCGCGCGATCTCCTGCTCGGCCGCCGCCTGCGCCGCTGCTGCATTGGCCCGGCGCACCGCGGCCGTCCCCGCCACGCTGAATGTTTCGTCCACGGTGCCCTGCGCGATGTACTCCCACGGCCGCGCATCGGCGGAGACGAACCGCGGCAATGGCGCATTCGGCTCGCCGGCATCTCCATCGGAGGTAACCCCGTTGGGTTGCACGTAGATGTCCTGGCTCAATATCCGCGCGCTGGGCAGCAGCCCAGCCACCGCGATCGAGCGATCGAGCGCCGCAGTCTTCTTTGTCGCCTGAGCTGCGACGTAAGCAGGGTCGCTGGATTGCGCGCGGTGAATTGCGTCTTCAAGCGTGATCGCCACCGGCTGGCCCGGCGCCGCCCCCGCGCCGGCAGAGACGCGCGTCTGCGCCAACACGGCCAGCGCCGGCAGCAACAGGCAAGGCAGGCAGGCGCGTCCAATCGTCCGATTCCATCTCTTCGAGTACAGCCGTTTCACACACAGAAGAATACATGCCCGCGAAGAAATGTGCCTGAACGTTTTGTCATTTCCGTTTCAGATAAGTATTAGATTTGGTTGATCTCAGGGCTGCCCGTCCGGCGGGAGAATATGGTCATTCGCCCCATCGTGCGCCATATGCGCCGGGCTGGGATTCTTAGCCCAATCACGCAAGTTGGACACAATGATCAGGAGAGCGCCGGCGATCCATAGATAGTGGCCGGGCAGCGGACGCATTTTGTCGAGAACAAAGAAAATCCAGGTCGCGAGCATGCAGACTGGAATCGCGATCTCCAGAACTTTGCGCAGAACGCCGGCTTTCCGTGAAAAGCTCGACACCAGGAGGGCGATCACCGCGAAATTCACCAAACTGCTCAACGTGAGCAGAAGCACCTCGAAACCGGAATCACCCGGATCGCGTTGAATTCTATATAGAATCGGCAGCACCAGGGCAAACCAGGCACATTCCCAGCCTTTGAATACTACAAAGCCATTCCAGGATCCACGCATCTCGCAGGCGGGGAGGAAGAAAGCGATGACGAACAGGCACGCTCCAGTAATCCGCCACATCCAGGCAGCTCGTGGATTGGCTTCGAGCCAACTGCGCAATCGCATAGGCGCCTCCCTTCCGGCACATGCGCTGCACAAAACCGGTCACAACCGGAACGAAGCAGTATAGCCGATCTGCAGCCTCCTTCACTCCGCCGGCGCCACCGGCAGGTCGATGAAGCTCGCCGTCCCCGGCGCGTGCCAGACTCGCTGCGTCGCCTTTTGGTAATCGCCCGGCTGCGCATCGAAGATGTTGGCGATGTACTTCTGCGGGTTGCGGTCGTAGAGCGGGAACAGCGTCGACTGCACCTGCACCATGATGCGGTGCCCGGGCTCGAAGACGTGGTTCACCATGGGCAGGCCGAACCGGTAGAGCAGCGGCTTGTTCGGCGCGATGGGCTCGGGGTGCGCGAAGCTGGTGCGGTACCGCCCGCGGAAGATGTCGGTCGCAATCGGCAGCTCGTATCCGCTCATCGTTTGGTCGTAGGAGTCCTCGCCCGGGTAGACGTCGATGAGCTTCACCGCCCAGTCGCTGTCGGTTCCGGAAGTCGACGCAAAGAGATGCACGATGGGCCTTCCCGCCAGGCGCAGCGGCTCGGTCAGTACGCCCGTCTCAAACGTCAGCACGTCCGGCCGTCCGTCCACAAAGCGCTGGTCGTGCACCAGCCAGGTGCGCCATGCCATGCGGTCGCCCTGATAGTAAGGCCGGGGCGAGAACGGCACCGGCTTGGCGGGATCGGAGATGTACTGGCTGTACTCGCTGCCGCCCGCCGCCGGCGCGTCGAACGATAGCTTCCCATCCGCCTCAAGATACAGCGGCTTCGATTTGTCCTGGCAGCCCTCGTCGCAGCTCAGCGGCCACTTGTTGAAGCGGTCCCAGTGATTCTCGCCGGTGTTGTAGACCCATACCGGCGGTGTGTCGGCCTTGGGCGCGCCGTCCTTCAGATATTGATTGAAGAACGCCACCACGACTTTGCGATATTGCAGCGTGGTGTCGCCGGACCAGTTGAGCGGCCCCAGCGACCAGCCCTTGCGGTTGATCTGCGAGTGAAACCACGGGCCCATAATCAGGAAATTCATGTCGTTGTTTTTGTCTTTGGGCTCGAGCGCTTCGTAGCAGTGGTTCGCGCCCCACATGTCTTCCTGGTCCCACAGCCCCTGCTCCCACAGCACCGGCACGGTCAGCGGGATCTTGGCAACCAGCTTGTCGAGCGCCTGGTCCTGCCAGTACGCGTCGTAGGCGGGGTGGTCATGGAGCTGAAGATAAAACGGGAACTTCTCGATGCCCCCGTACTTCGCGAAGGCGCCGGCCGAGCCCAACTCCAGGTAGTTGGTGTAATCGTCGTAGCTCATCCGCGGGATGATGTGCCCTGCGCCGCGCGCCTCGGTCTGCTCGGCAATATAGTCGAGGCTGCCGTCCTGGCGGAACGCCCCGTAGTGAAACCAGTCGTCGCCCAGCCAGCCGTCCACCATCGGGCTTTCCGGTACGGCCACCTTGAACGCGGGATGGGGATGCAAGAGCGCCATCACCACGGTGAATCCTTCGTACGACGAGCCGATCATGCCCACCTTGCCGTTCGTCTCAGGAATGTTCTTCACCAGCCAGTCGATTGTGTCCCACGCGTCGGTGGTGTCGTTCGGGCCGTCGGGATTGAGCGGCCCAGTCGGCGGCGGCGTCATCACGTACTTGCCCTCGGAGCCGTATTTCCCGCGCACGTCCTGGTACACGCGGATGTAGCCGTTCCTCACAAACACGTCGTCGCCCAGCGGCAGCGCATCGATCATGTGCGGCGACTCCTCGGCCTGCATGCGCTTGGCCGCGTTGTACGGCGTGCGCGTCAGCACGATCGGCGCATCATGCGCGCCCTTGGGGATCGCGATCACCGTGTACAGCTTGACGCCGTCGCGCATCGGGATCATCACTTCGCGCTTGGTGTAGTCGTAGCCGGTGCGCGGCGCTGTAAAGTGCTCGGGGATGTTGGGCGTCATGGGCGCGGGCGCCTGCGCAAAGAGCGCGGGCGCGAAGGCCAGGGCAACAGCAACGACAGCAGAACGGCGAAGGCAGCGCATGAGGATTGTCCTCTGTAAGCCGAATTTATAGGAGCAGCGTAGGATTCAGCGCGGCATCGGCCAAGCAAAGGATGCGCGCCGGGGGATGGTGCAGATATGGGGCAGTATAGCAAAGCGAACGGGAGCAAATTGAAGGCGGCCGTAGCTTTCAGCTCTCAGCTTTCAATATTTAAACCACTCATGTCCAGATAAAACTCTCGGCACAAGCGAGATGAGGCTGAGAGCTGAAAGCTGAAAGCTGAAAGCCGCCTTACTGCGATGACGAGTTCCCCGGGGCCTGAATCCCGATCGTCGTCACGTGCACGCTGGCCTGCACCTCCGGCACCGTCCCGTCGTTCACCTGCACCTGAGTGGGTTTGCCCAGAATCAGAATCCGCTGCACCACGCTGCCGCGCGCCGGCACCACCACCCGCTGCGTCACCGACGTGTCTGCGGTCGAAACCGTGATGGGGATCTCGGCGGAAGCGTAGCCAGCATTGGCCACCGTCACGCCCACCAGCGTGTTGCCCGCGTTCGCAGGCTCCGTATACACCTTGGCAATCGACAGGTCGGGTAGGCCCTTGTCCGTATCCACCCAGTCGGCAAAAAACCAATGCAGATCGCGCCGCAGGCTCGCCCCTTCCAGCAGCTTCTCGAACTCCCCCGGTCCCGTATCGCGGCCGTAACCCTTGCTCTTATCGGCGGCGGGATCGTAGGCGCGCAGCGCGGCGCTGAGCGCGTCGTCGCCGGCCAGGTCCCGCAGCATCCAGAAAACGTACGCCGCCTTCTCGCGGTAATAAATCGGCGAGATGGCCGCGGCCAGCGGCTGCCCTGAGCTCACGCCCGGGCTGGCCGGCTCGATCAGCGCCAGCGCCTGCCGCTGCGCCTCCAGCGCCTCCAGCGCCTTGGCCCGGCCGTCCTGCCGTTCGATCCACAGCGTCCCCATGAAGTGCGCAACACCCTCGCTCAGCCAGGCCCGCGGCGACTGCATCCACGCATGCGTGAGCGCGTGCGCCATCACCCCATCCAGCACCTCCGCTTCGGCGGGCCGTATGCCGGTGGCCAGCAGCGCGCCCGTTTCGAACGGCGCGTCTTCGGGATCCGGCAGGTCCAGGATCGTGAGCTGCGCGCGCGGCCGCTGCCCCAGCCATGTTTGCAGGAACGGCGTCACCGTCGAAGTCGCTTCGGTCCATGCCGAAATCGCCGCCTCGTCCGCGGGCAGCGTCCACAGCGTGGTGTTGGTGGCCTGCTTCGGCTCGCGAATCGCCACGAAAAGACTCGGCGCCTCAAAGCCAAGCGTCGAACCGGTATCCTCGGCCGTCGCTACGCCGGGAATATCGCCGCTCCCGCCCGTAACCGTGAGCGCCGCGGGATGCCCGTTGATCAGCGCGATGGTCGGCGCCTGGCCCTCGGGAAACTCATCGCTGAGTTGCATGCGGAAGTGCGCGCCGGCTAGCCGCAGCTTGTGCTCCCCCATTTCGTTGAAGAGCTTGGCCCCGTCGCCGAGAAGCGCCGGCACGCTCGATACCGGATACCACACCACGTTCCCAAATCCGCGCAGCCCGGTAAAATCGGCGCCAATCCTGTCCCAGTCGGAGTGAATGGCAACGTCGTCCGGCGTGCCGATGGCCTTCAGCCGCTGCGCATTGGGCACGATCGTGCCCGAGTACGTGACATCGAGCGAGATCGACTCGCCCGGCGCCAGCGCATGCGCAAGCGGCACCGCGGCTTCGTGCAACTGGCCCGTGTGGTCGGCGTCGGAGTTGAGCGTAGCCACCCGGTAGGCCAGGTCGCGCTGACCCACGCGGATGCGCTCCCAGTTGAGCGACGAGGAGATTTGCAGCGGAATATGCTCGAGCGGCGTCTTGCCGTCGTTGCGCACGGTGAGCTGCGCCCGGGCGGCCAGGTAATGGTCGGCGGGACGCAGATGTACGTCCAAGTCGAAATCGGTAAAGGTGACGGCTTCGCGCTCGCCGTCCGTCGCAATAGGCGCGCCGGCAGTGGCCGCGGGCACATTCATTGCTGGACCGGTGGTGGTCGTCGTCTGCCCGTTCTCGTCCGTCGAGCGGGAGTAGATAACCTGGCTGTGTGATTGAGCCTCGGCAGAGCAGGGGATCAAAAGGAGTATGCAGACAACCAGAGAAGAAACAGCGTTGAAAGGGCACGACCTTAGAGGTTGCGGAAAAACTCGATGGGAGAGCCATGAAGTGTCAGGGCACGACCGGGGAACCCACCCAGTGGGTGGGTCGCGTGCCGTAAACGCCGCAAAATTAATGGGGGCTTTAGCCCCTGAAGAATGTCTCTTTGCCCAACCAACTTCCTCCGCGGCCCGCGCTGAGCAGACCTTCCATTCCGTCATGAACCCAGGCCTTTCTGCTTTTTAGGTTTGGACGCAACAGTTGCGTGCGGGGCAGCGGCCCGCCGCTGCCGCGCCGCCTCATACAGCACCACCGCCCCAGCTGCGGACACATTCAGCGAACTCACGGCCCCGGCCATCGGGATGCGCAGCAAATGGTCGCAGGTGCGGCGCACCAAATCGTGCAGCCCTGCGCCTTCGCGACCCAGCACCAGCACGCAATCCCCCGTCAAATCGAACTGGTCGTAATCCGCCGCTCCCCGTTCGTCCAGGCCAATCACCCACAAATTCCGCTGCTTCAGCTCTTCCAGGGCGCGAACCAGGTTGACCACCCGGGCGATGCGCAGGTGCTCGGCCGCGCCCGCGCTGGCCTTCACCGCCACCGCGCTGAGCGGCGCAGCCCGCCGCTCCGTCAGGATTACGCCATCCACACCTGCGCCGTCGGCCACGCGCAGCAGCGCGCCTAGATTCTGCGGATCTTCAACCCCGTCCAGCGCCAGCAAAAGCCTCGATTTGCCCCCAGCCGCATCCGGCGCAAACAAATCCTCCAGCGCCAGCAACTCCTGCTGCCGCACCAGCGCCACCACCCCCTGGTGGGCGGCGGTTTTCGCCGCCTGCGTCAACTGCTCGCGCGCCTCCGGGCGTACCCGGACGCCGGCCTCCCGGCAGGCCCGGACGATCCGCTCCACCCGCTCGTCATGGCGCTCCCGCGCCACAAGAACCTGGTCGAAACGGCGTCGCCCGGCGCGAAGCGCCTCTTCCACCGCGTGCAGGCCGTACAGGACTTCCATGCCGATAGTGTAGATGGCCGGGCCGCAAGGCCCTGGCGGCCGGATAACCGCCGCGCCTCCTGATTTTTTCGCCTCCGGCAGCGTTGGCGCCGGTTCCCGGCATCTAAAACGACGGAGACCTTGAATGTCGCTCGGGGGGGATCGATTGAAAGTCATTGTGGCTGACGACGAAGGGGCCATTGCGGAGACCATGGCACTCATCCTGAATGCCAACGGCTACGAGGCTCGGGCGGTGGGCAGCGGCGAGGCCGCCATTGATGCCGCGCAGGAGTTTCGCCCCGACTTCCTCATTAGCGACATCCGCATGGGCGCCATGGACGGCATCGAGGCCGCCATCCGCGTGCAGCAGATGTGCCCGGAATGCAAAGTCGTTGTCTTCTCGGCCACCATGGTCGATCACGAGACCCGCCTGCGGCTGCGTACCCTGGGCTTCGATTTCCTGCGCAAGCCCCTCCATCCCAGCCACTTGATGGCGCAACTGCGCAAGTAGCCGCATCCTGAGCTCTCTATCGGACCGCAATTTTCAGAGCCTGCGCATAAACTCAACGGAAGAGCTCAGAAGTGTCAGGGCACGACTTTAGTCGTGCCGCACGCGTGGCCAATTTAGTCAGGGCTTTAGCCCCTGCGGGATCAACTCCAAAACTCGACGCAGTTGCGCATTCCGGACTTCTCCACGACAATGGTCGCGCAATGCAATGGCTCACCGAGTTGAGCGCCAACTGCCTGGAGCGAACGCTCGCCGGGCTGGATTGGTTCGCCGCGTTCCGCGGCCGCGGCCAGGAGTTACCCGCCCACCTCGCCACCGGCCTCCAGGGCGAGGACGCTGCTTATTTCCACCTTCTCCGCAAGGCCTACAAAGTAGTGGCGCGCCGCTGGTCCGCCGGCAACCTGCCCGGCGACCTCGACCTGATCGCGTGGCAGGGTTCGCTTCTCTGCTTCATTGAGGTAAAAACGCGCAGCGCCCGCGATGCCGCGCCCGCCGAAGTCGCTGTCGACGCTCACAAGCGCGCGACCCTGCGCCGCCTCGCCCGCCAGTACCTGCGCCAGTTGCCACAGGACTCGCCCCCTCAGGTCCGCTTCGATGTGGTCAGCGTCTACCTCGTCGCCGGCGAAAAAGACTGCGTCCACTTCGAGAACGCCTTCGGCTGGTCCGAGCGGCAGCAGGACTAATCTGACCAACTTGGTCATCTTGGGCGTAGAATAGTTCCATGCGGACGGCGAAGATCAGCGAGTTAAAAGCCAAATTGAGCGCCCACATCGAGTACGTGAAGCGCGGCGAGGAAGTATTGATTCTCGACCGGAACACGCCCGTGGCGAAGCTGGTGGCGGCAGGCTCATTCGAGGAATATGGAGAGCGCGAGCGTCGTCTTATCGCTAAGGGGATCCTGACCCCTCCGCGGGCGCCCCGCAAGAGGCCGAAGAAATGGCCCTCGCCTGCGGGACCTGCGATTCCGCAAGAGGCGATCGACCGGATGTGGCGGGAAGAGCGGGATGGGCGATGAGCCAGCCCGTGGCTTTTTGGGATTCAAGCGCGCTGGTCTCTCTATGTGTGCCGCAAATTCACACAGCCAGGGCAGTTTCCCTCTATCGGCGGTTCAGCGTCGTTGCGTGGTGGGCAACAGAGGTTGAGATTCTTAGTGGATTGTCCCGCTTGCGAAGGATGGGGCAAATATCTCCGGCACGGTTCACTGAAGGCAAAAAGCTGGCCGCCGGCATTGTCCGAGACTGGGTCACAGTCAATATAACGGCAAACGTCGTGCCCGAAGCCTGTTCACTACTCGAGCTTTATCCCCTCCGCGCGGCCGATGCGCTACAGCTGGCGGCAGCCATTGAGGCCAGCGAGCATCATCCAACCGGCTATGTCTTTGTCACCGGAGACGAGCGTCAGGCAGAGGCGGCGCGCCTGATCGGGTTCTCAGTCGAATTCGTGTAGTTGGTTGCGCGTCAACCACGCCGGCGCATCCCTATACCGAGAACGACGACCCGCACCCGCACGACTTCGTCGAGTTCGGGTTGATGAAGTTGAAGCCCTGCCGGATCAGGGTCTGCTCGTAGTCCAGCGTCATGCCGCGCAGGTAGACAAACGACTTGGGGTCGACAAACACCCGCACCCCGCCGAACTCGAAGATGCGGTCATTCTCCCGCGAGCCCTTGTCGACTTGCATCGCGTAAGACAGCCCCGAGCAGCCGCCGCCCTTCACGCCCAGCCGCAGCCCGCCCTCATCGGCCGAGATGCCTTCCCCGGCCAGCACCGCGCGGATGCGCGCCACCGCACGCTCCGTCACCAGCAGCCCATCCGGCGGAGCGGTTGGGGGCTGGTTTTTTTCCGCTCCAGCAGAGACGAATGCGCCCTCGGCCGGCTTCGATGCAATCGTGATTACGTCTGCCATGTTCCTCTTCCAGCGTTGTTAGGAAGCCCCGCTAGCACCGCTCTAAATCGTCAACGTCACCAGTTTTTGCGGCTCGGGAGTGCCCGTCGCGCCGCGCTCGGCCAGATCGTAAATACTGATGCTCTTCAGCACCCCGGCGATGGTGTCATTCACGCGCGCCAGCGGTTCTTTGATGGTGCAGCTCGGGGTCAGGTCGCAGCCGTGCGCGCCCTTGGTGCAGGAGGTGATGAACAGCGGCCCGTCGATGGCGTGAATCACCTCGAAGGCCGAAATCTGGCGGGGGTCGCGGGCCAGCGCATAGCCGCCGTTCATCCCCGCGTGCGACCGCAGCAGCCCGGTCTTGGTCAGCCGCTGCAAAATCTTGGCCAGGAGCTGCGCCGGAATCCCATAGGCGTCGGCCACGTCCTTGGCGCTGAGCGCCGGAGTCTCCGGATGCTCCGCCAGGTACTTCAGGGCCATCAGCCCGTAATCCGCCTTTTTGGTCAGCTTCAGCATGAATATGCGACTTTTCCGGTCCGTATTCAGTATACGTCCGAAGCGGTCCGCCCAACAACGGCGCATCCGCCATCGCCCGGCCGTCATTCCGGCAGCTATCAGCCCGACCTGCACACAAAAATTCAATTTGCAATCTCTCAAAAGACGGCTACAATCGGCGGGAAAGAGGGCTACAGTGGTTCTCCAATTGGTGTAGAGCGGAGCGAGGCTGTTAAGTGGCTTTTTCCTTAAGAAAAAGCCACCCGCAAAACAGTTTCAAATGCCTCATCGTGATTGGAGAACCGCTCTGTAACGCCCTATACCCGGAAAGATGGCGACCGCCTGCAGACATCCCAAGGTTCGAATCGTCTCCCGGCACGACGACGTTGAATTCGTCGAGTGCCTGGATTGTGGTGAGGTTTTCGACTCCGAAGAGTTCCGCGATATGGAGATTGAAGACACCGCCGAAACCCAGGACGTTTCCGACGAATCCTGATCCCAGGCCTCATCCCGAACCTGGTCCCCGAACCCGATCTTTGACCAGCGCGAGCCCTCCGCCCTGGCTCGCCCGCTCAGGTGCGTGTGCGCGATCCACTATCCGCCCGCCCACGCGCTCCGCGCTGACTCGCTGACTTGCTACCTCCGCGCAGCGGAGGCTGACTCGCTGTTCCCTTCCTTTATTCCCTCGCTCGCGGCTGGACTGCACCCCTAAAGTAAGACAAATTGCACCTGCCCTCCCGCCAATCGCCAGTGAGCTTCGATTGATTTCGAATTCTTTTCGAACGATTTCCAGAGTCCCACGTCTTTTGGTCGGATTCCATCTTCAGCGGTCTGGCCTAAGGGGTGCAGCCATTGACACCTATCCCGCCGGGGTCAACAATATCAGCCATACCAACCAACGTCGCTTTTCGCGCGGGCTGGAAACCGGTCTCGTGAACGGCCATACGAAGCAGATATCGAACGGGGCAAAGGCCGATCCATTGAGCCGGTGATCCAAACCGGATGTGAGACCGGTCTTTGAGAAAGGACTCCCACGTTATGTTATGCAGATGGTTTGTTCCTGGTCTTCTGGTTGCGCTTCTCAGCATTACAGCAGGCCTACTTCCCGCACAAACTGCGCTATCCGTTCCTGGATGCGAAGCCGCCTCGCCCGCGGTGCGGCAAATCCTGAAAGACAAGCTCGAATCGCCGGAATTCCAAAAGCTACCTTACGACGAGCGCAACGCGATCACGCAGAAGGTGGCGACTGAGCTGATCGCGAAGTATCCGCGCGAGGTCGATCCTTATCTGCACCTGATCGCGGTTTTGAGGAACCAGGAAGTGTTCCATCCCGAACAGTTGGCCAGATTGCAGGAAGAACTCGAGCAAAAGGTAAAGGAACATCCGGACGATCCGCTGATGCTCTATGTGGCCGCGACCGCGCTGCGCGACAGGAACACGGCGCGGAGCATCGAGTTTAACAACCGGGCCATCGCGCTGGCGCCCAATTTTCCGTGGCCGTACGCCGACCTGACCGGGATTTACGGGCGCGGAAAGACGCTGGACAAAGACAAGGAGCAAGAGAACCTGAAGAAGTACTGGGCGCTCTGTCCCACGTCGAGTGACGGAGGCATGCGGTTCCAATTGATGAAAGACATAGAGCTGCAGGCCCGGGTGGCCCCGGCGGAGCGCGCGTATCTGGCCACGGCGACCGACCCGGAGATTCTAAAAAGCTACACGTTTCTGTGGGGGCTCGAATTCCGGGCAGCCTCGCCGATGGACTATCCCGCGCTGCGCAAGAAGGCGGCCGCCGATGTGGCGAGGCTGGAGACGGCGAATCCAAAGCCGGATGCCGCGTGGGCGGCTTTTTTAATCGAGGGCTACAAGCAAAGCGGCGCGCCGCTGGAGGCGATTACGGCGAAGGAGGACGCGCTGCTGAAGGCCTGGCCGCACTCGGCCGCGGCAATGGGAGTCCTAATGAGCCGTTGGCGCGATGCCCATCCCGAGCCGGAGAACCAGGGCGATGTGGCCGCGTGGAAGCAATGGCGCACGGTGTATCGAGCGGCCGTAGAGAAGTGGCTGCAGGATTTTCCCGATCAGCATCAATATCTTGTTCAGGCGGCTTTTTTTGCAACTGAGGGCGATGACTCGCTGACCGAGGCCGACGGCGTGGCGCGCATGAACGCCTACGTAAAAACCGTGACGGAGCAATGGGGCCCCGAAGCTTATGTGTACGTGAATGCGGCCGATTTTCTGCTCAACCACCACTGGCAGCCGGCGCGGGCGCTGGAGATGCTCAAGCGCGCGCAGCAGCTCGATGCCACACACGAGGCGCTCGACAAGATCAACGACAATCGAACACAAAAACAGATTGACGATGCGGCCACATTTCTCATGTACGGCAAATCCACGCTATATGGCGACCTGCTGCTGGCGGCCACACGAACCAACCAACCAGATGCGGTGGATTCGATCAAGGTCTACATTGAAGCACCGGCTCCTTCGGAAACAAAGTACTTATCCAGCTACTGGCAGAACCGTGCGCGGCTGGCAGTGCTTGAAGGCCGCAAAGCAGATGGCCTTGCCTACTATAGGCTGGCTCTGGAAACTCGGCTCGAGCCGCCGAAGATGCGCGCAGGCATTTTAAGAGATCCGCTGGGCGATGAGGCCCGCGCGTTGTGGGCGGCAATGGGCGGCAGCGAGTCCGCATGGGCCGCGTGGAGTCCCCACGCCTCCACGTTGACTGCCAACGCCGACGCCGCCCGTTGGGAAAAACCCACCCAACCGCTCACAGATTTTTCGCTCACTGACCTTTCCGGAAAAACCTGGAAGCTTGCCGACCTGCACGGCAAAGTTGTTTTGATCAACGTTTGGGCAACGTGGTGCGGGCCCTGCCAAGCTGAACTGCCCCAACTCCAAAAGCTCTATGAGCAGGTTAAGGGCCGCAACGATCTTCAGATTCTCACCTTCGACATCGATGAAGAGCCTGGCCAGGTCGACCGTTTCTTGAAAAAGAAGGGTTACACCTTCCCGGTTCTGCCCGCCTTTACTTACACCGTCAATCTGCTCAACGGTATTGCCATCCCGCAGAACTGGATTGTGAACGAGAAAGGCACATGGCAGTGGACGCAGATTGGTTACGGCAGTGACGACGCCTGGCAAAAAGACATGCTCGCTAAGATGGAATCGGTGAAAGGCGGCGCATAGCTTCTTGCAAATCCAAAAACGCGAAGGCGGACCTCACGGTCCGCCTTCGCGTTCTTGCTGATAGCTGAAAGCTAAAAGCTGATAGCTGCTTTTACGCCTTCGCCATCA
>Ga0187812_1000244_pt1 | contig 19701 bp, 17 predicted proteins | sample NC_S_2_FD_130582 | JGI IMG/M metagenome (GOLD analysis project Ga0187812, IMG submission 130582) | Wetland sediment microbial communities from Neuse River Estuary, North Carolina, USA - ASW-S_2 | ecosystem: Environmental > Aquatic > Freshwater > Wetlands > Sediment | place: USA: North Carolina...
AGCCGCGCTGCGCGCCGCGGGCGCCGATGAGCGGGCGCGCGCGGTCGTGCTGCGGGTGAACAGCCCCGGCGGTTCGTACACGGCGTCCGACGTGATCTGGCGCGAGGTGGTGCGGGTCCGCGCGGCGGGCAAGCCCGTCGTGGTGTCGATGGGCGACGTCGCCGCGTCCGGCGGCTACTTCATCTCGGCCCCGGCCGACGTGATCGTGACGCAGCCGGGCACGATCACCGGCTCTATCGGGGTCATCCTCGGCAAGCCGGTGCTGCGGGAGATGTTCGGGCGGGCGGGCGTGAACACCGAAACGGTGGCCGAGGCGGAGAACGCGACGATGTTCTCCTCGTCGCGGCCGTTCTCCGACGACGAGTGGGAGCGGATCAACGTCTGGCTCGACGCGGTCTACGAGGACTTCACGAAAAAGGTGGCGGACGGCCGGCGGCTGTCTCCCGACCGGGTGCACGAGCTGGCCCGCGGCCGGGTCTGGACCGGCGCCGACGCGGTGGCCAACGGCCTGGCCGACGAGACGGGCGGCATGCACGACGCGATCGCCATCGCCCGCAGGCGCGCGGGCCTGCCGGACGACGCCCCGGTCCGGGTGTACCCGCGGCTCAGCCCGCTCGACCAGCTGCGCCCCGCGGAGTCCAGCGAGGTCCGTCCCGCCGCTGCCGCGCGCTTCGACCCGGGTGCGCTGTTCGCCGACGGCTGGGGTCCGGCGTGGCGGTTCGCGGCCGCGGCGGGCTTGCCTCCCTACGGTCCGCTGACCCTGCCCGGCGTATGGAAGATCAGCTTATTCCGAACGGGCCCGGCGTGACTCCCGCCGGCCTGGTGCTCGGGGACGCGCTGTCGGCCTGGGCGGCGGGTGTCACCCTGGTCACGATCGCCGATGGCCGCGACGACGTGGGGACGACGGTCAGCGCGTTCATGCCCGTGTCTCTTGACCCGCCTATGGTTCTGGTGTCGCTGGCTGCCGGCTCCTACCCGGCGGAGGTGCTGAGCAGGCCGTCGCTGCCGGCCGCGCGGTTCGCGGTCACGCTGCTCTCCGCGGCGCAGAAGGTGCTGGCCGGCCGGTTCGCCGCCGAGGGCCGGCCCAGCGCCCGGCTGCTGCTCGACGACGTGCCGCACGTCCGCGGCTCGTCGTCGGGGGCGCTCATCCCCGCTGGCGGCCTGGCCGCGCTCGAGTGCTCGGTCGCCCGCCGCGTCCCGGCGGGCGACCACCTGCTGGTGATCGCCTCGGTCATCGGTGTCCCGTACGTGGCGGAAGCCGGCGACCCGCTGATCCGTTTCCGCGGCCGCTACCCGGTGCTGTAGCCGACCCGGCCGCTCGCCGCCGCTCGCCGCCCACGGCCCACGTGCACCCACGTGCCCCAACGTGGTCGATGGACCATCGACTACCAAAGAGTGTGGTGGATGGCCCATCGACTCCCTTAAAGGCCGCCGCCGGGTCGCACGACCCGGGCGAACTGGCCTGGCCCGCCTCGGTACATTTGGCTGCGTGCAGGGCAGCTTCTACGTTCCGGCCGGAGACGGCGTGTGGCGGTCGACCGGTCACACGGCGGGGCCGTGGGACTCGACCGCGCAGCACGGCGGGCCGCCGAGCGCGCTGCTCGGCCGGGCGATGCTGCGCTGCGAGCCCCGGCCGGACATGATGATCGCGCGGTTCACCTGCGAGATCCTGCGGTCGATACCGGTCGGCGAGATCGCCGTCACCGCCCGGGTCGCGCGCCCGGGGCGCAGCGTCGAACTCCTCGAGGCGTCCGCGAGCGCGGGCGGCCGGGAGGTCGCGCGGGCGAGCGCCTGGCGGGTAGTGAGGACGGCCAGTCCCGCGGTGCCGCCCCGCCAGCCGGCGCCGCCGGCCTTGCCGCCGCCAATGTCGCGGGAGCCGTCCGGCCCGCCGGCCGCCTGGCTAGACGGCTACATGTCCGCGATCGAGTGGCGGTACGCGCACGGCGGCCTCACCGTCCCAGGGCCCTCAGTCGTGTGGACGCGGATGCGGTACCCGCTCGTGCCGGACGAGGAACCAGCACCGCTCGAACGGGTGCTCGTGACCGCCGACAGCGGCAACGGCGTGTCATGGGAGCTCGACATCGGCCGCTGGCTGTTCATCAACCCCGAGCTCACCGTCCACCTGCACAGGGAGCCAGCCGGCGAGTGGATCTGCCTGGACGCGGCCACCACGATCACGCCGGGCGGCGCCGGGCTGGCCACCTCCCGCCTGTCCGATCTCGACGGCCCGATAGGGGTGGCCGCCCAGTCGCTGTTCATCACGCCCAGGGGCTAACCCGGGAATCCATCGGGATTGACGATGCGATGGCCAGGCGGAAGCCTGGTCGCGTGAGTGATGAGCGGGAACAGGCCGAGCGGTTCGCGGCTCAGTTCCGGGCGGTGTACCTGACGTTTCACCGCCGTGACCGGCCGCGCAGCCAGCTCGCGGGCGCGTCGCGCGCCGTGCTCGAGCACCTGGCGATGGCCGGGCCGCTGACGATCGGAGAGGCCGCCGCGCACCTGAGCCGGGCACAGTCGGTCGTCAGCGAGATCGTCGGCCACCTGTCGGATCAGGGCCTGCTCGAGCGGGAGAACGACCCGGCCGACCGGCGGCGCACACTGATCTGGCTGGCCCCGGCGGGACACGAGGCGCTGCGCAGGGACCGCGAGGTGCTCGGCCTTGACCTGCTGGCCGGCGCCTTCGCCCGGATGCCGTCCGGCCAGGCCGAGGCGCTCATCACCGGATTGCGGGCCCTCGTGGAGGGGGCGGGCCGCCACGACACTCATTCCGGAGGAGACAGCGACCATGACGACCACGCCAGCGTGTGAAAGCTGCGGCATGCCGATCGAGACCGGCCGGTACTGCGGCTACTGCACCGACGATTCCGGCCAGCTCCAGTCATTTGACGAGCGCTTCGAGCGGATGGTCGCCTGGCAGGCCCGGCGCAACCCGCGGGCCAGCCGCGACGAGCTCGAACGCCAGACCCTCGACTATATGGCCACCATGCCCGCCTGGCGCGACCACCCGGCTGTCACCAGCCGCGAACGCTAACCACGTTTCCGCGGAAACGCGGCGGCCGGACTGCCAGACCGCATGGACGAGGGGCACGCCGGGGCGGTAGGCGAGGTAGGCGTGCGCAGGGGCGGCCAGCATGATCAGGTCGGCGCGGGCGCCCGGGGCCAGATAGCCGACGTCGGTCCGGCACAGCGCGCGGGCGCCGCCCGCGGTCGCCGCCCAGACCGCTTCCTCCGTCGTCATCCCCATCTCGCGGACCGCGAGCGCGACGCAGAACGGCATGCTCGAGGTGTAGGAGGAGCCGGGGTTGCAGTCGGTGGCCAGCGCCACCACCGCCCCGGCGGACAGCAGGCGGCGCGCGTCCGGGTACGGCTGCCTGGTACCGAACTCCGCGCCGGGCAGCAGGGTCGCGACGGTGCCCGAGGAGGCGAGCGCGTCCACGTCGGCAGCGGACAGGAACGTGCAGTGATCGGCGGAGGCGGCACCCAGTTCGACGGCCAGGCGGACTCCTGGCCCAGGGCCTAGCTGGTTGGCGTGGATCCTGGCCATCAGCCCGCGGCCGAGACCCGCCGTCAGCACGGCGCGCGCCTCGTCCGCGCCGAACGCGCCGCGCTCGCAGAACACGTCCACCCAGCGTGAGAACGGCGCGCACGCCTCGAGCATCGGCCCGCGGACCAGCTCGACGTACCCGCTCACATCGGCGCCGAACTCGGCCGGGACCACGTGCGCGCCCAGGTAGGTCACCTCAGCGGTGACCTCGGCGGCCAGCGCCACCGACCGCGCCTCGTCCGCGACCGTGAGGCCATAGCCGGACTTGCACTCGAACGTCGTGGTTCCCTGCCTGAGCATCTCGCCCGCGAGGCGGTGCAGCCCCGCGCGCAGCGACGCGTCGCTGGCCGCACGGGTGGCGAGCACCGTGGACCGGATGCCGCCTGCCGCATAGGGGCGCCCGGCCATCCGTGCGGCGAACTCTCCGCTCCGCTCCCCCGCGAACACCAGGTGCGCGTGCGAGTCGACGAATCCGGGCAGCACCGCGCGGCCGACCGCGTCCAGCACCTCGTCGGCGGCGGGGGCGCGAGCCGACAATCCGGTCCACGCCACCCGGTCGCCCTCGACGACCAGCGCCGCGTCGCTGAGCACCGCGAACGGGCCCGGTCCCGGCGCCTCGCCGGCTGGCGCGTTCGTCACAAGCTCGCCGATCCGCGTGATCAGGAGGCTCCCCGTCACTGGCGCCGCCCCCTTAGCAGAGCACCGCGCGGACCGCGGCGGCCAGCTCACCGGGCACGTCGTCCACCAGCAGGTGCCGGCCGTTGCGGACCACGTCGACGCCGGAGGCGACCACGTGCCTGACGTCCGCCGCGGTGCCCGCGGCGAACAGCGCGGCCAGCGGGTCCCCGGCGGAGGCGCCGGCCAGCCGGGGGCCGTCGAACGGCACCGTCACCAGGTCGGCGTACGCGCCCGGCGCGATCTCCCCGGCGTCCGGCCAGCCCAGGCAGGCGTGGCCGCAGGCCGTCAGGGCCGCCGCCAGGTCAGCCGCGCTGAAGTGGCCGCGCCGCTGGGTCACCAGCCGCTGTGACAGCTCCAGCCAGCGGGCCTCCTCGATCAGGTCGATGACTCTGTGCCCGTCGCTGCCAAGCGCCAGCGGGCAGCCGGCCAGCGCGAGCTCCGGGGCGGGCCCCACGCCGTCCGCGAGGTCGGCCTCGGTGACCGGGCACACGCATACCGTGGACTGGGAACCGCCGAGCAACTCCACATCGCGCGGCACCAGGTGCGTGGCGTGCACCATCGTGCTGCGCGGGCCGAGCGCGCCCGCCTCGTAAAGCACCTCGGCCGGCGTCGCACCGAAGGCGGCCCGGCATTCGGCGTTCTCCAGCGGCTGTTCCGACAGGTGGGCGTGCACCGGTGCGCCGTGCGCGTGCGACCACGCCATCACCTCGGGCACCTGATCCGGCGGTACCGCGCGGACGGAGTGGATCGCGGCGCCGAGCCGGGCGTGCCCGCCGACCATGCCGCGAGCGTCGCAGCCGAAGGCGGCCATCCGCTCCGCCCAGCCCGCCGCCGAACCGTCACCGAACCGCAACTGCACGCCGGCCAGCGGCCGCGGCCTTCCCCCGGGCGAGAAGCCGCCCGTCAGGTAACAGGCATCGAGCAGCGTGATCCGCAAACCCGCCTCGGCAGCAGCGGCGATGAGGAGCCGGCCGAGCTCGTTCGGATCGGAATAGCTGACTCCCCCCTGACCGTGGTGCAGGTAGTGAAACTCGCCGACGCACGTGATGCCGGCCAGCGCCATCTCGGCGTAGACGGCGCGCGCGAGCGCGAAGTAACGGTCCGGGTCCAGCCGCTCCGCGACCATGTACATCCGGTCCCGCCAGGTCCAGAACGTGTCGCCGCCGACCGAGCCGCGCAGCGCCCGGTGAAACGCGTGCGAGTGGGCGTTCGCCAGGCCGGGCAGCGTGAGGCCGGGCAGCCGCGTGGTGCCGGAGGGAACCTGAGCGGCCGGCGTGCCCGGCGAGACGGTGGTGAACCGGTCGCCGCGCGCCTCGATCAGCACGTCGTGCGCCAGGTCGCCAGCCGGGGCGCCACGCGCCAGCCAGGCGAACTCGGCGTGCCACCGGCGCGGCGCGCCGGTAATGCCGGTAACGGAGTCGGCCATGGCCGCGCCCGGGTTGCTGTCACACGCTTATCTTCGCCTAGCCCGGCGCACGCGACACATCCGGCTGCTGACCGCCCACTTAGAATTACCTGGTGGCTACCTCCGAGATGGACCACCCGCACACGCATCACGAGCACAGGGACGTGTCGGGCGGCTGGCTGCGGCCCGCGGTCTTCGGCGCGATGGACGGACTCGTGACGAATGTGTCGCTGATCTCCGGCGTGGGCGGCGGCGGCGGCTCGCAACACGCGATCGTGCTGACCGGCCTGGCCGGCCTGGCGGCCGGCGCCTTCTCGATGGCCGCGGGGGAGTACGTCTCGGTCTCCTCGCAGAACGAGCTCGTCCAGGCGGAGGTGGACAAGGAGCGGTACGAGCTCAAACACAACGCCGCCGCCGAGCAGGCCGAACTGGTCGGGATGCTGTGCCGGCGCGGTGTCAGCGCCATCACCGCCCGGCAGGCCGCGGCCGAGATCTCGCAGCAGCCGGAGAAGGCGCTGGCCGTCCACACGCTCGAAGAACTCGGCCTCAACACCTCCGAGCTGCCGTCGCCCGTGGTGGCCGCGGGAGCGTCGCTCGCGTCGTTCGCGGTCGGCGCGTGCGTCCCGCTGTTCCCGTACCTGTTGGGGCTCGACGCGCTTGCCGTGGCCCTCGGCTTGTCCGCGCTCGCCGCGATCGCCGGCGGCGGGCTGGTGGCGCGGCTGACCAACCGCCCGTTCTGGCGGGGCGCGGCCCGCCAGCTGCTCCTGGGCATCGTCGCCGCCGGGATCACGTACCTGATCGGCCGCGCCGTCGGCGGCTTGGCCACCGGCGCGTGAGGCCCGCCCGCAAACACAGCCGCGCACGCGCTGTAGTTACCTCTTGGTAAGGTGCCCCGTGGCCTCAGTGAACCGTCCGCTGCGCATCGCGCTGCTGTCCTACCGCAGCAAGCCGCACTCTGGCGGTCAGGGCGTCTACGTACGCCACCTGAGCAGGGAACTCGCGGCGGCCGGGCATCACGTGGAGGTGTTCTCCGGCCAGCCCTACCCGGAACTCGACGACGGGCCGCTGCTGCGCCGGGTGCCGAGCCTGGACCTGTACCGGGACGACGACCCCTTCCGCACCCCGAAGCGCGCCGAGATCAGGGACTGGGCCGACGTGCTCGAGACGGTCATGATGTGGGGCGGGGCGTTTCCCGAGCCGCTGACGTTCAGCATCCGCGCGCTGCGCGCGCTGCGCCAGCGACCGGGCGACTTCGACATCGTGCACGACAACCAGGGACTCGGCTACGGCATGCTCGGCGTGCCGCGGCTCGGCGTGCCGATGGTGACCAGCGTCCACCATCCCATCACGGTGGACAAGCGGCTCGACCTCGCGGATCGCGGCTGGCTTGAGCGGCTGAACAAGCGCCGGTGGTACGGGTTCGTCCGGATGCAGGGCCGGGTCGCGCGGCGCGCCGGGCCGCTTGTCACGGTCTCCGAGTCCTCTAAAGCCGATATCTGCCGGGATTTCTATGTAGAGCCCGAACTGGTGCACATCATCCCGCTCGGGGTCGACACCCGGCTGTTCCGCCCGCGCGACCACGGCGGCGCGGCTGGCCGGCCCCGGGTCCCGGGCCGGATCGTGGCCGTCACCAGCGCCGACTCGCCGCTCAAGGGCCTGCCCACGCTGCTGCGGGCGGTGGCGAAGCTGGTCACCGAGCGCGACGCCCACCTGATCGTCGTCGGCACCCCCGCGGCGGGCACCAGGAAGCAGGCCGCGCACCTCGGCATCGCCGACCGGGTGACGTTCGTGAGCGGCCTGCCCGACGAGGCGTACGCGCGGCTGCTCGCCTCCGCCGAGATCGCGGTGGTCCCCTCGCTGTACGAGGGCTTCTCGCTGCCCGCGGTGGAGCACATGGCCTCAGGCACCCCGCTCGTCGCCAGCCGGGCGGGCGCGCTGCCCGAGGTGACGGGTGACGCCGCCGTGCTGGTGACGCCCGGCGACGCGGAAGAACTCGCCGCGGCGCTCCGCACCCTGCACGACAGCGCGGCCGAACGGGCCGGCTACGCCGAACGCGGCCTCGCCCGGGTAGGCGAGCGGTTCGCCTGGCCCGCGGTCGCGGCCGCCACCGTGGCCCTCTACCGGAGGGTCATCAACGGGGAGACCGCGTGCTGACCGTCGATTTCAGTAAATTCCCTGTCAGTCCTGGCGACCGCGTCCTCGACCTCGGCTGCGGCGCGGGCCGGCACGCCTTCGAGGCCTACCGGCGCGGCGCGCACGTGGTCGCCGCCGACCTTGACAGCAAGGAACTGGCGCCGGTCACCGCCATGTTCGCGGCCATGCGCGCCGAAGGCGAGGCCGGTCCCCCGGCGGCCGCCACGGCCGCGGGTGCGGACGCGACGGGCCTGCCGTTCCCCGACGACTCGTTCGACCGGGTCATCGCCGCCGAGATCCTCGAGCACGTGCCGCGGGACTGGGAAGCGATGACGGAGATCGCCCGGGTGCTGCGGCCCGGCGGCCTCGCCGCGGTCACTGTGCCCGCCTGGCTGCCCGAACGGGTCTGCTGGGCGCTGTCCAGGGAGTATCACGAGGTCCCTGGCGGGCACGTGCGCATCTTCACCCGCGCAGAGCTCACCGCGAAGCTCGCCAGCGCGGGCCTCGAGGTGACCGGCAGCCACCACGCGCACGGCCTGCACTCCCCCTACTGGTGGCTGAAGTGCGCGGTCGGCGTGCACAACGACCACAACCCCGCCGTGCGCGGCTACCATCGGCTGCTCGTCTGGGACATCATGCGCCGCCCCGCGCTCACCCGGCTCCCGGAGGCGGCGCTCAATCCGCTCATCGGTAAGAGCCTCGTCGTCTACGCGAGAAAGTCAATCATTCCGAACGTACGCGCGGTTCCCCGTGCGGCCCGCTGAGCCCGGACGCCCGGCGGCCCCGGCCGGCATCCTGCGGACCGCCCGCTCGATCGCGGCCGCGCAGCGGCCCGACGGCGCGATCGGCTGGCCGGACGGTCACGTCGACCCGTGGGACCATGTGGAGTGCGCGATGGCGCTCAGCGCGTCCGGGCTGGCCGGCCCCGCGCGGCGGGCCTACCGGTGGCTGTGCGACACCCAGCGCCCGGATGGCTCGTGGCCGCGGACGACGGGCGGCCCGGACGCCGCGAGCGCCGCCACGGTCACCGATCCGGCCGCGGAGAGCCACCACGCCGCGTACGTCGCGGTGGGTGTCTGGCACGAGTTCCTGGTCAGCGGGGACCGCGGCTTCACCGAGGCGATGTGGCCGGCGGTCCGCGCCGCGATCGGCTGGGTGCTCGGCTTGCAGACCCCGCGCGGCGAGGTCGCCTGGGAACGCGACGCGGCCGGCGAGCCCGGCGAGTTCGCGCTGCTGTCCGGCTGCTCGAGCATCCTCCAGGGGCTGCGCTGCGCGATCGCGCTCGCCGGCCTGGCGGGCGAGCCGCAGCCCGACTGGGAGTTCGCCGCCGTGCAGCTCGGGCACGTGCTCGGCTGCCATCCTGAGGCGTTCGCGGACAAGAGCCAGTTCGCTATGGACTGGTACTACCCCGTGCTCGGCGGGGCGCTGCGCGGTGCCGCCGCCGCGGAGCGGCTTGCCGACGGCTGGGACACGTTCGTCGTGCCCGCCCTCGGCGTCCGCTGCGTCAGCGACCAGGCGTGGGTGACGGTCGCCGAGACCAGCGAGCTTGTGCTCGCGCTCGACGCCTGCGGCCTGCGCGAGCAGGCGGCCGAGATGTTCGCGGCCGTCGGCCGGCTGCGGCACGACGACGGCTCGTACTGGACCGGCTGGCAGTTCACCAACGAGAAGCACTTCCCCGCGGAGCGCAGCAGCTGGACCGCCGCGGCCGTGATCCTCGCCGCCGACGCGCTGACCGGCTTCAGCGGCGGCGCGGCCCTCTTCCGGGACATTCCCGCGCCGCTCGACCACCGTGCCCCCGCCGACCCCGAAGCCTGCGGCTGCGCACCGGTGACTGCCCGGCCGTGATGCCCCCAGCCGGTTGTCACCCCTGGTGGGTGATGTGGCGAGTGTGCCCGCCCGAAAGCATGTCCACGACCGCCAGGTTGGGGGCCTGAGGGACGGGGGAAGCGCATGTCTGTGGCAATCGAGCCTGACCTGTATGAGTTCAGGGGCGGCTACCCGACGCAGGAGACGGTGGAGCGAGCCTATGACGACGCCGACCTGACCCGGGCGATCGCGGCGTACAAGTTCTTCTACCCGACGGTGTCGGGCCAGGCCATCTTTCGCGGCAGCTACGCCACGGGCCTGGCGGACAACAGGATCGCCGGGACGCTGGCGGGCCAGCCGAAGCACGTCGGGTTCACCTACAACTCCGACACGCCGTACGGTCCGGTTCTGCTCAACCTGAAAGAGGGCCCGTTCATCGTGGAGATCCCGGCCGGCCCGCTGATCGTGGTCGCCCTCGACGCCAATCAGCGATGGGTGGGCGACATGGGCATCCCCGGCCCGGACGGCGGCAAGGGCGGCAAGTACATCATCCTGCCGCCGGGCTACACCGGCGAGGTGCCCGCGGGCTGCTATCCGTGCCAGTCCACCTCCTACCACGTGATCGTGGGGATCCGGTCCCTGCCGCTCGGCGGGGACGTCGAGGCCGCGATGGAGCGGATCAAGACGGTCGGCGTGCGGCCGCTCAGCCCCCCGCCGGACTGGGCAGGGATCACCTGGTACGACCAGACCCCCCGCCCGCAGGACACCACGCCGCTGGCGTACGAGACGTCACTCGGGTTCTGGGAGCACCTGCACTCGCTGATCGATGACGACTACCCGTACGAGGGCTACCGGGGCTACTACGGGGAACTGGCCGTGCTCGGCATCGCTAAGGGCCAGCCGTTCGCCCCTGACGAGCGGATGAAGCACATCCTGGAAAACGCGGCGCGGATCGCCAACGCGCAGCTGCGGGTGCAGTCGTTCGCCGACCGCCGCCCCGACCGGGTCGTGTGGCCCGGCCGGCAGTGGGAATGGGCGGCGCTGCGGTTCGAGAACGGCGACTTCGACATGCCCGGCTACGTCGACCTGGATGCCCGCGACAAGTGGTTCTTCCAGGCCATCGGCGCCTCCCCGGCGATGTTCCGGCGCAAGGAAGGGTTCGGGTCGCTGTACTGGCTGGGTCACCGCGACGACGCGGGCGCCTACCTCGACGGCGGCAGGACCTACAAGCTCACCATCCCCCAGCCCGTCCCCGCCAGGCTGTTCTGGTCCGTGACCGTGTACAGCGCGCTGACCCGGGCCGAGATCCAGACCGACCAGGACTGCGCCGCGCTGCGCTCGCTGTTCGAGCTCCGTGACTTCCCCGAGTCCAGGCCGATCGACCTGTACTTCGGGCCCAAGGGCCCCGCGGGCAAGAACAAGCCGTGGGTCAAGACCATCCCCGGCGAGGGATGGTTCACCTACCTGCGCATCTACGGACCCGAGGCGCCCGCCTTCGACGGCAGCTGGAAACCCGGCGACTTCGAACGCGTCTAGCCTGCGGTTCGCTCCAGGATGCGCAGCGAGCCCACGTGGCGGACCTCGGTGAAGGCGCCAGAGGCCAGGGCCCGCTGGTAGACGCGAAACGGCGCCTGTCCCCCGTCCGCCGGGTCTGGGAAGACATCGTGGATGGCCAGCGCCCCGCCGGTCGCCACCCAGGGGGCCCACCCCTCGTAGTCGGCCTGGGCGGCGGCGTCGGTGTGGCCGCCGTCGATGAACAGCATGCCGAGCGGCGTCCGCCACAGCCGCGCCACGTCCGCGGACCGGCCCACGAGGGCGATGACGTCGTCCTCGACGCCGGCGGCGGCGAGTGTGGCCCGCAGCCGGGGCAGCGTGTCGATCCGCCCGGTCACCGGGTCGGCCAGCGAAGGATCGTGGTACTCCCAGCCGGGCTGATGCTCCTCCGACCCCCGGTGGTGATCCACGGTCACCACCTGCTGCCGCACCCCGCGCGCCCGCGCGCCGCGCACCCCCGCGGCCAGGTAGATCGCCGACTTGCCGCAGTAGCTGCCGACCTCGAGCACCGGCCCCAGCGCCGCGTAGGCCTCCGCCGTCTGGCACAGTGCCAGCCCCTCGGCCTCCGGCATGAACCCCGTGGCGGCCTCAGCCGCCTTCCTCAGCTCAGCATCCACCCAGGCACCATAGCCCAGCCGAAGCCCGGCTTAATTTCATGATCACGAAGATTACGCATCGTATAAGTGCACAAACCTTTCGTGATCATGGAACGGCTCTGCCGCGGCGGCCGGGCGAGCGGGTCCCTTGGAGTTCCTAGACGCGGTTGAGCATGGCCAGGGCCAGGCGGGCCGAGGGGCGGTTGACCAGGTCGGCGAACGAGAGCTCGCTGCGGCACATCCTGACGAAGATGCGCCAGCCCTTCGGCGAGGCCAGCGCGGCGTGGAAGGTGCCGGGGTGCCTGCTGAACGCCGAGCGCAGCACCTGGCCCGCGCGCATGTCGGGAACCAGGGTGGCGTTGACCGCGGCGACGTAACCGTCCAGGTCGCCCTTGGCCGCGAACTCCCCGGCCAGCGCGCCGGAACGAAGCGCGAAGCTGATACCCTCCCGCGTCCACGGCTCGAGCAAGCCGGCGGCGTCTCCCGCGAGAAGCACCCGGCCGCGCCGCAGCGGGGATTCCTCGGTCCGGCACCGGGTGAGGTGCCCGGAGTCCCGCACGGCCGCATAGCCGCCCAGCCCGAGCCGGCTGACGAACGCACGCAGGTACTCCCTGGTCGCCGCCCCCTTCCCGCGCTCGGCGATGACCCCCACCGTAAGCACGTCGCCTTTCGGGAAGACCCAGCCGTACGACGCGGGGATCTCACCCCAGTCAAGCAGCACCCGGCCGGCCCACGGCCGGGCGGCCTCCGGCGGGACGGCGATCTCGAGTTCGAGCCCGAGATCCACGTGCGCGAACTCCGCGCCCACGTGCCGGGCGGTAACGCCGGACGAGCCATCCGCGCCGATGATCACCGTAGCCGTGACGGACGACCCGTCGGCGAGCCGGGCACTGGCGCTGTCACCCGCCTGGTCGACCGATCGCACGAGCGCCTGCTGCCGCAGCACCGCGCCCTGCTGCTGCGCGCGGTCCGCCAGCGCCGCGTCGAACTCCTCCCGCGTCACCATCGCGAGCAGCGGCTCGCGATCGGACCTGGTGAGCTCCCGGTCGCCCCGCAGGGTGAACGTGACCGACGTGATGTGATCCCTGGCGGGCAGCGAGATCTGGCCGCCGACGGCGGCCAGCGAGGCTCCGATCAGGCCCCCGCCGCACGTCTTGTACCGGGGATGTTCGGCCCGCTCGAGGACGAGGGTGCGCGCCCCGGCCGCGGCGGACGCGGCCGCGGCCGCCAGCCCGGCCGGTCCTGCGCCGACGACGGCGACGTCCCACTCTGCACGTTCCCGCACACCATGCAGGGTAGGTGACTCCCGCTAGGCCCGCGGTCTGCCCGGGCGGGTGAACTGGCCGAGGAAGAGCGGCAGCCCGGAACTCATGTCGGCGATCGCGAACAGGAACGGGCGGTCGAAGACCAGCGTGACGTCCGGCTGTGGCTTGCGGGCCAGCGCCAGCGTCTGGAAGGTCATCCCGGTCGCGGCGGCGGCCTCGGTGCCCTCCTCGCCGACGTCGACGAACGCCTTGTGCACCACGGCGCCGATGTGCAGCGGCTCGTCGGTGGTGATGCCGGTGAAGTCGGCGTCAGGCGTGAAGGCGGCGCGCACGCCGAGCGCCTGCAGCGTGTCCTTGAGCATGAACCCGGCGTCGACCCTGAAGCGGGGCAGGCTGAGGTCCACCAGGGCTTCGGCGCCGGACGAGAGCAGCCCGTCCAGCAGCGCCCCCACGCCGCCGGCGGCGTCAAGCCCGCCGGTGAACTCGCTCAGCGGCCCGTCCGGCAGCACCAGGGCCATGGCGAGCGGGCCGCCACGGTACGGCAGCAGCACGGCCTGGTAACCGTCGCCACGGTGCCAGGCGAACCGCGTCGCCTGATGCATCATGTCGACCGGAGTCGCCCCCGTACGTTCGGGATAAAAGGGCTTTTGCCTCGTCTCCTGAGCGGAGAACTGATGCGCCCAGAGTGCCTTGAGGTAAACGGCGTTGGTGAGCACCAGGCGCGTGAGGCCGTCGATCGCGCCGGGCGGGATCAGGCCGGTGATCTTGCCCTCGGTCTGCTCCGCCACCGTGTCGTTGATCACCTGCCGCGCCGCCTCGGGGGCGGTCGAGAAGTCGCACCGCTCGACGGAGGCTGTCCCGGACAGCTGGCTGAGGAATTCATTCCGAACGGAGAGGGCTGACTGTAGCCACATCACGTTCGGCGCGCGGAAGTCGAGGTCGTCACCGGCGCGGATCCCCGCGAGCTGCGCCAGGCCCTCGGCGGCCGCTCCCGGGCCGGGCAGGTGCAGCACGGCCGCGATCTCGGCGGCGGTCTCGCCGCGGGCGCCGGTCAGCGCCATCCGCAGCGCCGCCGCGATCGACGCCGGGGAGAACACCACACTGCCCGGGCCCGCGAGCTTGCCGTAGAGATCCGTGCCGAACGCGGCGTCTGCTCGAACTGCCTCGGCGATACCCGCCATCGGGTGCCTCCCGTTCAGGTGGCTAGAACTTGCAGCCGGCTGAGGGCTTCCTCCAGTATCTCTTCCCGCTTGCAGAAGGCGAACCGCACCTGGGTGCGGCCGGCCTGCTTGTCGTCGTAGAACACGGCGTTCGGGATCGCGACGACGCCCGCTCGTTCCGGCAGGCTGAGGCAGAACCCGACCGCGTCCTTCTCGCCGAGGCGCGCGATGTCGGTCGTGATGAAGTAGGTTCCGTCCGGCAGGTACACCTCGAAGCCGATGTCCTCGAGCCCGCTCGCCAGCAGGTCGCGCTTCTTCCTCAGGTCGGTCGCGAACGTCTCGAAGTACTCGCCGGGAAGCGTCAGCGCCTCCGCGACCGCGTACTGGAACGGGCCGCTGGCGACGAACGTGAGGAACTGCTTCGTGGTGCGCACCGCGCTGACGATCTCCGGCGTGCCGGTGACCCAGCCGACCTTCCAGCCGGTGAAGCTGAACGTCTTGCCCGCGCTGCTGACCGAGACGGTGCGCTCGCGCATGCCGTCGAGGGTGGCGAACGGGACGTGCTCACGGTCGTACGTGAGGTGCTCGTAGACCTCGTCGGTGACGACGAGGAGATCGTGCCTGCTGGCAATGCCGGCGATCGCCTCGGTCTCCTCGCGGGTGAGAACCATGCCGGTCGGGTTGTGCGGGCTGTTCAGGAGCATGAGCCTCGTTCTTGCCGTTACCAGGCTCTCCAGCTCGGCGAGGTCGGGGCGGAAGCCCGGCGGCCGCAGGGTGAGCGGGACCCGCGTCGCGCCCGCCATCGCGATGTTCGCCACATAGGAGTCGTAGTACGGCTCGAAGGCGATGACCTCGTCCCCGGGCTCGAGCAGCGCGAGCAGGGCGGCCGCGATCGCTTCCGTCGCGCCCGCGGTGATCAGCACCTCGGTGTCCGGGTCATAGGCCAGGCCGTAGAACCGGTACTGGTGGCGGGCGACGGCTGCCCTGAGCTCCGGGATGCCCGGCCCTGGCGGGTACTGGTTGCCGTGCCCCGTCCTGATCGCCGTCACGGCCGCCTCGGCGACGGCCGCCGGACCGTCGACGTCGGGGAACCCCTGGCCGAGGTTGACCGCGCCGGTGGCGACGGCGCGCGCCGACATCTCGGCGAAGATCGAGGTGCCGAGGCCGTTCAGGCGGCGGTTGAGCAGAGGTCGTGTCACACACCTATTGTGGGCGGCATGCGTATCGCGCTGTGCCAGCTTCCGGTGAGCCCCGACCCTTCGGTCAACCTGTCGCGGGTGCGCGCGGCGCTTGACGAGGCGTCTGGCGGCGGGGCGTCGCTCGCGGTGTTCCCCGAGGCGACCATGATCAGGTTCGGCAGCGACCTGCGGGCGGCGGCGGAGCCGCTGGACGGGCCGTTCTGCTCGGCGGTGGCGGCGGCGTGCGCGTCGGCCGGGCTGGCCGCCGTCGTCGGAGTCTTCGAGCCGGCGCCCGACGGGCGGGTATACAACACCGCGGCCGCCTTCTCCGGCGCCGGCGCGCTCGTGGCTTTTTACCGCAAGCTGCACCTGTTCGACGCGCTGGGGCAGCGGGAGTCGGACCTGGTCGCGCCCGGTTCATCCGTGGTGGTGGCGCCGCTGTGCGGCGTCGAGGTCGGGCTGCAGGTCTGCTACGACATCCGGTTCCCCGAACTGACCCGCGCCCTGGCGGTCCGCGGCGCCTCGCTCGTCACCGTCAGCGCGGCCTGGCAGGCGGGCCTGTTCAAGGAGGAGCACTGGGTGACGCTGCTGCGCGCCCGCGCCATCGAGAACACCGTGTGGATCGCCGCCGCGGGGCAGGTGCCCGACGCGGAGGCGAAGCCGACCCGCGCCCCGACCGGCATCGGGCGGAGCATGCTCATCGACCCGCTCGGCGTGGTCCGTTCGGACCTCGGCCCGGCGTCGGGCGTTTTCGTGGTCGAGGCCGACATGTCGCTCGTCAAGTCGGTCAGGGCCACGCTGCCGTCGCTGGCCAACCGACGGGAAGACGTGTTCGGCCCCGGCTAATTCTCGCGGGCGACCTGGAACGGAGCGAAGCTCTGCGCGGTCGCCATCAGCTCGATCGTGTTGACGTTCACGTGCGGCGGCTGGGTCGCCGCCCAGTAGATCGCCTCGGCGATGTCGCCGGCGGTCATCGGCTGCATCCCCGCGTACACGGCGTCCGCCTGGGCCTTGTCGCCGCCGAACCGGACGGTGGAGAACTCCGTGTCCGCCATGCCCGGCTCGACGCAGGTGACGCGCACGCCGGTGCCGTGCAGGTCACTGCGCAGGTTCAGGCTGAACTGGCGCACGAACGCCTTCGTGCCGCCGTACACGTTCCCGCCGGGGTACGGGTAGTTGCCGGCCACCGACCCGAGGTTGATGACATGACCGCGACGGCGGGCCACCATGCCGGGCAGGATCGCCCGGGTGCAGTAGGTCAGGCCCTTGCAGTTGGTGTCGATCATCTGGTCCCATTCGTCCAGGTCCGCGTCCTGGGCGGGCCCTAGGCCCAGGGCCAGGCCCGCGTTGTTCACCAGCACGTCGATGCCGGCGAATTCGGGCGGCAGCAGGGCGACGGCGGCGGCCACCGCGCCCCTGTCCCTGACGTCGAGCGTGACCGGCAGGATCTGCGGGCCGAATTCGGTGGCCAGGTCCTCGAGCCGGTCCATCCGGCGGGCGGCGGCGACGACACGGGCGCCGGCGGACGCGAACCTGCGTGCGGTCGCGGCCCCGAAGCCGCTGCTCGCGCCGGTGACGAAGACGGTGCCGGGGTGGGTGGTTGTCATGGACAAAGAATGTTAGTCAGTACCGCACCGGGGACTGCCAGATGGTGGGCTCCTCGCTGGCTGGCGTGGCGGTGAAGCCGGCTCCGGTCAGCGTGGACCCCGCGCCGGCCAGCGCGGTGATCGCCTGCGAGCCGGGCCCGGCCAGGCCCGTGCCGTCGGGGGCCGCCGCGGTCCACCCGGTTCCCGGCGCCGTCTTCGGCGCCAGCGTCCAGACCACCACGTGCTCGCTGCCCGGCGTGCCGTACGTGCCAGTCGCCGTGAAACCGCCGCCGACCGCGGCGAGCGCGGTGACCGCGAGGTTCGCGGCGGCGCTCCGGGTGCCGGGCGGGGCCGGGAGGGCGGCTGGCGTCCAGGTGGCGCCGCCGTTCGCCGAGACGACGGCGAACGGCAGCCGCTGGCCGGCCGCCGTTACCTCGGTGCCGGCCGCGGCCACGGTGTTCCCGTTGGCCGCGACGAAGGAAAGCTGCGCGCTGGCGGCCGCCGCGGGCACCGGCAGCATGAGAAGCGACCAGGTCCGCCCGGTCGCCGACAGCCAGGCCGCCGGGTGCGTCCCGGCCGAGCCCACCGCGGCGAACCCCTTGCCGGTCGCGGTGACGGCGTTCAGCTGGCTGTCCCCGGAGGCGGGCTGTGCGGTGGCCGCGGCCTGCCAGCCGGTCAGGCCCGGGGCGTACCAGGCGGCCGCGACCATGCGGCCGCCCGCCGATTCGCGCCCGACGATCACGTACCCGGCCGGCCCCGCGGCGGCCGCGGTGGTGATCGCTTGCCCCTGGCCGGTGAACGCCGCCGCGCCGTCCAGCGCCGTCCACGTCCGGCCGTCGGCGGAGCCCACCACGACCGGGCGCTGCGACACCGGCGTGCCGGAGGCGCTGACGCCGTCGCCGACCGCGAGCCAGCCGGCGGCGCCGTGCGCGACCCCGGTGAGCTGCTCCTCGCCCGGCCTGCTCAGCACCGCCGGCGTGGCGCCAGCCGCGCGTGCCCACGTCGACCCGCCGTCCGCGGACACCCACAGCGCGGGGAAGCCGTCCGTGCTGCCCGCCGCCACCTGGGCGGTGCCGGCCGTCGCGATCGCGTTGACGGCCACCTGAGTGGTGGCGGCGCCGGGAATCGAGCCGATGCCGATCTTGCGCGGGCCGCCCTGCGGGCCGATCAGCGTCAGCACGGGCTGCTGCTCGGCCGCGTTTCCCTCGCTCCCACCGGAGAACACCGCCTGCCCTGTCGCGGTCAGCGCCACGCCGGAGATCTGCTCGGTCGCCGCGGTGCCCACCGGATCGGTTCCGGTCCAGGTGACGCCATCCGGGGACAGGAACGCGATGTGGAAGTTTTCGGCCTGGCCGGTTACCACGGCCCCGTTCGGGCCGCCGCTGACCGGCCCGAGCGTCAGCGGCGAACCGTCGGCCGTCTTCAGCGTGGCGGACTGGCGCCAGGACGTGCCGTTCGCCGACGTGTACACCGCGGCGCCCGTGTCACCGCCGACCGGAGCGCCCCGGACCGCGACGAAGCCACCGCGCAGCGGCGCCAGGCCGGCGATGGTGGCGCTCGCCCCGCCGCCCGCTGGCACGGTCACCGGTGTCCATGCTCTGCCGTCCGTCGACCGCCACGCGCCGGAGCCGGTGGCCGGCCCCGCCACCGTCCCGTACATGACGATCACGCCGCCGTTCGCCGCGGCGCCGGTGATGCCGAGCACCCGGCCGTTGCCCGCGGCGAGGCCGAGCTGGGTGACGCCGAGCCGCTGCCAGGTCGTCCCGTTCGCCGACAGCCAGACCACGGGGCTGGCCTTGGCGGCGTCACCGCCCGGGACGTTGGTGCCGGCCGCCAGGAAGCCGGACGCGGTCGCGGTCAGCGTCGTGATCTGGTCGCCCGCCAGCTGAGGGAGGCGGGGGCTGATGAGCCAGTCGCGTGCGTTCGGGCTGGTCCAGACGGCAGTCGGGCCGATCGCTACCCAGCCGCGCGAACCCCCTGCCACCAGCGTGGCGGCCTGGCCGGGCGGCGGGTCGCCGCTCAACGTGCCGAGTTGCCAGGTTTGGCCGTTGTCGGCGGAGACGTAGAAGCGCGCACGGGGTATCCGGGTCCCGGACTCAGCGCCCACCGCCACGGTCGTGTCTCCGAACGTGGCGACGTGGCTGAGCGGGGCCTGGATGCCACGGCCGGCCAGCGCGGCGGTGTCGGTGAAGTCCGCGGCGGCCGACCGCGCGGGCGGGAACCCGGCCGCGAGCGACGACGGGGCGCCCCCCGTGTTCCCGTTGTTGGCTCCGGCGACCACCACCACCGCGATGCCGACGGCGATCGCCGCCACGATCGGCACGGCCAGGCCCGTCACCCAGTTCCGGGACCGCATGGCCGCGGCGACCTCGCGCGCCAGGCGGGCGGCGAGACCGGGATCCGGCCGGTGGTCCGCCGGATAGTGCAGCCGGCGCAAGCCCCACTGGCCGTGCTGGCCGTCCAAGCCGTCGCGCTCGCGCGGGCCGGCCCCGTGCCGCGGTCCCGGCCTGGCTTCCGCCGCGCCCAGGGCTCGCTGCTCTCGCGGCCCGCGCGGTGCATCGTGCTCGCGCGGCGGGCGGGGCTGCTGCGGACCGCGCGTTCCCCGGCGTATGGCGGGCTCTCGCGGCGTCATCGACTCGCGCCATGCTCGCGGCTCGCGTGGCTCGCGCAGCAGCCGCGGTTCGGGTGGCTCTGGCGAGACTGCGAGTTCGTCGAGGTCTTGCCGCCTGGAGCGCGGCTCGGGCCGTTCCCTGGTCTCCGGTCCGGCCCCCGGCCGTGGCCGGAGCCGGGGCTGTG
>Ga0187812_1000245_pt1 | contig 19689 bp, 18 predicted proteins | sample NC_S_2_FD_130582 | JGI IMG/M metagenome (GOLD analysis project Ga0187812, IMG submission 130582) | Wetland sediment microbial communities from Neuse River Estuary, North Carolina, USA - ASW-S_2 | ecosystem: Environmental > Aquatic > Freshwater > Wetlands > Sediment | place: USA: North Carolina...
GATGAGCCGCCAGCGTACTCGCCAGTTGCTCGGCCTCCAGCGCGGCCCGCTGCGCACCGGCTGGCCCGCGCCGCCCTCGGGCGGCCTGGTCCCCGGCGGCCTGCGGCCGCCGGGGCGGCTCAGGGGAACCGGCAGAGCCGACTGTCCCGGGGCGCCAGGGGCGCCGAAGGTTCCTCCGGTTGGCCCGCTCTGACCTGGCCCGACGGCCAGCGGTCCGCCGTTCGGCGGACCTCCGCCTCCGTTCAGCGGAAGCCCGGAAGCCGGCGTCTGCGGGCCGCCGTTTCCGTTGGTCATCGATCGTCTACGCACTGCGCTCGCACCTCGCAGCTACAAGAGCCACCTGGACCATCGCCGGGCGGCGAACGGCGGAGCCGCTCATCATCGGCACCTCCCTCTCCTTCCCTCAGCAACGATCGCCGCTGCACGGGCCGACAGGGCGGCCTCCGAGGCCCCTCTTCCAGCTAGCGTCACAAAACGGGTAGGGACATATAATCATCAATTGGCGGTCCTCCACCGGGCATTCAGCCGGAATCACCCGGAACTTTGTCAAAGATGAGCCCATCCTCTACAACTTCGTCATCCGAGTATGACCCTGGCGCACCCACGGAATACGGACGCATCCAAGCGTCCGCCACGCGGCGTGACCGCCTAGGGCGGGGCACGGCGCCGTGCCTGCCGGGTACATCGCGCCGATCCGGACACCGGCACCGCTCACCTGACAGTGAGCGTACCCCGAGGCTGGCTTTGCCTCGTGCCCCGGGCAGCCCCCGCGGGCTCTTCCCGGCACTCAACCCGGCCGCGACCGGCCGGTTAACCGGCCGCGACAAGGCCGTTAACCTGGCCGCGAACGAGCGGACGGCCGGACCGCCAGCGGGCGGCCACGGCCCCCCTGCCCGGGCGGGCAAGCGCCGCCTGTGACCGCGCGCGGGCCTGGACGGGCCGCCACACGGCGGGACAATCCGCGCAAAGGGCCCATCCGATCCGCGCGCGGCATGATGCGGGACAGTACCGGCGTGTCCGCCTCGCCCGCCGGCGGCGCCGGGAGGGCGGGAAATGCCTATCGCGCCGCGTTCCGGGCCCAGGCGACCCACGAGGGCGGATACCCCCGACAGGTATTCAGCGGGCATGGGGCCATGATCACGCAGACTTTTTGACCCTATCGGAGCCAAAGTCTTCGCGGTAAAAATAGTTTTCGTGATCATGGCGGAGCGGGTTGTCGCTATGAGCATTTCGTACTTCATACCCGGACGGGCGTGTGCGCCGCCTGGCTGGCCGCGCCGGAGCAGGGCGGATGCCCGCCCCGCGCCCTGGCTAGCGAGGACTGCCGCGCGGGGCCGGCCGCCGGGGTCGCCGGCGAATAGCCACGAGGTCCTTAAGGACTTAGTAATGCCAAAGACAAGTGCCGCTCGCAATGCCGGATGCGCGAACGGGCGGCAATCGTGTGCATTGACTGGCAGACCATGATCGGCAAAGCGGATGACAGGACGCGGGCGCCGGCCGGCTTGCGGAGAATGCGTCGGGATGCGCGGGGGCTAACGGGTCCGTTTCGAATGATCATTAGTTGAAATTTCTCAAATGCAAGCCGCGGCGGGGGCGTGGCGGCGATCACCCGGCGGAGTACGCGATACCTAGAGCCAGGGCGCGGTCTGGCGGTAAGGTAGCTGTCGATGGCTACCGCCTGAGAGCGAGGAGATGGCGATCCTGACCTGCCCAGACTGCGGCGTCAAGGTGCAGCCGGAGGACCTGATCTGCTTCCGGTGTGGCGCGAACCTGCCGCACACACCGTACGCCGACGACGACATCCCATCGCCGACGGTCTCCCAGCAGTACCTCCGGCCGGGGGACGGCCGCGCCATGTGCCCGAACTGCGGCGCGATGGTGCAAGATCCGGCCGATGTCGTGTGCACCAACTGCCGGCAGCCGCTCCCCGGCGCCCGCCGCCGCATCTCCCCGATCGTGCTGCGGATCTCGTTCCCGACCGGAAACGTGGACGTGCCGGCCGGCACGTCCGTCATCTTGGGGCGTGACCCGGCCCAGTCGCTCGTCGCCGCGGCGTTCAGCCAGTACGACAACGTGTCACGGCGGCACGCGACGGTCATGGTCGACGACAGCGGCCGCGCCTCGATCCGCGATGAGGGATCGACCAACGGGACTTTCGTCAACGGTGACCGGGTGCTGCCAGGGGCCGAGGTCAGGCTGGTCGATGGTGACCGCATCAGGCTCGCCGCGGACGTCACCGGCGACGTCTCGCTGCCGCGGGCCGAGCCAGACCCGGCTAGCCTCAGCCGCAACGGTTTCGTCTGACCTTGGACTCCGTTCCGCTTCTGGCAGCCACGCCCGCCGAAGATATGCCGTAAATTCTTGTGCACCTGTGTGCAGCGAGTGCAGCACGGAACGGATTAGTCATGTCGCCAGCGTCAGATCCGCCCGCCGGGCCTCCAGAGGCCTCCGGCGCCGCGCCCGCGGGCCGCGCCCGTCCCGCGGCGTCCGGCGCGCGAGCCCAGGCGGGCGCCAAGCCGATCCCGCTGCCCGCGCGCCGGCCGCGTGCGGCGCTGCCGGCGGCCGGGCAGCCGGCGGCCGCGCCGCCGATCGCGCTGCCCGGCGGACCTGCGCCTGACGGGCAGGCCGGGGACGCGGCCCCGGCCGCCGAATCCGGCGGCGACTACTCCTACGGTCCCGGTACCGCGCCCTGGCAGCCGCCGTCGGATCGCCGCGGCGGCGAATCGGCGGGCCCGGGCGCGGGCGGCGGCGCCTACCAAGACAGCGCCTACCGAGACGGTGCCTACCAAGACCTCGCGCACCAGGAGCAGGGTTCCTGGTTTATCCCGCGCGGCCCGAAATCCGGCGGGACGGATTACTCCGCGCACCGCGCGCCGGCCGGCGCGGGCGGTTCCCGCGACGCGGGGCGTGCCGGTGACGCGTACGGCGGCGCGGACCAGCGGGCCGGCTACCCAGGCGGCGCCTACCCGGGCGCCGCTGGTGGCGGCTACCCAGCGGCCGGCCAGGCCAACGGCGGCTACGAGCCAGGCGGACGTCAGGCCGCCGGCTACCCGGGCGAGCAGTACCGGTCCGGCGGCTACTCCCCCGGGCGCCACTCCAGCGCGTATTCCCCAGACGGCGGTTTCGGGCCCGACCGCTCCGCCGGCCACCGCAACCCGGCCGACCGCGATCAGCGGGACGGCTTCCCGCCGGCGGGCAATGGCTTCCCCGCGAGCGGGAGCGCTGGCGACGGCTTCGCTCAGCAGCGCCCGGCGAGTTTCCCCGGCCAGCAGCCGGAGGGCTTCGGCGGCCAGCAGGCCGGGAGCTTCGGCGGCCAGCAGCCGGGCGGCTTCGGCGGGTTCCCCGGTCAGCCGCCGGGCGGATTTGGTTCCTCGTCGGGACCAGGACCGGGCGCTGGCTACCGGACCGCGCAGCCCGCCGCATTCGAGGACCAGGCTCCACCTCAGCCGCAGGCCGCTCAAGGACCGCAGGCGCATCCCGGCGAGCAGGCGTTCCCCGGATCGCAGCGGCCTTCAGGGCCGCACTTCTCCTCGCCGCAGCGGCCTCCTTCAGGGCCGCACGTGCCTCCGCTGTCGCAACGGCCCTCAGGGCCGCATGGGTCGCCATTTCCGCCGCAGGCCGGCCAGGGCTACCCGGGCCAGTCTGGCGATTACGCGGCGCAGCCGCCGTTCGGCCAGGGCAATCCGGGTTCGGGGCAGCAGGCGCCCGGCTCCCCCGCTGGCGGCTACCCGGGCGCCCAGCGGCCCGGCGCCTTCCCGCCTGCCGGGCCGACCGCCTTCCCGGGGGCGGCTCCCCAGCGGGGGTCCTTCCCCGAGGCTCCCGCGCCGTCCGGGTTCCCCGGCCCGGGTCAGCATGGCCCCTTCGCCGAGGCGGCGCGCTCACCCGCCTTCCCTGGCATGGGTCAGCCGGGCCCGTTCCCCGAGGCGCCGCAGCCCACCGGATTCCCCGGCACGCCGCAGCCAGCCGCCTTCCAGGAGGCCGCCCCGGCCGGCGCCTTCCCGGGAAGCCAGCCGGCGGCCGCCTTCCCTGACACGGCTCAGCACGGGGGCTTCCCCCCGAACCAGTGGCCGGGAAGCGCCCAGAACCAGCAGCCCGGCGGCTATCCGGGCGGTCCGCAAGCGGCGTACCCGGGTTATCCGCAAGCAGCCCAAGCAGCCGGTCCGGGCTACCCGCAGGACTCGTATCCCGGTCACCCGCAGAACACTTACCCGGGCCCGCGGCAGGACGGCACGCCAGGCGCCGGCCCGCCGGGCGCGACGGCGCCGGGCCCGGCCGCACCGGGCTCTGGCGCACCGGGCGCGGGCAAGCCGCACGGCGCCAGCCACCGCGGCAGGAATCGCCTGCTCGTCGGCGGCGCCGCCGTGGTAGCCGCCGCCGCCGTCGCTGGCGTGATCGTCGTCCCCAGGCTGCTCGGCCCCAGCGACCCCGGGTGCAAGGCCTACACCGGGACCGCGCTGACGGCCTACAACCAGGCGATCGACGACCTCAACGCGCAGGCCTCGCAGGCCAAGCTCAGCGGCGACATGACGACGGCGATCGCCGACCTGCAGACCGCCGCGGGCGACGCGCAGAGCGCCTCGGTCAAGTCCGCGCTGAACGGGCTGCTCACGGAGCTCACCGCCGTGCGCGGCGACGTCCAGAAGGGATCCGTGCCAGCCGGCACCGTCAGCCAGCTCAACGCGGCGGCCACCTCCGCTGACAGCGCCTGCTAGCCGCGCCTCCGGTGTGACTGGCGCGGCTGCGTGCGGCGGCTGTTTCAGCGGCACACCGGGCCTGCGCGCCGCGGTTCGATGATCACGAAGAGTTATGGTCGTGATAGCGACCAAAGGTTTACGTGATCGCGGGGTCGCGGTGGAGTGCGCGATGAACACGGTGCTCATCGCGGACCTCGTCAAGGGCGCCGCGCCGACCCCGTGGCCGCGGCTCGAGAACGACGACTACATCATGTCGGCCGGCTCCGCCCGGCCGCTCGAGGACGTTCGGCGGGATCCACGAGCATCTCCGGCAGCTCGCCGCGAGCCTGTAGTCTGCCCAGACGGTACCCACGGGATGGCGAGACCCCATAGTGTGGACAGTGGTCGGACCCACGGAAGTCTCCCGGATGGACGCATGGAATCAGAACCGTTGCTGGAGAGCCTGCGTAACGCGGTCACCGCGATGCCCGACGATGTTCCGTTGCGCTTGCACCTCGCCGCGCTGTTGCTGCGCGCGGGCCAGCGCGACGAGGCGATCAGGCACCTGGGCGCCGTGCTGCAGCGTGACCCCGGCAACGGTGCGGCGCTGGCCATGCTCACCTCGTCGCATCCGTCCCCGCCGGCTGGTCCCGCCGTTTCGTCCGAACGTACCGCTGCTCCCCCCGCGGACTCCGCTTCCTCCACCGGGGAGCCGGACGCCGGCGCCGGCGCCTCTCCCGCGTCCCCTTCCTCCCCCGCGGAGTCAGCCGGCCCGGCCGGCCCGGCCGACTCCGCCGACTCCGCCCACGACGAGACGGTCAACTACGACTGGTCGCAGGCCGAAGACGAGCTGCGCGACGTGCTGCCAGCGATGTTCGTGGGCGACGCCGGGTCCACCTCGGCGGGCCTTGACGAGGCCCGCGCGTACGACGCGGAGCCGGCCGGGCTGACGCTCGCCGACGTCGCCGGCCTCACCGAGGTCAAGCAGCGCCTCGAAGCGGCTTTCCTCGCGCCGATGCGCAACCCTGAGCTGCGCAAGCTGTACGGCAAGTCGCTGCGCGGCGGGCTGCTGCTCTACGGGCCGCCGGGGTGCGGCAAGACGTTCATCGCCCGCGCGGTGGCCGGCGAGCTGGGCGCCCGGTTCATCACCGTGTCGTTCGCCGACCTGATCGACATGTTCGTCGGCCGGTCCGAACGGAACATCCACGAGCTCTTCGAGGTCGCCCGGCGCAACGCGCCGTGCGTGCTGTTCCTCGACGAGGTGGACGCGATCGGGCAGAAGCGCTCCCAGCTGCGGAACACGCCGATGCGTTCGGCGGTGAACCAGCTGCTGCTCGAGCTCGACGACGTGGCGTCGGACAACACGGGCGTCTTCCTGCTCGCGGCGACCAACCACCCGTGGGACGTCGATTCCGCGCTGCGGCGGCCGGGGCGGTTCGACCGGACGCTGCTCGTGCTGCCGCCCGACGGGGCGGCGCGGGAAGGCGTGTTCCGCTACCACCTGCGGGAACGGCCGGTCGCCGGAATCGACCTCGGCAAGCTGTCCAAGCTGACCGAGGGGTACTCGGGCGCGGACATCGCGCACATCTGCGAGACCGCCGCCGAACGCGCGCTGCTCGACTCGGTGACCCGCGGCGAACCGCGGCTGATCGGGCAGGCCGACCTGGAGGCGGCGGTCAGCGAGGTGCGGCCGTCGCTCGGCACCTGGTTCGACACCGCGCGGAACGTGGCGCTGTTCGCGAACGAGGGCGGCGCATACGATGATCTGGTGGCATACCTGCGAAAGCGCCGGCTGATCTGACCTGGCTTGGGCTGACGGCGAGTTGACAGAACTTCGGCAGGAGCTGGCGCGGGCCGCCACCATGCTCGATCTGGGGCGCTACGAGGAGGCCTCGTCGCTGCTCGCCCGCGTCGTGTCCGCCGAGCCCGGCTCCTCCCGCGCGTGGTGCCTGTTCGCCCGCGCCCACCTGGGCGCCGACCGGTACGTCGAGGCCGTCGAGGCCGCCAACCGCGCGGCGGCGATCGAGCCCGCCGAGGAGTGGCCGCACCGGCTGGCGTCCAACGCCCTGATGCACCTGGGCAACCACCCGGAGGCGCTGCGCGCGGCGTCCGAGTCGCGGCGGCTCGCGCCGTCGTACTGGCAGACGCACGTCTGCGTGGCGCAGGCGGCGCTGGCGGCCGGGCAGGCGTCGCTGGCCGCCGCGGCCGCGGCGGAGGCTCGCCGCCTCGCCCCGAACGAGCCCGACGTGCACTTCCTGTCCGGCAAGGTGGCCCTGGCACGGAGCGACCTCGAGGCGGCCCGCGCGCACCAGGAGCGGGCGCTGGCGCTAGACCCGGCGCACAGCGGGGCGATGAACGAACTCGGCCGGATCCGGCTGCGCAGGCACGACACCGCCGGCGCGATCAGGCACTTCATCAACGCGGCGCGGACGACGCCCGGCGAGCACATCTACAGCAGGAACATCGACGTCGTCATCTTGCGCAGCCTGTCCCGGATGATCTATGTCTTCGTGCTCGTCGCGCTGCTCATGCTCTGGGTGCCCGCGGTCATGCACGTCGACAGGTTCCCGTTCGTGCTGGGGTTCGGCGTGCTGGCGGCGGGCGCCGTGGCGAGCTTCTGCGTCATGCTGCTGCGGCTGCCGCGGGAGGCCCGCGGCCTGGTCCGGCGGACGCTGCGCACCCGCCGGGTGGCGACGGCGCTGCTCGTCGCCATCGGCGGCGTGGCGGTCGCGTTCGCCGCGGTCGCCTTCGTCCCGTCTGACGAGCTGCCGCAGACGCTGCCAGTCGCGATCATCATCACCGTCGCGGCCCGGATAACCGCCACCGCCCGGCTGCGCTCGCCGGCCGGCCGGAACCAGCCGGGTCCTCCCGGCCATCCCCCCGGTGCCCCTGGTTCACCCACTGACAGGAAGCAGCCAAGCTCGCCCGCCAGCCGGTAACACCGGGTCGCCGCGTGACATCATGAGGGCGTGACCTGGACCGCACCTGAGGTAACCCGCGACGCGGGGCCGCTGACCGGCGGCGAGCGCGTCATGCTGCAGGCATTCCTGGACTGGCACCGGGGGACGCTGCTGCACAAATGCGCCGGGCTGACCGGCGAGCAGCTCGCCGACCGGGCGGTGCCCCCGTCGGAGCTGTCGCTGCTCGGCCTGATCCGGCATATGACGCGGGTGGAGCGCGTGTGGTTCCGGCAGCGGTTCGCCGACGAGCCCATCGAGGACGCCTACGGGCGGGATGAAGCGTTCAAGGCGACCGACCCGGCCCGGGCGGCGGCCGACTACGCGCGGTACACCGAGGAGTGCCGGCTGGCGGACGCCGCCGCCGCGCACGCGCCGCTGGAGGCCACGTTCACCCATGACGGCCAGACGATGTCGCTGCGCCTCATCTACCTGCACATGATCGAGGAGTACGCCCGCCACCTCGGCCACGCCGACCTGCTCCGCGAGCGCATCGACGGCGCCACCGGCGTCTAGCGCTTTGGCATTTCGACGAGGAGAGCCTGTCGATTGCGCAATCGGCACGGCAAGACCGGGCCAGCCTGACCTTCGACGGAGCGCTTCTTGCTGTTATCAGACCAGCGCGAGGTCGCTCTTCATGATCATGGGTACTTTCCCGCGAATATCGCGGGAAAGTACCCATGATCATGACGGCCGCACTCCGGACGCGGCGAGAGCGGGCCGGCGTCGTAGCTTGCTTCGACGCCAAGACGGCGCGTTGGGGATTTAGCCTATCCCCCGAGAGCAGGTCGGTTGCGGGCCCTCTGTCCCACCGGGCCAATTCAGGTCGGCGAGCCGGCGGCGGCGCCGGTCTGCTGGTGAACGTCCCAGCGGGCCAGGGTGCGGTCCCAGTCCAGCGGGATGGTGTAATCGTCGCCCTGGGCCAGCTCGTCGTCCCAGTCTTCGACCGGGACGCGCCACAGGACCTCGAACTCGATGCCGCTCGGGTCCTTGGCGTACAGCGACTTGGACAGCCGGTGGTCGCTCTCCCCCACCAGCGCGCCGGCCTCGAGCAGCTTCTGCCTGGTCTCGACGAGATCGGCCAGCGTGCCGACCTCCCAGGCCAGGTGGTAGAGCCCCACCTCGGGACGGCCGGAGGCGTGGCCGGTGCCGATGTCGAACAGGCCGAGGTCATGGTCGTTGGCGGAACCGGGGGAGCGCAGGAACGCGGCCCGGCCGGCAACCTCCATGCGGACCTCGAAGCCGAGCGTCGTGGTGTAGAACTCCACCTCGCGCTGCAACCCGTTCACGTACAACACCGCGTGGTTCAGACGGCGGACTGCCATGGGGTGCTCCTGATTCTGATTCGGACTGCCGTCCGGGATAATTGGCGCGTGAAGGTCTTTATTTCCTTTGACATGGAGGGCGTGGCCGGGATCGTCGACTGGTCGCAGTGCCGCGGGCCCGGCCAGCCGTACGAGGAGGGCCGCGAGCTGCTGCTCGGCGAGGTCAACGCGGCGATCGACGGGGCGCTGATGGGCGGCGCCACCGAGATCGTGTGCAACGACTCGCACGGGACGATGAACAACCTCAACCCCGCGGCGCTGCACGGCCGGGCGGCGTACGTCGCCGGGCGGCACAAGCCGCTGTACATGATGGAGGGCATGGACGCGTCGGTGGACGCGGTGTTCTTCGTCGGGTACCACGGGTCGATCTCCGGGGACAGCTCGGTGCTGTCGCATACGTACAACCCGTCGGTCGTGTCCCGGGTCGAGCTCAACGGCGCCGAGTGCGGGGAGAGCGGGATCAACGGACTGGTCGCGCTGGCGTGCGCGGCGCCGGTCGTGCTGATCACCGGCGACCAGCGGACGGCCACCGAGGGCGGCCCCTTCTTCAAGGACGCCGAACGCGTGGTGGTCAAGGAGTCGATCACCCGGTTCGCCGCCGCGCACCTGCATCCGCTCGACGCTCGCGACCAGATCGCGGGAGCGGCGCGGGCGGCCGTGCAGCGGGCGCGTTCCGTGCCGCTGCCGGACATCGCGCTGCCCGCGCGGCTCGACGTGCACATGCAGACCGCGGACATGGCGGGCGTCGCCAGCTGGGTGAAGGGCGTCGAGCGGACCGGCACCCGCACGGTGCGGATCGAGGGGGACGACCCGCTCGCCGTCTATCGCTCGTTCGTGGGGATTACCTACATCACCCGGGTGGCCGAGGGGCGGTAGCGCCGGTCAGCGGCCAATCGCGCGACGACGGCGGATCTCGCGGTACCGGCGGCGCTGCGAGGGGTCGAGCGTCATGTACGCGGCCGCGGGAATCCCGATGGCCAGGATCACGATCCCCGCCGTCGCCCACCACGGCAGCCAGATGAGCAGGATCAGCCCAAGGACGATCCCCGCGATCGACCACTTCGTGTGCGGTGTCATGATGACTCCATCCATCCGGGCTGTGACCCAGCCACCTTCAGCTTATCTCCGGAGAGACCCGCCATGCCGATCTCCATGCCCGTCGACGCGAAGGCTAACGAACTCCTGACGCGCAGCGCTCTCGCGCTCCTAATCGCGATGCTACTCGATCAGCAGGTGCCGCTTGAACGTGCTTTCAGCGCGCCGCGTGACCTGGTCGAGCGGCTGGGGCACGAGCCCACCGCGGAGGAGCTGGCGGACTTCAACCCAGAGGAGCTGGCGGCGGTCTTCAGCGAGCGCCCGGCGCTGCACCGGTACCCGAAGGCGATGGCCGCGCGCACCCAGGAGCTGGCGCGGCTGATCGTGGCGGACTACGGCGGCGACCCGGCCGCGATCTGGACGACCGCCACCTCCGGTGCCGAGCTGCTGAAGCGAGTGGAGGGGCTGCCCGGCTTCGGCGCGCAGAAGGCGAAGATCTTCGTCGCGCTGCTCGGCAAGCAGCTCGGCGTCCAGCCGCCGGGCTGGCGGGCGGCGTCCGGACGGTTCGGCGAGGAGGGCTCGCATCTGTCGGTGGCGGACATCTATGACGCCGAGTCGCTGGGCAAGGTCCGCTCATACAAGCAGGCGCTCAAGGCGACGGCCAAGGCGAAGGCGGAGTAGCGACTCCACGGTCCCCGGGCTGGTGACCGCCGGGCTCGCCGGGCTCGCGGCGAACGCGGTGCGCGCGTCGTTCCTCGGCGACGCGGCCAAGGACGCGCTGCTCGGCGAGATCGCGACGGTGCTGGCCGGGCACGAATAACGGCGGCTTCTCTCCGCGCCGCGCACATGCCGGTGGCGGCGGGGCGGCGAGTATGGTTTTGCGCAGATGCGACGGAAACCGTTACTGGAGCGCCATTTCATGACCGCCAGGCAGCAGCTGGCCCGCCTCCTTCCGCTGGCGCTGCTCGTCGTGCTCGCGATCGCCGGGCTGCGGGGCGCGCTGCCGCCGCTCCGCTGGAACGGTCCGCTGCGCACCGCCGCCGTGCCGGTCGGGGTGGCGCTCGAGGTCGTGCTCGGCGTGCTGCTCACCATCACGGTGCGCCGGGAGCGCGCCGCGCGCCGCGCGGCGGAAAAGCTTCCGCTCAGCGAGCAGGACGACGAGATCGCGGTGCCCGCCGCGCTGCGGTTCGTGCTCAGGTACCTGCTCGGCATGGGCATGCTGGCCGTCGCCGTGCTGCTGATCACCGGCGTCCACCTGCACTTCTTCATCAAGCTGCCCGCTCTGCCGCTGCCCAAGGCACTGACCAGGCCGCGGCCGAAGCCCACTTCGATCCACGGGACGACCGGGGCGCCGCTGCACATCCCGGTCGCGCCGATCCTGTACGGGCTGCTCATCGCGGCGCTGGTGGCGGCGGTGGTGATCAGCGTCCTGTGGTCGGCGCGGCTGCGCCGCCCGGCGCTGCCCGTCCCTCTCGACGGCGACGTCAGCCCGGAAGACCTGCGCGAGGCGGTCGAGTCCGGGCGCGTGGCGCTCGCCGAGATCGACGACGCGCGGGCCGCGATCATCGCCTGCTACCTGGCGATGGAGCGCAGCCTCGCCGACCGGGGCACGGCGCGGGGCGTCGCGGACACCCCCGACGAGCTGCTCGCCCGCGCGGTGGCCGCCGGGATCGCGACGGGCACCGCCGCGCGGCGGCTGACCGACCTGTTCTACGAGGCCCGGTTCTCCAGGCACCCGCTCGGTCGCCGGCAGCGGGACGCCGCCAGCGCCGCCCTCGACGAACTCGCCGCCGAACTCGCCGCTGAACTCGCCGCCGGGCTTGGCGCGGGCGCGGAGGCCGCGACGTGAGCGACAAGGCAGCCCCGTCCGCCGGACCCGACGCGGTCGGCGACGTGGCCGGCAACGTGAGCCCGTGGCGCGGCGCCGGACCTGAGCTGGTGATCGCCGCCGTGGCGGTCGCCGCGACCGCGCTGGCCGGCGGGCTGACCGCCGGCTGGGCCGGGCTGGCGGTGGTGGCGATCGGCGCCGCCGCGCTCAGCATGCTCGTGCTGCGCGGCCTGGTGCCGCCGTCGGCGGCCCAGTGGGTCCGGCGGTCGAGGGAAAGGCAGACCGAGCGGCCGATCACCGGCTACGCGCAGCGCCGGTTCGTCGTCGCCTCCAGCCTCGCCAGCCGGCCGGCCTACGAATCCGACCTGCGGCCGCTCCTCGAGCACCTGCTCGCCGCGCGGCTCGCGGAAAACCACGGCATCAACCTCTACACCGACCCGGCCGCGGCGCGCCGCGCGTTCTGCCGCACCCGCGGCGACGAAGCCCTGTGGCGCTGGATCGACCCCGCACAGAGCCTGTCGACGGCGGAGCGGGAGAGGGAGCGGCGCATCACGCATCGCACGCTGACCAGGCTGGTCAGCCGATTGGAGCAGCTGTGACACCGGAACAGACCGCCCAGAACGCCGCCGCCGTCCTCGACGAGCTCGAGAAAGCCGTCGTCGGGCGCCGCCGGACCCTGGAACTGGTGCTGATCGGGATCCTGGCCGGCGGGCACGTGCTGCTCGAGGACCTGCCGGGGCTGGGCAAGACGCTGATCGCCCGGTCGTTCGCGCGGGCGCTCGGGCTGGACTTCGCGCGCATCCAGTTCACCCCCGACCTGCTGCCGTCCGACGTGATCGGCGCGCCGCTGTACGACCAGCGCAACGGCGAGATGGTGTTCCGGCCCGGCCCGGTGTTCACCCAGCTGCTGCTGGCCGACGAGATCAACAGGACGCCGCCGAAGACGCAGGCCGCGCTGCTCGAGGCGATGGGCGAGGGCCAGGTGAGCGTGGACGGCCAGACAAGGCCGCTGCCGTCGCCGTTCGTGGTGCTCGCGACCGACAACCCGATCGAGTACGAGGGGACCTACGAGCTGCCCGAGGCCCAGCTCGACCGGTTCCTGATGCGGCTGCGCCTCGGCTATCTGTCCGACGGGGACGAAACCGACATGCTCCGCCGCCGGGTCGCCCGGGGCGCCGAGAACGTGACCCTGACCGGCGTCACGACGGCGGCCGGCGTGCTGGAGATGCGCGAGTCGCTCGAGCGGGTGGAGATCAGCGAGGACCTGCTCGACTACGTCGTGGCGATCGTCGCCGCCACCCGCCGGGACCAGCAGATCCAGGTGGGCGCGTCGCCGCGCGGCGGCCTCGCGCTCGTCCAGCTGGCCCGCGGCCAGGCGCTGCTGCACCAGCGTGATTACGTGGTCCCCGACGACATCAAGCAGGTGGCGGTGCCCGCGCTCGCGCACCGCATCACGCTGCGTCCCGAGCTGTGGGTGCGGCGGGTCTCCTCCGACGACGTCGTGGCCCGCCTGCTGTCCGCCGTCCCGACCCCCCGTACCGACCCGGCCGCGGTCCGCGGCGGCGCTCCCGCGGTCACCGGCTGATGTCCTCCCCGATCCCGAACGGACCCGGGCGCCTCTCGCCGGCTAATGCCTCCGCGGCCGGGCGGGCCGAGTCGGCGGAGGCCGAGGTGCGCTGGCGGCCCGCCCGGCATGCCCGCCGGCTGCTCACGCTGGCGCTGGCCGGACTGCTGCTTGCCACGCTGACCCGGCGCCCGGAGTTCGCCGGCCTGGCGGCGCCGGCGCTGCTGCTGCTCGGCGCGGGGCGCCCTGGCCTGCCGACCCGGTTCCTGGTGCGGACGCGGCTCGCCAGCAGCCAGCTATATGAGGGAGAGGTCGGCGCGCTCGACGTGACCGTCGACGACAGCGAGCTTGACACCCGGTGGGTGCTCCAGGCCGGGCGGGGCGTGGAGCCCGCCAGCGCGACCGCCGTCAACGGCGCGGCGGCCCGCTTCGAGTTCACCGTGCCGCGCTGGGGCAGGCGGCAGCTCGGCTCGGTCACGCTCGTGCTGCATGACCGCTGGCGGCTGGCCGAGGGGCGGGTCGCGTTCGAGCTGCCCGGCGTGGACTGTTACCCGTACCCGGCGGTGCAGCGCACCCGGGTGGTGCTCAGCAGGCTGCCGAACCGGCTCGGCGAGCACGCGGCGCGGGTGGCGGGCGAGGGCACCGAGTTCACCGGCGTGCGCGAGTACGTGCCGGGCGACCGGCAGCGCGCGATCAACTGGCCGGCCACGACCCGGCGCGGCCGCCTCCAGGTGAACACGTTCGCCGCCGAGCGGTCGCAGGACATCGTGCTGGTCATGGACGCGACCTCGGACGTCGGCACGCCGGGTTCTTCGGCGCTCGACCTGGGGCTGCGCGGCGCGGCCGGCGCGGCGCAGGCCTACCTGGACGGCCGGGACCGGGTGGGCGTGATCTGCTACCAGTGGGGCGGCGCGCGCTGGCTGGCCCCCTCGCTCGGCCGGCGGCAGGTCTACAAGATCATCGACACGATGCTGGCGGCGGACGCGGGGTGGGCGCGCGGCGACGCGTTCAGCCGGCTTCCGCGGGCGGCGCTGCCGCCGGGCTCGCTGGTCGTGGTGTTCAGCCCGCTGCTCGACCAGCGGTTCGTGGAGACGCTGCGCGACATGCGCGAGCGCGGCTTCGCCTTGTTCGTGGTCGACGTGCTGAACACGCAGCCGCCCGCACGGCGCGCGTTCACCGACGCGATGACCAGCCGGATCTGGCAGATGGAGCAGCAGGCCATCAGGTTCTCGCTGCGCGAGCTCGGCGTCCCGGTGGTGCACTGGGACGGCGCGGAGCCGCTCGACCTGCCGCTCGCCCCGTACACCCGCCGTCCGCTCGTGGCGCACCGGTGACCGCGCCCGTCCGGCTCGCGGCGGCCGGGGCGGCCGGGGCGGCCGGGCCCCGGCTGGGGGCGATCCTGCTCGGCGCGGCCTGCGTCGCCTGGACGGCGGTTCCGCCGCGGACCACCGGCCTGGCCGGCACCGCGCTGGCGGTGTCGATCATCGCGGTCACCGCGGGCGCGCTGCGGCTCGCGCTCGCCGACGTGCCGCAGCCGGAGGACGAGTACTTCCTCGCCGCCCGGGTCCGCGCCTGGCTGGCGTTCCTCGCGCTGCTCCGGACGCTGCCCTGGGAGGAGATCGCGGTCGTCGCCATCCTCTGGCTCGAGGTGCAGCACCCGGCCCGGCCGTGGCACACCGCCGCGCTCGGCGCCGGCCTGGCCGGCTACCTGCTGGCGGTGCACATCGCCGAGTCGGGCGCGCCTGCCCGGCGGCTGCTCCGCCGCCAGGGGAAGGTCCTGTTCGCGGGCGCCTGCCTGGTCGCGCTCGGCGCCGGGTTCGGGACGCTGCCGGCCGCCGGGCCGGGCGCCGGCTCCGCCCTGCTCCGGGTCGTCGCGGCGGCCGCGGTCATCGCGGCCGCCGCTCTCGTCCTCCCCCGGCGCGACTAGCTCTCGCGTCAGGGGATCAGCACGATCTTGCCCCGGATGTGGCCCGTGGCTAGCCGGGTGTAGGCCTCGCGGACCTGGTCCAGCGGGTACGTCGCCGCGATCGGCACCTCCAGCTCGCCGGCCTCGATGAGGCCGGCGAGCTCGCTCAGCGTCTGCGCGCTCGCGCCGGCGGCGTTGCCCTCAGACTTGACGCCGTACTTCTCTATCGCGTCGAAGCGCACGATCGTGTCGACGCGGGACGGCTCGACGCCGAGCTCACCCAGCGCCAGCTCCACGTAGTCGGCGCCGTAGGTGTCGATGAACGCGTCCGCCTTCTGCGTGGCCGCGCCGATGCGGCCGGCGAGGCCCTCGCCGTAGCTCACCGGGATCACGCCGTGCTCGCGGAGCCAGTCGTGGTTGTCCGGGCCGGCGATGCCGATCACCGTGGCGCCGGCCCGCCGCGCGAGCTGGACGGTGAGAGAGCCGACTCCGCCCGCCGCGCCGGAGACCACGAGGGTGTCACCGGGCTGGACGTTCACGGCGCGGACCGCGGCCCACGCGGTGAAGCCGGCGACCGGTAGCGCGCCGGCCGCCTCCCACGGGACGGCGGCGGGCTTCGGCGCCAGGTTGCCCGCCTCGACCACCGCGTACTGCGCCTGGCTGGACCTGGTGTCGACCCAGCCGATCACCTCGTCGCCCTCGGCGACGTTCGCGACGCCCGGCCCCAGCCGGCCGACGACCCCGGCGAGGTCGCTCCCCTGCCCGCTGGGGAACGTGGCCGGCCACATCGCGTGCAGCAGGCCATCCCGGATTTTCGCCTCGCCCGGGTTGATGCCCGCGGCCCTGACCCGGACGAGCACCTGCCCCGGTCCAGGGTCGGGCACCGGGACGTCGTCCACCATCAGGACGTCAACGTCGCCGTACTTGTCGAACCGAACCGCCTTCATCGCAGCCTCCGGTTACGCTTTCTCGCTGATTCTCTGACGCTCATCGCCAACCCCCGTCCGCTGCCGGTTATGCCCGCCAAGATTCGTGGATAAGGACAACGGCCGGCCCGGTTACAAACGGGGCTGTCGCGGGGGAAGATCAACAGGTGGCTGTGCAACTGGTTGCGCAGCGACAGCGGAAGGCCGCGTAAACCGGGAGGCTGGGATGCCGGAGATCATCCGGGCTGCCCTCGTCCAGCAGGCGTGGACCGGGGACAAGGATTCGATGACCGCGGCCGCGGTCGCCCACATCGCCACCGCCGCATCGGCCGGGGCGCAGGTGGTGTGCCTGCAGGAGCTGTTCTACGGGCCGTACTTCTGCCAGGTGCAGGACGCCGACTACTACTCCTACACCGAGGCGATCCCGGACGGGCCGACCACCGCGCTGATGCAGGACGTCGCCCGTCAGCACGGGATCGTGGTCATCGTCCCGATGTACGAGGCCGAACAGGCCGGGGTCTACTACAACACGGCGGCGGTCATCGACGCCGACGGGCGGTACCTGGGGAAGTACAGGAAGAACCACATTCCGCAGGTGAAGGGCTTCTGGGAGAAGTTCTACTTCCGGCCGGGCAACCTCGGCTACCCGGTGTTCGACACCGCGGTCGGGCGGATCGGCGTTTACATCTGCTACGACCGGCACTTCCCCGAAGGCTGGCGGGCGCTGGGCCTGGCCGGCGCGCGGATCGTCTTCAACCCGTCGGCGACGTCGCGCGGCCTGTCGGCGTACCTGTGGCAGCTCGAGCAGCCGGCCGCGGCGGTGGCCAACGAGTACTACATCGGGGCGATCAACCGGGTCGGCATCGAGCCCCTGGGCGACAACGACTTCTACGGTCAGTCCTACTTCGCCGACCCGCGCGGACAGCTGGTCGGGGACGCCGCCTCAGACACGACCGACGAGGTCGTGGTGCGCGACCTCGACATGGACAAGCTCGCCGAGGTCAGGGACCTGTGGCAGTTCTACAGGGACCGCCGCCCCGACTCCTACGAAAGCCTGGTCAAACCATGACACTGCTTATCAGGGGCGGCACGGTGGTGACCGCTGAGGGGACGCTCGACGCCGACGTCCTCGTCGACGGCGAGAAGATCGCCGCCGTCCTCGCCCGCACGCCGGGCGACCTGCCGGTCATCGCGGCCGACGAGTTCATCGACGCGCACGACATGTACGTGCTGCCGGGCGGGATCGACGCGCACACGCACATGGAGATGCCGTTCGGCGGCACGTTCTCCGCCGACACCTTCGAAACCGGGTCCAGGGCCGCGGCCTGGGGCGGCACGACCACGATCATCGATTTCGCCGTGCAGGCGAAGGGCACCAGCCTGCTGGCCACGCTGGACAAATGGCACGAAAAGGCCGACGGCAACTGCGCGATCGACTACGGCTTCCACATGATCGTCTCCGACGTCAACGACGCGACGCTGAAGGAGACGGAGTCGTGCATCGGCGCCGGGGTGACCAGCTTCAAGATGTTCATGGCCTACCCCGGCGTGTTCTACGCGACCGACGGCGAGATCCTGCTCGCGATGCAGCAGGCGGCGCGCACCGGGGCCACGATCATGATGCACGCGGAGAACGGCATCGCGATCGACCAGCTGGTCGCGCAGGCTCTCGCCGCGGGCCGCACGGACCCGATCTATCACGGCCTCACCCGCCCGCCCGAGCTCGAGGGCGAGGCCACCAGCCGCGCGATCACCCTGGCGCGGGTGGCCGATTGCCCGCTGTACATCGTGCACCTGTCCGCGTCGCACGCGCTCGCGGCGGTCGCCGCCGCCAGGGACGCCGGACAGAACGTGTTCGCGGAGACCTGCCCGCAGTACCTCTACCTGTCGCTCGACGACCTGGGCCGGCCCGGCTTCGAGGGCGCCAAGTTCGTCTGCTCGCCGCCGCTGCGCACCCCCGACCATTCCGCGGCGCTGTGGCGGGGGCTGCGGACCAACGACCTGGCGGTCGTGTCGACCGACCACTGCCCGTTCTGCTTCAAGGAGCAGAAGGAGCTCGGCCGGGGCGACTTCGCCAAGATCCCCAACGGCATGCCTGGCGTCGAGCACCGGATGGACCTGCTGCACCAGGGCGTGGTGGCCGGCGAGATCACGCTGGCGCGCTGGGTGGAGACGTGCTCGACGACGCCGGCCCGGATGTTCGGCCTGTACCCGCGCAAGGGCACGATCGCCCCCGGGTCGGACGCCGACATCGTGATCTACGACCCGGCCGCCGAGCAGACGCTGTCGGCGGCCGCGCACCACATGAACGTGGACTACTCGGCCTACGAGGGGATGGCGATCACCGGGCAGGTCGCGGCCACGATCTCCCGCGGCCGGGTGGTCGTCGCGAACGGCGAGTTCACCGGCGCCGCGAACCACGGCGTCTTCCTGCCGCGCGATCTCAACCAGTACCTCGTCTGACCGGACGCGTGGTAAGGGGGAGGACCATGGAGTTCGGGGTAGTGCTGCAGCCCAACCCGCCCGCCAGCGGGCTGCTCGCCATGATGAAGCGCGCCGAGGCGGCCGGGTTCGGATACGGGTGGACGTTCGACTCGCACGTGCTGTGGCAGGAGACGTTCGTCCTGTACCCGCGCATCCTGGCGGAGACGTCGTCGATGATCGTCGGGCCGATGGTCACCAACCCGGGCACGCGCGACTGGTCGGTGATCGCGTCCATGTTCGCGACGCTGAACGACTCCTTCGGCAACCGGACGATCTGCGGCATCGGCCGCGGCGACTCGGCCCGCCGGTACATCGGGCTGCCGCCGGTGTCGCTGGCGACCCTGTCGGCGGCGATGACGGTGATCAAGGGGCTGGCCGAGGGGCGCGAGGTGGAGCTCCACGGCCGGCCGCTGCGCATTCCGTGGGTGCGGTCCGGCTCGCTGCCCATGTGGATGGCGGGCTACGGCCCGAAGGCGCTGCGCCTGGTGGGCGAGCAGGCCGACGGGTTCATCCTGCAGACCGCCGACCCGGACATCGCGCGGTGGACGTTCGGCGCGGTGCGCGCCGCCGCGCGGGACGCCGGCCGGGACCCGGCGGCGATCACGATGTGCGTGGCGGCCCCCGCCTACGTGGGGCCGGACCTGGCCCACCAGCGCGATCAGCTGCGCTGGTTCGGCGGGATGGTCGGCAACCACGTCGCGGACCTGGTCGCGCGGTACGGGACGGACGGGCCGGTGCCCCGGGAGCTGACCGACTACATCGAGGGCCGCGCCGGATACGACTACGCCCACCATGGGCGCGCGGGGAACCCGTCCGCGGAGTTCGTGCCCGATTCGATCGTCGACCGGTTCTGCATCGTGGGCCCTGTCTCCGCGCACGTGGACCGGCTGCGCGAACTGGCCGGCATCGGCGCCGACCAGTTCGCCCTGTACCTGATGCACGACGACGAGGAGAACACGCTCGACTCCTACGGCGAGGAGATCATCCCCGC
>Ga0187812_1000246_pt1 | contig 19666 bp, 18 predicted proteins | sample NC_S_2_FD_130582 | JGI IMG/M metagenome (GOLD analysis project Ga0187812, IMG submission 130582) | Wetland sediment microbial communities from Neuse River Estuary, North Carolina, USA - ASW-S_2 | ecosystem: Environmental > Aquatic > Freshwater > Wetlands > Sediment | place: USA: North Carolina...
CAAACCGTGTGCCTAGGTATTTTGGCGGTTTTGCCTCGCTCCGAAGCCCGAAACCCGCATCAGACCGCGATTCCTCTTTGGCCGTGTGCCCGAAATGGCCTCAAAACTGTCGAACTTGAGTCCCATGCGGGGCTGTGCCGCCTGCCGTCGATCGGCCGTCAGTTGTCGGAGTTGCCGGAATGGCCTCCCGACACATTCACGAACTGCGCGGCGAACCCGCCCGCGTTCGCCGTGCCGAGCAGCTGGACCTGGGCGCCCTGCGTGAGCTGCTGCGGCGTCCCAAGGTGATCTCCCGCACGAATGATCGTCGCGGCGGTGAGCTCCACGGTCACCGTGGAGCCGCCCGCGGTCGTTATGGTGAACGACGGCGGCGATCCCGTCGGTGCCGATGCGATGGTGCCGCTCAGCCGCGTCAAGGCGTGAGCGCTATGCTCGTTCGCGAGGCGCACAACCGTGGCGTCGAAGGTCCCGGGCGTCGGGCCGGCGCTGCCGGTCACCTCGGCGCGCGCCCCCACCGCGATGTCTGCCGCGATCCCGGTCTGGCCGCCGAGTTTGATCACGGTACTCGGTGAGAGATTGATCGTCAGCGACGCGCCGTGCTCGGTCTGGAGCGTGAAGGAGGTGGCGGACACGGCGTAGACGGCGCCGCTCACCGAGGCGGCGTGGTCCTCGCCGCCGCCACTCGCCTCCGCCTGCGTGCTGCGGATGCTCACGGCGACCTCGCTGCCGGACGTCCCCCGGACCGCGACTGTCACCTGGGTCCCGGACGGGCCGCCAGCGAGCAGACTCGCGAGTGCGGACGCGCTCATCGCGATGGTGGTGGTCGGTGTGACCGCGAGTGTGACGGTGCTGCCGCTGCTTTCGGTCAAGGTCATGGAGCCATTGCCGGAGCTGCTGGCGGCCGGCAGAGTGAAGGCGGTGACGGTTCCGCGCAAGGCGTGACCCTCCGCGCCGCCGTGGCCGGCGTGCCCATCGGCGAGGGCCGCCGGGGCCAATGCCAGCACGGCCCCCACCAACCCTGCCATCAGACCGAATGCAATCCTCCCTCTCGACACAGACACTCCTCCTTTCACTCCAGGCGGGGCCATGGCCGAGAAAAAAGCCGGCACGCGCAATGGCCGTGCCGGCAGGGAATCCTTCAACTGCACGGCAGCCCGGCCATCCTGGCGCTTTCGCGCTGTAGATCCGTGGCTTTGCGTCCCCCGCTTTCACGGGGTTTGCCTTTGGCATGCGCTCTGGAGTGATTGTATCTAACTACATCTTCGCATGGCGCGCAAGAATTTAGGGGGGAATCAAGCTGCCTGCATGTCAGGCCTGCGGCGGGTGGTCAGCGTAGTAGTGGGCCACGGCGGTGAAGGAAGCCTTCGGGTCCCACGGCAGCCCAGGGTACGCGGCGCCGGAACGATCCCTGAAGCTCTTGACGAGGCTGTAGCTCGCCATGTCGAGGTCGAAGCGGGGATCGTCACTCGTCGGCAGCGTCGGAGCGACGAACGTCATGACGAAGGCGCCCCGGACGCCCTCGTCGCCCATGATCGTCAGGACGTCCGTCAGTTCCCGCGCCTGCTCTTCTTCGTCGCGCTCAAAGGTGCCCCGCCATGTCGGTGGCGTCGTCGCGGGATCGACGATGGCCCAACCCTGTCCGCCCGCCGCTGCGGCGCCTCGGTACGTGCAGCAGCCGAACTCGGTGACCACGAGCGGATGGCCGTGGGCCATGAAGCGATGCAGGAGCGACGGGTAGGCATCGCGGATGCGGGCTTCGCGGTAGAGGTCCACGCTGACGACATCGAAGGCCTCCCAGGCAACGCTCTCGAGTGGCACAGACGCGTAGGTGAGCGGACCGTGGTACACGCGCCGCGCACTGGCTGCCGCCTCGGCCAGGAACGCATTCAGCGGGCCGTTGTGCCCTCCCGAGCGCACCGTCTCCCAGAACGAGGGGTGCTGCAGGCGCGCGAGAACGTTGTCCCCAGGCACGAGACCCTGCATGAACAGTGTCAACTCGGAGCCGACGCTGAGGACGACCTTGCCCGGGTGGCGCGCCCGCAGTTCCTCCGCGCGCCGCGCGGCCTCCTCGATATAGGTGAGCGTGCTCGCCTGCGACGCGTCCCAGAGCTCGGGCGACCACCAGACCTCAAGGCCCTGGCGCAGCGCGCTGTCGGCAGCCAGGGCGAGGCGGTCGAGGTCCTGGCCGCAGATGCGTATGGCGTTGCAGTGGAGGTCTTCGCGGATGATGGCGATCTCGCGCTCGACGTCTACGGCTGCCCAGTCCGGCCGCCAGTCCTGCCCAAGCATCACGCGTCCGACGTCGTAGCAGACTCCATGGACCTGCACTAATGGCGAACCTCCTTGCGGTGACCGGCGCCTACACCTCTTGCAGCCGAGCGATCACGGCCAGGCGATCGACCCCGAGGCGGGCGACCAGCGCGCTGACTACGTCCGCATCGGAGCGCGCGAGCAGTTGCCGCAAAAGGTGACGCGGGCTCAGGCCTCTTCGGCCGACAGTCTTGACTGTATCGGACAGGGCGCCCTTCGCCGAGGGCGTCAGGGGCAGCTTCGCACCGAAGCGGCTGAGGTGGACCGCGAGCGGCGGGGCATCGCACTGCCTCGCGTCGACGCCGATGGCCGCGAGGTCGTCCTCGTCCATGGCCTGCAGCGCCCGGCGCGCCGCGTCGAGGTCGACGCCGAGGGAGTCGCGGCAGGTGGAGTCGCGGAGCAGAGCGAGCAGCAGGTGCTCGTTGCCCACCTTGCGGTCGCCGCACCGCAGGGCTTCCTCGCATGCGTCCATGTAGGTGGCGCCGAAGCTGTAGCTCGGTGCGGAGCGATGACCTTCGCGGCCGCGATCGCTCATGGCGCGTTCCTCCCGTACTTCGTGTGGATGGACTGGCGCGTCACGCCCAGCGCATCCCCGATCTGCTGCCAGCTGAGGCCGCGCTCACGCGCATGGGCCACCTGCTGCGCCTCGAGCCTCTCGGCGAGGCGCCTGAGGGCGAGGACCGCCCTCAGGCCCTGCAACGGATCCTGGGACATGGAGTCATCTCTGTGGTCCATGGTGTCAGTTTAGGCTGACACATGCCGTGGTGTCAAGTCAAACTGACACCACGCCGCACCAGGGCCGCCCTGCGCGCGCAGGAGATCCTGCCGCCGGAGCAGCCCGAGACCTGAGGGCGCCCCGGGCATAGCCGCCCTGGGCGCCCTGACTCGTCTTCCTGCCCGCGATGCCCGTCGCCTCAGGCGCTGGGCTGAGCGCTCGCCAGCATGTCCCGCAGGACGGCGCAGGCCGCCTCCACCGCGCCCTGCACGGCGGGTGAGAGGCCTGGGGACACCTCTTCTGGCATGACTTCCGGCTCGGCCGCCAGAAGGAAGATGTCCATGCCGCTCAGGGCACCGAGCTCTTTCAGGAGGCACGTCGTCGGCTCCTGGTGGGCCGATGCCGCGCGCACCCGCCCGGGTTCGATCGCGTCGAGCGGCAGGAGCGACACGGTGCCCGCCGGTCGTCCCAGGCGCACCGCGTCCACAGCGATCAGGCGCTGTGGCCTGCGGTCCGAGAGGGCGATGTCGAAGAGGAGCCGCGTCACCCCCATCCCGGTGTCGAGCGCCAGGGCACCTGCGGGCAGGTCCCCGAGGGCCAGAAGGCGTTCGATCACCGCCGGGCCGAAACCGTCATCGCCCAGGAGATCGTTGCCGAGGCCGAGGATCAGCGTATCGGCCAGGCAGTAGCCCGGCAGGTCCTGCACGGTCATGGCCGCCACCGCTCAGTGGAGCACCGCGACGGTCTCTCCCGCGGGAGAGACGACGGTGATCTCCACGGGCACATGCCCGTCGAGCTCGTGCGTCGCGCAGGAGAGGCAGGGGTCGTAGGCGCGGATCGCCATCTCGACCCGGTTCAGGAGGCCCTGGTCGATGGTGCCGCCGTGGATGTTGTCGATGGCGGCGCGCTTGACGGACATGTTGATCGGAGCGTTGTTGTGGGTGGTGCCGACGATCAGGTTCGCATAGGTGACGATGCCGTCTGCATCCGTCTCGTACTCGTGGATCAAGGTGCCGCGGGGCGCCTCGACGCAGCCGATCGCACGCGCGGCGCGCGGCCTGGCCGGGACGCGGACGTCGGTCGAGGTGATCTCGGGGTCGTGCAAGAGCTCCACCGCATACTCCGCGTTGTACAGCAGCTCGATGAGGCGGGCCCAGTGGTAGGCCATCGTCAGCTGCACCGGGCGGCCGAAGGTGCGGCGGAACTCCTCGAACTCCGCCTGGGCGAGCGGTGTGCGGATGCGCTCGCAGACGTTCAGCCGCGCCAGGGTGTTCGTACGGTACACCCCGACAGGGTTCTCGAGGTCCATCGAGAGCCGGCCGGCCTTCTTCATGTAGGGGAACTTCATGTAGGTCCAGGGCTCGATGTGCTCGGCGATGTAGTCGGTGTACCGCTCGTAGGGGAAGTCCTCGCAGCTGCCATCCGATTGCATCATGCGCAGGTGCCCGTCGTAGAGCTCGAGCGCGCCGTCGTCGGTCACGGTGCCCAGGAAGCCCGTCTTGATGACGCCGAGCGTCTGCACGACGTCGAGGTACTTGGCGAAGATGTCGCTCTTGGCGTAGGCGATCGTGAACTTGGCAAAGTCCAGGACCTCCTCGGCCATGGGCAGGAGCGCGTCGCGGTCCGCCGGGCTCAGGGCGCGGCTGAAACCGCCCGGCACGGAGGCCACCGGGTGGATCGACTTCCCCGAGAGGATCTCGAGCATGCGTGCCCCCAGGGCGCGGGAGCGCACGACGCGCCGCGCGAGGTCCGGCATCGTCTGCGCGATGCGGAGGACATTGCGGATCGCGTAGTCCGCGTCCGGGCCGATCACGAAGTCCGCGCCGGCGAGGAAGTAGAAGTGGAGGATGTGCTCCTCGGTGAAGGCGATGGCATTCGCGAGCTCGCGGAGCTTGCGCCCAGCCGGCGGCGGCGGCGCGTCGAACAGGCCGTCGCAGGTCTTGGAGCTCGCGAGGTGGTGGGACCACGGGCAGACGCCGCAGATGCTCGTGACGATGCGTGGCAGCTCCTCAGCGGGGCGGCCGATGCAGAACTTCTCGAATCCCCTGAGCTCGACCGTGTTCATGCGGGCGTCGCGGACCTCGCCCTGGTCGTCAAGCTCGATCGTGACCTTGGCGTGTCCCTCGATCCTGGTGACCGGCTGGATGACGATCTGCCTGCTCATGTCCCTCTCCTTCCGCCTTCTAGCGCTTCACCAGCGGCCGCAGCCTCTGGTGGGCGCCCGTGTAGCGCTGCAGCGTGGCCAAGCGGTCCGGGATCGACTTCGGGTCGAGCCCGATGCTCGAGAGCGCGCCCATCAGGTCCACCATCGGGTTGGCGCCCTTGCGCACAGGCCCGAAGCAGCCGCGGCACGGCATGCCGGCGCGAATGCAGCGCGGCACCTTCTCGCTGCCGCCGCAGCCCGCCTTGGTCACGGGTCCGAGGCAGAGGTAGCCGAGCTCCATGAGGCAGCGCGAGTTCTCCGGCGCCTCGCCGGGAGGCACGATCGACTGCAGCGGGCGCGCCACCGCGGAGAGTGCCTTCTTCTCGCGGCGGGTCGGGCAGTCGTCGCAGACGCTGCGGTCCGGCAGGGCGAAGGGCTTGCCCTCCAGCAGGGTCACGAGCGCCTGGGCGATGACCTCGGGCGAGGTGGGACAGCCGGGGATGTAGGCGTCCACCGGCACGACCTCGTCCAGGGCGTAGACGCGGTCCGTCAGCGGGGGCAGGTCCTCCTGCGGGGTGGGCCCGGGCTCCGTGGTGTGGGACTGGCGGTAGACCTGATCGTAGAGGTCCTCGACCGGGTACTGGTTGGCGAGTGCCGGGATGCCGCCGAAGCAGGCGCAGGAGCCGAGAGCGACCAAGGTCTTGCAGCGTCGGCGCATTTCCTCGGCGACATGCCGTTCCTTCTCGTTGCGGATGCCGCCGGAGATGATGCCGATGTCGGCCTCCGGGATCTCGATGGTCGTGCCCTCGCCGGTCTGTCCGAAGTACTTGTGGTCCATCAGGACCGGCATGTGCACGAACTCGAGCTGCGGCAAAAGGTCCAAGAGCGGCTCGCCGATGTCGAGGATCGTCACCTCGCAGCCTCCGCAGATATTGAGCCATTCCTCTGCCACGCGCGCCATGTCAGAACCCCTTTCCGGCTACGGCTGGGACAAGGACGCCGCATCCCGCGGGACCCGGCGGCTGTAGACGAACCACTGTCCGTCCGCAACGCACGACTGCACCTCGAACCCGTCGGCGCGGTAGCTCTCGGCGGCGCGATCCGCCTCTGCGGGCCCCGCGTACGCGATGCCGTCCCACATGAACTTCCTGCCGTCAAAGACCCTCGAGAGTTCCATCGTCACCACCTCACGTCCGATACGGGCTGGGACCGACCGCACGCACCTGCTCGACCACCCTGCTGACCACCTCCGCGAAGCGCGGGCCCTCCGAGGCCGAGACCCACTCGAGGCTGAAGCGCTCGGGCTCGAGACCGAAGTCCTCGAGCATCAGCCGGATCGACTCCGCGCGGGCCTGCGCCCGCACGTTGCCCTCCTGGTAGTGGCAGTCCCCGATGTGGCAGCCCAGGACGAGGACGCCGTCCGCTCCCTTCGTGAGCGCGTCCATCACCAGGTTCGGGTGGACCATGCCGGAACACATCACGCGGACGATGCGGATGTTGGCCGGGTACTGCAGCCGCGACACGCCGGCGAGATCCGCGCCCGCGTAGGAGCACCAGTTGCAGCAGAACGCGATGATCAGCGGTTCGAACGTCTGCTCAGTCGTGATCATGGTGTCAGGGCCGCCTCCACCATCGCGGAGATTTGGTCCAGGGTGAAGTTGCGCACGCGGATGCCGTTCTTCGGGCAGGTGGCCATGCAGACGCCGCAGCCGCGGCAGCGGCTCGGGTCGGACTCCGCCACTTTGCGGACCGTGCCGTCCTTCACGTACTCGATCAGCGAGAGGGCGTGGTAGGGACAGGTGTCGATGCAGTACGCGCAGCCGTCGCAGTTCTCGTCCACCACCTCCGAGACGCGCGGCTCGAGATCGATGGCCGTCTTGGCGAGCAGGGTCGCGGCACGCGCGGCGGCTCCGCTCGCCTGTGCGATGCTCTCGGGCAGGGACTTCGGGCTGTGGGCGAGGCCGCAGAGGAAGATCCCGTCGCTCGAGAAGTCCACCGGGCGCAGCTTCATGTGCGCCTCGAGGAAGAAACCGTCCTCGTTCAGCGGTACCTTGAGCTGCTGACCAAGCCGGGCGTTGCCCTTCGGTGGTACCGTGGCGGCGGCGAGGATCACCGCGTCGCACGGGATGTCGAGCTGCATGCCGAGCATGAGGTCCTCGACCCTGACCGAGAGTCCGCTCGCCTCGGCCGAGACCTCGGGCCTTCGGTCCTCCGCGTAGCGGATGAACTTGACGCCGGCCTCGCGCGCCTTGCGGTACTCCGCCTCGTGGTAGCCGTAGGTGCGGATGTCGCGGTTCAGGATGTACACGGCGGTGCGCGGGTTCTTCGCCTTGAGCAGCAGGGCGTTCTTGATGGCCTCCGTGCAGCAGACGCGACTGCAGTAGCCGTGCACGTCGCCGCGGGAGCCGACGCACTGGATCATCACGACGGCCTTCGGATCGAAGCCCGGGTCCTCGAGCCGCGCCTCGAGCTCGAGCTGGGTCATGACGCGCGCATCCTCGCCGTACAGGTACTCCTCGGGGCGGTACTCCTCGGCACCCGTGGCGACGATCACCGCGCCATGCTCGATCACGCGCTCCGCTCCCTCAAAGGTGAAGGTGGTGCGGAAGTTGCCGACCGTGCCCTCGAGAGACACCACCTCGGCCTGCGTGAACACCTCGATCCTGGGGTGCCGCACCACGGAGCCGATCAGGTCGTGCAGCCAGGGGCGCGGGTCCGCCCCGTCCGAGAGGAAGCGCAGGCGCCGCGCAATGCCTCCGAGTTCGCCGCTGCGCTCGAGGAGGACTGTGTGGAACCCCTGGTTCGCGAGGTCCAGCGCGGCTGTGAGCCCGGCCGCCCCACCGCCGATCACGAGGCCCGCTGGGGTCACCGGCGCGCTCGCAGGGTGCAGGGGCTCCAGCAGCCGCGCCTTTGCCACCGCCATGCGGACGAGATCCTTGGCCTTGCGCGTGGCGGCGTCAGGTTCATGCATGTGCACCCAGGAGCACTGGTCGCGGATGTTGGCCATCTCGAAGAGATAGGGGTTCAGGCCTGCCTGGCGCAGGGTGTCCTGGAAGAGCGGCTCATGGGTGCGCGGTGTGCACGAGGCCACGACGATGCGGTTGAGGCCGAGCTCTTCGATCTTGGCCCGGATCACTTGCTGTGCGTCGGTGGAGCAGGTGTACATGTTGTCTTCGACGTAGACGACGCCCGCGAGGTCCCGGGCGTACTGCGCGACGTCCTTGACGTTGACGGTGGCCGCGATGTTGCGCCCGCAGTGGCAGACGAACACGCCCACCCGCGGTGCCTCGCCCGCCACGTCGCGCTCGGGGGGATAGCTGCGTTGCGCGACGAGGCTGCCTCGCTCGCCCGCGAGCAGGCCGAGTACCTGGGATGCCGCCCCGGAAGCCTCCATGACGCTCTCCGGGATGTCCTTGGGCCCGGAGAAGGTGCCGGCGACGTAGATGCCGGGCCGCGTCGTCTCGACCGGGGCGAGACCACCTGGCTGCGCGAAGCCGTAGGCGTTCGCCGCGATGCCCAGCATCCGGGCGACGTCCAGGGCCTCCCTGGTCGGGCGCAGACCCATGGAGAGCACGACGAGATCGAAGCTCTCGTCGCTGAGCCCGCCGCCCTCCTTCTGGTAGCGCAAGGCGAGGTCGTGCGTACGCGCATCCTCTCTGACGGCGGATGGCCGGCAGCGGATGTAGCGCACGCCCAGCTCCTTCGCCCGCTGGACGTAGGCCTCGAAGCCCTTGCCATAGGCGCGCAGATCGATGTAGAAGATCGTGCACTCGGTCTTGGGCTCATGCTCCTTGACGATGATCGCTTCCTTGGTGGCGTACATGCAGCACACCGAGGAGCAGTACTGGCGGTCGATCTCGCGCGAACCGACGCACTGGATGAACGCGATGCGCTTCGGGTGCTGCCCATCCGAGGGACGGGTCACCGCGCCGAGCGTCGGACCGCTCGCGGACAGCAGGCGTTCGAACTGGATGCTGGAGATGACGTTGGGGTATCGCCCGTAGCCAAGCTCGGCCTTGATGGCGGGATCGATCACCTCTGCGCCCGACGTGAGGATCACCGCGCCGACGTCGAGCTGCAGGAGTTCGTCCTGCTGGTCGAAGTCGATGGCCTTGGGGCCGCACGCAGCTTCGCACGTCTTGCACTCTCCCGTGAGGAAGTGCGCGCAGGACTCGCGGTCGATCACCGGCACCTTGGGGATGGCCTGGGGGAAGGGGATGTAGATCGGGGACCGCTGTTCGAGGCCGGCGTTGTACTCCGACAGAACGGGTGCGGGGCGACGCGACGTGATCTCCTGCAGGTGGATCGAAGCCGTGGGGCAGACCGCCTCGCAGGCCCCGCAGGCCATGCAGGTGTCCGAGAACTCGTCGAAGGGCGGCGCCACGCGGCGCTCCGCGCCGCGGCCGACGAAGTCGATGGCGCCGACCCCCATCCGCTCCCGGCAGATCCGCGTGCAGAGGCCACAGAGGATGCAGTCGTCGGAGCCGGGGGCGAGGCGGTCCACGATGCGCTGCTCGACGCCCCACTCGTCGCAGAGCTCCTGGATCTTCGGCACGTCGGGGCAGCGCAGGCGGAGCATGCTCAGCGTAAGCCGCCGAGAGGCGACGACCCGCGGGGAGGCCGTCAGCACGTCGAGCCCTTCCTCCACCTGGGTCGAGCAGGCGGGCACGAGGCGCTGCCTGCCCGCCACCTCCACGATGCAGAGGCGGCATGCCCCATAGGGCAGGAGGGACTTGTGCTGGCAGAGCGTCGGAAGCGTGATGCCAGCGGCGAGCGCAGCGTCCAGGAGCGTCGCCTGCCCCTCGACATCCACGGCAATGCCGTCGATGGAGAGCCTAGTCACACGAGCACCTTCCCCCTGGGTTCCGTGTCGCGCGCCGCGAGGTCGCAGCGCAGGCAGCGCCGCGCCTCCCTGCGCGCTTCGGCCTCGCTGAGACCGAGTTCCACAATGCCGAAGTTGCAGATGCGCTCTGCCACGGGGGCGCAGGGCATCGCGACGCGGCGGATGTCGAGGTCCTCCTCGCCCTGGGCCAACGCGGGCACGTACGGCGACGCCGGCGTGACGTCATAGGTGCGCTCGAGCGGTAGTCCGCGCAGGTAGCGCTCGACGCTCTCGGCCGCCAGCTTGCCGCTCGCGATGGCATCGGCGATGGTCGAGGGGCCGGTGACGAGGTCGCCGGCCGCGAAGAAGCCCGCCCGGGCCGTGGCGAGCGTCTCCGCGTCCACCCCGATCGTGTTCCAGCGCGTGACGGCGAGGCCGTGGGCCCTGGGCAGGTAGTCGAGGTCGGGTTGCTCGCCGATCGCCAGGATCACCGTGTCGAGCGGCAGCACGAACTCGGTGCCCGGCATGGGGATCGGCCGGCGCCGGCCGCTCTCGTCCGGGTCTCCGAGCTGCACCACGAGGCACTCGAGTCCGCTCAGCCGACCGTCTGCGACGATCGTGCGCACGGGCGCCACCAGCTCCGCGATGCGGACGCCCTCTTCCAGACCGGCTTCCACCTCGTGGCGGATCGCCGGCATCTCTTCACGCGTGCGCCGGTAGACGAGGAAGACCTCTGCCGCGCCAACCCTGAGCGCCGTGCGGGCGGCATCGATGGCCGAGTTGCCGCCGCCGATCACCCCGACCCTGCGGCCGACGGTCACTGGCCGTCCCAGCTTGACGTTCTCGAGGAAGCTGAAGGAGTGCAGCACCCCGGGTCCGTCCTCGCCCTCGATCCCTGCCCTCAGGCTGCGGTGCGCCCCGGTCGCGAGCAGGACTGCCCCGTACTCCTGCGCCAGGTCCTCGAGCGGGACATCCTCGCCGACGCGGACTCCGGTGCGGATCTCGACGCCCATCTGGCGGACGCAGTCCACCTCGAGGTCGACGACGAGCTGCGGCAGGCGGAACTCGGGGATGACGAGGGTCAGGTTGCCGCCGGCCGTCTTGGCTGCCTCGAACACCGTCGGGCGGTAGCCGTGGCGCGCCAGGTCGTACGCGGCGGCGAGGCCGGCCGGACCGGCGCCGATGACCGCGACCCGCTCGCGCTGCGCCACCTGGGGCCGTGGGACCGGCCGCACGCCGGCGCGCATCGCGTGCTCGCCGACGAATCGCTTGATGGCCTTGATGGACAATGGCTCATCGCCTGTTTCGAGCGAGCGGCAGCGGTCCTCGCACGGGTGGTGGCAGATGAAGCCACAGCTGATCGGGAACGGGTTTGGCGCGCGGATCACCTCGAACGCCTCTTTGTACTGCCCTTGCGCCACGTGGGCGATGAATGCCGGCACATCCGTCTTGACGGGGCAGTTGAACTTGCAGGGCGTGAAGATGATCTTGTCGCAGACCATGCCCGGACAGCGCCGGTAGCGGATGTGCTCGAGGTACTCCTCGCGGAAGTAGCGCAAGGTGCTGAGCACCGGGTTCGGAGCGGTGGTGCCGAGTCCGCAGAGCGAGGTGTCGCGCACGAACGTGGCCAACTCCTCGAGGATCTCGACGTCCTCCTCGCGGCCGCGCCCTTCGGCGATGTCCGTCAGCAGCTCGAGCATGCGCCCGGTGCCCTCGCGGCAGGGCGTGCACTTGCCGCAGGACTCGTCGTGGGCGAAGCTCACCGATTCCCGCGCCACATCCACCATGCAGGCGTTGTCGTCCATCACCACGAGCACCCCGGCGCCGAGCATGGTGCCGGCTTGCTCGAGGCTCTCGTAGTCGAGACCGACGTGGACGTGGCTCGATGGGACGAGGCCGCCCGTCGGGCCGCCCACCTGCACCGCCTTGAGCGTCCGACCGCCCGGGATGCCGCCGCCGATGTCGAAGACGAGCGTGCTGATCGATGTGCCGAGCGGCACCTCCACGATCCCCGCGTTGCGGACCTTGCCTGTCAGAGAGACCACGGCAGTGCCGCGGCTCTGCGCCGTGCCGACGGCGCCGAACCAGCGGGCGCCGCGGGCCGCGATCAGCGGCACGTTGGTCCAGGTCTTGACGTTCTGCACCAGTGTGGGCTGGCCGAAGAGGCCGCTCTGCGCCGGGTAGGGGGGCCGTTCGCGCGGATCCCCGTCCTGCCCCATGAGCGACGAGAGCATCGAACTCTCCTCGCCGCAGACGAAGCCGCCCGACGCCAGTTCGACGCTGAGCGCGAGGGAGAAGTCCGTGCCGAAGATGCGCTCGCCCAGAAGGCCGTGCTCCTGTGCCTGTTGCAGTGCCAGGCGCAGCTTCTCGAGGGCGAGGGGGTAGTCGGCCCGCACGTAGATGTACCCGCGCGCAGCCCCCACCGCGTAGGCGCCGATCGCCATGCCCTCGATGACCGCGTGCGGGTTGCCCTCCAGGATGCTGCGGTCCATGTACGCGTCCGTGTTGCACACGACGTACTTGGTCTGCCCCGGACTCTGGCGGCAGATGGCCCACTTGCGCCCCGCGGGGAACCCGGCGCCGCCCCGGCCGCGCAGGCCTGACCGGCTGACCTCCTCGATCACGGCGTCGGGCGAGAGGCTCGTCAGAACCTTCAGCAGGGCACGATAGCCGCCCATCGCCGCGTACTCCTCGATCCGGTCGGGATCGATGAGCCCGCAGTTGCGGAGGACCCGCCGCTCCTGCCGGCCGAAGAAGGGCACGAGCTCCTGTACGGTGATGGCGCCGGCTTCGGGCGGCTGGTCCTGCGTCGCGTAGCGCCGGACGGAGCCGTCGACCGGGAAGGCCTCCTGGGAGATGCGGCAGAGGGCGTACTGGGGGAGCACCCGCCGGTCCGCGAGGGCGGTCACGATCTCGACGGCGCGGTCCGGGTCCACGTCGCCGTACACGATCCGGGGCCAGCCGGGACACATGACATCCACGATCGGTTCGTGCTGGCAGAAGCCGATGCAGCCCGTCTCTCGGACCTCGATGTCGAGGTCGTGGAGGGCGACTTCCCGCGCGATGGCGGCGAGGACCGCCTCGGCGCCCGCGGCCCGGCCGCAGGCAGCCATGCCGACGGCGATGCGCGGGCGGTCCGGGAAGAGCGAGCGAAGACCCTGTTCGCGCAGGACCTCGAGGTCCGCGGCTTGTGTGATGCGCATGATCAGTACCTCGCCAGGATCTCGCCCAGATGGCTCGTGCGCACCTTGGCGTGGAGATTCTGGTTGACCCGCATGGTGGGCGCCAGGGCGCACAGGCCAAAGCACCGGCCGGTCTCGAGGCTGAAGCGCCCGTCCTTCGTCACCTCTCCCGGTCCGATGCCGATCGCGTCGTGCAGTTGCTCGATGAGGCGGTCGGCGCCGCGCACCGTGCATGTCGTGCCGCGGCAGACGGTGATGACGTGCCGGCCCTTCGGCGTCAGACTGAAGAGCGGGTAGAAGGAGGCCACCCGCACGACGTAGGCCAGGGGCACCGCCAAGGCGTGCGCGACATGCCGCAGGATGTGCGGCGGCAGGTAGTTGAACTCCTGGTTCACATCCTGCAGCACGCGGACGAGCGGTGACGGCGCCGCCGCGTGGCGGCGCAGGATGGCTGCAAGGCGGCTCTCCTCGTCCGCCGGGAGGGGAGGTGGGGGCACAGGCTCCTGAGGTTCGGCGCGGTAGCGCCCGACGCAGCTGCCGGTGCAATCCCCGCACCCCGTGCAGCGGTCCGGGTCGACGGAGCGGGCCTTCTTCCGCACCTGCACCCTGAAGTGCCCCGCCTCGCCCTCCAGCCCGACGACTTCGGAGTAGGTGAGCTTCTCCATGTTCACGTGCCGGCCGGCGTCGACCATGCGTGGCGCAAGCGAGCACATGGCGCAGTCGTTCGTCGGGAAGGTCTTGTCGAGCTGAGCCATGACGCCGCCGATCGAGGGCGTCTTGTCGACGAGGTAGACCTTGATGCCGGCCTCCGCGAGGTCCAGGGAGGCCTGCATGCCCGCGATGCCGCCTCCCACGACGAGGGCGGCGCCCACGTTCCTCTCAACCATGGTCCGAAACCCCCGTCAGCGCGAAGTTCGCGGCCACGAAGTGCTTGCCCAGCATGAGGTCGTCGGCCGGGACGCCCATGGCCAGGCCCAGGAGCTGCGTGAAGTAGAGGATCGGCAGACCGTAGCGCTCGCCCGCGAGGGCCTCGATCTCCTCCTGCCGGGTGTCGAGGTTGACCTGGCAGAGCGGGCAGGCGACCGCGATCGCCTGCGCGCCCGCATCCTTGGCACCGCGCAGGATGGCCCGGCCGAGTTCGAGGACGACGTCCTTGCGCGTCAGCGCCAGGGAGGCGCCGCAGCAGTCGGTCTTGAAGGACCAGTCCAGAACGTCGAAGCCGGCCGCCCGCAACACCGTGTCCATCGTCTGCGGGTTCTCGACATCATCGAATCCGGTCACGTCCTTGGGCCTCGTCAGGAGACAGCCGTAGTAGCAGACGAGCTTGCAGCCGGGGAGGCGTCGTACGGTCTGCTGGCGGATCGTCTCGAGCATCTCGGGGCGCGAGAACACCTCGAGCGGGTGGAGCACCCGGGCGTTGTAGTCCCCCGGCACAATCTCCGCCACCTCGGCCGCGATGGCCGGATCGCTCTCGACGCGCCGCTGGGCGAAGCGAAAGCGCGAGAAACAGGACGGACAGGGCACCATCACCTCGTCCATGCCCATGCGGCGCACCGCTGCCAGGTTCGCCAGAGGCAGGGCCGCGCCGAGCAGGTGCGACACGGAGTGCGCCGCCGTCGAGCCGCAGCAGAACCAGCCCTCGACCTCCTGCAACTGCACTCCCAAGGCCAGCGCTGCGGCGTGCAACGAGCGGTCATATTCCTTGGACGTCGCGTGCAGCGAGCACCCGGGGTAGTAGGCGTACCTCATGTCTTCTCCCTCGCCTTGACGCGCCGGATGATGCGGCGTGCGGTCCCTGACCCGCGGAAGCCGGGCAGCAGGTTGAACTTGCCCTTGCCCAGCATCCGCAGGCCGAGACCAAGGTCTTGGCGGATGTCGCCGGTCGAGAGCTTGAGCGAGGCCATCAGCCCGAGCTCGTACGTGCGGCCGAAGACGCCGATGTTGCCGATGGAATGGCGAAGGAAGGCGGGCACGGCGGGAACCGGGGCCGCGCGGTGCTCGCGTGCGGCGATGATGCGCAGGGCATCCATGACCTCCGCCAGGTCGACGCCCTGGGGGCATCGCGTACTGCAGGTCTGGCAGGCGGAGCAGAGCCAGATCGTCCTGCTCGAGAGCACCTCCTCGCGCTGGCCCAACTGGATCAGGTGGACGAGCTGGGTGGGGGTGTAGTCCATGGCAAACGCGACAGGGCAACCGCTCGCGCACTTGCCGCACTGGAAGCACGCGTCGACCTGGACGCCGCTCAGTGCGGTCACGAGCTCCGTGAATCCTTGCGAACGCTCATCCACACGGAGAACCCTCTCGACCATGCGCCTCGCCTCGATCGTCCGAGCTCAGCCGAGAAGCTGCGGCACCGCTACCAGTATGGGAACCGTCCCAAAGCGCGGACAGGCGAGAGCACACCAGGGGGCCGGGGTGACAGGACCCAGATTCGCCGGGGCAACCGGTCCATCGTTGGCGGTACCGGCGCACAGGGCGAGGCGGGGCGGCACCACCCGTGCCTGCCCCGCCTCGCCCCGCCGGAACGCTCTCAGTCGGAAAGGACGCGCTTTGCCTGGACCTCGGCCTGCAGCCATGCGAGCCATGCATCGAGGCCCTGACCACTGACCGCCGACACCTCGAAGAGGGGCATGCCGGGATGCACGGCCCGCAGGTACCGCCGTACGGTGGCCACGTTGCAGTCGACGTAGGGCAGGAGGTCGATCTTCGTCAGGACCGCCGCGGCTGCGCGGTGGAAGATCGCCGGATACTTGAGCGGTTTGTCCTCACCTTCCGGCGTGCTGAGCAGCACGACCTTCGCGTCTTCGCCGAGGTCGAAGTCGGTCGGGCAGACGAGGTTGCCCACGTTCTCGACCAGGAGGAGGTCGAGGCCCGGCGACAGGACCTGCGGCAGGTGCTCCGCGATCATGCGGGCTTCGAGGTGGCAGGTGCCGCCGGTGATGATCTGCTGCACGGCGAAACCGAAGCGCTCGAGCCGGTGCGCATCGTTCTCCGTCTGCACGTCCCCCACCAGTACGGCCACTTTCAGATCCCCGCGGAGGCGGTCGAGCGTCCGCTCCAGCAGCGTCGTCTTTCCGGCCCCCGGCGAGGAGATCAGGTTGACGACGGCCATGTGCCGCTGGCGGAACATCCGCCGCAGGTCGGCCGCAATGTCGTCATTGGCCTTCAGGACCGGTTCGCGCACATCCAGCTTCATCACCAACCTCCACCTCCATATCGGTCACCTCGAGACATTCGCCGGAGAGCACCTCGAGGTCGCCCGAGCCACACGCTCCACAGAGGAAGACCCAATCCTCGATCTCCCAGGTCCTGCCGCATGCGCGGCAGCGCGCCTGGGCCGGCTCGACCACCGCCCGGAATGAGGTCCGGGCCATGAGGGGGTAGTCCTGACGCACGACGGAGAGCAGGAACAGCAGGCTGTCCACCTCCACCTGCATCAGACGTCCCACCGTCACCTGCACCCGCTCGACCCGTGTCGCGCCAGCGCGCTCCGCCGCGCGCTGCGCGACCTCGACGATCTCCTGGGCGAGCCCGAGTTCGTGCATGGCAACCCCCTCACGGTGGCGCAGCGGCCTTGGCCTGCACGGCTCCAGTATCGCGTGCCTCGCGATCGCGCGGGCAGTCCCGATTGCTCAGGATCATCCGCAAAGTGCTGCAATTGCGCCGGGCGACCGATCCAACCGGCCGCTACTCCTCGATCTTCAGCGGCGCGGCGATCAGTCCCTTGCTGATCGCGTACTTGATCAGGTCGGTGCGGTTGTGCAGGCGCAGCTTGTTCATGATGTCGCTGCGGTGGCGCAGCACGGTCTTGACGCTGATGAAGAGCATCTCCGCGATCTCGCGGTTGGAGCGTCCCTCGGCCACCAGCTGGAGGATTTCGCGTTCCCGCTCCGTCAGCCGTTCGTACTCGGTCTTGTCCGCCCCGGACTGCAGCAGGTACTCCTCGACGAGCGCGGCCGTCGCAGAGGGGTAGAGATAGCAGTTCCCGGCGTGCACGGCGCGGATCGCGGAGACGAGCTCGGTCGCCGTGGCGATCTTGGGTACGTAGCCTTTCACGCCGGCGCGCAGCATCGTGAGAATGTACTCGCTGTCCTCGTACTGCGTCAGTGTGAGGATCTTCGTTTGCGGGTTCTCCTTGTGGACGCGCCGGGCGGACTCGATGCCTCCCATGACGGGCATGGCGATGTCCATCAGAACGACGTCCGGTTTGAGCCGCGCCACCTCGTCGATCGCGTCGCGGCCGTTCTCGGCCTCTCCCACCACCTCCACGTCGTCGTAGCCCGCAAGGAGCGAGCGCACGCCTTCGCGGAACATCGCGTGGTCGTCCACCACCAGGACCCGGATGCTAGTCATCGGCGGTCGCCTCCTCGGCGGGTATCTCGACCACGATGCGCGTCCCGTCGCCGGGCCGACTTCGCAACTCCAGGCTGCCGCCCAGGAGTTCCGCGCGCTCCTGCATGCCCAGGAGGCCGATCCCGCTGCCCTCGCCGTCCATGGGCAGCGCCTTGGCCGGCACGAACCCGACGCCGTCGTCCTCCACCTGCACGCGGACCCGATGCCTCAGGAACTCGAGGCTGATGAAGGTGCTGTCGGCCCGCGCGTGCCGGGCGATGTTGGTGATGGCCTCCTGAACGATGCGGAAGGTTGCGATCTCGGTGGATGACGGCAGCCTGCGCTCTTCCCCGACCACCTCGACGTGCACCTCGACGCCGGTCGGGTAGAGGACGTTGTGGGCGCATGACCGGATGGCGGCGGCGAGGCCGAGGTCGTCGAGCAGGCTCGGGCGCAGGTCGTAGATCAGCCGGTGAACTTCTTTCGAGGTCTGGTCGAGCAGCGGCTTCAGCTCCTGCAGGCGGCGCTCCAAGCCGTCGGGCTCCCGCACGGTGGCGGCCGCGATCGCTTCGAGGCGGATCAGGAGCGTCGCGAGCGCCTGGCTCGTCACGTCGTGCAGTTCGCGGGCCACGCGCCTGCGCTCATCCTCCTGGGCGGTGATGACCTTGCGCAGGATGTCCGCACGCAGGCGCTCCTTGCTCTGCAGTTCCTCGTAGAGGCGAGCGTTCTCGATCGAGATGCCGAGCTGGTGGCCGAGCGCGATCAGGAGCTGCACCTCCTCGCCGGGAAAGGGATGCGGCTCGCGGTTGGCGACGGCCAGGACGCCGACCGTGCGCTCTTTGGACTTGAGGGGCACCGCGAGCAGGGAGCGCAGACCCTCCGCCTGGAGGCTCTGCGACCCGCCGATATGCGGCACTTGGGTGGCGTCGTCGATCACGACCGTCTCTCCGTCCGAGGCGGCGACGCCGATGATGGGCGACGCCGGGCCGTCCCGCACGATCGCCCGCACGAAGCGCTCGGAAAGGCCCCGATGGGCGGTGCAGGACAGGGATTCGCCCTTCTCGTCGAGCAGCAGGATGGCACCGTTCTGCGCTCCGACCAGGTCGAGAGCATGCTCGAGCGCGCTGTGCAGGACGTAGTCCAGACTGAGCGACTGGCTCACGGTGGCCGCGACGGCGTTCAGGGCCAGCAGGCGCCGGTTGACGTCGGCGATCTGCTTCTCCTGACGCTTGCCAGCCGTGACGTCGCGGATCATCTCCACCACGTGGATCACGTTGCCGCGCGCGTCGCAAATGGGGGTGGCGCTCACTTCGAAGTAGGTCTCGCGGTCATCGCCTGCGGAGGGGCGATGGACGTGGACGACGCGCGCGGGCAGGCCGGTCCGCCACACTTGTGACATCGGGCACTTGCACTGCGGCGGTTGGCACGGAGCCGTGGTGCCGTGCGTCACCTCGTAGCAGCACCGGCCGACCACCTGGCGCCCCTTGTGCTTGAGCGTGAGGCTGCGGTTCGCCTGGGTCACGTGGTACCACTGGTCCAGGACCATCATGTCGTCGTCCAGGCTGTCGATGATAGCCTGGAGGAAATCCCGCGATCGCCGGACCTCACCCTCGGACTCCGCCAGCTGGAGATCCTTGCGCGCAATTTCACGAAGTGACGTGCGCAGGCGCTCCTGCATCGCCTCGTACCGCATGGCCGTGAGGGCCGGGCTGGCCCGCAGGTCCGCCCGGAAACGCGACAGGACGCCGAGAGTGCCGAGTCTCCCGGCCACGAAGAGATCCTCTAGGCGCGACCAACCTGGGAGCTTCCTGCGCATGGCAGCCGATCGCTTCCCATATCGTGACGCCGCTCTACGCCTGGTGTCGCCCGCTGCCGAACGGTTCGCCGTCCATTGCCTTCCGCCTGCATCCTACCGCCTTGACGCGCCGGCGAGAAGAGCAGGGGGCCATCTGCATGGCCCCCTGCACCTGCCCGGTCACGGCTCAGCGCCGCAGGACGTCCCGCACGTGCTGGTACTCCTCCTCTGTGATCTCGCCGGCAGCGAGCCGGCGCTTGAGGATCGCCTCGTGGTCGTCCCCCGCGGACCAAGGGCCCCGCCCGAAGGGGCCTGGGCCGCAGCCCCAGCCGAAGCGCCGAAAGAACACCATGCGCGCGATGAGGCC
>Ga0187812_1000247_pt1 | contig 19631 bp, 16 predicted proteins | sample NC_S_2_FD_130582 | JGI IMG/M metagenome (GOLD analysis project Ga0187812, IMG submission 130582) | Wetland sediment microbial communities from Neuse River Estuary, North Carolina, USA - ASW-S_2 | ecosystem: Environmental > Aquatic > Freshwater > Wetlands > Sediment | place: USA: North Carolina...
GACCCGCACCGGGATCTCGACGGTGACCTTCTCGCCCCGGCGGACCTCGATCAGGTCCACGTGCTCGATGAAGCCGGTGAGCGGGTCACGCTGCACGGCCTTCGGCAGCGCGAGACCGTCGCGCCCAGGGAGGCCTTCGAGCCGGATCAGCACGTTCGGAGTCTTCAGCGCGAGCATCAGCTCGTGCCCGGGCAGCGACAGGTGGCGGACGTCGGCGCCGTGCCCGTAGATGACAGCGGGCACGCGACCCGCCCGGCGGGTACGGCGGGCTGCCCCTTTGCCGAACTCGGTACGCGGTTCGGCTTCGATACGGACCTCAGGCACGGTCAGTCACTCCTCGTACGGATATCTGCGATGCGCCAGTGAAGTCTAGCCGAGAAACAGCGTGCGTGCGGATGCGAGCGTTCCGCATCCGCACGCACGGCGCTGAGTCGGCGCGCCGGGTCGCGCCGCGATCTCAGCCCTCGTCCTCCGGCGTGACGGTGCTCTCCGGTGTCACGGTGCTTTCCGGCGTGACGGTGCTCTCGGGAGTCACCGTGCTTTCCGGTGTGACCGTGCTTTCCGGAGTCACGGTGCTCTCGGGAGTCACCGTGCTTTCCGGCGTGACCGTGCTCTCAGGAGTCACCGTGCTTTCCGGAGTCACTGTGCTCTCAGGAGTCACCGTCGACTCGGGGCGCTCTTCACTCATTTTCCCGTCCTTTCTCCCGTTCCCGGTCCCGCAGTCCAGGAAGCCCTGGCTTCCCCGAATGGGCTTCCCCGAATGCCAGGGGGGTGTTTCGGCACAAATAAGTGCACGCACTCGCGAGTCTAGTGACGGTGACGCCGGGAGGTAAGCACAAAATCGCGCCGAAAATAACCCCGGGAGTGACGCCAGGGCCGCGGTCACTTCCTCCGCCTCCACGCGCTCGTGAACCTGCTCGAATATCGACAGCGCCGCCGTCCAGGAGTTCCGCGCTCCGGTCGTGTCACCGGAGGCCAAGCGCGCCTGCCCGAGGTGCTTGAGGGCGATCCCGCGGCCGACAAGATCGCCCGACTCCTGGTGCAGGCGTATCGCGTCCGTAATAGAGGTGACCGCGTCGTCGAGCCGGCCGAGACCCAGGTAAATGCGGGCGAGATTGTGCAGCGCGTGCCCTTCGCCGTATCCCCCGAGTTCGTGCCACATGTCCCGGGCCTCGGCGTAACACTCAGCGGCCGCGTCCAGGTCGCCGAGCCCGAAGTAGACCTCGCCGAGGTTGTTCAGCGCGACGGCGTGCAGGCTCGACACGCCCTTGGGCCGCAGCAAGTCCACGGCAAGCCGCAGGTACGTCAGGGCTTCCTCACCGGGGCCGCGCATGTTGAGGTATCCCTCGCCGAGCCCGATCGCGGTCTGCGCTTCTCCCCTCGTGTCGCCAAGTTCCCGCCGCATGGCCAGGGCTTGCTCGAGGTAGCCGAACGCTTCCTCCTCCCGCAGTTCGGCCAGCGCCCAGCCGAGGGAGTTCAGGACCCAGGCCTCGCCGAGCCTGTCAGTGCCCAGGCGCACGCTTTCCGCGGCCACCCGGTGGGTTGTGACGCAGTCCGTCCAGTTGCTCCACCTGTTGAACAGCGTGAAGAGGTTCGCCGGCAGCCGCCAGGCGATCTCGTGCAGTCCCGCGGCAGCCGCCTGGCGGGTCGCCGCCACGACGTTGGCCCGCTCGTCGCCATACCAGGCCAGGGCCTCTTCCAGGCTGCCGAACGCCAGCGGCGGATAGCCGGCCGTCGCGGCTTCGCGGCGCACTTGATAGCGGCGCGGCGAGATCGCGTCCGCGGCGGCTTGCGCGGTTTCCTCGTACCAGCGCAGCAGGCGCCCGACGGCCCCGGCCCGGTCCGCCTCCGATTCTTCGTCGTTCGCGCGCTCGGTCGCGTAGAACCGCAGCAGGTCGTGGAACCGGTACCGGTCCGGCGCCGGCGACTCGAGCAGGTTCGCGTCGACGAGGGTTTCCAGGGCGCCGGCCACGTCGTCTTCTGACTCGCCGAGCAGGGCGGCGGCGGCGGGGAGGCTGATCGACGCGCCCTGCCAGAGGCCGAGCAGCCGGAACACCCGGGCGGGGTTGATCCCGTGCCGGCCGGCCTGCAGGCTGTCATAGCTGACCTGGAAGCTAGCCCGGACGGCGAGGTCGCCGGCCTCGAGCTCGTCAAGCCGCCGCTGCTCGTTCCGCAGCCGCTTCGCCAGGGTGACGATCCGCCACTGCCTGCGCGCCGCGAGCCTGGCCGCGCAGATCCGGATCGCGAGCGGCAGCCCGGCGCAGGCCAGCAGGACCTCGGCCGTGGCGTCCGGCTCGGCCGCCGGCCGGTCGTCGTCGACGATCCGGGAGAACAGCGTCAGCGCCTCGGTGTCCTCAAGGACGGTCAGGTCGACGAACCGGGTGCTGGCCAGGTCTGGTGTCCGGTTCCTCGTGGTCACCAGGACGGCGCAGGAGGCGCTGCCCGGCAGCAGCGGCCGCACCTGGGCGGCGTCCCTGGCGTTGTCGAGGAGGATGAGCACGCGGCGGCCGGTGAGCCTGGTCCGGTACAGCGCGGCGCGCTCGTCGTCACCGACCGGTACCTTGTCGCCCTCCACGCCGACATCCCGCAGGAACCTCGCGAGCACCTCACCAGGCGCCGCCGACTGAGCAGAGGCCCCGAACAGGTCAACGTAGAGCTGGCCATCAGGGAACGCCGCGCTGACCCGGTGCGCGGCGTGCACGGCCAGGGCCGTCTTGCCAAGGCCGGCCGCCCCGGCCACCACGGCGATCCGTACCGCGCCCGGGCTGCTCGCCGCCTCGTCCGGGGCCAGCGTTTCGCACAGGAACCTGACCTGGCTCTCCCTGCCCGTGAAGTCCCCGATGTCCGCAGGGAGCTGCGCCGGGCGCGGCACCGGCCCCGCGGGGCCCTCGGCCACCCCGGGGGTGGCGGCCACCGTGCCGACCGAGATCAACCCGGACGCGGCACCGGCCGCAACGCCAGCCTGCTCCGGGCCGGCCTCGGTCTCCTCCGCGCCGGGTTCGGTGCCTGTGGCACCGGGCGCACCGGCACCCGCGGCGGCCGCGGCGCCCGCGGCACCCGCCGCACCGGTGTCCGCGGGCCGCGCGCCGGGCGCGGCGGCGGGCGTCAACCCCGGCAACCCCGGCGCGGTGGCGGCCGCGCGTCCTGGCGCGAGGCCCGGCTGGCGCGGGCGCGTGCGCGGCCGTGCCGACGACGCGTCAGCCGCGAGCAGCCGCGCGTATAGCTGCTGGAGCTCGGCGCCAGGGTCGACGCCGAGCTCGTCGGCGATCACCTGCCTGGCCTGGGTGTACGTCTCCAGCGCCTCGGCGTGCCGTCCGGCCTCGTCCAGCGCCCGGATCAGCAGCAGCCACAGCCCCTCCCTGATCGGGTTGTCGGCCACCAGCCTTCGCAGCTCGGCCACAAGCTGAGCGGACCTGCCGCATGCCAGGCCAGCCTCGGCGTGCAATTCGGCGGCGTCGAGCCGCAGCTCGTTCGCCCGTTCGGCTTCGGTGCCGATGAGCGCGGTCGGCGCGACGTCGGCGAGCAGCGGCCCGCGCCACAGTCGCAGCGCCTCCGTGAACAGGGCGGCGGCGCGTTCCGGTGCGGCGGTGGCGAGCGCGTTCCTGCCCTCCGCGACCAGCCGCTCGAACTCGTCCAGGTCCACGTCGCCCGGACCGACGCGAAGCAGGTAGCCGGGCGCCCGGTGGACGAGAACCCGGCCCTCGATGTCGCCGATCAGCCGGCGCAGCCGGTGCACGTAGATGCTGACGAGGTTGTTCGCCTTCGCGGGCGGGCTGTCGCCCCACAGCTCAAGGATCAGGCTCTCGGTCGAGACGAGCTGCCCGGGCCGCACCAGGAGGCAGGCAAGCAGCGACCGCCACTTGGGCGCGCCGATGGCCGTCCAGCCTTCCGCAGACCAGACCTCCAGCGGACCCATGATGCGGAAACGCATCAGGCCAGCCCGTCCGAACGCACGATCTCCTCCGCTCCGGGGTTTGCGGCAGTGTCCGGCAAGGCGACGGCCTATCGCCGGCTGTCTGCGGCCGCGAGTTCCTGACGGCCTGTCTAGGACCCCACTTAATCATGACTAAAGCGCGGCGTAAATCGGCTGGGTAACGATGGGTCGCAAGGTGATGCCGGGCCAGTCCCGGCTTAACCGGAGCGCAAGAGCCTGCTGCCAGGCTCTTGCCAGTGCCGCAGCAGGGGCCGGCACTGGCACCTGACGGCTGGGACCGTGGAGTGGGCGGTCCCGGCACGTCGCACGGACCCCCGTCCCGCCAAACCGGGGAATGGCGGGACGGGGCCGCGGCTCCTGGCCCGAGAGAGCGGGGACTCCGGGCCAGGAGCCGCGTCCACGTATGTGGCTCAGCTCTGGCCGTCGAACAGGCTCGTCACCGATCCGTCGCTGAACACCTCGTTGATGGCCCTGGCGAGCAATGGCGCGATCGACAGCACGGTCAGCTTGTCGAACTTCTTCTCCTGCGGCACCGGCAGCGTGTTGGTGATGACCACCTCGCTGATCCGGGAATTCTTCAGGATGTCGACCGCCGGCCCGGAGAGCACGCCGTGCGTGGCGGCGACGATGACCCGCTCCGCGCCCTGCTCGAACAGCGCTTCCGCCGCCTTCGCGATCGTCGCGCCGGTGTCTATCATGTCGTCGACCAGGATGCAGGTGCGGCCCGCTACTTGGCCCACCACCTCGAAGACCTTCACCTGATTGGCGACATCGGGGTCGCGCCGCTTGTGGATGATCGCCAGCGGGCAGCCGAGCCGGTCGGTCCACCGCTCGCAGACCCTGACCCGTCCGGCGTCCGGCGCGACCACGGTCACGTTATGGACGTTCAGCTTGCCTTCCAGATAGCCCGCCAGGATCGGCAGCGCGAACAGGTGGTCCACAGGCCCGTCGAAAAAGCCCTGGATCTGTGCGGTATGCAGGTCGACGGCCATCAGCCGGTCGGCGCCCGCGGTCGCGAACAGGTCGGCGACAAGCCGCGCCGAGATCGGTTCCCGCCCGCGGCTCTTCTTGTCCTGCCGCGCGTAACCGAAGAACGGCATGACCACCGTGATCCGCTTGGCTGACGCCCGCTTCAGCGCGTCGACCATGATCAGCTGTTCCATGATCCACTGGTTGATCGGCGATGTATGGCTCTGCAGCACGAAGGCGTCACAGCCGCGGACCGACTCGAGGAACCTGACCATGATCTCGCCGTTGGCGAAGTCATAGAGCCTGGCCGGCGCGGGCTCGATCGCCATGCAGTCGGCGACCTCGGCGGCGAGCTCGGGATATGCCCGTCCGCCGAACAACATCAGCTTCTTCTGGCTGGGCGCCGTCATGCCACTCACCTGGAAATATTCTCCTTAAATTATTCTGAACGGGCCCGTTTCGCTGCCTCAGCGGACCGTGTCCCCGCACGGTTGCGCTGCACCCACCCCTGGGAGTCATGCTGCCGCCCCCGGGCGATACCGAGGTCGCCAGGCGGCACGTCTTCGCAGATCGCGGAGCCGGCCGCCGTGTAGGCGCCGTCGCCGACGGTGACCGGAGCGATCAGGACGGTATTGCTGCCGACGAAGGCGTGCTCTCCCACCTCGGTGTGGTGCTTGGTCACGCCGTCGTAGTTGGCGAAGATGGTCCCCGCGCCGATGTTGGCGCCGGCCCCGATGTGCGCGTCGCCCACGTAGCTCAGGTGCGGGACCTTGGCGCCGGGCCCGACCTCCGCCTTCTTCAGCTCCACATGGCAGCCGATGTGCGCGTTCTCGCCGATGCGCGTGCCCGGCCGCAGGTAGGCGTAGGGACCGACGGTCGCGCCGGGCCCGATCTCGGCCCGCTGGCACACCGCGTGCAGCAGGACGGCGTCCTCGCCGACGGTGGTGTCCTCGAGCAGGCATCCGGGGCCGACCCGCGCGCCGGCCGCGATGGCGGTGGCCCCCGTCAGCTGGGTCTGCGGACCGATCTCGGCGTCCTGGCCGATCGTGACGGTGACGTCGACCCACGTGCTCGCGGGGTCGAGGATGGTGACGCCGGCCCGCATCCAGTGCTCGAGGGTCCGGTCGTTGAGCGCCCGCCGCACCGACGCGAGCTGGACGCGGTCGTTGACGCCCTGGACCTCCGCCGCGTCCGCCAGCACGGTCCCGATCGGGTGCCCGTCCCCGCGCAGGATTCCCAGCACGTCGGTCAGGTACTCCTGCTGCTGGTCGTTGTCGGTCGTCACCCGCTTGATCGCGTCCGCCAGCAGCACGCCGTCGAACGCGTAGCAGCCCGAGTTCCACTCGTCGATGGCGAGCTCGGCCGGGGCGGCGTCGCGTTCCTCGACGATGCGGAGGAACGCTCCGCCGGCGTCGCGCACGATCCGGCCATAGCCCGCCGCGTCGCCCCTGGCGGTGAGCACGGTGACGGCGTTGCCGTTCGCGTGGTGAGTGTCGGCGAGCTCGCGCAGCGTCTCACCGCGCAGCAGCGGCATGTCCCCGTAGGTGACCACCACGGTCCCCAGGAAGACGCCATGCGCCTCGGTGACCATGCGCACGGCATGCCCGGTGCCGAGTTGCTGTTCCTGGACGACGATCAGCGCCTCAGGCGCCTGGCTGACCGCCTCCTCGCTTACCTGGTCCCGGCCATGGCCGACGACGACCACGAGCCGTTCCGGGGCCAGCTCGCCGGCTACCGCCAGCGCGTGGCCGAGCATGCTGCGCCCGCACAGGGGATGCAGCACCTTAGGGCTACGAGACTTCATGCGGGTGCCCTCGCCGGCGGCGAGGACCAGGACTGCGGCCAGGCGGCTTTCGCTCACGCAACGGTCTCCTCGGGTGTCGCGCCGAAACTTACCAGGGCCATCATCCCCGGGAACCCCACAGAACGGAGCGACGCTGGATCTGTTAACCCGCTCCTCATCCGCAGGATACCGTCCCGTAGCCCGATACGGGAGACGACACTGCCCTATAACGGCTGATGCCCCGCACCCGCGCCGCGGGTGCGGGGCATCAGCCGGCGTATGCAGCAGTGCCCTCGACCGGACCCGCATCCGGCGCCGCGCTCGCGCCGCGCCGGACGTGCCTAGGGGGCGTGGCACTGCCTGCCTGCTTCTCCTGTCGCCGGGAGATACGGCATTCTAGCTGGCTCTCTAGCCAGCCCTGCCGGGTTTCTCCGCCGACTCCGGTGTGTCCTTGATCATGTCGGGGACGACCAGCTCGCTGGGCTCGAACCCGCCTTCGCCCGCCACGGCGGCCAGTTCCGACCCCACCGACTCGTGCGCTCCCGCTTTCGCACGCCGGCCGGTGAATGCCGAGGCGATGGCGCCGATCACGCAGGCCGCGATCGCGAACCCGAAGGCGACGCCGAGCCCGTCGTGGAACGGGCCGGTGATCAGGTTCGGGAAGAACTCCCGGCCGATCAGGTACGCGGCGTGCGCCGGGTTGAGCTGGTGCAGCAGCGGGCCGAGCAGGCTCTGCACCGGGTTGTAGCCGAGGAACGCGGCGAACAGCACGCCGATCGGCGGCAGGTGCGAGATCGGCGCGGCCGCGCTGGCCGGGACGCCCTGCGCGGTCAGCCCGCTGAACATGCTCGCCGGCAGCGTCCTGGACAGGCCGGCCACCATCAGCGAGAAGAAGATGCCGATGGAGAGCACGGACGCGGAGTTCATGAACGTGGCGATCATGCCGCCGGCCGCGCCGCGCTGGTTGGCCGGCACGGAGTTCATCATCTCGGCGCGGTTCGGCGAGACGAACAGGCCGGTGCCGAAGCCGTTGAGGGCGACGAGCAGCGCGAACTGCCAGTAGGTGAAGTCCACCGGCAGGAACGCCAGGACAAGAAAGGTCACCGCCGTCCCGAGCGCCCCGCCCACGGTGAACGCCTTGGCGCCCAGCCGGTCGGACAGGATGCCGGACAGCGGCGCCGAGAACAGGAAGCCGAGCGTCAGCGGGATCAGGTAAATGCCCGCCCACAGCGGCGTCTGGCTGAAGCTGTAGCCGTGCAGCGGCAGCCAGATGCCCTGCAGCCAGATGATCAGCATGAACTGCATGCCGCCGCGGCTCAGCGCCATCGCCAGGTTCGCGATGTTGCCGGCCGCGAACGGCCGGATCTTGAACAGCGACATCCGGAACAGCGGCTCGGCCACCCTCGTCTCGACCCAGACGAAGACGACAAGCAGCGCCACCCCGCCGATCATCGCGGTGAGCACCCACGGGTTGGTCCAGCCCATCGGATGCCCGCCGTACGGCAGCAGGCCGTAGGTGATCCCGACGAGCAGCGCGATCAGGCCGCAACCGAACAGGACGTTTCCCCACCAGTCCATCCGCGCGTGCCTGCGGACGCCGATGTCGTGCAGCATGAAGTACGCCCAGACGGTGCCGAACAGGCCGACCGGCGCCGAGACCAGGAAGATGAGGTGCCAGTTCTCCGGACCGAGGACGCCGCCGAGGATCAGCCCGATGAACGACCCCGCGATGGCGGCGATCGAGTTCAGGCCGAGCGCCGTGCCGCGCCGGTTGCTCGGGAACGCGTCGGTGAGGATGGCGGTCGAGTTGGCGAACAGGAACGCGCCGCCGATGCCCTGCACGATGCGCCAGATGATCAGCCACAGCGCGGCGGCGACCCCGTGCATCCAGGTCACAGTCAGCGCGATCGAGCCGACTGTGAAGACCGCGAAGCCCATGTTGTACATGCGGACCCGGCCGAACATGTCGCCGAGCCGGCCGAACGAGACCACGAGCACCGCGGACACGACCATGAAGCCCATGAACATCCACAGCAGGTAGCTGGTGTTTCCCGGGCTCAGCGGGTTCAGCCCGATCCCGCGGAAGACGTCCGGCAGCGCGATCAGCACGATGGACTGGTTAATCGTCGCCATCAGCACGCCAAGCGTGGTGTTGGACAGCGCGATCCACTTGTAGTTCGGTCCGAGCGTGCGACCAGACCGCGCGGGCGCGCCCGCCAGTTCGGAATTAACCGTCATGGGCGGATATGCCCCCCTGCTCGTGGAGTCCATAGAACTTGCTTGACCTCAACTAACCATAACTCACGAGCCCCCAGCCCGCATCGTGGCGGGTCTCCCGCGCGAGCTCCCCGGCGGCAACGTGATGGTCGCGACAACACCTGTTTTCGGCAAAAGTTCCCTATGTCGCCAAGAAGGCTGGTATAGCGTGACATGCGGCGGAAGGATCCCGGCATGTCCCTATTCCAACCCAGCCGCGGGAATGCCAGCAGCACGGCGGCATCATTCCAACCTACTTGGTGGAGTGCGAACACTACGGCTGCCCCCCAGCCTAGCCACCCGGGTGCCATCGGCTATGAGGACGTGCGGGCTAGCCGGGACTTCTCGACCATCCAGCGGCGATTCAGGTCATTCGTCAGGCGGGCGTGCACGCTATTCATCGGCTGGTATTTCCTCTTCGTGATCCTCGCCGTATTCGCGCCGGGCTTCATGCGGATCCGCGTGCTCGGCGACGTGAACGTGGGGCTGTGTTTCGGCGTGCTGCAGTTCGTTTCGACGTTCGCGATCGCCATGAGCTATCGCCGCTGGGCACGGAACAGGCTTGACCCGCTGTCCGACAGGCTGCGCCACCGCCTGGAAGGCTGGCCCCGGCCGTGACCGGCCCAGCCGCCGCGGGCGCGCTCGCGTCCACGGTCGTCGGCACGCCCGCGCTCAACTTTGTCATCTTCGCCTTTTTCGTCGCCGTGACCCTGGTCATCGCCGTCAGCGCGGCCGGGGGGAACAGGTCAACCACCGACTACTACGCCGGCGGCCGGGCCTTTACCGGCTGGCAGAACGGCATCGCGATCGGCGGTGACTACCTGTCGGCCGCCTCGTTCCTCGGCATCGCGGGCATCATCGCCATATACGGGTACGACGGGTTCCTCTACTCGATCGGCTTCCTGGTCGGCTGGCTGCTCGTCCTGCTGCTCATCTCCGAGCCGTTCAGGAACACCGGCAGGTACACGATGGCCGACGTGCTTGACCTCCGGCTGAAGGCCGCCCCGGTGCGCGCCGCCGCCGCGGCCTCCACCCTCACGGTCAGCCTGTTCTACCTGCTCGCCCAGATGGCCGGCGCCGGCGCCCTGGTGAGCCTGCTGCTCGGGGTGAATAGCTCCGCCGGGCAGGACCTCGTCGTCGCAGTTGTCGGCATCCTCATGATCTTCTACGTGCTGGTCGGCGGGATGAAAGGCACCACCTGGGTGCAGATCGTCAAGGCCACGATCCTCGCGGCCGGCGCTGCCGTGACGACCCTGTGGGTGCTGTCCAGGGCCGGGTTCAGCCTTTCCGCCTTGCTGCACCACGCCGCGGCGGCGAGCCCGGCCGGCACCAGGGTGCTCAGCCCCGGCCTCGAGTACGGCGTCAGCACCGTCTCGAAGTTCGACTTCATCTCGCTGGCGGTGGCGCTCGTGCTCGGCACCGCGGGCTTGCCGCACGTGCTGATGCGGCTGTACACGGTGCCGAACGCGCGCGAGGCGCGCCGCAGCGTCGTCTGGACCATCTGGCTCGTCGGCCTGTTCTACCTGTGCACGCTCATCCTCGGCTTTGGCGCGATGTGGCTGGTGGGCGGCAAGAACATCCTGGCCGCGCCCGGCGGAGGGGACTCCGCCGTCCCGCTGCTCGCGGACAAGCTGGGCGGGACGCTGCTGTTCGGCATCGTGGCGGCCGTCGCGTTCGCCACCATCCTGGCCGTCGTGGCGGGCCTGACCATCACCGCGAGCGCCTGCTTCGCCCACGACGTCTACGCCGGGGTGCTCCGCCAGGGAGAGGCAGACCCCGGCGAGGAGGTCCGGGTTGCGCGGATCACCGCGGTGGTGATCGGGACCGTGGCGGTGATCGGCGGGATATACGCAAGGGGCATAGACGTCGCGTTCCTGGTCGGACTGGCCTTCGCGATCGCGGCGTCGGCGAACCTGCCGTCCATCCTGTACTCGCTCTTCTGGCCGCGGTTCACCGCACGAGGCGCGTTGTGGAGCATCTACGGCGGACTGATCAGCGCGGTCGGCCTGATCATCATCTCCCCGGTCGTCTCCGGGTCGAGTTCGTCGCTGATCACCGACCGGCACGTCAACTTCGCGTTCTTCCCGCTGAACAATCCAGGGATCGTGGCCATCCCCCTGGCGTTTTTCCTCGGCTGGCTCGGCACGGTGACCGACCCGCAGCCCGCCGACCAGGCCCGGTTCGCCCGGATGCAAGTGCGGGCGCTTACCGGGGTAGGCGCGGAGCGAGGCGGTCGTTCCTGAAGGGAGGGAATCTGACAATGGCGAGCAACCTCAGCCACGACGCGCCACCAGCCGCGGCGCGCGCACAACACCCGCAGGCGGGGCACCCCCAGGCCGACAACCGGCAGGCAGGGAGCCCGCAGGGAGGGCACCCACAGGCAGGGCATCCACAGGGTCCGCCGCAGATACAGCATCCGCAGGTGCAGCACCCGCAGGTACAACAACCACCACCGGTACAGCAGCCGCAGCCCCAGCGTCCGCAGCCCCAGCACCCGCTGGGATTCGACCCGGCGTCCTGGCCGCTCATCCGCCAGTCAGCCGGCCGGCTGTCCTGGAATCAGGACGCGTTCATCCGGCAGCTGCACTATGACGTCACGAGCCTGATCCCGGACCCTGCCGGAGCCCCGGCCCTCGACATGTGGGCGTTCTGCGACCGGATGGTGCAGGCACTCCTGTGGGTCGCGCTGACCGACCAGCCGCTCGGCGTGGTCGCGGACGCGCTGCGCCAGGTAGGCGCGCAGAACTGGGTTGAGGGCTTCCCTGACACGCAGTACGTGAACGTGGCCCACGCGCTGGTCCAGACGGTGCACTACCTCAGCGAGAACGACTGGTCCCCCTCGATGGGCTCGGTCTGGATCAGCTACTTCATGTGGATCAAGCCGCACTTGCTAGCCGGGGCGCAGCAGGCGGCCGCCCAGTACGAAGCCGCGCGGCGGGCAGCCGAGCAAGAGGCCGCCCGGGGCACAGCTCCCCCCGGAGACTCGCGCACTCCCAGGGACTCGCGCCGCGGACAACGTCCGCCGCGCGGCGACGCCAGCCCGCTGGACGACGACGACGACGAAGACGTGGGCTACGGCCAGATCATGGTCTCAATGACCCGCAACCCCCGCCGAGACAACCCACGCCACAACCCCTGAAACAGAAGACACGTCGAATTCCATGATCACGTAAATTCGTGGCCGCTATCGCGACCAAAACTCTTCGCGATCATGAAATTCTGGAATGTCAGACCGCCCGGGCGTCATGCGCCGGTCAGCGATACCTGGGCGGGGTATTATCGAACAGAAATTCCATGATCACGTAAACTCTGCGTGCGCATAAGATGCGGAATTTACGTAAAAAATCCACTCTTCGTGATCATGAAAGCCCGGGCGGGTAACTATAATGTCTTAAATCATGACATTTCGTGACCGGATACCCCGCTTGCTCCCGGGGGAGGATTCGAACCTCCGTTAAGTGAACCAAAATCACTCGTCCTGCCTGGCTAGACGACCCGGGATCGCAGCCCTAACTCTACAGGGAACCGTGCCCCAGGCTCCGGAACCACGACGGCAACTCGCATACTCCGCGCGCGACGGGGCAGGGGACGACGCGGGAGCAACCGGACACCACGGGAACGCAGGCGGCTGAGAGAACGCTGAGAGGCGTCTCAGATTCCGAGACGGGCCAGAACGCGCGCTAACGACATTCATGCGGTGATTCGCAAGAATTCATCTTCCGACGCCTTGCGCAACCTACGGTGTCGTAGGCTACGGTTACGTAAGCGTACAAGGCCGCCGCCTGCGGGCGCCTACCTCAGGGGAGAACATGGCAAGGACGGACACACGCGAAACGACGAGCACGACATTCGCGGCGAGTGAGGACATCGCGGTCTCGCTCGACCCGAGCGCCGCGCCGCTGCTGCGCAAGGCGGTGCCGGATATCGACGACAAACCCATGAGCCGGGCCCAGCAGGTCTTGGTGGGGGTGTTCGTCTTCGTCCCGATGCTGGCACTCGCCGCCGCGATACCGTTCGCCTGGGGCTGGGGCCTGAGCTGGCACGACGTCGTGATCGCCGCCGTCTTCTACTGGGTGTCCGGGCTCGGCGTCACGGTCGGGTACCACCGGTACTTCACGCACAGCTCGTTCAAGGCCAAGCCCGGCCTGCGGGTCGCGCTGGCGATCGCGGGCAGCCTCGCCCTGGAGGGCCCGGTCGTCACCTGGGTGGCCGACCACCGGCGGCACCACAAGTACAGCGACAAGGAGGGCGACCCGCACTCGCCCTGGCGGTACGGCGACGACGCGAAGGCGCTGGCCAAGGGCCTGCTCTGGGCGCACATGCTCTGGCTGTTCGACCCGAACCAGACCTCGCAGGAGAAGTTCGCACCCGATCTGATCGCCGACCGGAAGACCCGCATCGTCGATGACTGGTTCCCGGGCATCGTCGCCTTCACGCTCATCGCCCCCGCGGTGATCGGCGGCTTCTGGACCGCGCCCGGGGTCTGGTCCTGGCACGCTGCCATCGAGGCGTTCTTCTGGGCCAGCCTGGTCCGCATCACGCTGCTGCACCACGTGACCTGGTCGACCAACTCGATCTGCCACACCTGGGGCAACACGGACTGGCTGTCCCGCGACCGGTCGGTGAACGTCGCCTGGCTTGCCATCGGCTCCTTCGGCGAGTCCTGGCACAACCTGCACCACGCCGACCCGACGTGCGCCAGGCACGGTGCGCTGAAGGGACAGATCGACCAGTCCGCCCGGGTCATCCAGTGGCTGGAGAAGCTCGGCTGGGCCTACGACGTGCGCTGGCCGGACGAGGCACGGCTGAACGCCAAGCGGGCGGCGAACGCGACACGTAGCCTTGGCGGCATGACGAAGCGTAACGAAAAGGTGACAAAGCAGGTTAAACCTGCTGACAGGGCGACGGCGTAACGGCCATGATGTTCCGGTGACCGACCAATCCCCGAAGACCGCAAGAAAACGGATGACTGGTCAGGAGCGGCGGCAGCAGCTGCTGGACATCGGCAGGCGGCTCTTCGCCGAGAGGGGATTCGAGGGCACCTCGATCGAGGAGATCGCCGCCCAGGCCGGGGTCTCCAAGCCGGTGGTGTACGAGCACTTCGGCGGCAAGGAGGGCCTGTACGCGGTCGTCGTGGACCGCGAGGTCGAACGGCTCACCACGATCACCATGGCGCTGCTCGATGGCAAGCAATCCAGGCCCAAGTTCGAGGCGGCCGCGGTCACCCTGCTGCGGTACATCGAGGACAACGCCGACGGGTTCCGCATCCTGGTCCGCGACTCGAGCCCCGGGGCCACCGGCGGGACGTATGGCACGCTGCTGTCGGACATCGCCGGCCAGGTGGAGTACATCATGGCCGACTTCCTCAAGTCCCGCGGCAGGGACCCGAAGCTGGCGCCGATGTACTCCCAGATGCTCGTCGGCATGGTGGCGTTCACCGGCCAGTGGTGGCTGGACGCGCGCAAGCCGAAGGTCGAGCAGGTCGCCACGAACCTGATCGACCTGGCCTGGAACGGCCTGTCCCAGCTCGACGCCCAGGCCTGAGGAGGCTCAGGCGACTGCGCGGTGAGAGCCGCAACCGTACGTTCGGGCGAATTCTTGCGTGAGCAGCAGGGCTGGGGAAGCGCCCGGGGCGATGACGGCGGCGCATTCCTCGGGCCGCGCCGTCGGCAGTCCCGCGAACTCCCAGGCGGCGTAGCCGCCGATCACGTCGGTCGCGTCAAGACCAAGGTCTCGCAGGGCGGCGGCGGCCAGGCTGGAGGTGTACCCCTCGGCGCAGATCACGATCGGCCGCAGCTCGTATCCGGTCACCCAGGGCAGCCGCGCCTCGCTCGCCGGGTCGAAGCGCCATTCCAGGTGGTTCCGCTCCACCACGACCGAGCCGGGGATCTCGCCCGCGGCGGCGCGCTGTGCGGCAGGCCGGATGTCGATCAGCGTCGCGCCAGCGCAGAACTCCCCGAACGCCTCGGCCGGCGACAGCCGCGCCAGCCTCGCGCGCGCGGCGGCCAGGACCTCGCCGATCGACCGCGCGCCGTCTGGTCGCGCCGTCACCAGTCCTCTTCTCCTTCGGTCCCGGCCGCCACGAGCCCGCCGGGCGTCAGACCGTACCTCGTCATTTCCGACAGCGGCGGCGAGTAGGCGTGCACGCTGACCGCGACCGTGCTCGCCGCCGAATTCCGCACGTCGTGCACGTAGCGCGGGCCGAAGGCGCGCACCTCGCCGGAGACCACCTGACTGACAAGCGCCCCGCCGCCGGTGCGCGGCACCACGCACTCGTCCAGCGCCCCCCACACCACGCCGAACGCTCCCGCCGAGCCCCCGTGGTCGTGGAACCCCGTCGACTGCCCGGGCAGCCAGCTGATCAGCCACGCCTCGAAGCTGTCGCTCAGCTGGATCCGCTCGTACCAGCGCCCTTCGGGGTCAAGCCGCACGCGAGTGACCCACTCGGCCGGGGTCGCGGTCAGCCGCCGTACCTCGGCGGCGAGCCGCTGCGGGCTGAGGATCCGCTCATCAGTCAGGTTGCTTCGGTGCACGAAAAGATCATGGCACGTGTTCTCTATAAATTCAATAGGAATTGCCGGATTCCCTCGGGCTGGGGTCCGCGTGCCGGTGCAGCACCGTGAACACCCGGCGGAAGGGAAACATCGTCCCGAACGTACGCGGCTTATACGCCTCCCGCACCCGTTCCCCGTACTCGTGGAGGAACGCGGCGGCCTGCTCCTCGTCAAGGACCGCGAACACCGGCCGCAGCGTGGTGCCCTTCGCCCACTCGAGCACCGGATTCTCACCGCCCGCGGCCAGGATGTGCACGTAGCTCGTCTCCCAGGCGTCCACGTCGTAGCCGGGGCGGGCGAGCAGCTCCGCGTACTCTTCCGGATCGCCGGCCTGGCGGTTCAGCTCCGCTCTTTCGAGCGGCGCCCGCCAGCGCGCGGTGTCCGCCATGTCGCGGATGATCGCGTGGTACGGCTGGTCAAAGTTGCCTGGCAACTGGAAGGCGAGCCAGCCGCCGGGCGCGAGCAGGTCCGCCCAGCGCAGCAACAGGTCGTGATGGTCCGGCACCCACTGCAGCACGGCGTTGCACACCAGCACGTCCGGCTGCCGTTCCGGTCGCCAGTCACGGATGTCGGCGAGCACGAATCGCGGGCGCCCGCCGTCCGACGCCGACGCGGCGGCGGCGATCATCTCCGCGGAGTTGTCCACGCCGGTGACCTCGGCACCCGGCCAGCGCGCAGCGAGCACCTGGGTGAGGTTCCCGGGGCCGCAGCCGAGATCGGCGACATACCCGGGGCCGGTGGCGCCGATCCGCGCGATCAGGTCGAAGAACGGTCGTGCCCGCTCGCCGCCGAACCGCAGGTACTGCTGCGCGTCCCACATGCCCGTATCCCACCAAACCAAGCATCTTGACGTCAAGAGATACGCTGTGCGGGTGGAGCGACTCGCAGACGGGCAACGGGCCGGCGCGGCCCGGCCTGACGCCGGGCCCCGCGACGAGGTCGACGAACTCGTGGCCGCGTGGCGGACTCAGCGGCCGGACCTGGACGTGGAGCCGATGCAGGTGCTCAGCCGGGTCTCACGGCTCGCCAGGCACCTGGACATCGCACGGCGCGGCGCGTTCGCCTCCCGTGGCCTCGAGCCGTGGGAGTTCGACGTGCTGTCCGCGCTGCGCCGGGCCGGGCCGCCGTTCCAGCTGACCCCGGGAGCGCTGCTGCGCGCCACGCTGGTCACGTCGGGCACGATGACCAACAGGATCGACCGGCTTACCGCGTCGGGCCTGGTGCGGCGCGAGCCCGATCCGCAGGACCGCCGGGGCGTGCTCGTCACCCTGTCCGAGCAGGGCCGCGCCGCCGTCGACGCGGCGCTCACCGACCTGCTCGACCGGGAGCAGGCGCTGCTGGCCGACCTGCCTGGCGACCAGCGCGCCATCCTGGCCGGCCTGCTGCGCACGCTGCTTGCTCCCTTCGACGCCCGCGACCGGGTCAGCTGATCGACAGCGTGCCCGTTTGCAGCGTGCCGGCGAGGACGATCGGCTGGTCCGTGGTCACGCTGGTGAACGTGACGGATGCCGAGCCAGTGATCACGTTCGCCAGGGTCAGCAGCACCGCGTCGACCGTCGTCGGGGTGAACGTGACGGGAACGCCGGCCAGCGAACCGGAGAGCCTGGTCGCGTAGAGCGTGACGCCGCCGCTGAACGCGAGCGTCGGGCTGGAAGTGACGGTCGTCCCACCGCCTTCGGTGACGGTGTCGGTCACGCCGCTGGCCAGCCCGATCGAGTCCGCGGTGAACTTCATCATCTCGACCGGGCCGCCGCCCGCCGTCGGCACGCTGACGTTGCCCTGGTAGGTGAGCCCGCTCATGGCCGCCGAGCCCGCGGTGAGCACCTCCGTGGCCGTAGACGCCACCAGGCCGGGATCCGCGGACGTGGTTTTCTGCTTCCCGGCCTTGGCCTTCCCGCTCGCGGTTGAGCTTGGGCTCACCAGACCCGTCCCCGCCGAGGGGAGCGCTGTCGGAAGCGGCAAGCTCACCGTGGGCAACGGGAGCGGACCGGGCGCCTTGGACGACGTGGACGGAGTCGGCGCCGGTGTGGACGACGGCCCGATGCAGATGCCCAGGATGCAGGTCTGGCTCGGCTGCGACGCCGCCGTCGCGGCGCTGGCCCGTTCCGCGCTTGTGGCCGCGAACGTCCCGGCCACCAGCGCGATCGATAGCGCGGTGACCGCGAGTGGCCGTCTCACCGCAGTGCCGCCGGCTCCGCGGTCTGCTCCGCGGGCTGTTCCGGTTCGCCTGGCGCCCAGGCGAACGCGAGCGAGCCGCCGATGACCGCGAGCAGCATGCCGATGAAGAAGCCGCCGAGGTTCGAGGTGGGGAACGAAACGATGCCGAGGACGACCCCGGCGATCCCGTAGAAGACCCGGTGCTCGGGGTTGACCCAGAGCATGATCCCGGCCGCGATGAGCAGCAGCCCGATCAGCACGCCGAATACCCCGCCGATCCCGATGTAGATAACCAGCTTGATGGCGCCGTGACCGAGCACGCCGCTGAGCGGGATCAGCACCAGCTCAAGGCCGGCGAGCAGGAGCAGCAGGCCGCCCCCGAAGGGGCGGCTGCGCAGCCATGCCCGCCAGAGCTCACGCCTCGTCATGGTGTCAGCAGCTCCCGCCGAACCCGATGCTCAGCCCGGGCAGCGTGAACGTGCCCGCCGTGGTCAGCCACGTCTCCTGCCGCAGGTTGTAGATGGTGATCGTGGTGGCCTGCTGCCCGAACCCGCCCGGAGTGCCTGCCGTCCCCGGGTCCTCGGTGAGCGTCCCCGCGTCCTGGCCGATGGCGATGTTGCTGAAGACCGCCTCGCTGCCGGTCTGCCCGCTGGCGTCGACGATCAGGTTGTTCGCGCTTACCGGGGTGCCGCTGCCCGCGGTCAGCCGCAGGATGAGCGGCCCCACCTTGACGCTCTGGCACAGGTTGGCCAGCTGGGCGTTGCGGATGGCGGAGACGATGACTGGCTCGGCCCCGTTGCCCTGGTTGACCTGGCCGCCGAACTGCTCGAAACCCTGCCCGGTCAGCTTGGTCGCGGTGACCAGGTACTCCTGGCCGGAGACCGAGATGCTCGAGGCGATCGCGCCTTGCGCGGTCAGCGCGACAAGGATCCCCGTGACGACACCGGCCGGCACGGCCACCATGGCGAACCGCCGCCAGCTGATCCTGCCTCGCGCCGGCGCCCGGTGCGGGACGTCGCCTGGTGCCGTATGCCGCCCGGTCTTGCTGTTCTCAAACAACCACATGGCGTTCCCTCTGGGGTATCCATGGTGCACCTGGTCTGCTGCGGGATCGCGACCCCGGCACCGATGACGGGTCACTCAGGTGCGTGTGACCTACGGCACACGCTGCATTCCGGGAAGTTACTCCCCAGTAAGTAGGCCGTCAAGCGCTTCTGGTGACAAATGTTGTCACAAGTCAGCTTCCCAGGGAGCTTTCCAACACGCTCGCGAGCTCCAGCCAGCGCTCTTCCAGGTCCGCCTTGCCGGCCTGGACGGTGCGCAGCTCGGCCCCGAGCTCGGTGAGCTTCTCGTAGTCCGTCGCGTTCGCGGCCAGCTCCGTGTGCAGAACGTCCTCCCGGGCCGCCGCGCGGTCGATCTGCCGTTCCAGGCGCTGCAGCTCCTTGCGGGCGGTGCGCTCGGCCGCGGATCCCGGCGCGAGGCCGCCGCCGGCGGCGGCGCCGGGCCCGGCCGGCCTGGCGGCCGCCGGCCTCGCGGTCGCCCGCGCGGGCGCCGCCAGGGCCGCGCGGCGCGCCCGGACGCGCTCCAGATAGTCGTCCACGCCGCCGGGCAGCGGGGAGATCTTGCCGTCGCCGAGCAGCGCGACCACGTGGTCGGTGACCCGCTCGAGGAAGTAACGGTCGTGGCTGACCACCACCAGCGTGCCCGGCCAGTCGTCGAGCAGGTCTTCGAACCCGGTCAGCATCTCGATGTCGAGATCGTTGGTCGGCTCGTCGAGCAGCAGCACGTTCGGCTCGGTCATCAGCAGCCGCAGCATCGCAAGGCGCCGCCGTTCGCCGCCGGACAGCTCGCCGACCAGCGTCCACTGCCGGTCACCGTAGAAGCCGAGCCGCTCGAGCAGCTGCCCGGCGGACAGCTCACCCTTGCCGACCTGGATCCGCAGCCGGATCTCCTCCACCGCCTCCCGCGCTCGCATCGC
>Ga0187812_1000248_pt1 | contig 19591 bp, 20 predicted proteins | sample NC_S_2_FD_130582 | JGI IMG/M metagenome (GOLD analysis project Ga0187812, IMG submission 130582) | Wetland sediment microbial communities from Neuse River Estuary, North Carolina, USA - ASW-S_2 | ecosystem: Environmental > Aquatic > Freshwater > Wetlands > Sediment | place: USA: North Carolina...
CCGGCAGGGCGGTGTAGACCCCTGGCAGGAGGTCCTCCAGGGTGTAGGCGCCCGCGTACCCCACCGTGCCCGTCACCTGCTGCTGCGCCGTCAGCGAACCCTCGCCGATGTGGGCCAGAGACACCCCTGCGCCGGACGCGGTCTTGGCGGGGGGCCTCGAGCCTGTGAGGAGGGTTCCGGCGAGGGTACCCCCGCCGGCGAGGACGATCGCCGCGCCGACGACGAGAGCCCAGCGCAGGCGTGGGCGCCAGCGCGGCCGCCCGCTCCCGAGGGGCGCCTCCCCCGCCACTACTGGCCCGCCTTGGTGCCCAAACCGGCCTGCAGCTTGGGCTGACACGTCTTGAACGCAGCCTCATACTGCGTCGACTGGGGATTGACGCCGTGTACCGAGAAGAACGCAGAGCCGCCGCCCTTCACGGCGATGCCGAAGCCGAAGCCGCCACCGCCGCCCGGAGCCTTGGGCGGCTTCGGCGCCGCGCCGAAGGTCGGGTCGGGGAAGGTGGGGATGCCGTGATCGCGCATGCACGCGGCGAACGCGAGGGCCGCCTGCTTCATCTGCGGGCTCGTCGCGCCGCCGCTCACCGGACCGCCGCCGGGCACGCCCATCTTGGCGGCGCAGGCCTGCTGGGCGGACTGGAACTGCGACGAGGACGGGTCGATGCCGGTGCCGGCCAGGTTGAACGACTCCGACTGGCCGTTGATCTGAAAGCCGAGGGTGGGGCCTTGTCCGTTCGCGGGCGAGCCGGCGGACGGGTCGGGGAAGTTCCCCAGGCCGTGGGCGCGCATGCAGGATGCGTAGGCCACGGCCCGCGTCGCCGCCGACGGGCCGCTGCCTGCCGCCGGGGACGCCTCCCCGCAGGCTGCGGTCGCGACGGCTGCGGCGAGAGCCAGGACGCCGACGGCGAGGGGTTTCATGAGTCCGGGCAGGGCTGATGCCATCTGCGAGGGCCTCCTTCGCCGCCTGGTCTCAAAGCGGCAGCGTGACCGTAGCACGGCGCGCCCTAACAAGGACGTAACGGCAGGAGAGCCCAGCGCTGGCGACTGTTATGCTGGCGTTATGCGGCGGGGCGCCGTCTCGCCGCAGGACGGCGGATGCTATCATGGCGGAAAGCCCGGCGACGGACGGCCGGGGATGGCGCCGCGCGCTTGTTATGCCGGTGTTATCCGATCGGGGTCATGCTGATCGCGGAGTGCAGAGTCGAGGTACGGCAGGAAGGGATCGCATGCGCGTACTGGTCGTCGAGGATGAGGAGCTCCTGGCGGAAGCTGTGGCCGCCGGCCTGCGCCGCGAGGGCATGGCCGTCGACGTCGCGCTCGACGGCGACAAGGCGTCGGAGCGTCTTCTGGCCTCGCGCTACGACGTCGTCGTGCTGGACCGGGACCTGCCGGGCCGCCATGGCGACCTCATCTGCGAGGACATCGTCCGCGACCTGCCGCAGACGCGCGTCCTGATGCTGACAGCGGCCGCGGCCGTCGACGACCGCGTGGCAGGTCTCTCGATCGGTGCCGACGACTACCTGGTGAAGCCCTTCGCCTTTCGCGAGCTCATCGCACGCGTCTGGACGCTCGTGCGGCGCACCGGCACGGCGCGCAGGCCGCTGCTGGAGCTCTGCGGCATCCGGCTGGATCCCCTGCGCCGCCTCGCTTGGCGGGATGGCGAGCTCCTGCGCCTGACGCGCAACGAGTTCGCGGTGCTCGAGATCCTCCTGCGCGCCGGCGGCGACGTGGTCAGTGCGGAAGAGCTCCTGGAGCGGGTCTGGGACGAGCACGTGGACCCCTTCACCAACACCGTGCGCGTGACCGTGATGCGCCTGCGGTGCAAGCTCGGCGAGCCGTCGCCGATCGTGACCGTCACCGGCGTCGGCTACCGCCTCCAGCGGGAGTGCGCGGAGTGAAGGGCCTCAAGGGACACCGCGGCCGGCGGCCTGCGGGAGGTGGGGCGACCCGCGGCATCCGCCCGTCGCTCCGCCTGCGCCTCGCCGCGCTCTACGGCGGTCTCGTGCTGCTGGCGGGCATCGTGCTGCTCGCCGTGACGTACGGCCTCGTCTCGGCGCGCGGCACCATGGAGTTCGCAGTGAACGTGCGCTCGAGCAGCGCGCTCAAGGCGCTGCCGAAGCCGACCCTCCCACCGGGGGCCACGTTCCATGTCCGCACCGGGAAGACCCCGCCGCTCGTGATCATCCACCCGGCGGGCGGGTCCGGGACCGCGCCTGCCCCGCCCGCCGGTCTCGCGCAGATCCGCGGCGCGCTCCTCTCGGTGGCGCAGTACCAGCAGTCGGTGGACCGGCAGGCCCTGCTGATCCTCGGCGGCGTGGCGCTCCTGCTCGTGACCGGCCTGGCGCTCCTGGCCGGCTGGCTCGTCGCGGGCCGGATCCTGCGCCCCCTGCAGATCATGACGAGCACCGCGCGGCGCCTCTCGACCGAGACGCCCGGCGGGCGGTTCGCGTTCACCGGCCCGCGCGACGAGATGAAGGATCTCGCGGACACCTTCGACGCCTTCCTCGACCGCATCGACCAGGCCCTCGCGGCGGAGCGCCGCTTCGTCGCGAACGCGTCGCACGAGCTCAGGACGCCTCTGGCCGTGCAGAAGACCCTGCTCGAGGTGGGGCTCGCGGATCGCGACGCGGACGCTGCGACGCTGCGGCAGCTGGCGGAGCGCCTGTGGCAGCTCAATCAGCGCAGCCGCCGGCTGATCGACGGCCTTCTGGAACTGGCGAAGAGCGAGCAGGGCATCAGCGCGGCGGAGCCGGTGGACCTGGCACAGATCGCGCAAGACGCCCTGGAGTCGGCGGCGGACGAAGCCGCGGCGGGGAGCGTGGTGGTGACGGAGCACCTCGGGCCCGCCGCCGCGAGTGGCGATCGCGCGCTCCTGCTGCGCCTGTGTGAGAACCTCGTCGAAAACGCCGTGCGGCACAATGTCGCCGGCGGCTGGCTGCGGGTCACGACGGGCGCCGAGGGACCCATGGCGGTGCTCACGGTGGAGAACTCGGGACCCGTGATCGACCCGCAGACGGTCGACGAGCTCTTCACGCCGTTCCGCCGAGCGGCTGCGGAGCGCACGGAGTCTGGGCGCGGAGCGGGTCTCGGCCTCTCCATCGTGCGCGCCATCGCGCAGGCGCATGGCGGCGAGGTGACGGCGACAGCCCGCCCGGAGGGCGGGCTCGGCGTCACGGTGCGCCTGCCGCTGGCGGGCGCAGGGCGCCGCGATTAGTCCCTCGCGTCGGGAGCCGGTCAGGGCAAGCAGGTGCGCAGGGACATGGCCATCCTCGAGCGCGGCCCTGGGGATGGCCGAGCCAAGATGGGCAGAGGTGGGTGCCCGGGCCCTGCTGCCTGAAGTGGGCATGCAGAGCGCAGGCCCGCCTGGCACCGAGCCTGCGCATGAGACCGCAGCGTCGGAACCAGCGCAATCCTGTGCGCCCGCATCACGGCGACGAGCGCGCGGTGTTGTCCCCGGCGGTGCCAGGATTGCCGACGTGTCCACGCATGTCGTCAGGCTGGTCGTACGCAGCCTGGAGGTGGCGGTCGTGCTCTGTGGAGAGGTCGTCCAGGTTGGAACGGAAGGAAGCCACGCGCTCGCGCAGACGCTCGAGATGTGCCAAGCGGTCGGACGCCGAGGCACGCAGCACCTGATCGTCGACGCCGCGCCGGATGATGTGGGCGACGGACACGCCTTCCTGCCGCGACATCCTGCGCAGCGCATGCAGCTCCAGCTCTGTCAGCCGGACGTGGATCCGCTCCACCCTTAGCACCCCCTTGGACACCATGATACTCATGGTCCAGGCGCGGCGCCCGAGACGCGCCACTCGTCTGGTGGTAGCATCGAAGGGGGGAGCATGAAGGGCGGTGTCGCGATGGCACGCCGATCGTGGCTCCCTGTTCTTGTCGCCGCAGGGTTGATGGCGGGGTGCGGCCCCGCGTCCTCCTCCGCGCCGAGCGGATCTTCGCCCGCGGCACCGAGCGCGCCCCGCACGACCATCCAGATCAACCTGCCGGTCTCGCAGGGCACGGCCAAGCAGAGCGCGCTGCGCATGCGGCAGTACTGGCAAGCCGAACTCGGCCTCACCAAAGCCTTCAACCGTCACGACCTCATCTGGCGGCTGGCCGCCCCGAGGGCCCTGCCAGGGCGCCTGGACTTCGGCCACCCGCGCGCCGTCCAGGTGGAGGCGGGCAGCGGCTGGGCGCCGGGCGTCGTGATCTGGTCCCACGCCGTGACCGTCGTCAGCCGGTCGGGCGCCCAGCAGCCTTGGGTGCTCGTCACCGTGCAGGAAGTGCCGGGCCAGAGCGAGCAGGTGGCGGACCTCGTGCCGCAGTCCGAAGCCGGCAAGCTCCACAGCGCGGTCTCCGCCAGCGCCGCGATCCCCGCCGCCGAGGTCGTGCAGCGCTATGTCCGGGCGATCCAGCAGGGCCGCGTCGCGGACGCCAGGGCGCTGATGGCGGCGCAGTCCGGCCAGGCGCCGGATACCGCGCTCAAGACCGCGAAGAACGTCGCGTTCCATGGCGGATGGGTGGACAGGGTGGGCAAGGCGCTCTTCTACGACCTCAGCTTCTCCGCGGATGTGCAGTACCCGCAGCCAGGGCCGCGCGTCTCCGGCCCGAACACCTACTTCTTCGTCGTGTCCAACCTGAACGGGCCATGGCAGATCCTCTCGGAGGGCAGCGGTCCCTGATCAAGGCGCCCGCAGCCGAGACCGCCCTCATCCGCCTCGCCTGGCCGGCTGCTGTCGCCCGCGGCGGCGGAGCCGAGCAGGTCAGGCGCCAAAGAACGCCGGGATGGGGATGGCGACGGTTCGCTCGTCGAGTGCGAGCACCTCGCCACCCAGGTAGAGAATCACGCCGAGGTGCAGCGGCTCGGCCTGTGCGAGCGCCCGCAGGCCATCGCTGTCGTGGGGGCGCAGGTGCGCCGTCGCCTTCACCTCGATGCCGACGACGCGCTCGCCGCGCTGCAGGACGAAGTCCACTTCCTGACCGGCGTGCGTGCGCCAGTAGGAGAGCGAGGGCGGCACCGGTGTGCGGCGCAGGTCCGCGCGCAGTTCGGCGCAGACGAAGGTTTCGAGCAGGGCACCGTCGCGGGCGTCCCGCACGGCGTCCTCCCAGGAGCCCATGCCGCCGAGGTATGCGGTGAGGCCCGAGTCCCGGCCGTACACCTTCGGCGCCTTGACGAGGCGCCTCTCCGGGTTTCCGGCATGGGGTGGCAGCAGGAACACCTGGTACGTGAGCGACAGCAGGTCGATGTAGCGTCGCAAGGTGGTCACGGGTGCCTGCAGCGTGCGGGAGAGGTCCGCCACGTTCAAGAGGTTCCCGCTGCGCAGCATCAGGAGGCGCAGCAGGCGGCCGAGGACGCCCAGGTACTCGATGCCGGCGATGGCGGCGATGTCACGTTCGACGTACGTGCGCACGTAGCTCTCGAACCACGTGAGCCGGGCCCTCTCCGATCGGCTCAGGGCCGGCGTCGGGTAGCCGCCGGTGAGGACGCGCTCGTGGACCTCCTGCAGGCCGGCCTGCGATCGGGGGAACGACGCGGCCGCCTCTTCGGCGCTCCTTGCCGAGAACAGCCGCCCGCTCGCCGACGGACCGGGAGACGCCTCATGAAGTTCGGCCCAGGAGAGGGGCTCGAGTTCGCGCACCGCGACCCGCCCCGCGAGACTCTCCTCCACCTGGCGCATGGCGAGCAGGTTGGCGGAGCCCGTCAAAAGGTAGCTTCCAGGCGTCCGGCTCTGGTCCACGCGCAGCTTGATCGCGCGCAGAAGATCAGGCGCCGCCTGCACTTCGTCGAGCGCAAGAGGCCCCGGGTTCGCGGCCAGAAAGCGGTCGGGATCGACAAGGCAGGCCTCGCGCACCGTGGGATCGTCCAGTGTGAAGTAGCGGGCTGGCCAGCCCTCTGCTGCGATGCGGCGCACGAGGGTCGTCTTGCCCACCTGTCGGGCGCCCGTGAGCAGCACGACAGGGAAGGCCGCCAAGAGTTCTTCAATGATGCCTTGCTCGTAGCGTGGAATGTCCATGTGCCCATGGTAACAACTTGCTGGATGAATTTCAACCGTTGAGTGGTCGAATATCCACCGGAGCGGCTCGGCTCAGGCGAGGTGGGTCCCGTCCCGGGCGCCGCCGACCGTCAGGCCGCCCGAAAATCCGAACGCGGTCCCCAGCGCCATGAGCAGAATGCCGGCGCTGAACGTCGCGGGCGTCACATCCTGGCTGACGAGCAGGGACGGCGCCGCCGTACTGACGAGCACGCCGAGAGCGACGGCCGACACGAGCGCGGCGGCCATGCCGAAGCTGACGAGCGCGGCCGGGATCGCGACGCGACGCAGCTGCGCCTCGGCGATGTCCGCGCGCAGCACCAGCGCGGCGACGGCGGCCGTGCCCACGATGAGGAGCAGCAGCGACAGCGCGAGGTAGGCGACGATGGCCCGGTGCACGGTCGCCACGACGAGGGTGGCGAGCAGGAAGAGGACGAGGCTGCCCGCGGCCCAGCCGAAGGGTCCCAGCACCTCGCGCCTGCGCCCGACCGCGGCGCGCCGCACCGCGACCCAGGCGAGCGGCAGCCCGCCCAGAGCGATGCCGAATGCCGCGACGACGCCGGAGAACCGGAGGAGGTCCAGCAGGAGGACCATGCCGGGGAACCGGCTCGCCGGCCCCGCGAAGGTCGCGACCGGATCGTTCAGGCGCACGAGCAGCAGAAAGCCGAGACCGAACAGCATGAACGCCACGAAGCGCCGGACGACGTCGGCCTTGAGTCTGGCTTCCACGGGCATCGTCCCTCCGTTCGCGTGGTAGGTGAGGTGCGCGTCGAGCGCTCCCCGAAGGAGGTCGAGGCAGGTCCAAAGGTTCGGGCGGCGGTCCTCGAGGAGCGCGGCCATCTCCTCGCCGTAGCGCTGTCGCCAGGCCTTCGGGTAGAGGCGGAGGAGGCGCGCCGCGATCATCGCGATCCCTCGCGGACCCTGAGCCGCGCCCGCCCGGCCGCCACCACGCGCTCCATCGTCTCCACCTGAGCCTGCAAGGCCGCGCGTCCCGTCGGCGTGATGCGGTAGGGGCGGCGGCGGTCTTCCGCCGGCAGCGGTTCGATGAAGCCCTTCTGTTCAAGACGCGCGATGGCGCCGTAGAGCGTTCCGGGCTCGAGGACCTGACCGCTGAAGGCGCGGATGTCCTCGATCATCGCATAGCCATGCTTGGGGCCTTGGGCGAGGCTCGAGAGGACGAGGAAGAGGGCATCCGAGAAGCGTCCTGCGTCCGGGTTCGCCATGGGGCACCTCCGATGCTAAGCGAGGCTTACTAAGTCTAGCTGAATAGTAGCCGCCGGATCGCCGCCCGTCAAGACGCAGTCCGCCCTCGCGCAGGCTCGCCGAAAACGCCTTGACGCGGGCCGGCCAGGGAGCCACAATGAATGAATCGTTCATTCAGACCACCGGAGGGGATCCTGTGCCACGCACGGAGACCGGGCAGGCCGAGCTCAGGGAGTCGCAACGGGAGAGGCTGATGGCGGCGGCGCGGGACGTCTTCGCGCGCAAGGGCTGGGCGGCCACGATGGCGGACATCGCGGCGGAGGCCAGCGTCAGCCAGGGACTCGCGTACCGCTACTTCGCCGGCAAGGGGGAGATCGTCCAGGCGCTCATGGAGCAGGCGATGGCGAAGGCGCCCCTGCCCTCGGCGCAAGGTCTGTCGGGCACGCCCTGGGAGCGCCTTGAGGAGCTGACGCGCCAGATCCTGCAGGCGCGGCGCGAGCGCGCGGGGTTCTACCGGATCCTGCTGCACGCGCTCGATGACCCGGCGGCGCCCGCGGAGATCAGGGAACGCGTGCGCGGCCAGGGACGAAGGTTCCGCGACATGCTCCTGGAGGTGATCGCCGAGGGGCAGGCGGCGGGCGAGGTGGCGCTAGGCGATCCACAGGAACTCGCACTGGCCCTGCTCGCGGTGTTCTCCGGCCTCTCGAGCCCAGCCCTGGGCGGTGCGCAAGGCGCCCTTGGGCGGGTTCCGTCCGCCGAGGTCGTGCTGCGCATGCTGCGCCCGGGGCGGGGGCAGGAGGAAAAGGCGTGAGCGGCGGAGCAGGTCGCCCGCCCGGGGGAGATCAGGTTCCGACGGAGGTGGGGGCCTCCCGCGGGCCCCGTGGCTTCTCTCTCTACGTCAGCATCGCGGTCGGCTGGATCGGCCCCGTGGTCGCCTACTGGGCGCTCCGCCCGCTCGTCCGCAGCGACGCGGCAACCCTGGCCATCGCGAGTGCCTTGCCGATCCTGCGCCTCGGCCTTCTGTGGTTTCGCCGCCGTCGCCTGGACGGCTTCGCGGCCTTCGCGACGCTTGCCCTCCTCGTCACCGTCGGCCTCTCGCTCTGGCTCGGCGGCAGTGCGCTGCCGATCAAGCTCGCGCGTCCCATCATCACCGGCACGATCGGTCTCGCGCTGATCGGGTCGGCGCTCATCGGCCGGCCCCTGCTCATCACGCTCTACCGCGCCGTGCGCAAGGATGCGGCCATCACGCCCCCGGATCCCAGGCGCCGCCGGACGGTCGCGCTGCTCACGGGGGTGCTCGGCCTGATCTTCCTGGCGGACGCGGTCGTCCACATCGCGCTGGCCCTGCGGGTCGGGACGCTGTCGTACCTCCTGGACTCCCGCGCCGTGACCATCGTCGTGGTGCTCCTGCTCCTGGTCCTGCGCTTCGCGTTCGGCCGCCGGCGCGTCTGACGATCCGGTTCCGCAGCAGCCCGGATCGGGCGCGGCGGCCCGCGAGCGGCTCGCCCGCCTTTGGGCCCTACCCCTCGGGGGACGCCTCCCGCAGCAACTGCTGGAGCCGCAGGAGCCCTGCGTGGATGCTCGGCGCCTGCAAGCCGCTCACGCACAGGCGCAGGTGGTCGCCGAAGTCGCCCGAGGGCGAGAATGCGTCGCCCGGTGCGAACACGACGCCGTGGTCCGCGCTCCGCTGTTGGAGGTAGCCGGCCTGCAGGCCCGATGCGATGCGGCAGAAGAGGTAGATGCCGGCGGATGGCCGGACGAGGGGCACCAGCGCCCCGCCTTCGAGCGCCGCGAGGGCGGCCGCGAGGCGCTCCTTGTACACGGCGCGGGCGTAGGCGACGTGCCCGGGGACGTCGCTCGAGAGCAGCCAGCCTTCGAGGAGCAGCTGCGGGATGGGTCCCGTGTGCAGGTCCGTCATCTGCTTGACCGATGTCAGAAGGCGCACGATGTTGGCCGGCGCGACGATGTACCCTACCCGCAGCCCGGGCGCGATCAGCTTCGAGAAGGTGCCCACGTGCAGGACGAGATCGTCCTCATCGTCGCTGCGCAGGGCGCGCAGCCCCGGTCCCTCCGCGAAGAAGCCGCCGGCGTCGTCCTCGACGATCGGCACCTGGTAGTCCCGGCCGAGGGCAAAGAGGCGCGACCGCCGCTCGGCCGAGAGCGTGGCGCCGGTGGGGTTCTGGGCGCAGGGCTGCACGTAGATGAGGCGCGGCCGCTCATGGCGCAGCACCTCTTCCAGTTGGTCGACGTCGAGGCCGTCCGCGTCGACCGCCACCTCCGCGAAGCGCGCCCCCTCCGCCCGGAAGCGCTGGATGGCGCCGGGGAAGGTTGGGCGCTCGATGACGACGAGGTCGTCCGGCTCCAGGAAGAGCTTCGCGATGAGGTCGATCGCCTGCATGGCGCCGGTCGTGACGAGGACGTGCTCGGGTCCGAGGCGGTCCATGCCGCGCAGGGGCAGGAGGCGGCGGGCGATCGCCTCGCGCAGGGCCGGCAGGCCCGCCGTCGCCGAGTACATCAGCACCTCGGAGGGCCGGCGCGTCAGGAGGTCCTCGAGCAGCAGCTGCATCGCGGCGTTGGGGAAGAGCTCCATGTCCGGCCGCCCCACCTCGAAGTCGAAGCGGTAGGCGTGCGACCCGGACTCCATCAGGTCTTCGAGGAAGTGCCCGCCCAGGTTGCGCCAGCGCCGGTTCGGCGTCAGCCGGGCCTCCCTGCGCACCTCCGACGGCCACTGCGGGCGCGCGGAGACGAAGGTGCCCTGCGTCGGGTGGCGCAGGACGTAGCCCATGTCCTCGAGCTTGCGGTAGGCGCTCTGCGCCGTCATGCGGCTGACGTGGAAGGTGCGCTGGATCTCGCGCTCGGAGGGCAGGCGCTCGCCGATGCGGAACTCGCCGCGCTCGATGGCGTCGCGCATGTGCTCGTAGATGCGCATGTAGATCGGTTGGCTGCCGGAGCGCAGGCCCTCGCCGAGGTCCTCAGGGTCGTGCACGAAGCCCACCTCGCTGCGGATGCCGGTCCGGTGTGCTTACGCCGTCCGCCCTGCGAATCCTGCCTAGCGCCTCAGGCGCGGGTCCAGCATGTCGTTGAGTCCGTCGCCGAGCATGTTGAAACCGAGGACGGCGAGGAAGATGCAGACGCCCGGGAAGATGTCCACCCAGGGCGCGATCGTCAGGAACATGCGCCCCTCCGCCAGCATCGCTCCCCATTCCGGCGTCGGCGGCTGGGCGCCGAAGCCGAGGAAGCCGAGCGAGGACGCGACGAGGATCGCCTGGGCCATCTGCAGGGTGAGCTGCACCGTGATCGGCCCGACCAGGTTGCGGAGCATGTGCTGGAAGAGGATGCGCCCCGTGGTCGCGCCGCCGGCCTTGGCGGCCTCGATGTACTCGAGGTTCTTGATGCCCAGCGCGCTGCCGCGCACGATGCGGGCGAACATCGGCACGCCGAAGACGATGATGGTGATGATCACGTTCTGCAGGCCCGGCCCGAGGATCGCGATCACGCCGATCGCCAAGAGGATGCCGGGGAAGGCCAGCACGACGTCGACGACGCGCATCACGATGTCGTCGAGCCAGCCGCCGAAGTACGCGGTGGCGAGGCCGATCGGCGTGCCGAGCAGAGCGGAGGCGAAGGCGCCGATGAAGCCGACGGCCAGGGTCAGGCGGGCTCCGTTCAGGATGCGGCTCAGGATGTCGCGGCCGAACTCGTCCGTGCCCATCAGGTGGTGCAGGGACGGCGCGGCGAGGATGTGGCTGTAGTCCGGCGCGCTCGGGCTGAAGGGCGCGATGAGCGGGCCGAAGATGCTGATCAGGATCATCACGAGCATGATCAGGGCGCCGAACACGGCGGAGCGCCGCTGCAGGAAGAGGCGGACGTCGACGAGCGCCTGGCGGGGTTCGAGGCTCCCCTCGCCGGTCTTTGGGCTAATCATAGCGGACCCTCGGATTGACGATGGCGTAGGCGATATCGACGAGCAGGCTCGCCAGGATGAATTCAAGCGAGAACAGCAGGAGGAGGGTCTGGATCACGGGGTAGTTGCGGCTCTCGACCGACGTGATCAAGAGGTTGCCGAGGCCCGGCCAGGCGTACACGACCTCCACCACGACCGCGCCGCCGAGCAGGAAGCCGAACTGGATGCCGATGATCGTGATGATCGGGCCGAGCGCGTTCTTGAAGGCGTGCTTGAGGATGAGGGCAGACTCCCTGACGCCCTTGGCGCGCCCCGTGCGGACGTAGTCCGAGGTGAGCGTCGTAACCATGCTCTGGCGCGTGAAACGGGCGATGGAGGCGGCGCCCGACGTGCCGAGCGAGATCACGGGCAGGATGAACGAGGTCCAGCCGGCGTCCCCGCCCGACGGCAGCGCGTGCAGGCGGACGGCGAAGAGGGCGATCAGCATCATGGCGAGCCAGAAGGCGGGGAAGGACACGCCCATCATCGAGAGGGTCATCACGGTGTAGTCGAGCGTGCTGTTGCGGCGCACGGCGGAGATGATGCCCGCCCCGACGCCGATCACGACCGCGAGGCCGAGCCCGAAGAACGCGAGTTCCACCGTGGGCATGAAGTGGTAGCCGATGATCTTCGTCACCGGCTGGCCATCGCCGAACGACGTCCCGAACTGCCCGTGCACGGCGTTCACGAGGAAGTACCAGTACTGCTCGATGAGCGGGCGGTCGAGGCCGAACTGCACCGAGAGGTTGTGGATGGTCTGGGTGCTCGCGTTCGGCCCCGCCATCACGATGGCCGGGTTGCCCGGGATGGCGTGGATGAAGAGGAAGGCGAGGATCGAGACGCCGATGATCGTAGGGATGATCTGCAGCACCCGGCGCACGAGGTACGAGGCCATGGCATGCGCTCCTTGGGGAGGGAGGGGCGCGCCTGGGCGCGCCCCTCATCCTTGGGCTGTGGGGACGCGGGCTACTGCACGTATGCGCCGTAGATCAGCGGTACTTCGTCCTCACGCACGACGATGCCCTTGACGTTGGAGCGCGTGGCCCAGATGTTGTCCGAGACGCCGAGGAAGATCCACGGCGCCTGCTGCCAGGCGAGCTTCTGCGCCGCCGCGTACGCCTTGGCGCGCACGGCCGGGGCGCCGCTGTTGAGGCCCTGCTGGAGCAGAGAGTCGAACTGCTTGTTGCCGAAGAAGGCCAGGTTGTAGAGCGAGGGCGGCCAGGAACTCGTCGCGAGCAGCGGGCGGAGCGCCCAGTCCGCGTCACCGGTCGAGGCCGACCAGCCGGTGTAGTTCATGCGCAGCGTCTTGACGGCGGTCGGCGTGAAGATCGCGGAGTCGAGCGAGGCGTTGTCCATCGGCTCGACCTTGACGTTCACACCCACCTGCGCCAGCTGCTGCTGGATGAAGGTGGCGGCGTAGATCGACTCGGTGCTGTTGCCCACCCAGAGCACGGTGGTGAAGCCGTGCGGGTAGCCGGCCTTGGCCAGGAGCTGCTTCGCCTTCGCGGGGTTGTAGTTGTAGTTCCCCGCGTTGATGGCGTAGGCGTCGGCGGGCGGCACCGGCGAGTTGAGCGGCTGGCCGTAGCCGCCCCAGACCACGTTGATGAAGGTGGCCTTGTCGACGGCGTAGTTCAGGGCCTGGCGCACGAGGACGTTCTTCAGCGGACCTTGCTGGGTGTTCATGGCGACGTACCAGGCGGCGTTGCTCGAACCCACCTGGACGTTGATGCCGGGTTGGCTCTTGAGGGACTGGACAAGTTCGTTCGGCACGGGGTAGATGGCCTGGAACTGGCCCGTCTCCAGGCCGGCGATGCGGGCGCTGGCGTCCGCGACCGGCTTGTAGGTGATCGACGCGATCTTGGCCGCGTTCGCGGGGTTCCAGTAGTTCGCGTTGCGCACGAGGGTGATGTGGTCGCCCTGGACCCAGTCCTTGAATACGAAGGGGCCGGTGCCGCCGACCGGGTTGGCGCACAGGTAGTTGACGCCCTTCGAGAGGACGGACGGCTCGACCACGGCTCCGGCCGGGTGCGCGAACGTCGGCAGGATGGCGCCGAAGGGCTTCGAGAGCTGGAACTGCACCGTCTCCGGTCCGAGCACGTTGATCTGGCTGATCACGGAGTAGAGCGCCGTGCGCACCAGGTTGTTCTTCGGGTTCAGCAGGAACGTGAAGCTCTCCTTGACGTCCTGGGCCGTGACCTTGGTGCCGTCGGAGAAGCGGGCCGCCGGGTTCAGGTTGAAGGTGATGGACTTGGCGTTCGCGGCCACCGTCCAGCTCTTCGCCAGTTCGCCCACGAGCTGCATCTTGGCGTTGTAGCCGACGAGGCCCTGGTAGATGTTCGACTCCACGCCGAACGACAGGTTGTCGTTCGTGTTGTAGGGCAGAAGACAGACCGCGTCGCCACTCAGAGCCACGGTGACGTTGGCGGTGGGAGCCGCCGCCTGGGCGCCACCCGCCATGGTCGTGAAGAGGAGTGCTGCGGAGCCGAGCACGCCGCCGAGTCCGCCGAGGAACCTTCGAATCTGCATCCGGTTGCCTCCTTCGCGCAATCCTGCGTTGGCCAGCGTCCGAAGCTGTCGGTCGGGAGCCGGCGCTCACCTCCTCCACGCACCTCGGCAAGTCTATCCCTCGCGTCGCGGCTCCTCTCGGCACGAGCCGGAGCGGACTATAGGGAGACGACCTTGTTGGCCGCTTCCACCAGGGAGCGGAAGAGGGCGAGGGCAGCCCCGTCCTGCCGCCAGAGCCCCTCGGGGTGCCACTGGATCGCGAGCCAGTACGGCAGGTGGGAATCCTCGAACGCCTCGACGACGCCGTCCGGCGCCTCGGCCGCCTGCAGGGCGCCCTGGGGGAGAACCCGTACGGCCTGGTGGTGGAACGAGTTCACCCGGACCTCCCGGCTGCCGAGGATCTCCTCGAGCCTGGTTCCCTCCGCGATCCTCACCGCGTGGCTCGCATGGCTGCGCGGCGCCTGCTGGAAGTGCTTCATGCTGCCCGGCCGCTCGCTCTGGAGATCCTGGAAGAGCGTCCCGCCGCCGACGACGGCGAGGAGCTGGCAACCGCGGCAGATGCCGAGGGTGGGCAGGCGCCTCTCGTACGCCGCGCGCGCGAGCGCCATCTCGAAGGCGTCGCGTCGCGGGCTCACGCCGCCGAGCCCTGCGGCGGGCGCGGCCCCGTAGAGACCGGGATCGAGGTCCGCGCCGCCCGTGAAGAGGAGGCCGTCGAGGCGCGAGAGGACCTCCGGCGCCAGCTCCGGGCTCGCGCCGATCAGAACCGGTACGCCGCCCGCGGCCTCGATCGCCTCCTGGTAGGGCGCGTTCAGCCGCAGCTGCTGCTCGTCCTGGTCGAAGCCGCAGGTGATGCCGATCCATGGGCGCATGCGATCATCCTTCCTATGGACTTACCCCTTCGCCGCCATGTGCCAGCCACCTACGTTGAGAACGTTTGAACGAAGGTGACGAGGCGGTGCGCGTCCCGGAAATTGCTCGCGATGCCGAGCGAAGCCCGCATCGCGCCGTCGAGGCGATCCTGCACGGACTGCAGGAAGGCCTCGGCCGTGGGCGCGGCATGGTGGAAGCTCTCCCTGAGCAGCACGGGGTCCATGTGCATCGCGGCCTCGCGCGCGCCGGGGTTGCAGTGGCAGCCGCTGCGCAGGGAGATGCCCTGGTCGTCCGCCGTCTGCTGCACCCGGTTGTAGTCGAGGCGCGCACCCGACGGGTCCAGGATGTTGAAGAGCACGATCGCGCCGCGCGCGGTGACGTCCTGCGGTCCGTAGATCTCGACGAGCGGCTGCCCGCCCCGGTGGCGCAGCCGGCCGAGCTCCTCGATCAGGTAGCCGGCGAGGGCCATGACGCGGCGGTGGATGAGGTCCACGCCGACCGACTCGAGGTGGCGCAGGCCGATCGAGACGGCCGGCAGCGCGAGGTAGTCGATCGTGCCGTCCTCGAACCCGCTCGGGCCGTCGAACAGGCGATGGGCGCTGCCTGCCCCGCTGAAGGCCGAGACCGAGGCGAACGCGACCGTGCCCCCGGCGTACCAGGGCCGGCGGAGCTTGCGCAGCGCCTCCCGCCGCGCGAGGAGGCAGCCGACGCCGGTTGGGTAGCCGAACATCTTGTAGAAGGAGATGGCGACGAAGTCCGGGTGGACGTGGTCGAGCCGCAGCTCGTTCGTCGGTGCGAAAGCCGCGGCGTCCAGGAGGACGTCGAAGCCGGCGGCCTTCGCCTGCGCGATGTGGCCCAGGTCGTGCTGCACGCCGCTGAAGTTCGACTGCGCGGGGTAGGCGAAGAGGCCTCCCGCCTTGCCGGGACCCGCCAGGAACTCCGCCCGCAGCGCATCCTGATCCAGCCTGAGGTCCCCGTCGAGCGGCACGTAGCGCACCCTCGCGCCGCGCGCGGCGGCGAACTCCCTGAGGCCGTTGACGGAATTGTGGTTGTCCGTGGAAAGCACGAGGCGCGAGCCGGGCTCGAAGGGGTAGGACTCGGCGACGATCTTGAGAGCGCCGCTCGCATTCTGCGTGAAGATCACGGCGTACTCGTCGGGCGATGCCCGGAAGTAGCGCAGGACGTCCTGGCGCGCCTCGGCCGCCAGCTTGGTCGCGGCGAGCGACGAGGGGCTGGTGGAGTGGGGGTTGCCGAAGATGCCGGAGAGCAGGAGCTCGAGGTGGCTGCGGACCTGGGACTCCGCGTAGAGCCCGCCGCCCGTGTAATCAAGGTAGGTGTGGTCCTGGGCGTCCAGGCGGGCGTAGTCCCGGGCGCGCAGCGCATCGAGCGCCTGGGTCTCGCCGTAGGCCGGGAAGCGGGCGAGAAAGCTTTGGTAGGCGTCGTCGAGCGTTCCGGATGGGGCATTCGCCGGAAGGCCATGCGCCGCGTCGTCCATGGGACCGCCTCCTGGGCTGCGTGCTGCACAAAGAGCGCCTGGGAGCGCATCTTGCCACATCTCACCGAATGGCCTCATTGCAGCACATGCCTCCAAGGCCGCATAGATCCAGAGCCGCCTCCCTGGACCGGTCGGGGCCGGTCCAGGCGGTAAGGGCGTCGCCGTGCCGCCGGCAGCGGACGGGGCGCCCGGGCGACGCTCAGCCCTGCGGCCCCCTGGGGCCACGGGGACCGGTGCGAGCATCCGCCACAGCCATGGTGTCGCGCCGTCGCGTGCCGCGAAGACACCACCGCCCGCCGCAAAAGGGTACGGGTCTTGCAAATACATGCAAGTCGCATATACTGGTGTCGAACGAGGTCAACCGGTGGCGGCCCCGTTCGAGCGGCGGCGGCCAGAGCGCCCTGCCGCGGAAGGGAGTGTCTCTTATGCCGGCTGGCAACGGAACGGGTCCCATGGGTGCAGGCCCGGGGACAGGGCGTGGACTCGGTTCCTGCGGCAATGGGGTGCCGCGGTTCCTGCACCGCGGGATGGGTGGCGGCTTCGGCCGGGCAGGCCGGGGGCTCGGACTGGGCCCCGCAGCCCGGTCCGGCGCGGGCTCCGGCCCAGGCTGGGGCTACGGGAACGCCATGGGCGTGGTCGACGAGCGCGAGATCTTGGAGCGGCAGACCGCTGCCGTCAAGGCGGAACTCGCCCGCATGGAGAAGCGTCTCGCAGAGCTCGAGAAGGGCGACGCGTAGAAGGCCCCTGACAACGATCGCGCGGCGGCGGGGAGAGATCCCTGCCGCCGCGCGCGTGCCCGAGGCCCGTGGGCGATCCGGTATCCGCGCAAGGCGCCGGGGCGCGACTCAGAAGTGCCAGCGGCTGCCCGCCGCGTTCACGGCCGTCGCCTCAGGCATCTCGGCGTGGAACAGCCGCTCGGCGTCGGGTCCGGTGCAGTGCATGGGCACGAGGCGATCCGGGCCGATGTCCCGCATGGCCGAGACGGTCGCCGCAATCTTCTCCGCGGGGGCGCCGCTCAAGTGGAAGCCGCCGATCGCCGCCCGCACATGGCGCACACCTGAGACGTCCCGCAGGTGCAGCACCGTGTTGACGATGCCCGCGTGGGCGCAGGAGGAGACGACGACGAGTCCGTCTTCCGTGGGAAAGCCAAGCGCCTGCTCCCCAGGGAAGTCGTCTGGGCGGAGGCCCTCGTCCGTGGCGACGAACGAGGATGGCGAACCCTTCTCGAACGACGTCCGGCGCTGGATCGGACCGCTCGCGATGGCGCCTGGCAGGATCTCGGCCGGCTCGCGCAGCAGGCGTACGTCGAAGTCCCCGAGCAGATCCCGCGACAGTTGCCCCAGGTCGTGGCGGGTGCCGCCAAGGCTCAGGTAGCGGTGGCGGAACACGTCGTTGCCCGCGTAGAACGGGATGCCGCGCGGCAGGAGGGGCAGGAGCTCCGCGAGGCCGAGGAAGTGGTCGAAGTGGCCATGGCTCAGGCAGAGCGCCTCGACGTCAGAGAGGTCGAGCCCCATCCGTGCAACGTTGTCCCGCACGCCGGTGCCGCTGAGACCGAAGTCCACGAGGATCTTGTGCCTGCGGTCCGCGTCCCACGAGATCAGGTAGGAAAGGCCATGCTCTGCGTGCAGCGGGGGGGCGATCCCGCCGCCCTGCACGAGGCCGTAGCGCTCCACGTCGGAAGCGGAGGGAAGGAGGCCGTCGTAGAAGTTGTCGACGATGACGGCAATTTCGAGGTTGCGGGCGTCCAACAGTCCCATGGGGCGTCCTCCTCCGTTGGGCCGCGCAGCAGGCGATGGGCGGGTGGCCGGGGCGCCCCTGGCGCGGTGCGGCCCGTGGGAAGATCAATGCGCGTGGACGTCTCGACGGTGTCCTACCTTCACGACCCGCACGACCAGGTCTATATCGACGATTTCGTAGAGAATGCGGTAATCACCTTGCCGTAATCTGTAGCGCTCTTGGTGGCTGAAGCCGCCGCGTACGGAGCTCGGGTGATGCGCAGGCTGCGGTCTCAGGCGCAATGCCATGTGCCGAGGAAGGATTGCCTGCCTGCACGGAGGCGGATGCGGCTCGCGCGGCGTGATGTTCCCAGCCCGGTCCGTCGGGGCCGCTGGTACTTCTTCAGCGCTCGCCGCGCCGCTTCGCGATGATGTTGATGGCGTAGATGTAGAGGATGGCGATGAGGAAGATCACCTGCAACAGGATCAGGGTGGCCGGCGTGCGCACCTGCGTTGCGAAGCTCACGAGGCTCAGGAGGAGAGAGCCCGCGGGGCCGATCCAGAGGCCGAAGCGCTTGGGCATGGTGCTGTCGACCCCGGCGATGCTGCGCCGGGTGATCATCGGGTCCGGCATGCGCGGCGCAAAGAGGCGCGCCGCCACGAGCTGAAGGGCGAGGAAGACGACCAAGGCGACGACAAGGGTTTCGATGGTGCTGATCCCTCCTGCACGCGTTCAGCGTGCACGATGGACAGACCCAAGGCAAGGGTCGGCCGGTCCGCCGATGCCGCCGCGACCCAGTGCCGGGTCATGGCCCGACGAGGAGGACCATGACCGCGCTCAGCGCCAGAGTGCCAAGGAGGTAGAGGGTTCCGCGCGCGACGTGCCGCAGCTGTCCGCCCGAGACCTCGTCGCGCAGCATCGCCCCGACGCCGACGAAGGCGAGGGCGAAGGCGACGTCGCTGAGCCGGCCCGCCCAGAGGGCGGGCGCCGCCCCGAGCACCCCACTCAGGCGCAAGGCGGCGAGCAGCGCGTAGCCCGCGACGAACGGCGGGACGTCCCGCACCACCTCCCGGAGACTCCTCGCCTCGCGGCCCGAGAGCGCCACGACAACGCCGAGGAGCGCGTTGCGCGTCAGCTTGACCATCGTCGCCATCTGCAGGCCCTGCGCGCCGAAGGCCGAGCCCGAAGCGATGGCCTCTGCGGTGTTGTCGACGCCGAGGCCGCAGATCGCGCCGGCGACGTACGGCGCCGGGTGCAGGCCGAGGGCCACCAGCGGGGCGAGGAAGACCGCGAGCGTCCCGACGACCAGCACGGAACCGGCGGCGGCCATCGCCTCGGCGTCGCTCGCGCCGAGCCGCTCCTTCGCCAGCATGATCGCACTCACGCCGCAGACGGCGTTGCCGATGCCGAGGAGGCGGGCCGTCACGGGCGGCAGGATGCGCCTGAGGACGAGGCGCGCGCCGAGGTACGCGAGCAGGATCTTGAGGAGCACGAGGAGTGCTCCCCTAAGGCCCATGGCCGCGATGGCCCCGGGATCGATGGCCGCGCCGAGGAGCACCGCCCCGGTCTGGAGCCAGATGCTGTAGGTGCGCTGGCCGCTCTCGCGCAGCCTAGCGCCGCCGGGCAGGAGTGTCGCGAGGGCGCCGAGGCCGAGGGCGGGGATCGCGATCGAGAGGTGCCCCAGGAACTCGACGTGGAGGGCGAAGGCCAGGGCGGCGAGGACGGCGATCCCCAGGCTTCCGCCCAGGCGCATCCCCCTTGGGGCGGGCGGCGGCAGGAGGTCTCCCGCCGGCCGCAGGTCGTGCTTGCGGTATGCCAAGGGCGCACCTCCTGCCAACGCAG
>Ga0187812_1000249_pt1 | contig 19580 bp, 17 predicted proteins | sample NC_S_2_FD_130582 | JGI IMG/M metagenome (GOLD analysis project Ga0187812, IMG submission 130582) | Wetland sediment microbial communities from Neuse River Estuary, North Carolina, USA - ASW-S_2 | ecosystem: Environmental > Aquatic > Freshwater > Wetlands > Sediment | place: USA: North Carolina...
CAATGACATCACTGTAGTAGTTTCGGTCAAAAATTATAATATACCATACGGTATTTGTGAAATAAAGAACGGGGGAACACTTGAGGAAATAAAGGAAAAACCGGAATTTAATTTTTTAGTTAATACGGGTATGTATGTTATTAAATCAGACATGCTTAAATATATTCCCGAAAATGAATTCTTTCATGCTACGCATTTAATTGAAGAGATAAAAAGACACGGGAAAAAAGTAGGTGTATATCCTATAAGCGATAATTCATGGATAGACACAGGTGAATGGGTCGAATACAGAAAAACTATAGAGAAACTTAAATTATGATAAATAATAAATCAATATTATGTTTAATACCAGCCCGCGGCGGCAGCAAGGGATTACCTCAAAAGAATATAAAAGACTTGTGCGGAAAGCCATTAATCGCGTGGTCGATAGAGACCGCTTTAAGAAGCAAATATATCGATGAAGTAATAGTTTCAACCGACGATGAAGATATAGCAAAGGCGGCATCTAAATTTGGGGCACTAATTCCATTTATGCGCCCGAAGGAATTAGCAGCAGACGGTTCCAAAACAATGGATGTTATTCTTCACGCAATACATTATTTTGAGAAGGCAGGAAAAATTTTTGATATAATTGTACTGATCGAACCGACATCACCGTTGAGAGAAACATCAGATATCGACCAAGCTCTGGAAAACCTTATTAGTACAGAACAAGCTGAAAGCATTGTCGGCATTGCAAAAGTTGAGAATACACATCCGGCTTTTTTAATCAAACTTAAAGATAAGTTTTTGAGACCTTATTTGTCAGATGAGTTTAAGATATTAAGAAGGCAGGAAATTGACGACCTATATTTTTATGAAGGAAGCCTATATATTTCATACACAAAATCATTACAGGTCAGGAAAAATTTTTATCATGAAAAGACACTAGGATATATAGTCCCAAAATGGAAATCGTTTGAGGTTGACGACATAGTAGATTTTGTTATTATTGAAGCAATCTTAAATGCCAGGTTAAATAATATTATTAAATAATTACTAGGAAATTTAGTATGGGAAAATCTCAAGATTTATATACAAAGGCAAAGAGAATAATTCCAGGCGGAACGCAATTGCTCTCAAAGCGACCTGAAATGTTTTTACCAGATTTATGGCCAGCATATTATAAGGAAGCCAAAGGGTGCGAAATCATCGATTTAGACGGCAAGAAATATATAGATATGATTACAATGGGCATAGGGGCATGTATTTTGGGATATTCTGATGATGATGTAAACGGGGCAGTAAAGGAAGCGATAGACAGAGGAAGCATGACATCACTAAATGCTCCAGAAGAAGTGGAGTTAGCTGAGCTATTATGTGAACTGCATCCATGGGCAGAGATGGTACGATATACAAGAAGCGGAGGAGAAGCCATGACAGTCGCCATAAGAATAGCGAGAGCAAAGAGCAAAAAAGACAAGGTAATGTTTTGCGGTTATCACGGGTGGCATGACTGGTATTTATCCACTAATTTGGCGGAAGATTCTGCGTTAGATGGTCATTTATTACCAGGATTAGAGCCTTCGGGTGTGCCAAGAGCATTAACCGACACGGCGATACCGTTTTTATATAATGATCCGAAAGAATTTTTAACTGCAGCAAACGCATATAAAAAATCTTTAGGCGCTGTTGTTTTGGAGATAGTGAGAAATGTTGAGCCAACCAAAGAATTTTTGGAGACCGTAAGGTCATTTACAAGAGAAAATAATATAGTATTCATTGTGGATGAAATAACAGCTGGCTGGAGGTTAAATGTCGGCGGCGCTCATCTCAAATATGATCTTAAGCCGGATATAGCTGTCTTTGCAAAAGGCATGAGTAACGGTTATCCAATGGCAGCAATAATAGGTACAAGAGATGTTATGGAATCTGCTCAAGAGACTTTTATAAGCAGTACCTACTGGACGGAGAGGATTGGACCGACCGCGGCATTAGCAACAATAAAAAAAATGGCGAGGTTAAAAGTAGCAGATCATTTAATTAAGGTGGGGAAAATGATACAGGAGGGATGGAAAAGTATCGCAGAAAAACACGGACTAAAAATTTCGTTAAGCGGGATTTATCCCTTGAGCCATTTCAACTTTGAGTATGAAAATTCTTTAAAACTAAAGACACTTTATACTCAAATAATGCTAGATAAAGGATACCTGGCATCCAATGTATTTTATTCATCTTTAGCGCATACGGAAAATCACATAAAAAAATATTTAGAAAATGTTGAGTCAACTTTCAAGGAGATAGCCAGTCATATCAGCAACAATACAGTAGATATTTCTTTGAAAGGTCCAGTAAGTCACAGCGGGTTTAAGAGGCTTAATTAAAATGGGCAAGACATTAATCAACAAAATTGTAATAGTGAGCGGAGGCTGCGGGCTTCTGGGTAAAGAATTTGTAAAAAGTATAATAAATGAGGGTGGAATAGGAATAATTGCTGATATAAATGAAGAGCAAGGGGAAAAAACAAAGGAAGAGATATCCAAGGGTGCGAAAAGCGGGGCAGTTGAATTTTTTAAAATGGATATTACTTCAAAAGATTCAATAAGCAATATAATTAGAGAAATAAATAGTAAGTACGGAAAGATTGATGCATTAGTTAATAGTGCATACCCTAGGAATAAGAATTACGGCAGAAGTTTTTTTGAAGTTGAATACGCTGACTTTTGTGAAAATGTAAACTTACACTTAGGTGGGTACTTTTTAACAACTCAACAATTTGCCTATTATTTTAATCAATTGGGAGAAGGAAATATAATAAACATTGCTTCGATTTATGGAGTAATAGCCCCCCGATTTGAAATTTATAAAAACACAAAGATGACAACTCCAATAGAATATGCTGTTATAAAGTCGGCGCTTATTCATCTTACAAAGTATACAGCTAGGTATTTAAGAGGAAGTAATGTAAGAGTAAATTCAATTAGTCCAGGAGGAATATTTGACAATCAGCCAGAGAGTTTTTTAGAAAACTACAAATCCTTTTCTTCAAATAAGGGAATGTTAGACAAGGATGACCTGAACGGAACACTGAAGTTTTTACTTTCTGATGATTCAAGATTTATAAACGGACAAAATATAATAGTTGATGACGGGTTTACATTATGAAGAAAATAGCCTTAATAGGAGCCGGTCAATTAGGGAGCAGGCATTTGCAAGCACTTGCAAAATTAGACATCAAATCTAAAATATTTGTAGTTGATCCATCGGAAGAATCTTTGAGAGTCGCAAAATCCAGATATGAAGAAGCAGCAGTTAAAGAAAAAGGATTTCATGAAGTAATATTTTCCAGAAGTATAGAATCAGTTGATGATGAAATTGATTTAAGCGTTATAGCAACAAGCTCAAATGTCAGGTTGAAGGTTCTTGATAATTTACTGACTTCAAAGAAAGTAGAATATTTGATTTTGGAAAAAGTGCTATTCCAACGAGCTGAGGAATATGAAACTGCGAGTGAAAAAATAAAAGTCAGCGGTGCGAAGGCCTGGGTAAACTGTACAAGGAGGATGTGGGATATATATAAAATGCTGTATACTTTAGTAAAGGACGTTAAGATATTATATATTAACACTTACGGCAGCGACTGGGGATTAGCCAGCAACGCAATACATATACTAGACTTGATCAGCTACTTAAGCGGCACAGAAGAATATAGAATAAACAATATCGATTTTTCCGCTGGTATATTTGAGAGTAAGAGAAAAGGATTTATTGAATTTAACGGCAGCCTAAACGGGATTTTCGGAGAGGATATTAGCTTCTCAATAACATCTTTTAAAAACGGGAATTTTCCATTTACGGTTGAAGTAATTACAGAAAAAGGGAAATATATAATAAATGAAGGGACACAAAAAAGAATTCAAACATTAATAGATAATGACTGGAGATACGCAGAAGATTCATTTCGCATACCATATCAAAGTGAACTTACAAACGCGGCAGCTAAAAATATTTTTGAAAATTCAGAATGCGAATTAACAACATATGAGAGTTCAAAGAAAATACATTTAAACTATATTAAGTCACTAAATGAAGCTTTAGGCAAAGTAAAAAATGAGGAAGTAAGAGAATGTCCGATAACGTAATATGGATAGCAGGCGCCGGCAATATGGCAAAGGAATATGCCAAAGTTCTGCGGGAGATGAAGGAAGAGTTTATTACGATAGGGAGGGGGGAAAAGTCTGCACAGAATTTTGAGGCAGAGCTTGGGTCTAAAGTAATAAGGGGAGGGATAAAAAATTATATAGAAGAATCAACTACTAAGCCGAGAAGTGTAATAGTTTGTGTAAACGACGAAGAGCTGGCAAATACTACGTTAATACTTTTAAAGTACGGTATAAAAAACATATTAGTAGAAAAACCAGGCGGGTTATCATATTATGAAATTGAATCTATTGTGAAAGCGTCAAAAGAGCATGACGCACAAGTGTTTGTCGCTTACAACAGAAGATTTTATTCTTCAGTGTTAAAAGCGCTGGAAATAATAAAAGAAGACGGCGGGGTAAAGTCATTCAACTTTGAATTTACAGAATGGTCGCATATAATTGAAACACTTGATAAGCCCGCAGCAGTATTAAGAAACTGGCTTGAGGCAAATTCATCACATGTAATAGATATGGCTTTTTTCATAGGCGGTGCTCCAAGGATAATGAAAACATTTAAGGCAGGGGGCTTAAACTGGCATCCCAGCTCATCAATATTTTCAGGAGCTGGAATAAGCGATAACGGCGCTTTGTTTTCATACCAGGCGAACTGGGAATCGCCAGGCAGATGGGGGGTTGAAATATTGACAAAGAATTTTAGATTAATATTCAAACCGCTTGAGAAGTTACAAATTCAAAAGAAGGGAAGCGTCGCTGTTGAGGAATATACCCTTGACGATTTACTTGACAAAGAATTCAAACCGGGAATATACAAGCAAGTTCATTCATTCTTAAATAAAGATTACTCCAACCTTTGTACAATTGAAAATCAATTATTAAATTTTACTTATTTTGATAAAATAAAGAACGGAGAAAGTTCTAACTGACCGAGTGAATATGAATATTGCGCGGGGCTATTTTTACACAAAGTATAAAGCAGACTAATTTTTTTGGAAAACTACAAACTCAATATAAGAGAATATATCTCGAAAAAGATTTCTTCCAATTACTGGAAGTTTTTAATTCTAATTTTCGGTATAGTATTTACAATAGCGCCGGGAGACTATTATAACAATGCAATAGACCGGTCAATAGTATTACATAATATTTTGTTAAAAGGGATAATATTTAACGAGCATTTCTTTTCGATATTTGACATCTTAATAATTCTAATTTCTATTAAAATAATAAGAGACTTCGGGCTAAGCTTAAAGAGCGCAAAATCCGGCGAGAAACTTATATTCTTTTTTTCAATACTTTGTTTTATCTTCTTAATGATTAACCCGAATAACAGCACCAGCAATCCAGTCCTGGGGATGCCATTGTTTTCGGATGTATCAAACTACTCGCATTTGATTTTTTTAACAGCAATCTTTTTCGTGAAGTTCGACGATGCATTTATTATTTTTTTTAAAAAGTTTACGAAGGCAGTACTAATATTAATTTTAATCTGGTCTTTTTACTTATTAATATTGTGGCTTATGGGAAGAGGGAACTTCGGTTTCTTCGGCGTCAACTCTATTCTAACAGAGGACGACACATTATTTATAATTGGATTTGCTCAAATTGTTTTTTTAGCACTGTATTTAATTAAAAAGGAAAAATACCTTTTAATATCGTCTATTTTTTTGTTTATAGTGCAAGTGCTGTCATTCAGAAGAAGCGGATTATTTGTAGCTATTCTTGCAAGCTCAACTTTGCTATTAATTTATTATGTAAAATACATCAGTACAACAAAAAAAATTACTACGTTTGTGTTAGCCGCTATAACAGGCTTATCATTATCAGGTATTATTTTTAATTATAATCCCACTTCAAACGTCCAATTCTACTTTTACAGGTTCTTCGGGATGTTTTTACAGAATTCCGGAACTACAGAGATAGATTCAGACAGCGGTCATTTTGCACATTCACAATGGGTTTTTGATGAAGCCGTAAATAGGCTTGGGTTCTGGGGACTTGGCTACAGCGATGATACCGGGTCAATAGTATACCAGGCAGGTATACACGGAGTGCACAACGCTTACGTAGCAATGTGGCTATACAGGGGATTGATGGGGCTTGCATTAATATTAGTAATAATAGGGGTGTTTGTAATTCAAATTATCAGAACGGTAATTAGCAGGAATAAGTATCCTCCCGATTTTCTATTAATCAGGAGCGCAGTAATTTCATTTTTCCTTTACTTTCTTGTATCGATTTTCTATTTGTCAGTTCATCATTTAATCGATATTCGCGAGATAGTACTTCGAACACTAATAATAGCATTTTTGTATAAAGTTACGCCTGATAATTACAAGCTACTGATAGATTAAAAAATTTCGGCATACCAGATAAAAAGAGAAAAGCCGACAGAACCGTAAAGTAGTAATTAAAGAAAAAATTATAAAGTTTAACAAGCGGCAGAATATGTTTAAATCAGACGAATATTCGCTAAGAACATTAGAAAAGAACGAAATAGAATGGGCAAGAGAACTACACAATGACCCAGAAGTACTTACTATGCTGACAGATACGACATTTATAAATGAAGCTCAGCAAATAAAGTGGTATGAGAGTCTCTGCGCCAGTACAAGATCAATGAGATTAGTAATAGAATATAAGGGCGAGAAAATAGGATTAATAAGGTTAGATGAGATTGATCATATTAACCAGAGTATTTGTGTAGGATTAGATATAGCAAAGGGATTTCGCGGTTATGGACATGGTAAAAAATCGTTTGAAATGCTGCTTAAGTATGTCTTTCATGAATTAAACATGAACCGCGCATGGCTTTTAGTTGCGGAGTTTAATGAAAGAGCTTATAAATTATACAAAAGCCTTGGATTTACGGAAGAGGGAAGGCAAAGAGAGAGACTATACAGGTTCGGCAGGTATTACGACTACATAATGATGTCAATATTAAAAAAGGAATATAATACATGATACCTTTATTTAAAGTTCACATTCCCAAGGATTTATCAAAGCTATACGAAACATTAAACAGCGGATTTGTAGCAGAAGGTCCTAAAGTAAAAGAATTCGAACAAAAAATATCTTCGTGGGTAGGTAACGAAAAAGTAATCGCAGTAAACTCAGGCACATCGGCATTACATTTATCATTAGTTTTAGCGGGCGTAAAAAATGGCGATCTAGTTATAAGCACGCCAGTTACATCTCCTGCGACAAATATATCAATAGTTAATCTCGGAGCTAAAATAGTATGGGCGGATGTAGATGAAAATACCTCAAATATATCACCATCGAGTTTAAAGAAATTGATTTCGAAACACGGAGAAAAAGTTAAAGCAGTAATTGCAGTAGACTGGGGGGGATACCCATGCGACTATGACCAGATAAAATCATTTCTACCAAACAACACAAAATTGATCCAAGACGCGGCACATTCGCTGGGTTCAAAATACAAGGGAGCATATGCAGGGTCGTCCATTGCCGACTTCTCAACATTTTCATTTCAAGCAATTAAGCATATAACTACAGGAGACGGAGGATTAATTACATGCAGAAAAGAAGAAGATTATGAGCGAGGCAAAAGATTGAGATGGTTTGGCATTGACAGGAACAAGCCAGGAAGAACATGGAACGACGATTTGCCGGAAATAGGATATAAATTTCATATGAATGATATAGCCGCTTCAATCGGAATACATCAATTAGATGAGCTAGGTTTAACATTGATAAGAAGAAAAGAAATAGCAAAAAAATACGAGGCGGAAATTAAAGCAGTTAAATATCAACACTCACATGAATATGAGGCTGAAAGTGCTTACTGGCTATTCACGATATACGCGGATCATCTTGATAAATTTATGAAATACATGGAACAGAGCCAAATTGCATCATACCCAGTACACATAAGGAATGATAATTATACCGGATTTAAAAAGGCAGCATACGATTCGGATAAATTAGAAGGCGTAGAAAAGATTACAAACAGTATGTGCTGTATCCCCGCAGGCGAGTGGCTAAGCGATGAGGATGTGGAATACATAATTCAAAAAGTTAATTCATATAACAGTTAAGCTATGATAAAAAAAATACCTCTACTTAAAGTTCATATGCCTGATACAGTACAAGGGCCACTGTCGATTACATTAAACAGCGGCTTTGTGACCGAAGGTCCAAAAGTTGCAGAGTTTGAGAAGAAAGTCGGCGAATATATCGGCAATCCAAATACTACAGCAACAAACAATTGTACAGGCTCAATACACATAGCATTACAAATTGCAGGAGTACTGCCCGGCGATGAAGTTATAACTACTGCGATGACGTGCCAGGCTACCAATCAACCCATTCTTAAAAGCGGCGGAAAGATTATTTGGGCAGACATACAACCTGATACCGGTAATATTGATTCCATTGATATAAAGTGTAAAATTACGAAAAAGACCAAAGCAATAATTATGATGCACTGGGCAGGTCAGCCTGGCGACATTGACGAGATTAATGCCATAGCAAACGAAAATAATATTAAAGTTATTGAGGATGCAGCAAGCGCATTCGGGGCTGAATATAAAGGCAAGAAGGTAGGAAACTATTCTGATTTTACTTGTTTTTCTTTTGGTGCAGTTAAACATATTACTACCGGCGACGGTGGATTGGTCGCATTTAAAGATTCCAAAAATGTCGATAGAGCAATTTTATTAAGAAATCACGGTACAGATAAAAAAGCCCGCAGAACTGAAACTGAATGGGACTTTAGAATTTCCGAAGACGCATGGAAATTCAGCATGAATGACATAGCAGCCGCTATAGGCATTGAACAGATGAATTACCAGCAGCAGTTATTAGAAAAGAGACGAAGTAACGCGGATTATTATGATAAAAACCTTTCCAATATCAGCGGGTTAAAAACCTTAACAAAGCGAGAAGACAGAATCTCAGCCTGCTGGATTTATACGGTTCTTGTCGATAAAAAAGAAAAATTTGTAAGCGCGCTTAAGGAGAAAGGAATTCAAACTTCGATAGTGCATCAGAGGAACGACATCCACCCAATATACAGCAGCTCTAAAATAGATTTACCCAACCTGGATTATTTTTACGACCGGATGATAAATATTCCGGTGGGATGGTGGCTAAACCAGGAAGACTTAGATTACATTGTAGAATCAATTAAATCAGGATGGTAGGAAGGGAAAATGAAAGTAATTGATATAGAAAAGATCATTACAAAGGATAAGAACACTAACGAGCCAAACGGGATTTTTTTACCTATATGGCGAAGCTGGGATTCGAAATACAACATAAAACCAGATATGGTTTATGTATCCACTATTCCACGAGGCAGTTACAAGGGTCCACATCTTCATAAAAAAAGGACCGGCTATATTTCAGTATTAACAGGCAGGGCAGCTTTAGTATTTAAAACAGGAAATAAATACGAAGAAATAATAGTAAGCGCCGAAGAGCCAAAAACAATTGAAGTACCTCCCAATACGGGTTTTTTGAGTATAAATATCGGTGAAGATACATGCATGATTTTGAATATATGCAGCCCGGCATGGCATCCTGAAGATCCTGATAATTATACTGATGATTTTACAGATTACGAAATAAATAAATGGTCAAAATATATTGCTGAAGGGATACAAAAATGAAAGAAATAGTAGTAACAGGGGGATTAGGTTTTATCGGCAGCAACTTTATCGAAGCCGCATTAGAAAAAGGCTGGAGAGTAATAAATATAGATAAGAAGACTTATGCCAGCAATAATATAGACTTTGGAAAGGACCCTAATTATACTTTAATTGTCGAAGACATAGCAAAAATTAAGACACTGCCTCCATGCGATTTGATAATTAATTTTGCAGCTGAGACCCACGTTGATAATTCAATTACAGAGAGTATATCATTTGTCAACACGAACATCTTCGGCGTTCATAATTTATTAAACATAATATTAAGGCAAATACAGGAAAACTTAATACATTCCTGGAGATATAAAGTACCAGTTTTTTTACAGATCAGCACAGACGAAGTATTCGGAGATATCGAAGAAGGTTTTTTTAACGTAAATGATCCTCTAAAACCGAGCAACCCATATTCAGCAACGAAAGCCGCTGCAGAGATGCTAGTAATGGCATGGGGAAGGACCTATAATATTCCTTACCTAATAACACGAACTACAAACAATTACGGACCGCGCCAGCATACAGAAAAATTAATACCGCGGACAATATCCTCAATATTGAAAGGTGAAAGTGTCCCAGTGCACGGCAGCGGTACGCATATAAGAAACTGGATACACGTGAAAGATAATGTAGACGCAATTATGACTGTAATTGAAAAGGGGGAACATGGGAATATTTATCATATCGCGTCAGAGGAAGAATATTGTGTAGTGGAAATAGTAAGAAAGATAGCACATGCAATGGGCAAAGAGTTTGACGATATAGCTGAATATACGGCAGACAGGTCAGGCGCAGATGTGAGATATGCTTTAAACACAGATAAAATTAAAGAACTCGGATGGATCCCGAAGCGGAAGTTTGAAGAAGGTATAATTGATCTGATCGAATACTGGAAGACAAATATTAATTCAAAGCACTGAAATTATCCTAAACGTAGTTACATTGTTAACTTTTAAACCATGAATAAACAAAGCATCTAAAATTATGACAAAGTTTGCTAGAATTTTTGAGAAAGATTGGATCAAAAGAAAATGGAGAAGTATTTACTTAAAAACGCGAGTAACGGATGTAATAGACTGGATTACCATAAGGAGTAAAGAGCCACTTGTTCCGCTTAGGAGAAATATATGGGGCGGACCTGCTTTAAGCAGCCTTGCATTTTATAATTGGGCATTAGGCGATATAAAGCTTTTTGAAGAACTTGCTCAAATAAAACCTGATAATAATGTTTTAGATGTTGGCTGCGGAATAGGGCGATGCGCTTTGGGGTTTTCAAAATTTCTTGATAATCAAGGGAGTTACAGCGGATTTGATGCTAATTTAAATGCTATAGAATCTTGTAAGAAAATAGAAAAATTATTTCCGAATTTTAGTTTCAAGCATGTAGATCTCAGAAACTCTTATTACAATCCAAACGGAAAACTTAAACCGTCTGAATTTAATTTTCCTTACGAATCGAATAAATTTGATTTTGTTTTTTTAATATCAGTTTTTACACATATGTTCCCAAATGATATAGAAAATTATATCAGCGAGATTTCCCGTGTATTAAAAAAAGGAGGAAAGTGTTTAATTACTTTTTTTGTAAAAAATAATGAAGATACAAAATCGTTTACGAAATTTAAGCCAGCATTTAGTTTTAGTCATAAAAAGGAAATTTATTATATAGAGAATACTAATAAACCTGAATATGCTGTAGCTTATGAATTAGAATATATAGAGCAGCTGTTAATAAAGAATAGTCTTAAATTACGCGAGCCTGTTTTAACTGGCTCATGGACTGGAAATAGGGATTATAGACCAATCTTAAAAAGCTCACTGAAAGCCGCGCCTGAGTTCACCAGATTCCAAGATATTGTACTAGCTGAAAAAATATAAATTGTTATTAAGTATTTAATGAATAACGACCTAGTTTCTATTTGTATCCCTGCTTTTAATGCGGAAAAATACCTTTTAAAGTGTTTAGATAGTCTTATTTCACAATCTTATGGTAATATTGAAATAATAATAGTAGATGATGCATCTTATGATAATACTGCGAAGATAGCTAATTCTTTTTCCGATAAAAGAATAAAATATTACAAAAATGAAAAGAATTTGGGATGGAGAAAAAATGTTAAGAGATGCTATGACCTGGCAAGCGGTGATTATGTTACGATACTTCCTGTTGATGATTACTTAGATAAGAACTTTACGCAAGAAGCAGTAAGATCATTTGAAAAATGGGAAAACCTCGGGATCTGGTCATGCGGCTGTGTTATAGTTGATATTAACGGGAAAGAAATTGAGAGAAACAAAAGACGTGTTTTGGGTTTTATTGATTCAAAAGAATATTTTAAACAGACCTTTGAGATGCTGGATATTAGTCCTCCCGCGGAAACAATGGTTAGGAGGCAATTTATCCAGAGCATAAATGGTCAGGATTCATACGATGGAGAATTAAAACAATTCCCTGAAATTGAACTTTATCTTAAAATATCACAAATGGGCTTTAATGCGTTTAATAGCGATCTGTATTTAACTTATAGAACAAGGAGAGAAGATAGTCTAACAGGAATGTACGGTAGTAAACCTTTTGTGCATTTAGACAGAATTAATATCTATGACAAGTATTATAGACATTATTTACTTGATGAAGGAAATAAAAAAAAATCGTTTCATAATATAATGAACTTAATTTCCAGGGATTTAGGAAGGGCAGTAAAAAAAAGAGACTTCGTGAATATAAAAGAATATGCACTTTTTCTTAAAAAAATAAAATCCGACCCGATTTATAAAAAGTCGTTTGGGAGCAATAATATATATTTGTGTTTAATTAAATTCTTTTTTGCCAATTTTTACAGGGCGTTCGTGATAAATAAAATAAAGGGAAACCAGACTTATTGATTAAAATAAATAGAATAGCACGCAACACGGTGGTTTATACCATCGGAAATTTATTACCTCAAGCTATGAATTTTATTTTATTACCTGTGTATACAAAGTATCTTGAGCCTTCTGAATTCGGAATTATCGGTTCAATGCAGGTATTACAATATTTCTTCATATTTGTTTTTACATTTTGCCTGGAGAAATCCATAGTAAGGCTATACTGGGAATACACTACAGAAGAATCGAGGAAAAAATTCTTAGGTACAATTGCATCCGTTGTTTTTCTTAATGTTTTGTTCTGGAGCTCTATTTTAATACTGTTCCATCATTATGTTAATTTTGTATTTACGTCTGTGACGTTCTTCCCTTACTATTTTTATTCAATTATTATAACCGCATTTATGGCTATAGCCTTTATACCATTGAATTTTTTAATTTTAAAAGAAAGGACAAAAACTTATTTTTTTATCACCACATTACAGATAGTCAGCACGACATTATTAATTTTATTTTTTGTAATTATACAAAGACGCCAGGCTGAAGGTATTTTAATGGGCAGGGTAATAGGCAGTGCGGTTGTATTTCCATTTTACATATTGATCGCTAAAAAGAACTTCATATTTAAAATTAATTGGGCCGCACTAAAAAAAGGATTACACTTTTCGTTACCCATAGTACCTACAATGATAATTGCATGGATATTAGGTCAAATGGATAGAATATTTATCGAAAAATATTTTTCTCTTACCAGCGTAGGGTTATATTCTATCAGCAGACAAATAGCGAATGTGCTCGGCATTTTGGCTTCTGCGTTTGGTATGGCATACGGTCCAATGTTCTTTAGACTTATAAATTCAAAAGAAAATAATTATAAGGAAAAGATCTTTAAGATAAACAATATCTATATTCTCGGTATGATAATACTATTTGCTTCAATTTCACTATTGTGCAAAGATTTGTTCTATTACTTTTTAAATGCACGGTATTTTGATGCATATCGATTCATACCTTTGCTATCATTCGGAGTTTTGATCAATTCAATAAGCGGTATAATTCTAAATTATTATTTTCAGCAGAGCCATAAGATGAAAGAAAATATGTATATCGCGATTATAGTAGCATCAGTTTATATTATAATAAGCTTAATAATTATTAAAGATATGGGGGCATTTGGCGCCGCAATTACGAACGCCTTTATATCAACTTTACTTTTTACAATTTCATATCTATATACCAGGAAGAGATGCTTTTTTATAAATATTGATTGGAGAACAATTATTCCGGTGCTAGTATTTTACTTGCTTGCTATAATATTTTTTGTTTATATATTTGATAAAATTTCTATAGTTTTTTTAGTTATAAAGATAATTTTAATCGGAATTTCGGGGGTGTATTTTTTGAGGAAAAAAGTACAATTGTCTTATTTAATACAATTGAAAACTAATTAGATTATAAAATATTTATTTATAAGCATGACTATCTGTTCAAAATATAACATCAAAATAAATATAACCAAACTTGCACAATTTATTTTTTTGCTGATACTCTCAAGCAATCAAATTTATTCTCAGGCGAATATCAGATTATCAAATTTTTGGTCCCAAAGTGGAGATAGTTTGGTCTTGGCAACTAATGACACAATTTATATTGGAATGAAAGGGGCAAACATTTATGCTAACAATAAATATAATAATCTTTATGATAAAGTAAGCTCAGAAAAGTTAAGCGGTCAGCTTTTTAAGAAAATAATTTTTAAGAGAGGACATTTCCTAGTATGTAATTCAATCACATTTAAATATCCGTACAGCCTAGAGATTGAAAATTATGCCCAAGTAATAATTAATAAACCTGATAGCTTAAATATAAGCTGCGTTTTCAATGCACCTAAAAACTATATATTTGAAGGGGAAGGAAATGTAATTTTCTCAGGCAACTATATTCAGCATGTATATCCACAATGGTGGGGCGCTACGGGGAACGGAAGATTATATAGCTATGATAATGATTCTACAGATGCGGTTGCTATACAAAAGGCTATATTATCTTATCCCAAAGTATTTATTCCAAGTACAAGCGGATATTATTTTATAAGCCGAACAATTGAATTAAAAAATAACACTTCAATATTTTCGGACGGCGCGGAACTTAGACCTCGTATTTACTGGTACAAACACGGCATATCTTCAAGAATATATTGGCGGACTCCAGAAACTATTTTTATGAACAGTGATACTGTTAATGGAAATTCTAATATTTTAATAAGAGACTTGAAGATAAACGGGAATTATATTTCTATGATACCCTCAAATGTTATTGTTGATATGAATGGGAAGGAATCTCCCATCTTCTATTTCAAAAATGTTAGGGGATTAAGCTTAAAAAACCTAGTACTTGAAAATATAGGAACTACTCAGGCTAAAGCTTCATATTATTTAAAAGCATGCCAATTTACAATACTTAATTCACACGACATTAGTTTAGACAGTATTAATGATCTCAACAACCACGGGGAAGGAATTATTATCGAAGGATGTTCTAATGTTAAGATTAATAAATTCAATGGTGTTAATGGTGCTATACATACGCCGCCTATAGCTTTTGTAACTGAAGATTGTATAAAAGGTCAAAAATATTTAAAGGTAAGTAATGCAGATTCATTATTCTCAGGGCTGCAGATTTCCATAGAATCTAACAACGGTAACGCTCTTCAGCTTAATAAAATAAAGTCTGTAGAAAATAATACAATTCAGCTTGATCACCCTCTTTCAAATTTGTTTTATGTTACTAAGGGCGCCCGAATATTCTCAAGTGTTGCAGACTACATATACGATTTTGGCACCGCGTTAAATATTCAGAAATGTGATACTGTAGTTGTTGATTCTTCTACTATTCAAAACAATGGGTATGAACAATGGAGCATTATTAATTTAATCGGAGTACAAGTGGGTAGAATAATGAACAGCAATTTTATAAACGGTAAGGTACAAATCGGTAACAACACAAATATGACCCGCAACGTGAATAATATAATTGTTGAGAACAATAACATTATTGACAGCACATGGGATGGATTAGTAACATCAGGTTTCTTTGACCCAAAGCATGATTCATTTTCTAATATTTATATCTTGAATAACAATATTTATTCAAAACATTATGGAATTGATCTTGACATGGGAGAATTACATACAGCCGGTTCAAAAATTTTCATCAGGGATAATAAAGTTAAAACTATAGGGAAAGAAACTATAGGAATTATAGTTAGGAATTCTGATAGCTTGACAGTTGAAAACAATATTATAGATACTGATACGTCATTAAATAATTTCGCTTTTAGAATTGAATCGGTAAGTCACTCCTTAATTTCTAATAACAGTGTGAGTACAAACCAATGCTTTTTTTCTGGTATCCAGAATACATCTATTGATTCCAACCAAATAAGTTTAGCGGGAGATAGAGCAAGTCTATTTTTTAGAGGTTTATTAAATAGTCAAATATCTGCAAATAAGATAGAAGGCGGAATTCCTATATGGCTGCAAGCAGGCAATCAATATATTAATTCAACTATTGACGGCAATATATTAACTCAAACTTCGGCATCATCGCCCTACAGCATATTTATCTCTAATGATGTACAATTATCTAATCTTACAATAAAAAATAACGACATAACATGCACTACTAATAATTCAAAAGGCATTTTTGCCAGGCTAAATGATGCGGACGGATTATACATAAGTAATAATAAAGTTATGTCGCTTAATAAAAACCAGGACAATATTAATACTACCGGAATTGATATTCAGTTATTTAATAAAGGCTTCGTAAAAGTTGAAAATATCGCAATAAGCTCAAATTCTTTTTCAAATTTTTCTTTAACGGCAATTTCAGTCAGCGGATCGAGTAACAATAGTATTCATAACGTTAAGATTAATTCAAATCAGGTTTATACAAAATCTCTCAACAATTCAAATTATATAAAATTGGATAAAATTGATGGTCTTGAAAATGTTCTTAATAAGTTAAATCCGGTTTCTAATTAGTTTTTATAGATACAAATAATACTGTTATATATTGGACTTAACGCAAAAAGAGTTTGAATCAATTTTATCTAAATTTCAAGACAATAAGGAATTATTTAATCTTGAAATAGATAATTTTTACCTTTGGAGTATCGTAAAAGAAAATTTATTTACAAAAGTTTTGCAAAGACTCTATACCGGTAAGAAAGAAAATATTCTAGAAAGAGTAGATTTCGAAAAAGGGAAGTTAATAAAACAAACTATAGATTTTTCAGCCAGTGTACTAAACTTCATTTTAATTTTACTTACAAAAAAGACCAGTAAAAAGAAAAAACTTCCCCTAATTATTTTTTTTATATACAGCAACTTCAGATTTAAAAACAAGGATGGGAAACAGCAGCACCCGTTTTCGGATCACCTTATCGGGACTAATGATTTATATAACTGTTACGTGGTTGAAGGCTGTCATGGCTACCCAACAACTAAAAACGTCCCATATAAAAGTAACTTAAAAGAAGAAGTACTATATTTCCCAGGATATGTTTTAGGCAGGCTTTTTAAATATAAATCTAAAAATGTATCTACATTAAAAAGTAAGCTATTAAAAATAATATTAGACTCGTTTCAAGAATATCCTCAGCTTTTAGAAATTATAAAAGACGAATTCGATAAAGGTTTGATTGAAAGAAATGTTCTAAAGTTTAGGATACAAAAATTCTTAGCAACAGCCTTATTTAAAAAATTAGAACCAAAGTGCATTTTATTGCATAGTTACCAGGGGCATCTTGGTACAATAGGGGCAGCGAAAAGCTTAGCAATTCCGGTGATTGAGTTTCAGCATGGTGTCATGAATTCATTTACCAGAACATATAATTGGACGGATAAAATTAAGGTTGATAGAGCAAAACTCTTAATACCAGATAAGATTTTTGTTTGGGGACAGTACTGGAAAGATCAATTATTATCTGGCGGATTCTGGAGGCAGGAAGACATATTCCCATCTGGTTATCATCGTTTCGACCTGATGAGAGACAAGTATAAAAAAGATGAGAAAAAAAAATTAAAAGATAGCTTAACTTATTTATATACTACCGCAGAGCCTATAAAAAATGAGGCTATCAATTTCTTTAATGATGTATTGAAATTAGCAGAAGAAAAAAAAGTAAGAATAAATATTTGGATAAAACTTCATCCTTCAGAAGGTTACTCATTTGAAGCATATTATGAATTAGAAAAACGGTATCCGGATCATTGTAAAGTATTTAAACATGCAGACAAGGACTTATATGATTTATTTAATGAAACCGATATCCATTTATCTGTTTGGTCTGCGACAATTTTTGAATCTATTGGATTAGGGATAAATACTGCTATATTAAATCTGCCATGGCATGATTATCTCCAAAATTTAATAGATAAAAGTTATGTACGTTTTATAAAATGTCCTGAAAACCTTATTGTAATTTCAGAAATGATTTTAGATAGTGCTGTTTATTGGAATAACTGGGCACAATCTACTGAGACTTTAGGGAATTATTTTTTTTCAAACGATGCTATACATAACCAGAAAAAATATATAGATAGCCTACTTTTTACAGATCATTAATATATAGTTTAATTAATGTTTTATCTTTATTATTATGTTATTCATAAAAAGCTAAATCTTTGAGTACTAAGATTATAAGGTAATAATTTGTTATTGCAATTTGTAAGATATTCCAACCTATTGTTGTGGAAGCTAAAATTAAATAAATTTTTTCCGTTTCAAGAAACCTTAACAGATATTGAAAAATATTTTGAGTGGCGTAAGAAAGATTTTGAAAAAGACTATCCTCTAATCACGAAATGTGGAATTGACCTAAAAGACTTAGAAATATTGGACTTCGGATGTGGTCTAGGCACAAAGTTGGAAGTACTTGAAAATTTTTCCCCCAAGAGAATTGTCGGTTGTGATATAAACAAAGTGGATTTAGATTATGCAAAGAGGAGAATAGATGGGAAGTTTTTAAATATAGAACTAAAACTTAATACAGAAACAAAACTTCCTTTTGATGATGAGTCCTTTGATCTGATCTTAAGTTTTGATGTTTTTGAACATATAAGCGATATTGAATCAATGTTTAAGGAATTATTCCGCGTACTTAAACCAAGGGGAAGAATTTTTTTTAAGTTTCAGCCTTATGAAGCCGCTTACGCACATCATGCAATGAGAATTCTTCTTATTCCATGGGTACATTTGTTTTTTTCATTTCAAAAACTTAAAGAACTTACAAATTTTGTTAACCTTGATATCCTAAATATAACAGGCGAAAATCGTTATCCAGCACAGCCGTACATAAATTATAAAAGGGTCCCTTTAATTTTAAAGCAGTTAAAAAGTGCTGGTTTTAATATAAGCACTTTTGAAATTGTACCACTTCAGGGTAATACTATTCCTTTTGCGAAGCAAATAGCTAAAATCTTTAATCTTCCTTTTTTTAACCTCTATTTGTCTTCCATAGTTTATGGTCAAGGCATAAAGAGGCAATAGGAATTTCAATCTTAGAATTAAATGGTATTAGAAATAAAAAGGTTCTCAGAAACAAATTTGTTGAGGCTGAGTTTTATTTTTTTCAAAAGATTATTTCGCTTTATTGAAATTTCTATTCTAAGGAAAAATTATTATTTAAATAAAATAAATACAAAATATGAAGTAGGACAAATCGATTTTTCTTTTTCTGGTAATAGCCAAAATAATTTTATAAGTTTTTGTAACATCGCTTATAATAATGGGAAGTTGTTTGATAATGATATACTAAGTGAGAATGGATTAAAAATCAATTTATTAGGAGAGGAAATAAAAATCCATTATAATATAAATTGGTCACAATGCCCCAAGA
>Ga0187812_1000250_pt1 | contig 19575 bp, 17 predicted proteins | sample NC_S_2_FD_130582 | JGI IMG/M metagenome (GOLD analysis project Ga0187812, IMG submission 130582) | Wetland sediment microbial communities from Neuse River Estuary, North Carolina, USA - ASW-S_2 | ecosystem: Environmental > Aquatic > Freshwater > Wetlands > Sediment | place: USA: North Carolina...
CAGCGCGCAGCGGAAGTTTTCCGGGCCTGAAGGCCCGAATCGATGCTCGTCCAAATTCAGGGACCTGAAGGTCCCTGCTCCCTCCGAAGAGCCGGGATGGCTCCGCATGACGATCCGAACCGGGGCGCCGCAGACCCGCTCATCGCGACAAGACCGCGATGAACGGGGCACAGTCCCGATGCTGCAAGAAGTGAGCCAACTGTCCGCCACCTGAAACGGCATTGCTATACTGACCCGGTTCGAGCGAAGGAAGAATATTCATGCGAAAACTCTGCATTCTGGCCGCGCTGCTGGCGGCATTCGCCACCTGTGCACTGCACGCGCAGCGCATCGAGGTCACCATCCCCGCGGCCAGCAAGCCGCTCACCGGCCACTTGATCCTGGTCTTTGCCAAAAGCGATAAGCCCGAGCCGCGCATGCAGCTCAATGAGGATTATTGGTCGGCGCAGGGCTTCGGGGTTGACGTGTCGGACCTCAAGCCGGGTCAGCCGATCGTGGTGGACGCGCAGACGTTCGGGTATCCGCGGCGCTCGCTCACCGATCTCGACGCCGGCGATTACTACGTGCAGGCAGTGTTCAACGTCTATGAGCTCTTCCATCTCGCCGATGGCCGCAACCTGTGGCTGCCGCCGGACAAGGGCGAGGGCCAGCACTGGAATTACAAGCCGGGCAATCCCTACGACAAGCCGGTGAAGCTGCACTTCGATCCCAAGTCGGCGGCGACGATCAAGCTGACGCTGGACCAGGTGTTCCCGCCCATCAAAGATACTGACCAAGACCCCGAAAAAATGGCGCAAAACGACCCCGGCGCAAAATGGCTCAAATACATGCGCTTCAGGAGTCCCGTTCTCAGCCAGTTCTGGGGGCGCGACGTTTATCTGGGCGCGTGGATCCTGCTTCCCGACGGGTTCGACGAGCACCCCGATGCGCATTATCCCCTGATCGTTTATCAGGATCATTTCTATGCGGGCTTTCGGCCCTCGCCATGGGTCACGTCGCAGCCGGATGCAAAGGCCGGCCCGCGCGAAAAGGCGGGCTACCAGTTCTTTCAGGACTGGACCAGCGGGCGGCTGCCGCGCGTGATCATGATCTACGTGCAGAACGCGAATCCGTACTACGACGATTCGTACGATGTGGACTCGGCCAACGTCGGCCCCTACGGCACGGCCATCAACGACGAGCTGATCCCGGCCATCGAGAAAAAATATCGCGGCATTGGGCAGGGATGGGCGCGCGCCACATTCGGCGGTTCCACCGGCGGGTGGGAGACGCTGGCCACGCAGGTGTTCTATCCGGACAAGTACAACGGCGCGTACGTGGCCTGCCCCGATCCGGTCGACTTCCACGCCTACCAGAACATCGACCTCTACAACGACACGAACGCATTTATGCGCCACGGCGACTTTGGCGAGGTTCCCATTCCGGCCGACCGCAAACCCGACGGCTCCATCATCGCCAACACCGGGCCCGAGTATGCATACGAATATGTGCTGGGCACGCATGGGCGCTCGACGGAGCAGTGGGACATATGGCAGGCGGTGTTTTCGCCGGCGGGGCCGGACGGCTACCCGGCGCAGGCGGTCGATCCCCTCACTGGCGCGATCGACAAGAAGATCGTCGCCTACTGGCACGAACACTACGACCTGGCCGCGATCATGATGCGCGACTGGCCGACGCTGGGGCCCAAGCTCGAGGGCAAGCTGCACATCGCGGTGGGCGATGGGGACACCTACTTCCTGAACAACGCCGTGCACCTGCTGCAGGAGCAACTGGAAAAGACGCGCAATCCGCACTCGGATGCGACCTTCCAGTACGGCCCGCGCATGCCGCACTGCTATACCGGCGGGCCGAGCGAGTACACCATGCAGCAGAACAACGCCGACTGGCCGCAGCGGGTGCTGCCGCTGATGGTGGAGCACATGCTGGCCACAGCGCCGAAGGGCGCGGATGTGGCTTCGTGGAGGTATTGAAGGACAGGGACCAAGGGGACAAGAGAACAAGGGAACGAGAGAACAAGGAGCGCGAGAGATCCTGGATTCCCACCCATCGCGGAAAAAGCTTCGCGATGGATGGGGCGCCCGGCTGATTCGCTGACTTGCTGATTCTCTACAGCCGGCAGATCAGCAGCTCGCGCTCGTAGATCATCTCCGGGGGCAGGTGATCGTGCAGCGCGATGAACAGCTCTTCGTGGCCGATCACTTCCCTGCGCCACGCGGCGCGATCCACCTCCTGCAGCTTGTCGAATTTCTCCTGCGAAAACGGGAGGCCCTTCCAGTTCATGTCCTCGAAATAGGGCGTCCAGCCGATAGGGGTTTCGCGGGCCTGGGCCTGGCCGTGCACGCGATCCACGATCCACTTGAGCACGCGCATGTTCTCGGCATAGCCCGGCCACAGGAACTTGCCGTTCTCGTCTTTGCGAAACCAGTTGACGTGGAAGACGCGCGGCGTGGCGGAAAGGCTGCGCTGCATCTTGATCCAGTGGCGGAAGTAGTCGCCCATGTGGTAGCCGCAGAAGGGCAGCATGGCCATAGGATCGCGGCGCACCTGGCCGGTGGCGCCGGCGGCAGCGGCGGTGGTCTCAGAGCCCATGGTCGCGCCCGCATACACGCCCGAGGACCAGTTGAAGGCCTGGTAGACGAGCGGCATGGTGGTGGCGCGGCGTCCGCCGAAGATGATGGCCGAGATGGGTACGCCCTCCGGCGCCTCCCAGGCGGGATCGATGGTCGGGCACTGGCTGGCCGGCGCGGTAAAGCGGCCGTTGGGATGCGCGGCGGGCTGGCCGGTCTTCTTGCCGATCTCCGGCGTCCAGCGGTTGCCGCGCCAGTCGGTGAGTTCGGCGGGCGGCTCGTCGGTCATGCCCTCCCACCACACGCCGCCTTCTGGGGTGAGCGCCACGTTAGTGAAGATAGTGTTTTTGGCGAGCGTGGCCATGGCGTTGGGATTGGTCTTGGCGCCGGTGCCCGGCGCCACGCCAAAGAACCCCGCCTCGGGATTGATAGCGCGCAGGCGGCCCTGGGCGTCGGGCTTGATCCAGGCAATGTCGTCGCCCACGGTCGTCACCTTCCAGCCGTCGAAACCCTTGGGCGGAATCAGCATGGCGAAGTTGGTTTTGCCGCAGGCCGACGGGAACGCGGCCGTCACGTAGGTCTTTTCGCCCTGCGGCGATTCCACGCCGAGGATGAGCATGTGCTCGGCCATCCAGCCTTCGTCGCGCGCAATGTTCGAGGCGATGCGCAGGGCGAAACACTTCTTGCCCAGCAGCGCGTTGCCGCCGTAGCCCGAGCCGTAGCTCCATATCTCGCGCGTCTCTGGGAAATGCACGATGTACTTTGTGTCGTTGCAGGGCCAGGGCACGTCCTGCTGTCCTGGCGTCAGCGGCGCGCCGACGGAGTGCATGCAGGGCACAACGCGCTTCACGTCCTTGTCGATCTCGGCGAAGACCGGGGAACCAATGCGCGCCATGATGCGCATGTTGACGACAACGTACGCCGAGTCCGTGAGCTGCACGCCGATCTGCGACATGGGCGAGTCAATGGGGCCCATGCTGAAGGGCAGCACGTACATGGTGCGTCCGGCCATGCAGCCGTTGAACAGCCGCTTCAGCTTCTTGCGCATCTCAAAGGGGTCTTCCCAGTTGTTGGTCGGGCCGGCGGTGTCTTTGGAGAGCGAACAGATAAAGGTGCGGTCCTCGACGCGGGCCACGTCGTTGGGCGCGCTGCGAGCGTAGAAGCAGCCCGGCCACAGCTTCTGATTGAGCCGCGTGAACGTGCCGGCCTTCACCAGTTGCTCGCAGAGGAAGTCGTACTCGGCCTGCGAGCCGTCGACCCAGTGGATGCGGGCCGGCTTGCAGAGGTCGGCCATCTTTTCGACCCAGCGGATGAGGTGCTTGTTGGTGGTGGGAACTGCGGGTGCGGAAATGCCCATTCGCCTTCTCCCTTGTGGGCCGGTGCGCCTCCCGGCCAATCTGTTTGGACACTCGATGTCAGCTAAAAGTGCACTATAGAGTCTACTCGTCTCGGCGCTCTGGTGGTTGCGAGATGCACCGGGACACCCGCCCGGAACCAGGGCTCTATCACGAAGTTGTCATGAGATTCTCTGGATTGTAACAACCGGCCCGATCAACGCCGGTGAGTCTCATCACAGCTAGGCGACGCGGTTCCCGAGCGTGCCGATGCCGTCAATTGTAATGCGGATTTCGTCGCCGATTCTTAATGTGAATTCATCCTCGGGAACAATGCTCGTCCCGGTCATCAGAAACACGCCGTCGGGAAAGGAATTGTCGCGGAAGAGATACGCGGCCAGCTCTTCCGGATCGCGCTTGAGCTCGTTGAGCGTGGTGCTGCCGGTGAAGGCTTTTTTCTGGTTTCGGTGGATCTCGATGGAGATTGACGTTGATTTGGGCAGCGGCCGATCGGAGAGCAGCACACAGGGGCCGAGGGCGCAACTGCCGTCGTAGACCTTGGCCTGGGGCAGGTAAAGCGGGTTTTCGCCCTCGATGTCGCGCGAGCTCATGTCGTTGCCGGCGGTGTAGCCAACGATGCGGCCGGCGGGATTGACGAGCAGAACCAGCTCCGGCTCGGCCACGTTCCAATGCGAATCGGAGCGGATGCGGACCGGCGCGCCCGGATCGACGACGCGGCGGCCGGTGGCCTTGAAGAAGAGCTCGGGGCGGGGGGCGTTGTAGACGCGCGCATAGAAGTCGCCGCCGCCCGCATCTTTCGATTCGCGCATGCGGGCGTCGCGGCTGCGGTAGTAGGTGACGCCCGCGGCCCACACTTCCTGGCTGACGATAGGTGCGAGGACGGTTGCCGGATCGAAGCTGGCGGCGAGGCCGCGAGCAGCGGCGCGCGCTTGCGCGAGCATATCGCCGCGGACGAATTCATCCCAGTTTGTTCCCGGAAGCAGATGGTAGCCGTCGGCTTCTTCAATGAAAACGCCCTGCGTGGTGCGATAAGCTCTCAATGTACGCGCTCCTCAAATCACGAACGACGAACCACGAATCACGGATAAATCATGATCTCAGGCTATTCAATTATCAACGGCGAATCCGACCAGATGAGCGGCGGGACGTTCACCAGCTTCGATCCGGCGGCGGGCGCGAAACTCGAACCGCAGTTCCACTACGCAACCCAGGAGGGCCTGAACCGCGCGGCCGATCTGGCCGAGGAGGCGTGTAGAAGCTATCGCGCGCTCAGCGGCAAAGACAGAGCGAAGCTCCTGCGGCAGATTGCCGCCGGCATCGAGGGCATTGCCGAGGAGCTGGTGGCGCGGGCGAACAGAGAGACGGCTCTTCCCGAGGCGCGGCTCAAGGGCGAACTGGCGCGGACCAGCGGACAGCTTCGGCTGTTTGCGCAGGTAGTGGAAGAAGGATCGTGGGTGAACGCGCGCATCGATCCCGCGCAGCCGGAACGCAAGCCGATGCCGCGCGCCGATATTCGCTCGGTGCTGCGGGCGCTGGGGCCGGTGGCCGTTTTTGGCTCGAGCAACTTTCCGTTGGCATTTTCAGTGGCCGGCGGCGATACGGCCTCGGCGCTGGCCGCGGGCAATCCGGTGATTGTGAAAGCGCATTCGGCGCATCCGGGGACCAGCGAACTGGTGGGCCGCGTGATCGCCAACAGCGTGCGCGCGTGCGGTCTGCATGCGGGCGTGTTTGCTTTGCTGTTTGGCGCGGGCACTGAGCTGGGCGCGGCGCTCGTCAAACACCCGAAGATCAAGGGCGTGGGCTTTACCGGCTCGCTGCACGCGGGACGCGCACTGATGGACATGTGCGCCGCGCGGCCGGAGCCGATTCCGTGTTTCACTGAAATGTCGAGCGTGAACCCGGTGTTCGTGCTGCCGGAGGCGCTGCGCACGCGGGCCACGCAGATCGCCGCCGGGCTGTTCGGCTCATTCACGCTGGGCGTGGGGCAGTTCTGTACCAAGCCGGGGCTGGTGTACCTGCCTGAAGGCGCAGATGGCGACGCGGTGACAGCGGAATTGAAGAAGCTTGTGGAGCAGGCCGGATGCGCGCCGATGCTTACCGAAGGAATCTCCAAGAGCTACCGCAGCGGGCTGGCGCAGCGGCGCGGCCATGGCGCGGTGCGCACGGTGGCCGAAGCTGCGACGCCCACCGGTTTGAAGAGCTGCTACGCGTTGCCGGCGTTGTTTGAGATCGATGGCGCCGAGTTGGTGAAGAATCCCGAGCTGGGCGGAGAGATTTTTGGGCCGGCGACGCTGCTGATCCGCTACCGGAGCCGCGCGGAGATGCTGGAGCTGGCGCGCGGCCTGGAAGGGCAGCTTACGGCTACGCTGCAAGGGACGGAGGCCGACCTGAGCGGCCATGCCGATTTGATTGGCGTGCTGGAGAGGAAGGCGGGGCGGCTGGTGGTGAACGGATTTCCGACGGGCGTGGAGGTGTGCCATGCGATGGTGCATGGCGGGCCGTATCCGGCGACCAGCGACAGCCGGTTCACGTCGGTGGGCACGCAGGCCATTTATCGCTGGGCGCGGCCGGTGTGCTACCAGGATTTCCCGCAGGCGGCGCTGCCGGAGGAGCTCAGGGACGCGAATCCGCTGGGGATTCTGCGCATGGTGAATGGGGAGATGACGCGGGAGGCATATACACCGAGCTGAGGTTTCACATCACCAATGAGCGCGGCGACACCGTGCTTTACTGCACTCCCGAGAGAGCCTATGATGAGGTGCCTCGACGGAGTTGATTGGATGCGGGGAGTCCTAGTTCTGGTCTTATCTGCGGCCGTGTCTGCGCTCGCTTCTGCGCCAAAACAGCCGCCCACACCGATGCTGACCGTGGCCCAACTGGAGCAGCTCATCTCCGCATCTCACGGAGTCAAGGACAAGAAGCTCGCCAAACAAATCTATGACCTGAAGCTAACGGAGCGATTGAGCGACGTGAGCCTGGCTCGCCTGGAAAAGGAGCTTCCCGGCCCTCGGTCCCTGGAAGCGCTAACCGCCATCGCGGACGAGTCGGCATTCCTCGCCTTGCCCACGTCGGAGATCCCATCGAGGCCCGCGCCCAGCTCCGAGGAGCAATCGGAGATGTTGTCGCGCACTATGGACTATCTCAGCAGGACGGTTCATAAGCTGCCGGACTTCTACGCCACTCGGGCAACGACTGCCTACGTCGGTACGACCACGGCAATCCCCCCCGGAGCGTATGACACAATCTTCGGATTTTGGGGGCTTCACCATGACCAGCGTCTGGTTCCCGGCCTGAAATCCTCCGTAACAGTTCTCTACCGCGACGGGCAGGATACTTATGCCGACGAAAAGGAACGCGTGAGACAGGAATGCGCTTACTCAGCGTCTGAACCGGCAGTGATAAGCACCGGGCAATTCGGTCAGATTCTCGCTCTACTGCCTGAGATCATTGCCAAAGACGGTTTGACCTGGGATCATTGGGAGCAGGATGAAGCCGTATACTTGGCAGTTTTTCGCTACTCAGCAGTTTTCCCATATCAAGACGAATTAAATTGCCCGGATGAGGTGCCCGTTCCGCCGGGGCCGTATGAATATCATGGTGAGATCGCCATCCGCCCCGAGGACGGAACCGTCCTACGCATTACAAGAACCTGGCGATTAAGGCTTGACCTGTTAGGCTATGGGCCTGAAATGTACGAAGGCAACTCCATGGTGATATACGGTCCTGTAGAAATTGGCCAGGTACTTTACATATGTCCCGTCAAGAGCTTTTTCGTGGGCCTCGCGCCCGCTCTTGATATGTGGACGCAGACGCGACCGCCAGCGCAGAGGGTGGAATTCGATCGCCGTTTTGGGCTCACAGAGGATCCTATATGGGAAAGCGTCGACGACGTGGTTTTTCGAAAGTATCACGTGTTCCGCGCCGAAACGAAGATACTACCCAGCTTCAACCCGGCGCCCGGACCGCCTGCGCCGCCCAGCCAGCCGGGCAACCCATCGGCCCCGCCGCGCTGAGGACTGGAACTCAGCCCAGGCTATCCGTCCTGCTTGGTACACTCCGCCGCTACTCGGTCTTGCCGAGTGGATTGTACGGGCAATAAGCAGGGCTTCTACGCCTCAAGAACAATGATCGAAGAGCAACCACAGAATCTTCGGCTGCGCCACTCGCACAAACTCGCGACTGGCTACGCTCAGGATGACAAACTCAGACTGTCGGGTTGACAATCCCCTCCACCTAGAGAAAGCTCCTAAGCTGCTGCCGCAGCATTAATCTCCCGGCGGCCACATGATTACGGGCAGGCCAGTGTTGTCCTTGTAGAACTCGCGGCGCGCCTTTAACTGCGCTACTAACTGCCTGGCGATGTCCTCGTAGCCGGGGCGGACGCGCATTTCGTTTTCGACGAAGAGGCTGTCCATCTCGTCGGGGTCGCGCTCCAGGTCGAACATCTCCCACTCATTGCGGTTGTAGTAGTGGATGAGCTTGTAGCGCTCGGTGCGGATGCCGTAGTGCGGGGCAACCCAGTGCGGCGGGCCGAACTCGTAGTAGTGGTAGTAGAGGGAGCGCTCGCGCTCGGCCGGCTTTTCGCCGCGCAGCAGGGGCGCGATGCTGCGGCCCTGCATTTCCGCCGGGACCGGCACTCCGCAGAGGTCGAGAACGGTGGGGGCGTTGTCGATGCTGATGACCCACTCGTCGGTCACTGTGCCGCGGCCCTTCATTCCGGGTGCGCGGATCATTCAGGGCACGTGGATGGGCTGCTCGTACATGAAGCGCTTGTCGAACCAGCCGTGATCGCCGAGGAAGAAGCCGTGGTCGCAGGTGTAGACCACGATGGTGTTTTCGGAGAGGCCGTTCTTGTCGAGGTAGTCGAGAATGCGCCCGATGTTGTCATCCTGTGAACGCAGCGTGCCCAGGAAGTGCTCCATAAACTTCTGGTAGTTCCACTGCTTGCGCTGGCGCGGTGTGAGGGAAGAGGGCGGGTTGAAGTCGGGCATGTCCTCAATGCGCATGCGCGCGGCTTTGGCCGCGCCGGAGCGGTGCGCGTAATCGTCCCAGAAGGTGCCGGGCTCGGGGACGCGCTCGTTGTCGTACATGTGCTCGTACTTGTGCGGCGGATCGAAGGGCCGGTGGTCGTTGAAGTACTGCACCATCATCAGGAACGGCTGGTCGCTCTTGGCGCGGAACTGCTCAATGCCCTTGATGGTGAGGTCGGTAAAGATGTCAGTCGAATAACCCTGGTGCGCCTGCTTTTCAATTGTGCGGCTGCCCAGCGCGGGATTGCCCAGGTATCCGGCTGCCTTGTAGTACGGGCCGCCCGCGCCTTCTTTATAGACGAAGTAATAGAAGCCGGCATCGGCGGGATTGATGGGCAGGTGCCACTTGCCGAGCATGCCGGTCTGGTAGCCGTTGCGCTTCAAAATCTTCGGGAAGGTTTCCTGCGCAGGGTTGAAGTGCGGCATCATCGTCCCGGTGGTCGCGGGAATCTCAGGGTTCCCGTACATGCCGTTGATGTGGTTGTAGGTGCCGGTGAGCAGCGTGGCGCGGCTGGGGGCGCACAGGCCGTTGGTGACGAAGGAATTGGTAAAGCGCATGCCCTCCTTGGCGATGCGGTCGATGTGGGGCGTCTCCATCAGCCGGCTGCCGTAGCAACTGAGCGCGGCCATGGGCACGCCCTCGCCGGTAATCCAGAGGATGTTGGGCCGTTTGGGCAGCTCGCCGGCCGCAGGCTGGTGCGTCGCGGGCCGCACCGCTGGAGCCTCCGCGCTCGCCGGTCCCGCCACCGCCGAGGCCGCGATCATGCCGCCCAGGCCCTTCAACGCATTGCGCCGCGAGATGGTTCCGCCGTCTTTCAAACCGCCATTGAGACTCACGAGTTTCCCTCCGCCCGGGGATGCCGATCTTTTACGCATAGAAGAGTACCAAGCAGCCGCAAGGCCCGGCGCCAAACTGCCTGTGGCCGGGCTTGTCGCCCTGCCCCGCTCCGCTCTGCGATACTGTTTTTTATGCCTATCGCCGACCTGCAGGAAGCCGCCCAGAAAATTGCCGGATTTCTCAACTCTCTGAATAAGCTTGGCGGCTTGCGCCTCAAGTTCCGCATCATGGCCGGCGACGGCGCCCGCGACCCCGAAGGCCTGGAGGCGCGCCAGATTTATGTGGAGCTGGGCGGACCCGATGCGCCCATGGTGACGGCGCACAACGGCGAACTGCTGCGGGCGCTGGAGACCATCGCCGCGCAGATGCTGCGCCTGGATGCGCGCGAGCAGGATCTCATCAGCTTCGACGCCAACAACTTCAAGGCCCTGCGCGCGCAGGAGCTGCGCCTGGCCGCCGAAACCGCCGCCGAAAAGGTCCGCCGCAGCGGCGTGCCCTACAGCTTTCCGCCCATGAACAGCCGCGAGCGGCGCCTGCTGCACATGGCCTGCCGGGGCCTCGAAGGCATTGAGACCGCCAGCAGCGGCGAAGGGCCGGGGCGGTTTCTGGTCGTCTATCCCGAAGGCAAGACGGATTTGCCGGTCAAACCGCCCGTGCAGCCGCGAGGGTTTGGGCGGCGGTAAAGCAGTGATCAGGGGTTGGGGGGCAGGGATCAGATTTCAGTGATCTCTGATCACAAGCCTGTGCTCCAAACTGTTGGACTAGAGCCGGCTCAGGATTTCCTTCATGGCCTGAATCATCGCGGATTTGAGATCAGGAGTAAATCTACGGCTAATGATGAGATTTATTTCTTTGCCATGAATGAAGGCAGTTAGACCTACTTTTCCGTAGCTCGTGACGGCAAACTGATTTTTGGCGGGTAGTTCGGGGATCGATTCGTAGGTGTCTCCCTTTTTGGCCCCTCCGTTATCCTTTAGGAAACTGGCCTCTTGTGCATTCGTGATCTTAGAAACCGCAAGCTCTACCGAGGTCTTCTCTGAATCCGCAGCATAAATGCAAAGCCAACCTGCATCGAATGGTTCGGAAACTGGGCCTCCGGCAAGTACGGAAGCTGTCTGCGAATCCAACAGGCTGCAAGCTCGAATAGGCGCAGCGTAGCTCAAGCCGGAACCGGCAGAAAGCAATAATGCAAAGGCAGAGATTTTAAGTCCATTGTTGAATCGCATCCGCGACCTAACGGAGAATACTATCCGCATTAGTGGTTGGAAGCAACGGTTTCGAGGATGAACGACTTGCGCTGATCCCTGAAACCTGACCCCTGACCACTGTCTTCAGTGCTTTACCCATCCATGCATTCCCGCCTCGAAGCTGCGGCGGTCGAGCCTGGGCAGCGCCCGCGCTACCTTGTGCGGGAACAGCGGGTAATGCCTGGCCGCGATCAGCAGCTCGGGGACGCACCAGACGTCTTCCTCCGCGGTCATCCAGTGCTGGCTGTCGAGCCGCTTTAGATTCACCGGGCCCGCGTAGGCGCGTAAGGTGCGCTCGCCGCGCAGGTTGTAGTAATGCTCAAAGTAGCTGAGCGCCAGTTCGCGCAGGGTGCGATAGATGGGCGCGCGGAAACGCAGGCCCGCGAAATTCGACTTGGCGATGCCTCCCCACAGGCCATGCTCGCGGTAGACGGCGATGACGTGGTCGTCGTCGTGCACTGCCTCGAGATCCATCAGCAGCGGCGGATGGCCGTTGACGCGCAGCGCTGCGGCGGCCAGCAGCGCTCCTTCCAGGCAGTGCCCTTTGCGCTCGCGCAGCACGCGGGCGGGCGACCAGGCTGTGTCGGCGTACTGGTACTCGAGCCCGTCAATGAACTTCTGAATTCGCGCCGGCGTGTTCAGCGAGCGCAATGTGCGCAGGTCTGCCGGCGGCAGCCCCAGGCTCCTGCTTCCGCGCGGACGCGCGCCGTTTGTGGACAATTTACCGCCGCTCACAGGCAAACGCAGACTCCTCAAGAAGTTTCGGAGATTATACCGTCTGCTCGTTGTTCGCGATCCACGGTTCACGGCCTGCTGCTTCTATGCCACAATAGCCTCGATGAAATTCGCAGCGATTTTTCTCCTGGCAGCGGCCGCCCTGGCCTGCTCCGCGCAAAAGCGTCTCGTTCTCATCGATCAGGATGGCGCCGGCCCCGGCGGCACCGACCAGATGTCGATGCTGGCGCTGCTCGATGCGCCGAATGTCGAAGTTCTGGGCATCACCATCGTCACCGGCGACCAGTGGCGCGACGAGGAAACCGAGCACACCCTGCGCATGCTGGAATTGACCGGCCACAGCGGCATTCCGGTCGCGCGGGGCGCGGCGTTTCCGCTGGTCCGCAGCGAAGACGCAACCCGGCTCGCTGAAAAACTCTACGGCAAGGCAGAGTGGCTGGGCGCGTGGAGCTCGCACAGTGTGACCGGCGCCGGCGGCGCAACCAAAAACATTCCGCCGCACGGCCCGTGGCTCGTCCCGCCAATGGCGGAGGGACGGCCCGCGATTAAAGCCATCGACGAAGACGCCGCGCATTTCCTCGTCCGCCAGGTGCGCGCGCATCCGCACGAGGTGACGATCTACGCGGCCGGGCCGCTCACCAACATTGCGCTGGCTATCTCCATCGATCCTGAATTTGCGTCGCTGACGAAAGGCATTGTGCTGATGGGATCGAGCCTCAATCCGCAGACCGCCGACGCCGAGTTTGCCAGCGATCCGCGCCACGAGTTTAATTTCTGGTTCGATCCCGAGGCAGCGCACATCGTGCTGCGCGCGGCGTGGCCCAGCATCGTCGTCACCACGGCGGACGTCTCGCTCAAGGCGCCCTTCACCCAGGCGGTGCTGGACGAGATCAGGAAGGCGCAGACGCCGGCCGCGCGCTACATTGCGCAATGGAGCCATCCGCGCTCGTACATGTGGGACGAGCTGGCCGCCTGCTCCTGGATCGATCCGAGCATCATCACCAAAACGCAATCGCTCTACATGGACGTGGACCTGAGCCACGGGCCAAATTATGGCGACACGCTGACGTGGACCGAAGCCGACAAGCCGGCGACGGGCGTGCGGGCGGTAACGGTGCAGATGGATGTGGATGTGGCGAAGTTCGACAAGATGTTTGTGGAGTTGATGACGAAGTAGGGACCGAGGGAACAAGGGAACGAGAAAAACAAAGGCCGCGCTACGCGCGGCCTTCGCTTTCCCCACCTGCGGTCCAGTGTTATCCGTTGAGCACGTCCTGCAGCTTGTTGAGCATGCGCTGCAGGTCCTTGTCCTGGCGGCGCTGCTCGTCGATTTTGCCGATCGAATGCATCACCGTAGTGTGGTGCTTGTTGCCGAACTGCCGGCCGATCTCGGGCAAACTGGCCTCGGTCATCTGCTTGGCCAGGAACATGGCGATCTGCCGCGGCACCACCACGTTGCGCGAGTTGTTTTTCTGCTTCAGGTCGCTCACCCGCATGCCGAACTGTTCGGCCACCGCGCGCTGGATGGCCTCGATGGTCACCTTGCGCACCTGCATGTCGATGAACTGCTTGAGGCACTGCTGCGTGGCGGGCAGCGTAATGTCCATGCGGTTGAGCTGGCACCATGCCACCAGCCGCACCAGCGCGCCCTCCAGCTCGCGCACGTTGGTCCGCACGTTCGATGCGATGAACAGCGCCACGTCGGTGGGCAGGTGCACCTGCTCGCTTTCGGCCTTCTTCAGCAGGATGGCCACCTTGGTCTCGAGGTCGGGCGGCTGAATGTCGGCGATCAGGCCCCACTCGAAGCGCGAGCGCAGCCGCTCCTCGATTTCGGTCAATTCTTTTGGCGGGCGATCCGAGGCGATCACCACCTGCTTCATGTTCTCGTGCAGCGCGTTGAAGGTATGGAAGAACTCCTCCTGGGTGCGCTCTTTCTGCGAGATGAACTGGATGTCGTCGATGAGCAGCACGTCCACGGTGCGGAAGCGATCGCGGAAGCTGGTCATGCGATCGTTGCGGATGGAGTTGATCATCTCGTTGGTGAACTTTTCCGCCGAGACGTAGCAGATGCTGGCCACCGGCTGGCGGCGCTTCACCTCGTGGCCGATGGCGTGCATCAGGTGGGTCTTGCCCATGCCCACGCCGCCATAGAGGAAGAGAGGATTGTAAGCGCGGGACGGCCGCTCGGCGACGGCCAGCGCCGCGGCGCGCGCAAACTGGTTGCCGTTGCCGATCACGAAATTGTCGAACGTATAGCGCGCGTTGAGCTGCGCGGCGGTGGACCAGTCGAAGCGGGCCTGCTCCGGCGCCCGCGCCGGCGCTGCTGCCGGCGGCGCGCTGGGCGCATGCGCCGGAACCGGCCCGAATCCCCCGTCCCTGCGCTGCGGTGGAATCGACGGATCCTCTTCCATGGTCACAAAACTGACGTCGTCGAACTCCATGCCCTGCAGGTCGATCGCCTCCTGAATCAGGTCGCCGTACTTGTCGCCGATGTGCTGGAACTCCGGCGAGGGCACACGCACGTAGAGCGTGCGGCCCGCCGCGTGGCTGAAGCGCGTGGGCTTGAGCCAGGTCTCAAACGACTGGCGAATGACCTTCTTCTCCAAAGCCGAGAGGATTTGTAGCCAGGGATTCAAAGCGGAGGCAGGAGATGTGGCAATTGACATCGTACGGGTCCTTACTGCGCCTTCTTCCATGAGACGGGGGGACGTTCATCCCGCGGCTTTTGAGCAACGGCTCTCCTTCACACGAAGAAAGTCCTTCGCCGGGGGAGTGAATTACCGTTACCTTGCGCTGCGAGTTGGCCCTGACAATTTCACCCTTGGGCCGCGAACAAACCGTCTCGTGGGACGCTCGAAACTTTCTTGAACGGGTCCGATAGTAGCACATTTGGACATGATTGCAATCTCTCTTTCACAAAACTTTCCGCGCAGCCAAAGAGTTGCACCACGCATGGTGAAACTTGTCGAGCGCGGTTACTGTCGTCACTCTCAGGAGGCCGGAAACACAAGGCTTTTGCGCTATTTTCTCCCGGAGCGCGCGGCGCGATTTGCGAGCGACTTTTTTGTGAGCCATTCACCACAGTCCCAGCACCCGGGTCAATATGACTTTCGTTTCGCGGCCATGCCGTTTCGATCTTCGCTCTCGCGCAACCGCGGCGCGCTCGGGTAGCGCCTCAATTCGACTTCGCTTCCTGCCATGCGCCACCATCCCGGAAGGTTCGTTCCCCGCCATGCGCGATCGTCCCGTTCGCTTCCTATCGCGCATGGGTTACCATCCCGGAGCGAATGTCCGATAATAGCCCAGGTTGAAACCCTGGGATAGAGCGCCCCACAGAATGCCCCCGTCCCGTAGGGACGGGACGAAATATCTCGAGACCATCCGCGCCCGCGAACGCTTGGCCGAAAGGCAAGCCTGCGATATACTTGAAGATGCTGCCAAAGCAAAGATTTTCTTGAGAGATACAGGAGCGCATTTCCAATGCCCAAGCGCACATTTCAACCCAACCGCCACCGCCGCGTGAAGACTCACGGCTTCCGCGCGCGCATGAAGACCAAGTCGGGCGCCGCCGTGCTCAGCCGCCGCCGCGCCGCCGGCCGCAAACGCGTGACTGTCACCGCCGGCTACCGCGACTAGCCTTCCTCCACCATCCCGGTCGTTCCGGGCCGCTTCCATCGCGGCCCGGCTCTTCACGGGCGCGGATCGAGCCTTTCCGATGAGCCCCACCTCCAAGCCAGCCGTACGCCAGTCCATCACAGGTGTGCGCCTGCGCAAGCATGCCGACTACCAGCGCGCCTACCAGGCATCGCGCAAGCGCCAGTCGGCCTCGATGAGCTGGTTCATGGCGACATACCCCGATAGCGGCAACGTTGCCTCCACGCCCCGCGTGGGCCTCACCGCGGGCAAGGTGCTGGGCAAGGCCCACGAGCGCAATCGCATCAAGCGCCGCATGCGCGAGGTGTTGCGCCGCCACGTCGACCTGCTGCCCCTCGGCTGCGACCTCATCTTCCATCCGCGCCGCACCGTGCTGACCATCGAATTCGCGAAACTCGAAGCCGAGATCCTGCGTATTCTCGAGCAGGCACGGGCTGACGTTGCGCGCCGCGCCGCGGGATTGCCATGAAACCCGTCCTGCTCGCCTTGCTCGCCTTCTACAAGCGCTGGCTTTCCCCCGCCCTCCATGCGCTGGGCTGGGCGAGCTGCAAGTTCCAGCCCACCTGTTCCGAGTACGCGGCAACAGCCATCGCGATTCACGGGCCCTTGCGCGGCACTGCCATGGCGGCGTGGCGGCTGCTGCGCTGCCATCCCTTCAGCCCCGGCGGTTTCGATCCCGTTCCTTTCCCGCGAGCAGCCGCCGCATCCGGGCACAACCAGCCACCGTTCCCCCGGGAACCATTACCATAGAAAGAACGGCTGCCCGTGGGCGAGCCGTTGAATCCGACAGGAAGTTACCCTTTGCCCGAAATTCGCAATCCCAATCTGCAATCCCAGGGCGGTTCCAGTGGCAGCGGCGGCGGCATGGGATCCACCATGGTCTTCTGGCTGGCGCTGCTGCTGGTTTTCCTTGGCTACGAGACCTTCTTCAACAAGCCCAAGCCAGAAGCGCCGCCGGCCGCACCGATTCAGTCCCAGCAGTCCGCGCCGCAGAGTGCACTGCCCGCCGCGCCTGCGGCACAGTCGTCCGCGGTTCCGGCCCGGGCGGCATCTGCTGCAAAAGCGGCCGCGCCCGCTCCCGTCGTCGCTGCCGCGGCCGAATCCACCATTACCGTTGAGAACGAGCTTTACAAAATCGTGCTCAGCAACCGTGGCGGCCAGGTCGAGCAGTGGATCCTGAAGAAATACAAGACCTCCGACGGCAAGCCTCTCGACCTGGTGCAGCAGCAAACCTCGGCCCGCTTCGGCTATCCGCTGTCGCTCTTCACCTACGATCCTGCGCTCACTTCGCAGTTGAACAGCGCGCTCTACCAGGTCACGGTCAACGGCTCCGGAAATGGGTCGGGGCCCGCTGCCGGCACGGTCCTCGCTCCCGCCACCATCAGCTTCCACTTCGCGGCCAACGGCGTTGACGCGGTCAAGACCATCCACTTCTATTCCAGCTACGTGGTCGGCATTGACACCCAGGTGCGCAGCAACGGCGAGCCGGTGCGCGCGCTGGTGGAGTGGCCCGCCGGCCTGGGCGACATGGAAGAGTTTTCGCCCGGCGCCATCACCCACTCGCAGATGCGCGCGTCAGCCACGTCGCAGGTGATGTGGTCGGTCAACAACAAGCAGAGCACCACCGCCGCCAAGAAGGTGAGCGGCAACGCGACCTTCGAGGAGCCCTCTCAGTACGCCGGCGTCATGGACCTCTACTTTGCCGCGGCCTTCCTGCCCGACCAGCCTGACAATACGACCTTCGTCACCCTGCACCACGCCATCGACCTGCCCAGCAATCCCAGCGATGCCAGCAGCCAGAAGTCTCCGGCCGATGTGATCGGCATCGCTGTCGGCTCCACCACTGGCGACACGCATCTGCGCCTCTTCGCCGGGCCCAAAGCCACCGACGTGCTCTCGTCCATCCACGCCATGGGCGACGACGGCAAACCCGATGGCCCCTCGCTCGAGCCGCTCATCACCTTCGGCATGTGGACCTTCATCGCCAAGCCGCTTTACTACGCTCTGCGCTTCCTCCGCAATCTGATGGGACCGGGCGCGTACAACTGGGGCTGGGCCATCATCATCGTCACTCTCGTCTTCACCGTGGCCATGCTGCCTACGCGCATCTCCATGATGAAGTCGTCGCTCAAGATGGCGCGCATTCAGCCCAAGGTGGAGGCCATCAAGAGCCGCTTCAAAAGCCTCAAAGCCACCGACCCCAAGCGCGCCGAGATGAACACGGAGATGATGGCGCTCTACAAAGAGGAAGGCGTGAACATGTACGGCAGTTGCCTGCCGCTGCTGGTGCAGACGCCGCTCTTCTTCGCCTACTACCGCGTGCTCGGTAATGCCATCGAGCTGCGCCAGGCCCACTGGTTCTGGCTGCCCGATCTCTCCATGCCGGACCCGACCTACGTCCTGCCCATCCTCATCATCTTCACGATGTTCCTCACGCAGTACATCACGCCCTCGCCGGGCATGGATCCCGCGCAGCGCCGCATGATGGCCTTCATGATGCCGGCCATCTTCGGCTTCACCATGCTGCACTTTGCCTCGGGCCTGGCGCTCTACTGGGCCACCAGCAACGTCCTCTACCTGCTTATGCAGATCGGCATCAACCGCTCCCACTGGGGCAAAGAGATGCATGCCCTGGCCGCCCGCCGCGCCGCCAAGAAAGGCCCAAAGGTCGTCCAGGGGCGGAGGTAAGGCAGGGGTTAGTGGTTAGCTCACAGTTCGTAGTTCATAGATGGGACCGGAGAGGCGGCAGCCGCTCTGGTCCCTTCCTATTTCAGTCTTTGAGTCTTCTGTATTCCTTTATCCCCGCCTTCTCAGTCCCTCAGTCCCTATTCCCTATTCCCTACTCCCTGCTTTATCGTCTGAGTCATGGCCGCCCCTGAAAGCCCTGCTCCTCGCCCCTCGCCTGAGGCCGAAGAGGTCTACCGCCGCTGGCTCCAGTTTCTCGACGACGAGTTCATCCGCCACGGCTCGCCGCAGAGCCGCGCGGAGATCGTCCGCGACCAGCTCTACCAGCTCTACCTGGGCCGCCCGCACGGCGGCAAGCTCAACCTCACCCTCACCTCCGAGTTGCCCGGCAACGTGCTCTCGCTCTCCCTCGACCCCATGAACGTGACCATGGAGGCCGAGCACTTTGCCGACCTCGACCGCGAACGCTATGCCCGCCGCAAGCCGCTGCTCTGGTTCTGGCAGATGTTCGACCGTTCGCCCATCGGCCTCAATCACTGGCTGGGCCTGCGCTTTCGCTGCATGCTCGGCCGCCATATCTTCGACCACCTGGGCACGGGCGTCAAAATCCATCACGGCGTGGACATCGCCTGCGGCTACAACCTCTTCATCGGCGACGGCGTCATCATCCGCCAGCGCGCCCTCTTCAACGACCGCGGCGGCATTCGCATCGGCGACCACGCCGTCATTGGCTCCTACGCGCGCGTCTACTCGCACGTCCACGATCCCCAGAATTACGAGAACGTGCGCCTGGAACCTACAGTCATCGGCGCCGGCGCGCGCATCGCCAGCCACGCCATCGTCCTTGCCGGCCAGCACGTCCGCGATGGCGAGATCGTCGGCGTCTTCCCCACCGACCACTGAAGTCAGTGATCAGTTGTCAGTTCTTAGTTTTAGCTCGCAGCTCAAAGCTGCCGAGAACCGATCACTCACCACTGATCACTGTCCTCCCACCCCGCCATGCACCACGAACCGCGCGACGTAATCGTGCAGCAACTGCCGGTGCTCATCGCGATAGGCGGCATAGTCCTGCGCGATTCCGTCGTCCGCGCCGTCGATCAAAATCCAGCAATCCAGCATCCCCGCATCGCTCAGGTCCATCAGGTTGCGCAGGCTCTCGTCGAGCTTGTCGCGCGGAATGTTTTTCTCCTTGATCAGCGCGACCACCATGCCGAGCGCTTCGTCCTCTTCCTTCAGCGAGTGCCGGTAAGTTTTTTCGGCGGGGAAATCTTTTGCGAACTCGTCGTTGCGAAACAGCACCCGCTTCATCGAGTACGCCATCCAGGCAAATGCTCCCTCGTTGCTGGCATCGGCAGGATTGATGTTGATGGTGATGTTCTTTGGATTTTTGGGATCGATCTCGGGCGATGGCGGCCGGTCGATTTTGGGCGGCAGCAGCACGCCTTTCTCGATCTGCGCCCACTG
>Ga0187812_1000251_pt1 | contig 19574 bp, 28 predicted proteins | sample NC_S_2_FD_130582 | JGI IMG/M metagenome (GOLD analysis project Ga0187812, IMG submission 130582) | Wetland sediment microbial communities from Neuse River Estuary, North Carolina, USA - ASW-S_2 | ecosystem: Environmental > Aquatic > Freshwater > Wetlands > Sediment | place: USA: North Carolina...
CAAGAAAGCCACTCATTAAAACACCCCGTCAAGACCGTGTTCTGTGACGCGAGCGCGATCCCGGGCTAGGGCATCTGCCCACCTTTGTCGATCAAGAAGTGGAGTCGGTACAGGCAATTCCGATCGTCCAAAAGTTTCAACTTCGTGGCAGCGCCGACATAATGGTTCCAGGTCCCCATCCCGCTCGCAGCCTATGTGGGAATAATCGCGATGATGAACGTGTAAGTCCTGATCGTATGCCTTACTCGCGTGCTCGCGTGATAATCCGCAGCGATTGCATTCGGGATGAGTTTCGAGAAAAACGGCCCTGCGCTTGCGCCACGGTTCAGAAGACGTGTACGCCCGATATTCTTCTTTTGTCATATTCCCCAGAAGTGCTCAAACAGCGTCCAGTCGTCGATGCCAAACCAGAAGCGCCGAACGCGTCTACGTCGATGGTGCTTGGATTTCATTGGCGGAACCAGATCAGAAAGCTCTGGGTGGGCTGCTGGCGGCTCCGCCACGAAGTAACCAGCGGGATCCCACCCTCGCCTTCCTGACTGCCAAACTTTCTACAGGATTCACCCGAGGAAAGCAAGGCCAAATACAGCGATCACTGTAGACGCTCTGCTACGATTTGCAAGATGATGAGTTTGGTTCGCCGGTGGGAATCGTGTGGAGATCGGAGAATAGCTGTGGGCGGCTGTGGAAGTCTCAATGTGCGAAAAGTCCATGACGTGGACTGCTGCTGTGGAAAACTTATAACTTACGTGCCGCGAGATGCTCCTGATACTCCTCCCAAGTCCAGTTGCCTTGTCGAATCGCTTCGGCGGCTGCGCGACTACCAGCGTTATATCCTTTTGCGAATGCACTTTCTTGCTGACGCTGAAAATGAGCCTGCGGCGTGTGTCTTGGACCTAGCGCAGTCGGGACTTCCATCTGCTCATTGTCTGCAATCCACGCATCAAGTAGTCGTTGACGATCTGCCGCTTCTTGCGCCGTCCATCCCTCTGGAATCATGTCACTCTCCCACGCTCGAATGGTTCAAATCCGTCAACCACGCGACCAGTTTCGGATTCCTTCTCAGGATCAGTAAAAATTCTGGCGCAGCGGGCCTGATGAAGGCGTGATCCATGGTTTCAGGCGTATCGTGTTCTTCTTCGGAAAAGTTCCAATGCTGATCCGCTGCGGCTTGTTTAGAAATATGGAAAAGTTCGTGCATCAAATCCTGCCGAGGATCAAGATCGCTTCTTGCCAGCCAAATTGTGTGGCTGTCATGCATGGTGACTGCTCCACAATCGTTCAGCCGTAGCCATTCATTAGTAGTGTAGTGGACCGTATATGAATAAGCGCCGACGATGATTGATAACGGAGGATGATCGTTCGGCGGCTCTAGCTCAGGCGGCGGGGTAGACCACCGTTTAGGCTTGGCAAGCGTTTCAGTGGTTGTGCCAGTTGAAGATGTTGAATTCTGGAACGGGTAGACAATGGAGCCTGATTTAGAAGGAAAGATTCTCCACCGCACATAATCCTTGACGTCTGTGCCGAACTTCAAACTAAGGATCAAACAAGTGATGATGATAGAGATTTCCTTAACTTTCGTCATTCCCCAACCCCTCGCCAGTTCTTTGCTCAACTCTACTTTCATAATTCAGCCTTTGAATGCGGCCGCATCTGCTCGACCGCCAGATCTTCCATCGCTTCCCGGCACTCCGGGCAGTCAACGCATTGAAGACCACGCTTCAGGCAGTACGCACAACGGCACTGCCGCTGGTGATCGCGCACGGCTGCGATGATGTCCTTCGCCAGCCCTTGAAGTGTGATCATGCCTTGAGACGCTTTGTGCGATCTGGCTTCGGCAGTGTTTCCGGTTTCAGCTTGCCGACATTCTGGAGGACATTTACTCCGCTGCTGAATCCGATGCGATAGTCTTTACCGAGTCCGCGCGAATCAAGGGCTGCCCAAAAGCCACGTAAATGATGCCGTGCCCGTATTAGGGTATTGCTGTTACCGTAGACTTCCACGCGAAGCAAAATCGTTTCATATTCTTCAAGCATTGGGTAATCTGGCCATGGTCCGTGCTGCTCTCGCCTTTCTTGAAGCCGAGCGACAAACCCAGCCTTACGTAGCGATTCCAAAGAAAGCGCGACACGTTCTGCGAGATCATCGCGTTGATGGAATTTGTCCTTAGCGCTTCCATCCCACCATTTGGCGCTCATCCATCTGTCGCCTGTAACTACAATATCAGCCATTCCTTATCTCCAACTGTTCCGGCGTCGAGAGAATATGCTGCGCCCGTCGCATGTATGACCATACCGCGGGCTCCTCGCCTTCGTCGCGCGCCTCGCAGTGATACGCGAGATCATGCAAAAGAGAGAATACGTCACGGCTTAAGCCAGTGCGCTTGATCATGTCGTCGTTGAATCTCATACGCGACCCAGGACGGCATTCTCGTCCACGATGTAGACTGTCCGCCCAATCGGGATGCCGTTCGTCCCGTTACCTTCGATCGGGAAGTTGAATGCTGGAATCTTGATCCGGTCCCCAGGCTTCAGCGTGCATGGAATGCGCTGCATCAATTTCAGTTTGAAGCGACCGTTGCCCACCTTCAGCACCGTGGCATCATACGCTTCGCCCTGCTTACGCTCCGTCGCGATCTTGGGAATAAATAGGCCGCTCGCCGCCTTCTTGGCTGGATGCGTGCCGTTGATTGTTTCGTAGACGTCGTCGTCATACTCCACCATGACACGGGGGCCGTGCGGCTGAAGCTTAATGTCGTCCAGAATTATATTGCGTTCCTGCAAGATCCGCAGTTGCTTCGACTTTACTTTCACCGTCATCCTCCTTGAGTGGCGTTTCCATCATCGTGATCAATTCCCGGATAAGATCTGGCTCAGTGCGGCAGTCTGGATTACCCCAGTCGTGGTGAATGGGGCGGAAGATATAGTCGTTGTACGGCGCACGTGCCACGTATTCTGCGATCGTCTCCATCGTCGTGCGCGGATTCTCTGGATCGTAAGGCACGCCGAATGGACCTTGCAAGGCACTCATTGTATCGCTCCTCCCGGCGTGACGAATAACAGCAGCTCCTCAGCCGTTGGAATCGGTTTCTGCTCCTGCTGCAGCCGCTCCATGACAAACGCCATCAGTTTGTGCATACAGAGCGCCGAGCACGTTCCCAGATGCGGCGCAAGACACTCGCGGCCTTCTAGCCGAACAAATCCTACACCCCAGACCGGCGATCCAACAAAGAGCGGCACCAACCTAGCCCACATGATCCACTCCGAAGGTCCAGGCTTGTGACAGATTGCGCAGCTAGCTGTGCTAGCTTTCCTGCCGTGCTCCTCGCATGCCGGATTATTGCCGCCGTAGCAAGTGCAACTCACAAGCAACTTCCCTTCGGATGGCAAATAGTGAACCGCATCTTGCGCGATAGAACGCGATTTCTGATCTGTCGCACGCGCTCCCGACTTATTCCGAAGAGCTTGGCGATCTTGCCCATTGACATGTTCGCATAGTTCGCCAGAAAGTAAATATCGGCAATGCGCTTGCGATCACCGAACTGGATATCCCTGCGAACAATGTGCCGAAATTCACGCTGCTTTTTGGCATTGCGTCGCAGCCTCTCGATTATGTTCTTTGATCTCATTCCTTGCGCATGTCCTTGTGAAAACCGTCCGATTCCTGCGTCTCTGGGAACAACTCCTCGCCAGCCCGCGGCGCGACGAATTGCCCGTTCTCGTAATTGCGATCGCCGACGCTGACGATGTCCTCAACCGTCTGCGAGACGATACCGACGTTTGCGCCCGACTTCGGAATGTATTCCTCATACTCCAGCGTAATCGCTTCGTTAGGCTTCGCTTCCTTCGTCACCGGAAAGAGCGACTTATGCCACAGAATAAAGCCATTGTGCCGCGACTTCTGCCGATTCTCAAGCACGTTATGATCCGGTAACCCATGCAGGATAATCATGACGTACTGCGCCCCGCCAGTGGTCTTTTGCACCGGCGATATTGTCGAGATCACGCCCTTGACCTGAATCCACGTGACAGGCTTTTCCTTTTGTTTGTCGCCCGTTCCTTCAACAATGACGCGCTGCACTTCCTTGAATTCTGGAGTCGGATAAGCTTGTGGCTTTGACTTCTGCGCGTTCTCCTTGCCGTGGCCGCGATTCTCATCGCCGGGCTTCGCCGCCTTGAGGTCCTGTTTCAGTCCTTCGCGTGGCGTCTCTGCTGGCATCTTGACGTTGCTAATGCCAACGACCAGCCAGTAAAACTTCCCGCCGTCGCCCTGGCGCTGAATCGTATCGAACGTGCCTGTACATTCCGACTTGAGTCGATCCGCTTTCGCTTTGTCGATTGCCAGTGTGTCTTTGCCTTCTTCGTGCTCCACCGTGATGGCGAATAGCGCTCCTTTTTTGCCCTTCGCGATCTTTACGACTTTGCCGACGAAGCGATGCTCCACGTCGCCGCCGTGAGTATCCTCGCCGTAGCCGCTTTCCTGGCTCTGGTTTTCCGCGTTCGCCTGTGATGCGATGCCATCCATCTCCTCTGCCGGGGTACTTTGGAAGCCAGCCATAACCGCGACCCAACTAAGCAAATTGCGAAAGGCTTTCGATCCAGCGCGTGTCTGGGCCATCGAGGCCAACTGAAACATCGGGACCTTCTCGTTGCCGATCAGCCGCCGCTCCTTCTTGGGTACGCGTTTCTTCTTACCCTTGATCGTCTTTTCCTCCCAAATAAGTTGATCACGTCCGGGATCCTCGACCGATGTTCCGCCGCCCTTCAGCACGTAGACGTAAGCATACTTTGGCCGCGTGCTCCATTTGTCTTCATCGTTCATGCAGTATGCAGTCGCCCGCGAGCGAATCACGCCATCGCGATCGAGAATCACCGCCGAGGCCTTAAAACCTGCCGCGTCGCCAAGCATCACCGGCTCTGGGTCACCGTCTTCCTTGCAACTGTATCCCCAGAAGCGTCCCACCGTTTGCCAGTGCTCGTACTTGAGATAAGTTTTTCCATTCATCACCAGCTTGTCGGGATCCGATTCGATAACTCGCTGCAAAGCTTTCGCCGCCTTGCCTGCTTCCTCGAGCACTACTTCTGGAGGCCGCGACATGACGAGGCCATCCGTTTTCGGGATTAGCGCGAGAGCATTGCTTGTCGGCTGAGGTTCAGACGGGCTGTTTTGGCTTACGACTTGCCCTTCAATCGTGACGGGCTCTGGCTTCGTGCGCTTTCCTGGCATTGCTCCTCTTTCCTCAGCCACTCCAGAAGGTTCAGCGCTGGCGTGGCATCGTTACATGTATTCTCTGGAGTGTAGCCGCGAATCGAAGAAAGTGCAACATCTATTGTCTTTTTGTTTTTCACAAATGGGCAGTCGCCGTAGAAATCGCAGTAGTCGTCCGAGCACTTCCACGAGCCGCGTGGCGCCGGCATGTAGAGGCCGAACGCCCGAGCCTGAGCAAAGCGCACGATGCGGTTGAATAGAGCCGCGAAGTCATACTTGTTGCGCTCGCCGTAGCTGGGCTTGTGAATGACGCCGCGAGGACCGGAGATGAGCGTGTCGATCTGCGTGCGTAGTGGAATCGTACCATCCGCGACAAACAGGCCAAAAGCATAACAAGTTAGCTGAAGCCAATGTTTGCCATTGGCCGCGCCTTTCGGCGGCGAAGCCTTGGCTGATTTGAGATCGCGCACGCATACGCCGATGGGCTCTGTCGGGCTAGAGAAGTCGTACATCCACTCCTCGATATCGAGCGTGCCCACCAGATCAATCTTGCAATAGCGCTCCTCGAGCCCGGAGCGTCGCAGCAGAATCGGATCCAGTCGCACAGACCACTTCCGCTGCACGGACTTAACATTGATTGTGGGACAGAGTTTGCGATGCGCGTAGCGCGTGAAGGCGATGACGCGCTGAATGCTTTCGTCCCGAATGCGCGTGAAGTCTTTGCGTGCGATCGAAGTCGGCCGCGTGAATGCGCCGTACGCATGCTCCGTGGCGATCTCGATCACCGCGTCTTCGTCGAGCAATACACCGTAATTTAGTTTGCGTTTGAGGTCGGCCATGACGGCCGCATCCAAGGCAGAGCCGACAATCAGATATTCGTTGGGATGGCCGCGTTCGCCTTGCTCATAATAACGCCTGAACGATTCGCCGCATTCGTCGTGATGCGAGAGCATCGTAGGATGTAACTGGATGCGATCAGGATCGTTCAAAGTAATGCCAGACTTCCCCATTCCAGCGATGCACGGAATTGATGTATTTGTCCGTCGAAGCCAGCCCCGCACTGCCCGTCTTGACGCAAATGATCGTGACTGTGCTCTGTGTCGGACTTTCCGGGTTCATGTACCAGAGCGCTGGCTGGCCTTCCTCATCAGCCTTCGTAGGATAGAGCTGGACGCTGAGCAGCTTCGCGCCGAGTGGCAACAGAAAGGTTTGCAATTCGAGAAAGGCGTCTGAGAGCGTGCACTGCGAAACCATAGCCGCCATCACTTCCTCCGCTTCGCCTTGTTCCGGAAGATGATAATGCGAATCGCGCTCATGGCCGCGTTGCTCGAGCTGTACTGCTTGAACCAGTCTTTCTTCTTGAGCGCCTGATAGATTTGCTGATTCGACTTTCCGGCCTTATGCAGCCGCACGACCGCCACCGTGAGCGAAGACTTTGTCCGATCAAAGCTGTGGCCGCACTTCGGACACTTCATGCTGCGCCCCAAACAACGTCATCCCCGAGGCTGCGAAGCCATTCGATTGCCTTTGCCTCTGTCATGTCCCTAGCGTCGTAGAACTTCGTATCGTGCACTATACACCAGAGTTCTTTCGGACTGAGACCGCCGCGTTCTGCCAATCGCGTCAGCGTCTGGGAATGATTGCGCAGCGCCTGCTCCTCGTGATCCTTGACCAATTCCCAGGGGACGCTGCGCGGATATAGCGTGCCGTTACGTCGAGCCACGTATGCTTCGTCTGTCTGGCCCTGCAAGACCGGGTATTTGCCTGCCATGCTGCGATTCTACGGTTACATGTATGCTAAAGCAAATCTGCACCAAGTCGGCTGCAGCACCGAAAATAACACTTGCTGCACAGCCTTGCTCGGGCGTATAAGCAGGCAACGGGAAAAGATCAGAACTGATTCGCAACGCCTACGCGGGCACCGCGCCTCAGTTCTCCTTCTCCCGGAAAGAGTGCCCGCGCCCCATAGACCCCACATCTTATGCCGGGCACTCTTCTTAAAGTCGAAGGAGAGTTCGCCATGCCTTTCATCGTGCCGGATGCAGTGCGGGAGCCCTTATACGCAGTAGTGCCGATCTTCAATCCTTGGCGCTGGCAATCCCGTTGGAAACACACCGAGCGCGCATTGAAGCACTTCCATGATTCCGGCTGCGTGATCTATCTCGTCGAGGCCGCATTCAATCGCCGGGAGCTCGCCTTTGCCGATCTGGGGCTCGACGGTACGCTGGCGAACTGCAAGATCCTCGACAATCGTTTCCGGCATAAGTACATCGGGCTTCACACCAAGGATGAGCTCTGGCTGAAGGAGAATCTGATTGACATTGGCGTGCAGAATCTGCCTTTCGACTGGATGCAGGTTTGCTGGCCCGACAGCGACGTCCACTTCGCGCGGCCGAATTGGGTTGGCGAATGTATTCACAAGCTACAGCATTACGCTTTCTTGCAGATGTTCAGCCAGGCGCGCGATCTCGCCCCGAACTACGAGATGCTTCCCGAGACATATCCTCACGCCAACGGAGTTAGTTTCGTGCAGTCGTGGAAGGATGGGGATCTCGCAGAGAATCTCGCGTTCAAGCAGCCGATCAAGCCGCTGCCGCCGATCATCCAGGCCGACCTAACCGGATTGACTGCTGATGCGCAGAAGCTAATCTCCGACATCACAAAGCTTACGCAAGACCTGCAGGATCCGTATTACGGCGGAGAGGGACCGCGGCGAGTATTCCCCGGACTGGCTTGGGCGTGTACGCGAAAGGCCTGGGATGACGTGGGCGGCTTGATGGATTTCGCGATCTGGGGCGGTGGCGATTGGGCCACAGGGCACGCTTTAGTCGGCAAGCGGGATGGGATGATGCATAGTGCCCTTCATGACAACTACAAGGTGCTCACGAATGAATGGGCCGATCGCGCGGACAAGCATATTCGCAGGAATGTCGGGGTGATGGAAGGCACGATCTTTCACAGTTGGCACGGCAAGAAGATTGTACGCGGATATGGTGATAAGCATCGCATTCTGGCGCGGCTGAAGTTTGATCCGCTGCGACATCTGAAGCGCGACGCGGCTGGACTCTGGCAACTGCATGATGACGGGAGCGAAGCCTTCATCGGCCTGCGTGATAGCTTCCGCAAGATCGCGCACGAACGCAACGAGGACTCGATAGACATATGAAAGTATGGGTCGTAACTGAACATTTCGCATACGAGAGCGGGCGTTTCGATTCCGCGTGGTCCGAAGAGAAAATGGCGAGGGAGAGAGCGGCGTGCATTGAAAAAATTCCGCCGATCCCAGATTGGACCGAGGTTATCGAAGCGGATGTGGATAGGGTAGATGCAGGGGGCAGCCGGGAGGCCGCCCCACGGCAAGCTAGTTCGTGCAAAAAAGAAATGAACCTTAGTTTAGCGACGGCATGTCCGCGATCAGCTGCGCCCGACTGAATCCGCTTGGCGCGTCCGGCTGATTGTCCAGCCACATGCCAAGAAGCAGTGCGTAAGCTTCGTCGCAGTATGTCAAGAGAAAATCCACTGTCATATCTTGGACTCCGCCCCACGTAATAGGGTAGAGCATCAGCGTAGTAGCCAGTTGCTGATACTTGCCAATGTTGACATCGTGACCGCCCCAACTCCCGGGCAGGCTGGCCGGATCGCGAGTCGGATCGCCAACGACATCCCAAACCTTGCCGACCTGATCCTGTGCGCTCAGTGGAAGCTGCAGCCCGATGTCGAGGTCCGAGAAGAGTTCGATTGCCTTCATGACGTGTTGCTGATTCGTGTAGTTGACGCTCGCATATGCCAGCAAACGATGACCGATCATGCGCTGTGCATGATATTTCTGCAATACAGTCAGAATGTCACCGCCATTGTCCGTCGAGGGATCGCCAGGTACGTAGCCATCCCAAGCACTGTAATACTGAATGATCCGTGGATTCGTCATCGTGATCTCGCCGCCCGTGTTAAGCGACGCGACCTGCAGCCCGTGACCTTTTGACGAAATCGTGCAGCAGCCGAGAGTGTCATTCGCCATCTCGCTCCAAATTGTTATGCCCTTGTAGTAGTCGACTGCGGCCGGCGCGGGAGCGATGTCCTCCGCGAGATAGTTGTGCAAGAGAGGCGTCTTTTCGTCAAAGCGCGCAGATTTCTTGCCGAGCATGAGCGTACGGCCGTCTATGTGCTGATAGGGTACAAACATGAGTCCTCCATGCTTAATTAGGGAGTTCGAAGTTTTTCGCAGCCGCGCTTATAGCGCACGGTAATGTGTTTGCAATTGGGCGGACTGGCGGCATCGCAGTCGATAAGCTGGATTGGTCCACGAAGGCAGACGCCCTCGAGCGTATAGTTAAGACCAGTTGACTGCGGCTGTGCAGCCACTTTCTTTTTGGCTGCGCAGCCCGTACCCAGCGCCAGAAGCGCGAGCACGAGCAGCGCAACTAGAAGATTGCGAAGCACAGCACAGCTATGGCTTAAATTGGGCGTCCTTTGCCAGTTTCGCCTGGAACTTCTTCAGTCGCTTAGCTTGCTGCTCTCGCACGCGTTCGACCTTGGCCGCGGTTGCAAGCTGATTCGAGCCGAAGCCGAAGTTGACTCCAACTGAGGCGATCGAAGTCCAGCCCTTGACCGTATCGAAATTTAACCGCTCCTCATGAAAGTCGAGTAAGTTGACCGTGAAATGTCCGGTGCCGGTCGGGTCCCACATGACACCTGCGCCAAAGCCGCCGCCGAGATGGTTTACCGCGGGACTGGATCCAATCGTGGTACGTCCCACGCCAGCGCCAGCATTCACGTAGCTCGAAAACTTGTTGCAGTTGATGTTTGTGCTCAGCAGCAGGGGGCACAGGTACTTGTCGAGGCTATATTGATAGCTGCCTTGATAGAAGGATCCATTGGCGGCTGGGAAGAGGAAGTTGTCCTCACGCAGTTCCCCGTAGGTGCTGATGCCGTAGGAGCCGTAGATGTCAGCGCCGACAGTGCCGAACGGGCCGTTCAAGGCATTGAAGGAAAGCTGCCCAGAAGGCACATTGGTCTGCGCCGGACATGCCAGGGCAAGTGCTACGACAATCGTTAATAGTGAAACCAATCGCAATCGCAATTTCATAGTTCCCTCCTTTAAGGGGTTGATGCAGGTGGCCCTGGCGGCTGTGATTTGCCATTGCCGTTAGTGTTTGAGTCCGAGATTCGTTTGATGCCAAAGACGCTGGTAATAGCGAGCAAAAGACTGCTTACGATACCTTCGGCCCATTGGATGCTGCCGGCATCTGCCTTCATATGAATGAGATGAATCGTGACCAGCATCGAAATTAGAAAAAGCGTCAAGAGTACGATGACGGCGATGTGCTGCCAGAACTGATCCCAGAATCCGACCGGCGCCTGCCTGAAGCGCGCGGCCCAGACAATCACGATCACTAACGCACAGACCCAGACCAGATCGTACTTATCGAGGCTGGCAACGAAGCCGTGTAAGAAGCCCATAAGACTCCTCCGATGAACTGACTTTAGCAAGAGAATCGTGCGTTGGGAACGTAGCAGAGATGGTTACTGCCTGACAGCGACCTTGACGAAAATCGTACCTGCGACCGGACCTTCGCCGCGTGCGATCTCTTGAATGGCGCGTACTTTCGTTTGCAGCTTCCGGACATAGCGATCAGCCTTCTCGTGATCCTCGACGATGAACATGATCAACTTCCCTCTGTTGCATTGTTCGGCGATTATCTCAATGCGCTTGTCCTCGTCGAAGTCCGCAATGTCGGCGTAGACTGTCATATCTGCAATCCCCGCATCATCAGCTCACGCGGAACGTAGAACAGGCCCATCTGTCCCTTGTAGGGAATCGGCATCTTGAAGGGCCGTGGATTCTCCAGGCACCAGTGATATTGATTGGGTTGCGCCCATTTTGACTTCGAGTATTCGATGATCTTCGTCAGCGTGACCACGCCGATGATATGGCCGGGCCGTGAGATTTGCGGCAGTCGCCGCTCCAGTTCTGCGATGTGCTCAGATTTTAGGCTAACATGAATCAAGAGATCGCCGCGATAGTGCGTGTACCAGGTCCTGTTTTCTACGTCCTTGAGTGGGCGATGGTAGAACATGGCCCGCGCCCAAGGATCGCGCACCGATAAACACGCTATGAGAACGTTCGCCATCCCTTAAAGAATACATGTAACGCTGTGCTTTGATCAAGTCAATTCGCAGAGAGCGCTTCGCTAACTAATTCCCCGACAATGTACTTTTCATCGATTGGTAAATTGAGCCGCGCCATGAAATTATCTGCCTCCGCGCGATCTTTGAAGACGAGTACAACTTCAAGCGCATCCTTGTCTTCGACTGGAAGTATGGGTATGGCCGGTTGCGACCATTCCGGCAGAATGACCTTCAGTTGAAAGGCCTCGAAGCCGCACTGCTCGATATCCAATCCGCGAATAGATTCCTGCAGCTTCAGCGGATCCCAGGTTCCCTGCGCCAGTTGATTGTTCACGATGACGGCGATCTCTTTCTCGGTTGTCGCGTCGACGTCGATCGCCACTACGTCCAGCAGATAGCCTGTGCCCTTCTGCAGCGCGTCGAGCTGCTCCACTCGCTGATTGCCGCTAACTACATTGCCGCTCTGCTTGTTCCAGATGATGGGCTCGAGCAATCCCACGCGCTTCGGATTGTCTCGCAGCAGTTTGCGTGCCCGCTCATCGATCTCGCGCGGATTGTAGTCGGCAAGCACCAGATCGGCCCGCCGCACGCGCTGAATCTCACACTGCTGCAGCGTTGTCTTTTGACTCTTCTTTGCTGCTTTCGCCATGCTGTCCCATTCTATCCAGTACCAGTCTGCCGGAAATGAATTGCTGTTTTGGATCTAGTCCGAGCTTTAGCAGGAAGCCGTCGCGGTTCTGGCGGTTCTTGAAGCCCAACACGCTAAAGAATTCTACGTCCGCCGTCTCCGGATGTTTCTTTGCTGCTGCGATGCGAATGTCTTTGCGCTTTTGCCGCAACTGCGCGGTCGTAAGCTTCGGAGGCCTGGCTGCGATCTTCGCCGCCTGAATGTCTGTCGTTACCGTCTGCACTGCCGCGAGCTGCTCAGCCGCGGCCGCCGGCAAGGGCTTCTCGTACTGCGGCAGCATGACCTGAAGATCGATCAACTCAAATCCGGCCTTTTCAAATGAGATGCCGTCCCCGAACAACTTTTCGAGCCGAGGCATATCGTACGTGCCTTGGGCGTTCTCGTTATTATGAAAGATGTTCTGCTTGCGCTCCGTCTCCTCATCGAGATCGACCAGCGCCACATTTAGATCGTAGTCGTCCCGGCGTTCCAGCGAATCGAGAATGGCAAGCCGCTGATGGCCGCTAATGAGCCGCATTGTGCGTTCGTTCACGATCGGGCATCCGAGAAAGCCGTTGCGCTTCAATGACTCGCGCAATCGCTTCTTGGCGTTGTCGTCAATGCGCCGTGGGTTGTATGCCGCTAACTGAATCTGTTTGCGATTGACCGTCGCGATCCGGAACTGCTGGAATTGGCTCAGCTTTTCTTCCATAGAGCTCGTACCTTACGCGAATGCTGTCGGCAAAGGGAAAGACGTCGAGAATTTTGCGATAGTCGTCTGGATAGTGTTTGGCGATGCCAGCGAGATCCTCGCCAATGAAGCCCATCCAGGAGCGATGTAGGAAGCTGTATTCGCCCGGGATCGGGATTCGGTTCACTCGAAGATAATGCCAGACCTGCCGCGTCGACCATTCCGAAAGCGGATAATGATGCAGCCGTTTTACGTCCCAGGGCCCGGATTCGCTGAGCATGGCCCTACGCTCAAGGCTGTCCTGCTTGCGCTCGCCGGATGCAATCCAAGTGATTTCATTGTTGAAGTGCCGCCGCACGTGATCTTCGAGATCGCGTACTTTTGTCGCGCGCAGTTCCGGATAGCTTGGCCGAAACCACGCGAGCGACTGATTAGACATCACCGCAGAGAGTTCGAAGTGCGGCACCTGATAGATCGAGATGCCGTAGTGCTTCTCTGCCCATTCTAGAGTGGCCCGCTGGAAACTGAGGTCGCGCACCCAGTACATGAAGTAGCATTCGATGCGCTCGAATCGCTTACTGCAGAGATCAAGAAGCGCGAGACTATCTTTTCCGGTCGAGAACTGCACGATAACGCTATCTACATTGTCCATAAGAAAAAGCGGCGCCTCGCGACGCCGCTCAGCCTGAGCGCTATCCGCCTCCGCCGCCTCCGCCGCCTCCGCCCTTACCTTTGCCGCCCTTACCGGCGCGACCTTTCGCCTTGCCGGCCTTCGCTTTGGCTTTCGCCATATACAGCCTCCTTTGTTTGGGTTGCAACCGTACAGAAGGATCAGATGCCACTCTAACATGCAAGCAAAAGGAAAGCCCGCTTTTTTAGGGCGGGCATCCCAGGAGCAAACAATGAAACGAGGTGTTCTGGCTTTGAAAGCAGTTTAGCCGCTGTGTATGCAAACGTCAAGCGCCGTCTTAACTGTCGACAGTGCGAAGCGAATCCGCCGCGTTTCCGGATCGATCACTGGCGCGTAGCCGACCATGCGCACAAAATCTTCATACAGTTCGTTCGCTCCGGCGCCGCGATGACCGTTCAATAGCAAGCAAAAGTTCGTGAAGTCATCGACCGCCCATTTCGCGATTTCGTCCTGCAAAATGTAGAACGGCACTTCCACCCAGCCGTAGCGCTCTACGTCCCGGCGAATCTGCTCGGCGAATTGGGCCAACGTACGCATAAGCCCAATGTAGCACAACTCGTCTCACAATGCGAAAAGTCCACGCCGTGGACTTATTAGGTGACTGCAAAACATTGCAGAAGCGTGGCAGTCGCGCTCGTAGTCGGAGGAATGAAGATCACGACTTCCCGCCCAAGTAAATCGAGTCGTACGTTAACCAATTGGCTGATCGTGGATTCACGTCCAAGTTCATCGATTCGCAAATTCGGATTCTGACCTAGCGATGACTCGCGCCCAAGAATATCAATCCGCACATCGGGATTCTGCTGCAGCGTGGATTCGCGGCCGACTTCATCAACTCGGGCATTTGCGAAACTGCTAGCGCCGCCGCTCGTGAACATCGCTCCGTTGCTGATAAACAGAAGAAATGCGTTGCCGCTAGGATCGTGCAGCGTAATGCTATTCGGAGTTGTGCTGTTATAGGTCGTTTCGTTATAGATGAGATTTCCTTTAGTAGTAATGCTCAGCAGATAGGTGACAGCCAGCACCTGATCATTTAGCGGTACCGTCGTAGGGCCAGTGCCAGCGACGGCCGTCGAGCTGCGCTTTTCGTTGCTATCAATTTCCACATCCCAGGCCTGTGATGAACTATCGACCAAAATGAGGCCGGCGCTGACACTATCGCTTGCCGTGAAGTTCGCTTGATCGAGATTGATCGAAATCGGGCTTCCACCTGATCCCGCGCTTCCTGTGTTGACCTGAAACTGAATGCCTACAGCGCTCGTCCACGTAAGCGGAAGCGTGCGCGTTGCATGCTTCAGCGGTACGCCGATGACTCCGCTATACCAGTAAGTCACGCCGTTGATTGTGATGTAATCGTAATAGACGTGCGTCAGATCCCCGGCTACTCTGTGAGCGACCTGTTGAATGTGCGTCCAGGCGGCCGCGGCCGGACCGACAGTTACTCCTGTATGAATCCAGCCCAAGCTGGCGTCCCAGACATCCCACTTTCCGATCGTCAGATCGTACTGAGTGCCCATCATGTATTCGATGTTGTCCGTCACGAAGAAATTGAACATGTCAATTTCGATCTGAGCGAAGATCGTGGAATCGCTGGCGTTCGCACTTGGATAAATCTGGAAATCGTTCGAGAATGTTAATGCAGCGTCGTCCGCGCCTGCGATGTAGGTGAATAGGATATTCGTGTAGGCGGGTCCAGTTTCCGACATGTACATGCTGTCGCCATCGAGCGATGGACTGGCGTTGTCGATGGTCTGGGAATGCGCAGTCGGAGTCCCGGAACCTCCCGGATTGCAACTCGGAAGGAAGCAAGGGGCTTTCCAGCCAGTTAATGTATCGTCGATGTTGTTTGCAGTTATAGACATCGCTTAGCTATTGCGCGAATACCGTCCAGTTTGATCCGTCACAGAAAGCACCGACGTTGTTTCCGCCGCCGCCGCCGATCGGAGCGCCCCAGGTCACCGTGTTTGAATTGTTGATAGCCGCAATTGTGCCAAACGTTGCCGCGTTGCATGTTCCGAATGAGGCTAGGGACCCGGGAATAAGCTGAAAGCTCGGCAGGGCGGATTGCACGGTTACCGCTGTCGTAAGGATGATTCCTGTCCCTGGACCGCCCAGATAGTAAAGAGCAACTGCGCCGTTCTCTCCTGAGGAGGTCAGTGTGTGACCGTTGATCTGATCCTTGATCAGATGCGCGCTACCGACCACGTTTCGAATAAGAATGTCGCCGGTGCTGTAAGTGTTGCAGATATTGATCTGATAGGTAGTCACGGCGCCGATACTGTCAAGAATGACTCCCTGTGTTGCGCTATCGCAGCCTACGCTGACTCCATTCGTCGCCGTCTCCACGTGAATGTCGTGAATCGTGATGGGAGTCTGGCTGCCATTCGTCGAGACTCGCATATTGTCGCTGGGTACGGTGGAAGTGCAGCCGGGACTATTTAGCGTCATGTTGTCGAACAGTTTCGGAACCCCGCCAATCACCAAGATCGCAACTGCGCCAGCGGTACAGCTCATGCTCTTGTTGTTCTGTACTTCGAGATGCGAATAAGAACTGTTACCTGGCGCGATCGGCGCGATCGAAGGGTCAGCGACGACCTGCAATCCGATTCCAGCATTGCCCCAATTGGCAATCTTTGCATCAAAGACGCCAGAATTTTCCTGCGCGACTTTATTCTGTACTCCTATGCAGCCGGAGACACCGTTGCAGTCAATCAGCACATTTTTGATCCAACTATCGAACACCTGTCCATTATTTCCCGCGATTGCTCCGCACGTACCTCCAGTGCCGAAACAAAAGATGGGAGTGTTCGAAGGAAAGCTCCCTCCGCCACACGGGGTGCCCGTCGTTTCTCCGTTACATGCCCTGAAGATCGTGTTGTAGTCTGTTGAAGCCGTAGTCGATCCAGATTCGCCTATACCAAATACGTGGAAACGGCTTGGAATAACTATGCTCGATGCTGAACTCGTCAGCCAAAATGTCGCTTGCCCGAGCCACAATTCACCATGTGGATTGCTAGCAGGAATCGGACCAGTGCCATTGATCGCCAGATTGGTTCCAGTGAGATTTCGTGCATCGAAGAAACCGACTCCGGTCCCGATGCAGCTATTGAGCTGCGCTCCAGCGTCTCCTGTAAAGCTCTGGCAGTAGTTTATCGATTCATAGGTCTGAGCCAGAAAGAACAGACAGCCGAACAGCGCAAATACCAAAATAAGTTTGCTTTTCATTTGACCTCCCTTAATTCCGAAGCGCTCATCGCCATCAATCCTGTGGCAGGGCCGGCCCTATCAGCCCCGTAAAATTCAGAGCCAGCGCTAATAGACAAAAGAAAGACATTTCCGCTCGGATTGTGCAGCCTGATACTGTTTGGACTTATGCTGTTGTAGATTGTGGCGCTGTAGATGAGATTCCCTCTCGTAGTAATACTGAGCAGATAACTGGCCGCAAGCACCTGATCATTTAGGACTACCGTCGTCGGACCGGACCCGGAGATGGCTGTCGAATTGCGATAACCATTGCTGTCAACTTCCACGTCCCAGGCTTGTGATGAGCTATCTACTAGAACGAGGGCAGCATGTGCCGTAGATACCAGCAAACACAATAGCCAGAGAAGTTTCATTCAACTGACCACCTTGATTCCAAGTTGTGCAGCCTGCGCCGCAGCAACCGTACCGCTCGCCCAAGAGGCTGCGGTGTTTGGATCCGTCGCGGACAGCGTGTTATAGAAACTGAACGTGTTCGTCGGAGTGAATGGTGTTCCTAGCTGCACGACCGAGCTCGAGACCAGGACCGTTTCGACTGTGCGCGGACCGGCAGCATCCAGTTCGACGGACATCCATATATTGATTGCGAGCACCTTGACGCCTGTGATGCTCGGATATCCATAGAGTTCCTCGTCTCCAGGATTGTTGTCGTAGTTGTATGCGGTCCCATTCGGCGAGATCGTGTCAACGTTCTTGTAGTGATTTCCCGTTGTTTGCGTCGGTTGCGTGCTGAACTGATTCGGTGAAGCGTCGCTGTTCGGAACGTCTCCGCGAACCGCGACATTGCCCCAATAAGTGTTGAGCGGAGCCGGACCTGTGCCGTCCGCGATGTACCAGTCGTCCCAATATGATCCGCTTTGTACTCCGAAGAAATAGACCCGACTACACCATGCGTTGCCTGTAGGTGCTGTGTTTTGCGTAGCAGCAGTAGTGATCAGCACGTTACTGTTGGCGTCCAGCAGTTCGACTTTGCCCGTCGAGGCATTGAAGATAATGTGGACCTGAAACTGTTGCCACTGATTCAGTCTGATGGCATTTGCGGCCGAAGCGGGACCAATCGGCGTGCCCGTTCCTGAACCTTGAAAGAATTGAAACTGTCCGCTGCTGCCAACCTGCAGCGATACTTGCACAGCGCCTGCAGTCGCATCGTACCATTCCCGATAGATCGTCCAGCCGCTGACCGGGATCGACGGACAATAGCTGGCGAGGCCTTCAAAGAGCTGCGCGGCGTTTTCGTTGATATTGACACCGCCCGATGCTCCTCCGTTGAATCGTGCCGCTTGGCCAACGCCAAAACGCGGATTGCTATTGTCAATCGCCGCAGCGCCGCCAAAATCAAAGATGAACCCGGAATTCGTGAGGTCGAATCCCCACGTTGCGGAGCCGTTTTGTAGGGTTACAGACATTTAGTTATTCCCTTAATTCGCCCGCGTGGTCCAGATGTTCATCCAGAAGCCAGCGAATGCGGCGTCCGCCGTAGCTGGTGCGACGATGCTAAAAGAATCGGCCGATACGCCTGCGCCGGAATTGCCGCCGAAAGAAACTGCCGCGCTGAATGTGATTGTCGGAATCTTGGAACCAGCCGTGAAGTTTACCGTGCCGATGCTGCTGCCGTTTTTCTGCAACGTCACTGTGACATTTCCTGCGGGTGCCGTCTGACAGCCGGCCGTAGTTCGCAAGAGTCCGCTTGGCATCGTGACATTGCGTGGCGGCTCCGCGAAGAATAACTGCTGACTCGCTGCGTACGGGCCCGCTGCTACTGGCACGTTGATGTAGAAGTCATTTGCCGGACCTGGCGTTCCTCCACCTGTGCCACCGCCACCGGAGAATGCATTGCTCAGAATCGTTCCGAAACGCGTATAACCAGCAAGATTGTAATGCGTCGATGCAGATAGATCCGCAAAAGTCGGGCCAGCGGGCGGTTCCCCGATTCGTGTTGGATCAAAGCAACCGCAGTATGCGAGCTGTCCACCGGTCGATACTGTAAAGACGACCGTGCCCGCATCATTGGCCTCGTATGTCGCTGTCGTGCCGTCCGTCCATTGCGCTGTGATCTCCGGCCAGTAGACTCGCGTTGGATCCGTCCAGGTCGCGGAGTTCGTGTCGATGCCGGGCCAGCCGCCGCTCTGACCTTGGTAGAGGCAGGGCGCGGGCGAAATTGTGTATAGCTGCTGGTTGAATCCGACCTGTCCCGATGGCGTAAATGCGTAGATCGGAAGACCTGCAAGCTGTTGCGTTTGCGCGCCCTGTGTATTGAATGCAGGGAATTTGAAGTTGAGAGTAACGCCGACGAGATTCGCCGGCAATGCCCATTTGAAGACATTCCCATCGAGAATAAAAGAGAAATTCGAGCCGATTGGATGGTCTGCGATCGGCGTGTTGTATGCGCCTCGGCGGATGACCGGACTCAGCGAATACTTGTTGGCCGAAGCCAGCGTAACTAAACCATAAGCGATGAGCTCGTATGGAATCGTGAGCACAACGTCATTCGGCAGCGTGACCGTGCCTCCTGGAGTGAGCAGGCAGAGCGATTGGAACTGATTCTGCTGAGTAACGCCGAAGCTTGTCAGTGTCGTGGCGCTTTCAGTGAGATCTACGTAGAGCGTGTCGCTGCTATCGGGATCAGCGTGCAATGGATAGTCGGAATTATAAGTCAGGCCCATCGTCTGATTGCCGGCGAGTGTGCCGATCTGCTGATAAGTGCTGCCGCCGTCCGACGACATCCAGATATCGCATCCACCATCAACAGGCGGTCCGCTGAGACAGAACCAGAGTTCCGGAATAGGTGTAATCGCCGGAATTGCTTCAAAGATAATTGGAGGATTTATGTTCACTGGCGGGATGCCGCCATTGCCGCCTGTGCCACCGCCACTCGTGGGGTTTCCGGCCTGCGTTGGCGGAATCGGTGCGCTGGCGCCGTAATAGAA
>Ga0187812_1000252_pt1 | contig 19563 bp, 20 predicted proteins | sample NC_S_2_FD_130582 | JGI IMG/M metagenome (GOLD analysis project Ga0187812, IMG submission 130582) | Wetland sediment microbial communities from Neuse River Estuary, North Carolina, USA - ASW-S_2 | ecosystem: Environmental > Aquatic > Freshwater > Wetlands > Sediment | place: USA: North Carolina...
CATGGCCAGGCAAGGCGAAGCGGCCGTCGGGGAGGGGGTCTACCAGGCCGTCGGCTACCAGTCCGTCCAGGGCGCGGGCCCGCTGCGCGTTGTCCGGCCAAACTAGGTCGAAGTGCTGTGTCCGGACCGGCTGCGCCGAGTCGCGGAGGACGGCCAGCAGGCGGCCGCGGCACTGGCGGTCGGTGCCCTCGTAGCGCTGGCCCGCTGGCCTGGTCGCGGCTGCTGGGCGGCCGTTCGCCAGCCACTTGCAGTGCGTGGCCAGCGGGCAGTCGGCGCATCTGGGGCGGGCTGACGTGCAGGTGAGGGCGCCTAGTTCCATGACCGCTACCGACCAGCGGGCGGCGATCGCTGGGTCCTGCGGGAGGAGCGACTCAGCCAGCCTGTACTCGGCCGCGGATGCCTGGGCGCCGGGGAATTCCTGGCCGGAGGCCAGCCTGGCCAGGACTCGGCGGACGTTCGTGTCGAGCACGGCGTGCCGCCTGCCGTAGGCGAAGACGGCTACTGCCGCGGCTGTGTAGGCGCCGATTCCCGGGAGGGCGCGCAAGGCCCCGTAGCTCGACGGGATCTCGCCGGCGTGGTCCCTCGTCACGATCGTGGCGGTTTCGTGGAGGCGGAGGGCGCGGCGGGGGTAACCCAGCCTGCCCCATTGGCGGACCGCCTCTCCCGGGGGGTCCGCGGCGAGGGCCGCCGGGGACGGCCACCTCGTGAGCCACGCCTGGTGGGCGGGCAGCACCCGGCTTACCGGCGTCTGCTGCAGCATCACCTCGCTGACGAGGACGGACCACGGGCTGACGCCGGGTGCCCGCCACGGCAGGTCGCGGGCGTGCGCCGAATACCAGGCAAGGACCGGCTCAACGTAGGGCGACGTCATGACGAGCATTATCCCCGGCGTGGCGGCTCGGCCGCCCCGCGCTGTCAGTCGCATACTCTACGTATGCGACTGAACTCGAATCGTGATTCCAGTCGGTCGGTTGATACGAACGCCTACTGGCGGCGGCGATTTTTCGTCCTGGGCGGCGGCCTGGCTGTGCTCGCGTGCCTAGCGTGGTTGTTCTCCGGTAGCGGCGGAGCCTCGTCGGCGGGCCGGTCCGCACCCGCGGGCTCAGCCGCGACCGCGCTCCGGGCCGGGGACACGCTTCCGGCCGCGGCGTACGCCAGCGCGCGGCCCGGCCACGAGCCAAGGCGCACCACGTCCGCCGCGCCGCCCGCGCCGCCCTCGGCCGGCACGGCCGCCCTGCACGCGAATCCCTCGCAGTCGCCGAGCCCGGCGGCCGCCACCTCCGCCGACGCTATCGGTAGCCCGGCTTGCGCCCCCGGCGGGATAGTGCTCAGCCTGTTTACGAGCCGGCCCAGCTACGGCCAGGGTGCCCTGCCCCAATTCGACGTCTACGCGGTCTCGACCGCCAGCAGCCCCTGCGTGATGGCATTCGGTGCCGGTGCCGTGCGGGTTGTCGTGACAAGGAATGGCCAGGTGGTGTGGGATTCCGCGGCGTGCGGGTCCCCGGCACCGAAGCCGGTCCAGCTTCAGCTCGGCGTCCCCTATGCGCTGACGATCCGGTGGAATCGCCAGGCCACCGGGCCGCCTGGCTGCGCGGGGTCGCTTTCCCCCGGCGCCTCGGGAACCTTCGAAGCGGTGGCCATGACGGCGGGACAGACCAGTCAGGTCCGCACCTTCAGGCTGCTTGGCTAATCGCGCAAGCCCGCCCGCATCGCCTGCCGGACGTCTTCTACTTCTATGACTTCAATGCCTGAGGGGGCGGCGGTACCCGAGCCCGCGGCGCCTGAGCCCGCTGGGACGATGGCCCGGCGGAAGCCCATCCGCTCGGCTTCGGCGATCCGGCGCGGCACGCCTGCCACGTTCCGCACCTCGCCCGCCAGTCCGACCTCGCCGACCGCGATCACGCCCTGCGGAACGGACAGGTTCGCCACCGAACTGGACAGCGCGAGCGCGACCGCCAGATCGACCGATGGTTCGGTCAGCCGCACCCCGCCCACGGTCGCCGCGTAGACGTCCTGCCGCCCGAGCTTGACGTCGGCACGGCGCTGCAGCACCGCGAGCACCATGCCGACCCGGGAGGCGTCGAGTCCCGAGGTGACGCGGCGCGGCACCTCCAGCACGGACTGGCCCACGAGCGCCTGGACCTCGGCGAGCAGCGGACGGCGCCCCTCCAGGGTGACGGTGACGCACGTTCCCGGCACCGGGTCGCGGTGCCGGGACAGGAACAGGCCGCTGGGGTCGGCAAGTCCGATGAGCCCGTACTCGCCGAGGTCGAAGCAGCCGACCTCATCGGTGGGGCCGTACCGGTTCTTGACCGCGCGCACCATTCGCAGCCGGGAATGCCGGTCGCCCTCGAAGTGCAGCACCACGTCCACGAGATGCTCGAGCGTGCGCGGGCCCGCGACCGAGCCGTCCTTGGTCACGTGCCCGACAAGGATCGTCGCCATCGCCCTGTCCTTCGCGACCGCGGTCAGGGCCGCGGCGACCTCCCGCACCTGGGTGACGCCGCCAGGCACGCCGTCCACGTCAGCGGCCGCGATGGTCTGCACCGAGTCGATGATCAGCAGCCGTGGCTGCACAGCCACGACATGCGACACGATCGCGTCCAGGTCTGTTTCCGCGGCGAGGAAGAGGCTCTCGCTCACCGCCCCGATCCGGTCGGCGCGGAGCCTGACCTGCGCCGCGGACTCCTCACCCGTGACGTACAGCACCGGTCCGGCTGGTGCGACCAGGGCCCCCGCCTCGAGTAGCAAGGTGGACTTGCCGACGCCCGGTTCCCCGGCGAGCAGCACCACCGCGCCAGGAACCAGGCCGCCGCCGAGCACGCGATCCAGTTCGTCGAGGCCGGTGGGCCGGGCGGAGGCTTCCGCCGCGTCTACCTTTCCGATGGGCATCGCCGCGGTGCTCACCGGGCCCGTCCCGTTCCGCCACGCCGCGCCAGGCGCGGCGGAACCACCGTGGCCAGCCGCCCGGACCCCGGCGCGCGCCGGCCGCGGCGCCGCCGTCTCCTCGACCGTGCCCCAGGCCAGGCACTCACCGCACCGGCCGGTCCACTTCGGCGTTTGCCAGCCGCACTCGGTGCAGCGGAACCCGGCCGTCGACTTCGCCATGGTCGCACCCTAGCGACGTGGTCTGACATTCGGATCACGCCGCGCGCATAAGCTGAAGGTGACCGAACGACGGGAGGGAGAGGCGTTGACCGGACTGCCCGCGATTCCCGTTGCGCTGTCGACCTCGTCCGTGTACCCGGAACGTACCCCGGACGCCTTCCAGGCCGCCGCCCGGCTCGGCTACGACGGGCTCGAGGTGATGGTCTACACCGACCCGGTGAGCCAGTCGGGCGACGCCCTGGCGAGGCTGGTCGACTACCATCAGCTCCCGGTTCTCGCCGTGCACACGCCCAGCCTGCTGCTCACTCAGCTCGTCTGGGGCCGGGAACCGTGGGCCAAGCTGCTGCGGGCCAAGGAGCTTGCCGAGCGGCTCGGCGCGAGGGTGGTCGTGCTGCATCCGCCGTTCCGCTGGCAGCGTGAGTACGTACGCGGGTTCGAGCAGGGCCTTGCGAAGATTGCCGGCGAGACCAGCGTGATCTTCGCCGTGGAGAACATGTTCCCGATCCGGGCAGGCACCGCGGAAGTGTCCGGGTACGCACCGCACTGGGATCCGACCCTCCTTGACGTGCCCAGCGTAACACTGGACCTGTCGCACACCGCGGCCTCCGCGTCGGACGCGATCGCGATGGCGAACGAGCTCGGGCCCCGGCTGGCGCACGTCCACCTGGCCGACGGCATCGGCATCACGAACGGTCCCGTGCCCGACGAGCACCTGGTGCCGGGACGTGGCAGGCAGCCGTGTGCCGAGCTGCTGCGCGGCATCGCGGCGTCGGGTTACCAGGGGATAGTGGTCGCCGAGGTGAACACCCGCCGCGCGGCGACGAGGGACGACCGCCTCGCGGACCTGGCCGAGACGCTGGCATTCGCCAGGAGCCACCTGGCCACCGTCCCCGCCGCGTGAGTTCCGGCCGTCGAAAGTCCCGGCGCGTCGAAAAGGAGGCAGAAATGACCGGCACGCTGATCACCGTGGCGGCCACCGGCGCGGAAGCCGACAAGGCGCTGGTCCCGGCCCTTCCGGTCACGCTTGACGAGCTGACCGAGACGGCAGTGCGGTGCCAGCGGGCGGGCGCCGCCGTCATCCACGTGCACATCAGGGACTACCACGCCCGGCCGACACTGGACGTCGGCCGGCTCAAGGAAACGGTCGCTACGCTGCGCGCGAACACCGACCTGATCGTGCAGCTTTCCACGGGCGGCGCGGTCACCGACGGGTTCGAGGCGCGGCTCGCCGTCCTCGACGCCGGGCCAGACGCATGCTCGCTGACCTGCGGGACCGTCAACTTCGGCGACGGCGTGTTCGCCAACCCCTGGGGCTTCATCAAGGAGCTGTACCAGCTCACTCAGGCCCGTGGCGTGGTGCCTGAGTTCGAGCTGTTCGACTTCGGGCACATCGCGACGCTGCACAGGCTGCTCAGCGAGTTCGGCCCGCCGGCCGGCGGGCATGTGCACTGCGACCTGGTGATGGGCGTGCCCGGCGGCATGCCGGGCGACGCCGCCACGCTCGTCGCCGCGGTGCGATCGCTCCCGGACGGCGCCACCTGGTCGGCAACGGGGATCGGCCGCACGACGCTGCCGGTGATGTTCGGGGCTCTGGCGGCGGGCGGCCACCTGCGGGTCGGCATGGAGGACACGCTCACGTTCGCCAAGGGACGCCCGGTCACCGGCAACGCGGAACTAGTGGAGCGCGCCGCCCGGCTAGCCGAGATCGCCCAGCGCCCCCCGATGACCCCCGCGGAGGCCCGCGCCTACCTCTGCATCCCCTGAGGCGGGGGTGCTTGCTCTGGGCTTGCAATTGCAAGCACGGTAAGTAGAGTTGAGGCATGGCTACAATTGGTGACTACATCAGGCAGCAGCGCGAGCAGGCGAAGATCTCACTCCGCCAGCTGGCTCAGGCGGCCGGTGTCTCTAACCCGTATCTCAGCCAGATCGAGCGCGGGCTGCGCAAGCCGAGCGCGGATATCCTGCAGCAGATCGCCAAGGGCCTGCGGATCTCGGCGGAGGCGCTGTACGTGCAGGCCGGCATCCTGGAGGACCGCCCAGGTGAATCGGGTGTCCGCTCGGCGCTGCTCACCGACCCCCAGCTCACCGAGCGCCAGAAGCAGGTCCTGATCGAGATCTACGAGTCTTTCCGCAGGGAGAGCCAGCCGACGCCGCCAACGGCAGAGGTGATCTCGGTGCTGCGCAACCCTCCCGAAGTGGACGAGCCGGCTGAGTCCGGTGACCAGTCCTAAAACCCCGGCGACAAGGTAGCGTGGATCCGTGGTCTCAATCACAGGCAGTGGGGCTTACGGCCCGCTCAATTACTTCTTCGTGGCGCTCGCGGTGGCGGCGTTCGTGGTGGAGGCGTGGGCGTTCATCGACGCCATCATCAGGCCTGCCCCGGCGTTCGCCGCGGCCGGCAAGCAGTCCAAGCGGCTCTGGCTGATCATCCTCGGCGTCGCGTTCGTGCTGGGCCTCTACGCCGCGGCCTACGGCGGCGCCACTGGCATTCTGTCGGTGGCCGCCTTCGTCGCGGCCGCGATCTACCTGGCCGACGTGCGGCCGAAGGTGAAGGAGTTCCGTCGCAGCGGCAGCAACTCGGGTCCGTACGGGCCCTGGTGAGCCCGGCGCGCGGGTTTTAGGGCATCACCAGGAGCAGCAGCGGTGCCGTCACGAGCATCGCGGCGGCGAGTACGACAACGGCCTGCACCGGGCGGGACAGCGGTGGCGGCGGCGTCAGCAGCCGGTTGACGCGCGCCGTCAGTTCGCCCTCCGCCGCGGCCAGCGCCCCGGCGGGGGCGCACTCCGCGCCGGCCGTGCCGAAGCGCAGCAGCGCGGTGGCCAGTTCCCTGGCGAACAGCCCGCGGACCCGGAGCGCGCGGTCGTCGGCCATCATCTCGACAAGCAGCGCCACGGTCCGGTGCGCCTGGGTGATGACCCAGATCCGCGGGAAGGTGCGGCGCAGCGAGGTGAACGGGATCAGCACCAGGTCGTGCCTGGCGCGCAGGTGAGCGCGCTCGTGCGCGAGAACCGCGGCCAGCTCGGCCGGGGCGAGCAGGTCGAGGGTGCCGACGCTGACGACGATCTGGGACCGGATGCCGGGCAGGCAGTACGCCGCCGCGGCCGGGTAGTCGATGACGAGCGCGCCCGGTGCCTTGGGGTCACCGTGTGCGAGCAGCGCGAGGAGCTCCCGCTGCCGGCGCCGCGCGCCGATCGCGACGGCGAACGCGATAACGAGCATCCATGACAGCACGGAAAGCAGCGCGAATCCGGCGGCGAGCATCGCGAGCCGGAACACGGTGAGTGACGCCGGCTGGTGCGGGTGGAACAGCTGGCCGGATGCCAGCCGGCCCAGCCCGCCGAGCACGCCGGGCACCCCGGGGGACCGCGTGACCGGGTCACCGACACCTATGGCGAGCAGCGCGCCGACGGCGGCCAGGCCGCCTGCCAGGCCAAGTGCCTGCCATAGCAAAATCGCGGCCGCCGGTGATCTGTGCGGCCAGGAGGCGCGCAACAGCGAGTGTGCACTCCGCGCACACCCCGCGGCGACCGCGGCGAGAAGTGCCGCGTCGGCCAGTCCCCCCATAATCCGATCCCGGTGTCTCCTTCTGCCCGCTGCCCGCCGCGCTGCCCGTCCTGCTCCCGCTCAAGCCGCGCGAGCGCGTCGCGGAGCACGACCGCTTCCGCACCCGACACGCTCTGCGCGAACCGGGCGAGCGCCGCGTCGCGGTCACCGGTCTGCTCCAGCGCGGTCAGCATCAGTTCCGCCACGTATGCCTCACGGGTCGCGGCGGGCCGGTACCGCCAGGCGCGGCCGTCCCGTTCCCTGCGCGCGAACCCCTTTTTCGCTAGCCGGTCGAGCACGGTCATCACCGTGGTGTGAGCCAGATTTCGCTGGCTGAGCCCGTTGCTGACCTGTCTGACTGTCAATGACGACTCAGTTTGCCAGAGAACTTCCATGATGGCCCGCTCGAGATCGCCCAGCCTGTTCACGTCGTTACTGTACCGTCGACGACGGGTTCAGAAACCAGCGGGCTCGCCTCGGAAGCCAGCGGGGACTTGGCGATCTGCACGCAGCCGTAGATGATCGCCGCGAGCGCGACGAACTGGGGCAGCAGCCACCACCCGTCCCGCAGCACCTCGCTGTACAGGGTGACGCCGTAGCCGATGCTGATCAGCGCGTCCCCGACGGTAAGCATCGGCTGCGACGCAACCAGGCTGCCCGCCTGCAGCGCGTTCTGCAGCAAGAAGAGCGCGCCGACGCCGGCCACCGCGGTCGCGTAGACATGCCACCTCGTGAAGAACGTGACTATCCCCAGGTTCAGGTCGTACATCGCGTTCTTCAGCAGCGCCGCGGTCAGCGCGTACGCACAGGCGGCGGCCAGCCCGAGCAGGGCGGCCCGCGGCTCGCCCCTGGTCCCCGCCGCCGCGGAGATCAGCACGGCCTCGAAGGCGGCGGTCGCGAGCAGCGCGATCATCCAGCTCTTGGTCTCCGCGGACTCGATGGCGCCGCTCGGCGCCGCGACGGCCAGCCCGGCGCCCAGGGCGACCGTGGTAATGATGATCGCGCGCCAGGGAAGCTGGCGGATCGCGGGGCGGTTCCTGACGGTCAGCGTGGCGAGCACGAGCGTGATCGGCAGCTCGATGATGAAGATCGGCTGGACCAGCGCGATCGGGCCGGTGGCAAGGGCGGCGGCCTGGGCGACCGCCGCGACGATCACCATGCCGATCCCGGCCAGCCATATCCGCCGCCGGACCAGGTCGGCCAGCAGGGAGACGTGCATGGAATGTTCCGCCGGCACCTGGGCGGCCGCCTTCCGCTGCAGGACCGACGCGATGGCGTTGCTCGCCGCCGTAAGCAGCGCGAAGATCACGCAGAGCAGTTCGTCTACGGTCACATGGACGTGTACGTGGTGTCCGCTCACGGCGTGTCCGTCTGCTCGCCGGCCGTCTCATTGCCGTCGTTGATCAGGGCGGCGAAGGGGCGCAGGTTAGCCAGGCTCTCCCCGCGCTTTTCCCGCCACGCCCATTCCCGCTTGATGGCCGAGCCGAAACCGAGCTTGAGCGCCTCGTTGAACGACTCGTCGGAGTAGGAGAGCACGCAGCCGAGCAGCCGGTCGATCTCCTCATCGGTGATCGCGGCCAGCGGGAGGCGGCCGGTCAGGTAGACGTCGCCGGTCCGGTCCAGCGCGAAGTGCACGCCGTACATGCGTGCGCTGCGCTCGAGCAGGAAGCGGTAGAACGCGGCATGGTTCTCGTCCGGCTGGCGGCAGAAGAACGCCTCCACCTGGAGGCTGTGCTGGCCTGCGACGAGCCAGGTCATGGTGGCGAGCTTGTGCTCACCGGCCAGCCGGATCAGGTAGGCTCCGGGCTCCGGCTGGGTATAGTCAAGGTCGAGCCTGTCGAGCACCGCCGCCAGGCCATCGTGCGGCGCCATGTCCGTTACGCCCGCACGCGCGCAGCTGTCTCGTCCATAGCACCGGTATACACCGTGGCCAGACGGTCAACTGTCGCGGACCAGCCAAAGGTCGACGCGTGTCGCAGCGCGCCCTTGGAAAGAGCCTGCAGCCGCCTCGGCGCGGACACCAGCCGCCTGATGGCATGCGCCCAGTGCGCAGGGTCGTGGTTGTCCACGAGGACACCGGAATGGCCGTGCCTGACGACGGTGCGAAGCCCGCCGACGCTGGCCGCCACCACGGGAGTCCCGCACGCCTGGGCCTCAAGTGCGACCAGGCCGAACGACTCCGAGTGCGAGGGGGTGAGCACGACCGTCGCCGCGCGGTACCAGTCGGCGAGTTCAGCCTGCGGGCACGGCGGCTCGAACCGCACGATGTCGGTGATGGCGAGCTTGGCCGCCAGCTCCCGCATCCGGTCCGGATCGGCGCGCTCGGATTGTCCGCTCGGTCCGCCGACGAGCACGACTTGCAGTGTCTTCGCCAGCCACGGGTCATCTTCGATGAGCCGGGCCGCGGCGTTGAGCACGACGTCGGGTCCCTTGAGCGGCTGCACCCGGCCGGCGAACATCAGGACCACGGCGTCCGGTGCGATGCCGAGCTTGCGCCGTGCCTCGGTTCTGGCGTCCGGCCCGCCCGGGGCGAAGACGCTCAGGTCCGTGCCCGGGCTGACGGTCCTGACCTTGGCCGGGTCCGCCCCGTACAGCTCGGTGAGCTGGCGGGCCTCTTCAGCGGTGTTGGCTATCAGCCGGTCGGCCGCGGCCACGACCTCGAATTCGCCCCGGATTCTGTCGTCAGGCTCGGCGGCGTCGCCGGCCGCGAGCGCCGCGTTCTTCACCTTGCCCAGCGTGTGCATGGACTGGATCAGGGGGACGCCCCAGCGTTCCTTCGCGACCGTACCGACCTTGCCGGAGAGCCAGTAGTGCGCGTGCACCAGGTCATACCTGCCCGGGTCGGCTTCCGCCTCGGCGCGGAGCACCTCGAGGGTGAACTCGCAGACCTGGCCGGGCAACTCGGTCTTGTCGAGTTCTTCGAACGGGCCGGCGACCACGCTGCGCACCAGGACACCCGGGGCGATTTCGGCGAGCGGCGGGGTGTCGCGGCAGACCGCCCTGGTGAAGATGTCGACCTCGATGCCGCGGGCGGCGAGGCGCTTCGCCACCTCGACCACGTAGACGTTCAGGCCGCCGGCGTCACCGGTGCCGGGCTGGTCGAGGGGTGACGTGTGGACGCTGAGAGTGGCGATCCGACGGACGCGCCTCGGCACGGTAGACACAGATGTAACCAACCCCGCCCGTTCGCTTGGTGTTCCCTCGCGTGTGACCTAGGCCCTCTGTGCAGGCATTCTTCAGGCCAGCTAGGCTGACCGGCATGGGAACCCTCGTGCTGCTGCGCCATGGTGAGAGTGAGTGGAATTCGAAGGGCTTGTTCACCGGCTGGGTGGACGTAGGGCTCGCCCCCAAGGGCGTGCAGGAGGCCGCGGTCGCCGGACAGCTTATCGTTGACGCCGGCCTGCGCCCGGACGTCGTGCACACGTCGGTGCTTACCCGCGCCATTCAGACCGCGAACGTGACGCTCGAGACGGCCGGGCTGAGCTGGCTGCCGGTGCGCCGCTCGTGGCGGCTGAACGAGCGCCATTACGGCGCCCTGCAGGGCAAGGACAAGGCGCAGACTCGCGAGGAATTCGGCGACGAGCAGTTCATGCTGTGGCGCCGGTCGTATGACGTGCCGCCGCCGCCGATCCCGGACGACGACCCGCTGTCGCAGGCGGGCGACCCCCGGTACGCGGTGCTGCCGCCGGAACTGATGCCGCGGACCGAGTGCCTGCGAGACGTGCTGATCCGGATGCTCCCGTACTGGTACGACGGGATCGTGCCCGACCTAGCTCTCGGGCTGACCGTCCTGGTGGTGGCCCACGGGAACTCGCTGCGCGCCCTGGTCAAGCACCTGGACGGGATCAGTGACGGGGCGATCGCGGAGCTCAACATTCCCACGGGGATCCCGCTGCTCTACGAACTCGACGAGTCGTTCCGCCCGGTGCCGCCCGGCGGCCGGTACCTGGACCCGGAAGCGGCGGTAGCCGCCGCTGAGGCCGTCAAGAACCAGGGCCGCTGACATACCGCGGCACGTTCTCCCGCACGGGCCGCGAGTCGGCTTGCACGGCGGGAAGATGGCCCTTATCTGTAGGAGATGTGGCGACCAAGAATCGCGCAGGTGAACATCGGGAAAAGAGTGAAATTTCCAGCAATCTCCCGATTGTCGGCTACCAGGCCCTTCCGCATACCATCAGATACGTGAGTATGGACTGGTCACACCCGCGGGTGGCGGCGCAGCCCACCGCATCATCGCTGATCCGGGACGTAGCGTGGCGCTAAGAACGCGGGCTGGCACCGGGGTGCGGCAGCCGCGAAGCACACGGCCGCGGGCGGCGCAGCAGCCGGCGCGACTTCCACCGGGCATCGCCTCGGTTCTGTCCGTACTCTCCTCGTCCGCCGTCGTCGTGGACAGCGAGGACCGCGTGCTGCGTGCCAGCGCGGCGGCGCGCGCGTTCGGCATAGTCAAGGGTGACCGGCTCATGGTGAGCGAGTTGCTCGCCCTGGCCAGGCAGGTCCGCCGCGACGGGGAGATCCGCGAGGGCGAGTTCGAGGTTCCCGTGCCCAGGTTCGGCGGCCGGACCACCAGCTTCGCGGTTCGGGTGGCACCGCTGTCCGGCACCGTCGGCGGCGGCGGGCTCGTCTTGCTGCTCGCCGAGGACCAAACCGAGAGCCGCCGGGTGGAAGAGGTCCGCAGGGACTTCGTCGCGAACGTCAGTCACGAGCTCAAGACGCCGGTCGGGGCCCTCGCCCTGCTCGCCGAGACGATCGAGGACGCCGCCGACGACGCCGAAGCGGTCCGCAGGTTCGCGGGCAGGATGCGCCACGAGGCGGCCAGGCTGACCTTCCTCGTGCAGGACCTGATCACGCTGTCCCGGATCCAGGCGGCGGAGCCGATCCCCGATCCGCGCCCCGTCGACGTGGACGCTGTGGTCGCCGAGGCGCTGGACCGGTGCCGGATGAAGGCGAACGCGCGCGGCATCACGCTCGCCTCCATCGGAGTCCGCGGGCTGACCGTGCTCGGCGAAGAAGACCTGCTCGTGACCGCCTTGCGAAACCTCCTGGAAAACGCCGTGGTGTACAGTCCGGAGCGCACGCGCGTGGTGGTGTGCGTGAAGAAGCCTGGCGACGGCGGCGTGGAGATCAGCGTGACTGATCAGGGAATCGGCATCCCGGAACGGGATCTAGAGCGTATATTCGAGCGTTTCTACCGTGTCGACCCGGCCCGTTCGCGGGCCACGGGCGGCACCGGTCTCGGGCTCGCGATCGTGAAGCACGTGACGGCCGCGCACGGCGGCCGGGTGACGGTGCGGAGCGTGGAAGGCGCGGGCTCAACCTTCACCCTGTGGCTACCTCTGCGGAGCGAGCATGATGGCACGAGCGCCGATCGGGTCCGCGCCTAGTACGACCGCCCTATCCCGTCAGGAGGGATTTCAGTGACACGCGTGCTCGTGGTCGAGGATGAGGAGTCGTTCAGCGACGCGATCTCCTACATGCTCCGCAAGGAGGGTTTCGAGGTGGCGGTCTGCGCGACCGGTCCCGATGCGCTCGAGACCTTCGACCGCACCGGCGCCGACCTCGTGCTGCTTGACCTCATGCTGCCGGGCCTGCCGGGCAGCGAGGTATGCCGGTCGCTGCGGGAGCGGTCCAGCGTGCCGGTCATCATGCTGACCGCTAAGGACAGCGAGATCGACAAGGTGGTCGGCTTGGAGCTTGGCGCCGACGACTACGTAACCAAGCCCTTCTCCTCCCGTGAGCTCGTCGCCCGGATGCGGGCCGTGCTGCGCCGCCGCGGCGATGTCGAGGAGGTAGCGGAGGCGACGCTGGAGGCGGGCCCGGTGCGGATGGACGTGGAGCGCCACGTGGTCAGCGTCCGCGGCGCTCCCGTCCAGCTCCCGCTGAAGGAGTTCGAACTGCTCCAGGTCCTGCTGCGGAACGCGGACCGGGTGCTGACCAGGATGCAGCTGATCGACCGGGTGTGGGGCGCCGACTACGTGGGCGACACCAAGACCCTGGACGTGCACATCAAGCGGCTCCGCGCCAAGGTGGAGACCGACCCGGCCAAGCCGCGGCACATCGTTACCGTCCGCGGGCTTGGCTACAAGTTCGAGTCGGTCGGCTGAGGCGCTCCCCGCGCGCGGCGGCTACGGAGTAGGCGTGGCGCTCGCCGTCGTGGCCGTGGACGTGGCCTTCGGCGTGGCCGTGGCCGTAGCCGTGGACGTGGACGTGGACGTGGGCGTCGCGGACGGGGTGGCGGGCGGGGTGGAGTACGTCGAGTAGTAGAACGACTGCGGCTCCACCGGGACCTGGACCGTCACGGAGCCCGCGTGCTCGAAGTTGAGGGTGACCGGTATGGACTGACCCGCGGTCAGCGGCTTGGTCAGGCCGGTGAGCACGACCGACGGCTGCGGGCCCGTGAGGTTCACCTGGGAGCTCACGGGGATGCTGACCGTGCCGCTGGTGAGCTGCGCGCTGGCGGCCGAACCCGACGTGACGCTCACCAGCGTGTCGTCGCCCGCCCCGCCGTTGAACAGCGAGAGGAACACGCTGGCGGACGCCCCGGCCGGCAGCGATGAGCCGGTCGGCGCGCCGAGCACGAAGAGGTTGCTGACGGAAATTCCGTTCACCTGGGTGTACGCGCCGGCCGCGACCTGGTGGAACTCCAGTGTCGGGGCGTTGAGTCCGGCTTCGCACCCGGCGGTGACCGGGATCAGCAGGGCCACGGCACCGATCAGCACGCTGTTAGCTACGAGTTTCCGGGAGCGGCGGATCACGGCGAATGCCTCCTCGGTAAAGGTGACGGGAGGGTCGATTCGCTCCCGTGACGACCACGTGGCCTGCGGTCCACTACAAGCCGTAGAAATGCTAGCAGTAGGGCCGCCGCGCGCCTCAGGGGTGTTGTCGTTCCCCGGTGCTTGCCGCTAGACGGCCGTTATGCGCCCGGCTGCCACAGGCCGCTCAGGGCGGAGGAGAGCTCGAAGTCGGCGGGCAGGTTCGTTACGGCCACCGCGGTGGCGTCGCTGTAGACGAGCAGCACCGTGAGGCCGGCCGGGTGATATGTCTCGTCCAGCAGGTTGCCCGTGTCGTAGACAGCCGTCGCGGTGCCCCCGCCGTACTGCACGGTCAGGCTGGCCAGCTGGGGCATGGCCGCGCCGGATCCGACGAAGTAAAGGCCTACGTCCGCAGCCGACGCCTGCTCGGCCAGGCGGCGCAGCGCCGGGCCGCAGTCGCAGCCAGCCGGGATCAGCGCGAGCGCCGAGCTCACCAGGCTCCGCACCGGCACGGTCCGGCTGTCAACCCGGACGGTTCCCGAGGGCAGCTTGACCGGGGCCTGCGGCTGGCCGGCGTGGGCGGCTGCCGACTGCGGCGTGCTCACCGTCGGCGCCGAGGCCGGGCTTATGGTCACCACCGAGAGCATCGCGCCCGCGAGCATCGACAGCGCGACGCAGGTCGCGATCAGCGGCAGGATGGCGGCCTGCCCGCCGGGCCCGTGCCGCCGCAGCGGGCGGAACAGCCGCATGAGCCGCTCCCGGCGTCGCCTCGCGCGCAGCTCACGGTGGTATGCGAGCACATCGCGATCGAGCTCCCTGGCGTCGTCAGGGACCACGATGTGGACCGGGGGCAGGCTGCCGTCGTCCCGCCCCGGCTCGCTGGCGAAACTCACTGGTACCTCTTCCGGCTGCGGCCGCAGGCTACGGACCCTCTCCTCCAGTATGGGCCAGCGGCGGCCCGAGTGCCGAACCGTGGCACGGGATTGGCTCGGATGCGATTTCCAGAGCAGAGCAAGATCCTCAGGTAGACTGGAGACCTATCGTCAGCGGCGACGTATGAGACTGTGGTACTGGCGGCCAGGATCCAGGCCCGCCGAGCGCGGCTGCTGACCACTCGTGCCCGGCTGGCCGAGATGCCTGTCGAGCGCACTGCGTATGCTCGAAATTGGTGTATTGACCTGCATATTCGCCAGCCAGGGCATTTATCGGTCAGCCGGTTCGTGGTAAGATAGCCTCCAGCGGAAGGGGTACTTGCCAGATGTCTTTTAAGGTCGGCGATACCGTCGTTTACCCCCACCATGGGGCAGCTCGCATCGAAGCCGTCGAAACTCGCACCATCAAGGGCGAGGAGAAAACCTATCTGGTCCTGAAGGTCGACAAGGGTGACCTGACCGTACGGGTGCCCGCGGATAACGCGGAACTTGTCGGTGTGCGGGATGTGGTGGGCCAGGAAGGGCTTGAGCGGGTGTTCGAGGTGCTCCGGGCGCCGCACACCGAGGAGCCCACCAACTGGTCGCGGCGGTACAAGGCCAACCTGGAAAAGCTCGCCTCCGGTGACGTGAACAAGGTTGCCGAAGTGGTCAGGGACCTGTGGCGCAGGGACAAGGAGCGCGGGCTTTCCGCCGGCGAGAAGCGGATGCTTGCCAAGGCTCGCCAAATCCTGGTGAGTGAGCTGGCGCTGGCCGAGAAGACCAACGAGGACAAGGCCGAGGCCCTGCTCGACGAAGTGCTCACCAATTAGGTTGAGTCCCTTGCGCCTGTAGCCTGCTGCGGTGGAAAGAATGCCGCGGGTTGGGCTCGGCGTTGATGTGCACCCGTTCGAGACTGGCCGGACGTTGTACCTGGCCGGGCTGGAGTGGCCCGGTGAGACCGGCCTAGCGGGGCATTCCGATGGTGACGTGGCGGCGCACGCGGCCTGTGACGCGCTGTTGTCGGCCGCGGGTCTCGGTGACCTTGGCGCGCACTTCGGCACCGCGCGCCCCGAATGGGCGGGCGCGCCGGGTGTCGCGCTGCTGCGGGAGACCGTGCGCCTGGTGGCCGCGGCGGGTTTCGTCACGGGAAACGTCGCCGTCTACGTCATCGGCAACCGGCCCAAGATCGGGCCGCGCCGGGCCGAGGCGGTCGCCGTCTTGAGCGAGGCGCTGTCCGGCGCTCCGGTCAGCCTCTCGGCGACCACGACGGACGGTCTCGGCCTGACCGGCCGTGGCGAGGGCATTGCGGCGGTGGCTACTGCCCTGGTAGTCCCAGCCTCTTGACCGGTGTCCACTCGACCTGGCCGCCCTGGCCGAGCCGTGCCGACCAGCCGGTGCCCGTGGGCACGTAGCAGAGGCTGAGGGTCGCGGTCGCTATCGCGGTATACGCGCACTCCACGTAGGCGACGCCCGCCTGGCCCGTGCGGAGCAACACCTCCGCGGCGTGCTGGGCCCTCGTCTGGTCGTCGCTGACTCCGGAGGCTCGAAGGAGTGCGGCGGTTCCGGCGCCTGCCGCTGTCCAGAGGTAAATGATCACGATTCGAGCCTTCGATTCACGAGCCGCAGTCCTGGTTCTCATGGCAAACATGCCATGCGCGGGCTACGGTTGGGGCCGGAACACACTGCACGCTCCGTAGGTGCACAGAAACTCACCGTGGTGTTGTTGGGGGGTAGTCGCGTGGAGACAGGCATCCTCGACGTGAAGACGACCTCGCTGGCGGCTTTCGCCGCCCAGTTGCGGTCGTGGCGGCTGCAGATGGGCTGGACCCAGGTCGAGATGGGCTCCAAGCTTGGCTACTCGGCCTCCCTCGTGAGCGGAATCGAGACGATGGACAAGGCGCCGACCGCGGACTTCGCGGCCCGGTGCGACGAGGTGCTCGGCACCCCGGGCACTTTCGCCGCGTTGCAGGAACTGGTGGCGCGTGAGGCGTATCCGGCGTTCTTCGCGCCGGTCATCCCGTTCGAGCGGGAGGCGGTGCGCATCCACGGCTGGGAGCTTGGCGCGGTTCCCGGCCTGCTGCAGACCGGGGACTACGCGCACGCCCTGATCAGGTCGGGGCGGCCGATGGACAGCGAGGACGAAATCGACCGCATCGCCGCCGCGCGACTGGAGCGCCAGGAGATCGTCGCCGGGCAGACCGCGCCGTTGCTCTGGTACGTCCTGGACGAAAGCGTGCTGCGGCGCGTGGTCGGCGGCCCGGCCGTCATGCGGCGCCAACTGGACCGGCTGCTCGACGCGGCGGACGCGCCAGGCGTCGTGGTCCAGATCCTGCCGTTCGCGGCCGACAATCATGCCGGCGCCGACGGGCCGATCTCCGTTTACGACTTCGCGTCGTCGCCAAGCGTGTGCTACACGGGGTGCTATAGCGGCGGGAGAATAGTAGAGGGACGAGAGGAGGTCGCCGGTCTCATGACCGTGATCAATCTCATCCGCGCCTCGGCGCTTTCAGCACGTGATTCCCGGGCCCTGATGAGCCAGATAAGGACCGAATTCGACGACTAGCGGCTCGCGCGGGTGGTGATTACTCCGCCTCGTCGTCGTCTTCTGGCGGGGTCGGGGTGGAGCGGACGCGGTTGAGCCGCGGGATCGTCGCGAACGGCGCGGTGGCGAACGGCGGGGCGTCGTCGTCGATCACCGAACTAGGGACCGTGGGCGGGTGGTCTTGCCCGGCGGATCCCGTTTCCTCGTCGCTTTCCCGGTAGCGGAACACCGGAAGGATGGCGAAGCCTTCCTCGCTGTCCTGGACGCTTTCCGGACGGGTCGCGGCTAGCTCCGGGCCGGTCGCCGCGCTTGTCTGCGCGGCCAGTGCGCGCTCCCCGTCGCCTTCCTCGCCCGGCCCGGGCGCGGGGGCGGGCTCGTCCTCGACGGCGGGTTCCCGTCCCGAGTCGGCGTAAGTAGCAAGGGCCTTGTCTGGCTGCGGCGCGGGTTCGGCCAGCTCACCGGCCTCAGCCTGCGCCACTGTCTCCTGCGGCGGCACAGCCTCGGCCTCCGGCAGCACCCTGGCCTCCGGCACAGCCTCGGCCACCGGCACAGCCTCGGCCTGCGGCAGTGCCTCGGCTTCCGGCAGCACCTCCGCCTCCGGCGTCAGGGCACCGCCGGGTACGGCAGCCGCCTCCGGCGCCGGCGCGGCGCTCGGTGCCGGCGGGAGTTCCCGTGCCCTGGGCGCCGGCCCGGCCGCAGGCGCCGTCACGGCGTGCTGGGCCCGGGACTGCCTGAGCATGGTGAGCATCAGGGTGAAGCCAAGCAGGACGAGCACCCACGGGGCCGCCGCCACCACTCCCTCGGTCTCGCGGTGCGGCAGGGTGACGTTCATGGCGTGCACGGCGTCGGCCGCGCCGACGACGGCCACGACCAGGATGATCACCAGCCACGCGTAGAACCGCGCCCACCAGCGGGCGTCCCGCAGCACGACCGCGGCCACGCACGCGACGGCGAACACCGCGTCGAACAGCCCGGGGTATATCCGGGCGAGCCGGTCTGACACGCCGGCCTGCAAGACGATCGCGTGCAGCCCCGGATAGGACAACACGAACGTGGCCGCCGCCAGGGCGAGGACGACGACCACGACCGCCAGGTTCACAAGCCGGCCGGGCCATGTGCGCTGTGGCGCCGGGAAATGAACGTTCATCGGGATGCCGGTCCAGACGCTCGGGGCTAAATGCGGAAAATCCCTGCCAATCGGTGCCCACGGTATCGAGATCGGTCGCTAAATGGAAAGATTTCGGGCGCTAGCCAGGTGTGTCGCGGTGCGGTCCGGCAACTATGCTCTCAACACATGAGCGGGCGGAAAAAGGGCGGCAGCGACGGGCGGGCGCCGGGCGGCGGTGGCTACGCCAAGTCCGGCAAGCCGCGCCCGGGCACCGGCGGGAACCGCCGGGACCGCCTGCAGGGCAAGGGCCCCACGCCGCCCGCGCACCTGCGCACCGGTCATCCTGCCCAGCGGGCGGCCGCCGCCGCTGCCCGGGCCGGCGCCACTGGGCGGCCCGCCAGGAAGGCGGAGGAGGGTCGCGGGGGAGTCGCCCGGGAGCGTTCGGAATATCTGGATGAGAGCCCGGCAGCGCGGGGCAGCGGCGATGGGGCGGAAGTGATCGCGGGCCGTAACTCCGTCGTGGAGTCGCTGCGCGCGGCGGTGCCGGCGGTAGCGCTGTACGTCACCGGGCGGGCGCAGCAGGACGAGCGGGTCGCGGAGGCGGTGCGGCTGGCGGCGGACGCGGGCGTCGCGGTGCTCGAGGCCGGGCTGGCCGAGCTCGACCGGCTGACGGGCGGCGCCGTGCACCAGGGCGTGGCGCTGCGGGTGCGGCCCTATGACTACGCTCATCCGGAAGATTTTTCCGAACGTACGCTCCCGGCTCCACCGCTCATTGTGGCTCTCGACGGTGTGACCGACCCGCGGAACCTGGGTGCTGTGGTGCGGTCAGCCGCCGCGTTCGGGGCGACGGGCGTCGTGGTGCCGGAGCGGCGCAGCGCCGGGGTGACCGCGGGCGCGTGGAAGGCGTCGGCCGGAGCGCTGGCGCGGCTGCCTGTGGCGCGCACGGTGAACCTGGCGCGGACGCTGCGGGCGTACCAGCAGGCCGGCTTCTTCGTGGCCGGGCTGGACGCCGCGGGCGAGACCGAAGTGCGCGACATGCCGGTCGCCGACGGGCCGCTGGTGCTCGTCGTCGGGTCGGAAGGCCGCGGGCTTTCCCGGGTCGTGGCCGCGGCGTGCGACCTGCTGGTCCGGATACCGATGGCGTCCGGCACCGAGTCCCTGAACGCGGGCGTGGCCGCGTCGATAGCCCTCTACGAGATCGCCGCCGCCCGGTCCCGCCAGGCGTTACCCACCGCGGCGCTGAACCGGTAGCCTGGCAGGGATTCCGCGTCCACGCCGACGCGTGCACGCTAGCCGGTGTAGCTCAGCAGGCAGAGCATCCGCCTTGTAAGCGGCAGGTCAGCGGTTCGAATCCGCTCACCGGCTCCAAGTACCTCTGACATGCGGAAACGCGGCGCTGCGAATCGCGCGCCGCGACGCGGCGCGTGCCGTCCTCGACGCCGAGGGGATCCCCGGGCTTCTCAAACTCGGAGCGGTGGCCACGTTGCCCATCGCCGTTGGGTGGGCGGCGGCCGAGGCCCGTGGCGACGACTTCGCTAACGACCTGCTGCCGCTCCTCGGGATGGACGGCTCGAACGGCTGGGTCGCGCAAGGCTACG